>Ga0315283_10000218_pt1 | contig 38280 bp, 58 predicted proteins | sample YL17G09_0_MG_FD_204541 | JGI IMG/M metagenome (GOLD analysis project Ga0315283, IMG submission 204541) | Sediment microbial communities from Yellowstone Lake, YNP, Wyoming, USA - YL17G09_0 | ecosystem: Environmental > Aquatic > Freshwater > Lake > Sediment | place: USA: Wyoming | collected...
AGCGCGTGATGGTGGTCGATGCTGTTAAACTCGGCCTTATGAGCGACAGTGACTATGACTTAGCGTGACCCGTTAAAAATTCGTAGAGCAAATCATCATAGCCGGATTTAGGTCCGGCTATGATCATTAAACCCCCTTTTCGTTAGCAAGCACCTTGTTTATTAACGGTTCGGCAGCATTGCAAGACTGTCCAATAAAGAGATGATTAATGATCATTCAAAATAGCCAACCATGCAAATTAGGACACCATACAATGAGTGAAGAAATGACTGATCTGGGCAACCACGTAACCGAGAAGTGTGTCAGGGAGCTCACGGAGGCCTTTATGCCCATCTTCATGAAGTACCATGGTGGGCACATTATGAAGGCCATGGCGCACCTCGTAGCAGCCAATATCGCATCGCAGGAAAACGTCGTGGAATCTTTCGACAACTATATCGCTATGGTCAAGAAGCAGACTGCTAACTGTGTCGATTTCTACTGCGTGAATGATCGTTCAAAATAGCCAACCATGCAAATTAGGACACCATACAATGAGTGGATTAGACGACAAGATCGAAGAGAGCAAATATTCACAGGGCACTCTTGATGAACTATTTGCCGAAGAAAAAAGTGCGTTTTGGGGTCGCGATTGCGTGGACTGCGGGGTCAAGCAAGGCCAGCCTCATAATGTTGGGTGTGATATCGCCCGTTGCCTAAAATGCGGCGGTCAGTGCCTATCGTGTGAATGCGATGGCGGCGATGAAGAACGTGATGGCGATATTTGGGATGGCATCTGGCCAGGCGTTGTTAGCTGCTACGAGCAGAAAGCAGTCCGTAACGACAAAGGGAAACTTACGCTTGATCTGAACAATGTCAGTCAGAAGACCGTCCTAGCTGAGCGTCTGAAAGTAAGACAATTGTGGGACATTGCCCATAGCGGTGGTGACGAAACAACCGAACGTCAGGACTTCATCAACTATGTCTGGAGCTTCTATGGCCCCGGAGAGATCTATGGGTATTTCTTCAACCATAAGCTCACCTACGAGGAAGTCGCAGCTGCTGCAAAGAAGCGGATGGAGGACTCGCAGAAGATGTACGGAGGGTTTGACGGAGACTCCGAGGATAGGGAGGCCGCGCGCGACATGATGCTCGCGGACAGTCCCCTCGGCGCAGAGGATCTCACATTTGAATGCCGCGGGTGCGCTAAGATTACCAGCAGAGTAGGGGGCTCACCTTTTGAGGAGTGCCCAGAATGCGCTATGGAAAGAATAGTAGCTAGGGCACCATACGATGAGTGTAAATTGCCATGATTGCTATTTAGGAGCCATACGTGGAACAATCGCATCAAACGATACCTGAGTTCAAGACTGATAAGCGTGACATCTTTGAGGCGCAGTTTGCCTCTCACACCATTCACGCTCAGTCCGTTACCGAGGATGGCAAGGTCGGTTCGTTTCTTATCAGCAAGCACTATGAGGATGGCTCATTCAGGTCGGATTATTCCTTTCGGGTAACATTTGCTCCAAGTTTTCTGGCCTTGTCGGGGGACATTGGGGAGCTTATCTTCCCCTTTCACGGAGTCAATTGGCTTATCAAATGCCTGCCTGGCAATGACAGACGTTATATCTTTGAAAAGCTATCCAGGGATATCTACGAGTCTGTTCGTTGCTTTGATATCCAGAGAGCAAAGGAATTTGTCACAGAACTGCAAAACGACAAAAGCGAATTGACAGAAGATAACGCCGAAGCTCTGGCTGATATCATGAGCTTTTTGAATGGCGTTGAAAGCCGTAGCGATACTTACGAGGATCATGATTGGCCCCATGTGAAGCAGGAGTTTTTTACAAAACTGTACGAGACTGGCCTTGTTGATAAAATGCCTGGATGCGGGGCAACATCGACTTCAGGTTTAGTCCGGCTGGCAGCACTGCGATGTTTTTGTAGGCTGTATCTAGCACAGTTATAAAAATTGAGGGAGAGAGTATGAGAAAGTTTATCGTCGACGAAGAGACCTTGGATTGTTGCAATAATGACAATCATATTATTCGCAAGCGAATGATTGCGGAGTGCAAGAAGACGGACATCCACGCGCTTCCCCGCGAGCTGATCTCGCATTTGGTCGATGAGTTTTTAAGGACAAAGACAAAGCTAGATGCCTTTGACGGCGTTCAGTGCTCGGTGACCCTTTCGAATCTGGCAAAGCTCGAAGGCTGCGATTTGCGCATCACAATCGGGCCTGCAGGAAGTTTAGCGAACGAGAGAGAAAATGAGGAAGAAAACGATGACGGAAAGTGATTTCACATACCCTGACGATCTTGAAGTCTTATCTTTGGGCCAGCCTAGCCAGCTTGCAGCAAAGGTTTTGGCACGAATAGCCGAGGATGGCGGTACCGTGGGTTGCTTATTTGAGATAGACCGCCACGGCATGCTACTCATTTACCACATGATGCCGGGGGTAACCCCTGCTGAGCAGGAGGCCCTGAGGTCAGGGCCCATCAAACTCTCCATAGGGGAGACCGACGGGCACATTCATCTGGTACTGCAGTGCGAACAGGGTGATTATGAGATGAGCTATGAGCCTGCGATCATCCCTGTGGCTAATCGTCCAGACCTGCGCCTTGACGAGCTGATCGCAGAGCCAAAGCTGCGGTTTATGGTGACCTACCATCTCTTCGATACCTTGAATCTGCACGCGAAAGCTCTAAGAGCGTTCACGCTGTCAAACCACATGAGCAAGGTTCTGGCAAGGCTCGTAGCAGAGCATAGCGCAAGCGGAGAGGTCATGGATCGGGATGAGCACGTGAAACGCGTGCTGGCATTTCAGAGTAAGTACACGATCAAAGATCTCGCGAAGCGTAGCTTAGCCTACACAAAATGGTCTGCCGACAAAGAGACAGGAGGAGTTAACGAATGAGCGATTACACACTTGAGAACGCGCATGAGAATGCTAAAAAGTGGCCAGACACTTTTCACCTGCCGGACAAAGAAGATATAGAATCTCTGGGGACAGGGGGCTATGTAAAGCTCTGCTTTCTGCCCACCGACGGGGCAATGGGCGAGAGGATGTGGGTGGAGGTAAAATTGCGATCGGGCGATACCTTCAGAGGCGCACTTGCAAATGACCCCGCGAACCTCACCCTAGGGAGGCTCGACGATCCCGTCGCGTTTAGAGAGGAGAATATCTTTGAAGCCGTGAGCCTGTCCGAGATGAAAGAACGGTTGCTCTGCAGGGCACTGGGTGCGCTCAAGGTTTAACAACGCACCCCTGGCTTAGGCTAGGGGTGTATTTAGCGGAGAAACTGTGCAAACAGATACCGAGGGAATGCCAGAATACGTGACAACCCATTACGCAAGTAGAGTGCTCGGGCGCTCGACCCCACAAGTCCGGCGGCTGATCGAGGTGGGGGCTCTGACGACTACGCTAGTCAGCAAGCATTTGGTTGAAGTCCGGCGCGGGCTGCCGCTCAAAGTAAAGGCCATTAAGTTGACAGATCTGATTATATACGAAAGGGCAAGTAACTGCTAAATCAAACCTGGATAAAAATTGATAATTCTATGCATTGTGCAGAGATTTTATAACACCCTTTGACATCCTTCAGTATACGTATTAAGAGTGCTTTGCCTCAAAGGCTTTGAGGTAAGGCGAAAGGTTTTCGCCTGTGAGTGATGGAATCTTAAGCCATGACAAGTCGAGTCATTTGACAGAACTTTATCGCGCCAGCGGGCATGTCTTATGCTGAACATCAACACTCCTGTTAGCGTGGCTTTGCCGCGAATCGACAGGCATCGGATGAGTTAGGACTGGCTTCCAGTCCGACCGCCCATCCAGGACTCCAGTTGCAGGCTCACAAGAGACATCAACGGAGAGCGAATTACCTAAACTACGTAGACCCAGGTTTGCATAGGCTTTTAGGAGCGGAACAGCGTGACCGAGAACGACAAGCTCAAGGTATGGACCATCTTTAAGAGCCCCGAAGACTATCCAGGCGAGTTTGTCGCAAGGTGCTTTATTGCAGAGGCTGCCGGGGTAGTGCCCACTACCGAGATAATTCGGGGGAAATCCCTCGAGCAGCTGCAGGAGCACTTCGCGCAATGGGGTCTCGTAAGAGTGCCGAGGGACCCCAATGACACGAGTAGCACCGTAGAAGTTTGGTTTTAGGAGGGACCGTGCAAGTACAGAACGAGATATCAAGAGAAACAATCACCCTCATGCCTACGCATTCATGCTTTGACGATATGCTGGAATACTTCTATACGCTCGCAGCGTACGGAGAGCAGGACACGCACAGACTTGTGCACGGCGTGATCCTCTACGAGGGGCGTGAAATGTCCCATGCGTGGGTATTAAAGAACGGCGTTGAGGTGCAGCAGACCTTTATGAAAGAGGGGCAGAAGGTGCTCGTGGGCATGCCTCTTAAGATGTTTGTGGTCACTGCTGCGCCCATAACAGAGACACGCTACACGTGGGAAGAGGCGAAGGAGCAGAACAGGGTGCATGGCACCTTTGGTCCCTGGGTAGAGCGGTACCTGAAATTATGTGGAGATCACAAGGAGATGGTGAATGAGCTATGACCTTGGCCATGGCCATTTAGGGAACGGACTCACGGTGTGGAATCGTGCGAAAGAAGAACATGGGGATTACCAGACGATTGCCCATATAGGGCCAGACAGGCATATTACCTGGCGAAGCAAGAACCTTCCGATTGAGGTTGTGGAGTACGTGTTGGATATCGCTGCAGGCACGAATTCGGCAGTCTCTGTGATGCAACCGTGGATGACAGTTTTTCATGACTGAGGGGCGAGGGCAAAATGACTTTACCATGTAACACGTGCAAAGCAGAATGTTGCCATAGCCCAGGGCTGACCCGGAGCGAGTACGACGCCATGAAAGAGAAGTACCCCGCAGTCCAGTTTGGTGAGCTTCATATCAGAGGGCAAAACCTTTACTGGATGGGGGAGCCGGCGCAAAGATGCCCGATGCTCTCTAAAAACAGGTGCACCATTTACGAGAACCGACCACAAGTCTGCCGGAATTTTGGCGAAATGCACGCCCTGCCCTGCCCCAAAGTGTCACGAGGCATGGCGGCCCCGCAGGGCTCGCCTTTCAGGAACCCTGACAAAAGAAGCGAGACATGAAACCGTTACCGAAGTTTAACGCCGACTTTAGAATCGGCACAAAAGTCCTGATAGGCGACACCTGGTGCAAGGTAACTGAGATCCACGAGAACAGGCAGTGGATCAAAGTGGATAAGATTTCGGGCAGTTTTCAACGAGCCCATGTGCTCCAATACAAAAGACTTTAGGAGGCTTTGTGAAAGTAGAATTGAACATAGACGCTGGAAATATCGGTGAGACTGTTATTGAGATGTTTCAGAACCTCACGACCGAGCAAAAGGAGGCCATCTCCCTCAAGGTTCTCCAAGACTGGCTCACCGAGCCGGACACGATCCATAGGCAGGCGCTGCACACGCAGGCGATAGCTCACGCAAAGGAGAGGTGTTACTACAGAGCTAGCACTGAGCAGGAGCTGGTGAAGTCAGACGAGTATGTGAGGTTTATGCGGGATAACGCAACTGCGAAAACCCGCATGATCCAGGAGATTACCAGCGCGACGATTGCCCACCAGGAGAAGGTTATCGAGCAGCATATTAAGACCGACCCTGGAATGAACCGCATCATGAGCGCGACTCTTGAAACCATCAAAGAGAACTTCCCTAAGATCGTGAACGATGCGATGATCGCATGGTTTTGCGGCAACATGTCGGCTATGGCTGGCGGCATCCAGCAGGCTATGTCGCAGTCCAAGAGCACGGCGAATGCTGTAGAGCAGATTCAAAACCGATTGCGCTAATGAGGTCAAAAATGAATCAAGTATTGGAATTGGATGAGTACATCGAGTCGCTGTCGGATCCAAAAGTGGTGCCGGCCCAGGATACCGTACCAGACGATACGGAGATCTCGTTTCGGGTGATGCCCCCTGGCGGCGATGAGGTGGTGGAACTTATTGGGATGAGAGCAAACGGTGATTTCTATTATAAGGGGAAGCTGATTGCCAACGACCTAGAGGTCTTCTATGCTTTCCGCGAATTTCTACTTGCCTCAGGGCATCTAAAAAGGCCAGCAGAGGCGAAGGAGACGGATAGTGGTGCGCTATAAGCTGACAGTTAAGAATGATCTCGCACGAGCGAAGCTCGCTGACCTGGAGAAGGAGAATAAGAAGGTGTTCGACTGGCTGCTAGACGGCAAGCCGAAATACTCAGAAGAGTTTGTCCCCGAGATCTCTGGTTATAAGGTTCTACTTCCCATAGGGGGCATGCTCAATGCCGACACGGTTTTCCTGGCTGCGACTTTGGTGACTGCTGAGGCGTTTGAGGAGCCGAGTCCCGGAAGGAGGCGAGGTAGTGTCATCGAGGAAATGTGGGCCTTCTGCACAGTGGACCCCAGCGACGGTTGCGAGGGTGTCCTGGGGGGCGTGCTCAATGGCATTTCTATGCCGCTGGTAGGTTCAGACAGAGCGCGCTTTCTCTCGCTCCTTCCCGTGGCTAAAGAGCTGGCAAAAGTCTCAGGAATCAAGGTCACAGTCAAGCATTTCACGCTCTGTCACTCACACTCGCTGGAGCAGGATCCGGGAGGGCTGTTTCATGACGAGACTTGAGGAGCTCAAGACCTTGGTAGGTGCGGCTCGGGCGAAGAAGATGACTAGCTTTCAATTTGTGGCGATGTATGACGGAGATGAGCCCCCTGCTAATCCTGACTAGACTTCAGGTACAAGCTCACTGTATATCAACATCCTGTCCTACAAAAGGAGTTAGCATGACAAGTAAACTACTGCTACCGCTACTGTTCGCGCTTTCCACACCCACATACGCAACGGTGTATGGTCACGGGTATGAGGAGGTCGCCCCCATCGATGCTGCTGAGCCAGAGCCAATGGTGGATATGGAGCTCTTCAACGGTATGGTGCATGAATTTAGGACCGACCCAGGATTTGCAGGGGCCATGATTGGCGTACGGCTGGGGGACCAGTTTCGGGTTGTGGATCGGCGAAGCGAAGCGGTCCCGAGCAATCCAAAGACCCCATCAGGTAATGGCACGACAATGAGTGAGCGGCTGATTTCGCAGGCGATTAGATCCTCGGGTGCGTCGGTTTCATTGCATATCTCCTACACCCGTGAAGGCGTCGACGAGAACGGGCGCCCTTATAAAGAGACGGTTATTATCGACGCTGGAGCAGCCTCAGGAGCTGCTGCGGCTGCCCAGGCTTCAATGAATGCAGCGACAAGTAAAGCCCACAAGTAGTCAGATTGCAGGCGCGTGAATAAGCAACGGTACGGCCGCCTCGGGGTTTCTCCGGGGCTGCCTCTTTTATTTGTGCTTGAAAATACCTACTGGGGCATTTACGGTGATGTAAATCACCGACAGGTAACAGCAGCGTGCGTATTTCGTGCCATCTATATGGTCTGTTATTTACCATCTCGTGCTGCCAGGAGCCTCCGAAAACAGGACCCCAGGGCATCTCCGAAGAGCTGGCCGAGGATTTGGCTGTGTTGGACGAACTCACTGAAATAGTGCTTGCAGACAGACTCCCTAAACAGAAAGACGATTGGAGCAGATATGGAAGAGAGCACCGATACCGAAACGTTGCCCATTGATGGGAAGTTGACTCCTGCTAATGCGATGGAGCTTGTCATGCAGCATGTGACAGATATCGACGGGATTTTCCGGGTGACGCAAACAAGGTTGGACGGGAAACTCTGGCAGCACCTTCTATACCCGCTCACCGTAATATCTTCGGTCTCGCAGGAGGGCGACGGGAAGCTGTGGCTTCATGTCTCCTTTGCTCACCAGAAGCGAATGCCAAACTACGAGGAAATCACCTCGGTCAAGGCGCGGTTTATCGGCAAAGATAAGTACGCGATGATGGTTTTCCCGCCAGAGGACAAATACGTGAACCTGCACCAGTACTGCCTCCACCTCTGGCATTGCCTGGACGGGCACCCGCTCCCCGAGTTTTCAGGGTACGACCTCAAGGGCAGGCGTACTATCTAGCAGCCACAGACCCCACCCAGGCCTCAAAAAACCATACTTAATGCCATACGGATATACGGCAGCAAGTAGATTATGCTATGATTTGGCATCTCGATTAATTACGGCTATTCTGGTCCGTAACATCCAAAAAAGGAGTGATGTAAAATGAGCACGCTTTCGCGTTTGCTGACGGTTTTGTCTCTGCTTTTGTTTCCTGCCTGCAATCTAGACGAAAAAGCTCAGGTCGAGCGCCCTGCTGATGCGCAGGGGACGCAGGCGATGCCGGCTCCTGAAGCCAAGGTCATTCAGGAAGCCCAGGAAGACGTATACGAAGTCAAACCTGAAGTCAAGGAAGACAAAGCTCAAAGCGAGCCTATTGTTCCGAGAGACAAAAAAACCGTCCATCGTAAACCCAAGAGAGTTGACAGTCCGACGGAAGAAGCCAAGCAGCAAGCAGCTTCTGTGGAAGCTCCGAAGGAAGAAGCCAAGCAGCAAGCAGCTTCTGTGGAAGCTCCGAAGGAAGAAGCGAAGCAGCAAGCAGCTTCTGTGGAAGCTCCGAAGGAAGAAGCCTCTGCGGAAGCTGACCCGGTGTTCAAGGGGCACACGATCAGCCTATTGATTGGCCACGACAGGCTCGGTACAAAAGATTTCGATCTGAGAGCGGTTCAAAAGGATGGGCTGCTTTTTGGAGCACAGTACGCTTACCATTGGAGTCAGGAGTGGTCGACGCTCGGTATGGTGACAAGCAAAGATTCCCTCATGGCTGGCGCTGGCTACAGTTTTGCGGAAGCGCACACGATCAGTCTTTTGATTGGCCACGGCAGACTCGGGACAAGAGATTTCGATCTGAAAGCGGCTCAAAAGGATGGGCTGCTTTTTGGAGCACAATATGCTTATAATTGGAGTCAGGAGTGGTCGATGCTCGGTATGGTGACAAGTGAAGATTCCATCATGGCTGGCGCTGGCTACAGTTTCGATCTATAGTCTGTTTACAGTTTTCTGTGGTCTTGCTTAATCATGAGCAGGACCATTATCATACTGGCTTCACTGCCGAGAAGCTGCGCGGCCGGAGATGGAGCGTACATGGAAAGGATTAGATACCTTGCACTGTGTTTACTCCTCGCTGGGTGCGGTGATAGCGCGTTTCAAGAAGAGAAGGGGAGCACGACGGCATCTCTGAAAATATCCGGCGCCGCCACGGATCTTGTGGCCGAGATTAATCGCGTGAGGGTCGCGCGCGGTCTGAGAAAAGTGACAGCAACGGCTGGACTTAACTGTGCCGCCCAACGGCACGCTAAAGACATCGGTCCGAGGCGAGTTTGTAGTCATACAGGATCGGATGGAAGTTCGCCGTGGGCTCGCGCTAGTCGCTGCGGGGCTAAAGCTGATGGTGAGATCATCGCGTGCGGTCATCGCACACCGGCTGCGGCTGTGCAGGGATGGACCAAGAGCCCTGGGCATGCGGCCATTATGTACAGCCCTAATCAGACCCTCGTCGGTGCGGCCATGGTCGATAACTTTTGGGTAGTAGAATTCTTATAAGTATCCAGTCAGATTGTGAGCGCGTGAATATGCAGTGGTAGGGCAGCCTTGGGGATTCTCCGAGGCTGCTTTTTTTTTACTTATCCCACACCTGAAGAAGTGGGTACTCTTGAGTGAGATGCTATAAAAAATGGGGGTAGCTTTCGTGGCTGAATTTATCGTAAGTTGCGGGCGAGAGTCCGACGAAGCCACTATCAAGGCCAGCACGCCCTACGCAGCAGCCCATCGGTACGCGGAGAAGTATCTGGCTGATGGGGTCTTGGACGATGATGAGTACCTAGTGACTGTCATCAGCAGGGAGACGGGGCTGCGCCTGCGCTATGTTATACGCGCAAGCGTCAAAATCCATTGGGGAGTAACAAAAGAAGACTCAATCGCGGGAAGGCGTTGCAGATGATTAGAGTGCTCTACCACGACAACTGTATCGATGGTTTCGGCGCGGCGCTAGCGGCCTATATGAAGTACGGTGCTAAGGCCACATATCGAGCGTGCCGTTACGATGAGGGCGCGCTACCGCTCGATGGGTGTCCCGACGGTGATGAGGTGTACGTTCTGGACTTTAGCTTCAAACGAGAGGTTATCCTGAGGGAACAGAAGCGCCTGAACCTCCGCATAATTGATCATCATAAGTCGGCTCAAGAGGATTTAGAGGGCCTGGACTGCTGTATCTTTAATATGGAAAAGTCGGGGGCTGTGCTGGCCTATGAGTTCTTCTTTCCAGGCTTGCCCGTGCCTTGGCTATTTCGTGTCATCCAGGACAGAGATCTCTGGCAATGGAAGCTGCCGGGCACCGAAGAGATTACAGCGGCGCTCTACGAGGATGACCGATCCTTTGAACTCTGGGGGATGTCTCTTCATAACACCAACGTCCTGGAGATCAAAGGGGCCAGCCTTGTCCGGAAAATGAAGAACGATGTCCAGCGCATTGTAGAAACCTCTGGCTGGATATTCATCAAAGGTAAAGAAGTGCCTGCGGCGAACAGCGCCTTTTATTCGTCCGAGGTGGGGATGGCTCTTTGTGTCAAATACCCTGACAGGCCATACTCAGTGACATTCTCTGATCGGAGCCCTGCCGATGGCGTTTGGTTACGAATCTACTCCTTGAGATCCATCGGTGAGTTCGATGTCTCGGCTGTGGCAAAGCAGTTTGGTGGTGGTGGACACAAGAACGCAGCGGGTTTTTCCGTAACGGTTTCAATGGCGGACTTATGACATCGAGCGAGTTGGCAGAAGATATCGTCGTGGTGGTCCTAGGGGTTGTAAGACTGCTCGTAGATAAGCCCGAAGCCATCGTGATTACCCATATAGAAGCCTCAGGCACTATCCTGATTTCGATAAACGTTGCTGGCGAGGATTGTGGAAAGATCATAGGCTCAGGCGGACGCAACGTAGACTCTCTCCGTATCCTCGTGCACGCGATGGCGGCCAAACACAAAATGAAATGCCACATAGAGGCGGTATCGTGAAATAGGGCTCGCCGAAGCGAGCCCCGGAAAAACTGTTTCCCTACGGAGTCTTTCCCCTGTGCATAGCAGAGATCCATTATAGCATATTGAGACGTGTGCGTGCTTAAAGATGGGTGCCGGGCGGGCCACGGTATTTTTGGGAGCCCCTCAGAAAACTTTACAACTTGACGGGCTCTCTTAGCGCACTGTGCCAGTCGGACAGTGGCGTAGACCCCTTTGTGACATGCTTAATCCTCTGCTCAAGCCTCGGGTCATGCGCCGGCGGAGGGACCGACTTGGACGCCTGGGTCTGCACCCTCTCACCCTTCTGGGTAAGGGAGGGCTTGCCGGAAGAGTAGTCTAGGGTTGCGGCGTTGGCCTCGTGCGCAGCCCTTTGCTCTGCCCTTGCCGTACCCATTGCCTTATAGTCAAGGGCCGCCGGAGCGACCTTAGGGGCGATCTTAGGAGCAGCTTTCATTGCACCATAGTCGAGGACCTTCTCGACGGCCTTGCCCGTAGCCGGGGCCTTGGTGGCTTCGCGCAGTCCTCTGAACACCCCATAAAGGGCGGCCTGCTTTTCAAAGCCCAACCAGAAATCTCGCATAGGGCGCTCCTTTGTCCAAATGTAAAAGAAGAATAGCTTATTTCTTGTTCCGGTCCCAGGGCAGAGCCGGCCTCCGGGCCTCTGGTCTCCGCTACGGCCCTCCACACATCGTCGAACTGCAGCATCCCAACTCTTGCATAAAGTTCAGTTGCTTGAATTAGAACGGCCATCTGCCCCTCGGAGAGGGTTAGGTTGAACGGTTGCGCGGGCACGCCCAGCCCGTAGGTTCTGGGTCTCTTTTGCTTTGGCTGAGGGGGTGTCTCGGATTCCATCGACAAAGATCCTCATAGCTTCGACAGTGGATAGCAGCTCGTCTTTTGGCCGCTCAAATTTAAGGTGCGGCTTTAGGTGGTCGTAGCCAAGCATCCGGAGCTTTTGCCAGATGACCAGCGGCGGACAGTCACATTTTAAGATGAACTCGCGCAGAACGTTCTTGTTTTTCTGGTCGATGATCTTGGCTTTTAGGAGGTCTTCAAGGGACTCCAGAAACATCTCGCGATCGGTTGTGGTCTCTTTATGCAGCTCGGCAGCAGCTAAAATTTCAGCCCCCGAAGGGAACGCCCGACCGATCTGGTCGGGCGGAACGTTGGCAAGGTTCCTAAAGAACTGCATGCCGGCGGTCCCGTAGAGGGCAATCGTCCCAGAAAGAAAAGAGACGTTGAATTGATGGCTGCCTGACACAACAAACGAGGTCTCGTTGACTTGTTCGATAGCTAGTCTTTTGTGCATAGGCTCTCCTCTCAATGCGTTGTTAACGGCCGCGCCGCGTGCCTGCGGACCAGCGTGCGAAGGTGCTCGAGCTTAGTATGCTTCTCAGCAACCTTCTCAAGCTCCCCAAGGATCATTGCAGGGGTCAGCGTCGCCTTTAAAAGCTCTTGCTGGTGAAGATACCCGAGCAAGTCGGCGAATGCCCGCTGATAGTAGACTGCATTATGAACAGAATCGTAATCGTATCTTCCTGAGTCGGTGCTAAGATCAAATTCCAAGCTGGCTTTAGCCATGCTCTCTCCTTAAGTGTGTTTGGGGTCAGCGTCTGTTTGCCCATCGGGAGCGCTCATATGAGCGAACTCTTTGTCCATCTCTTCTTTCAGAATCCGATAGTAATGGGCTAGTTTGGTTTCGTTTTGCTCACCTTCGACAATAGCCTTTAGGTCATTGATGCGCTGCCAATCAGGTGAGTCTTTAATGTAGAGTCGTTGGAGGGCATCGAGTCCTCTGAAGATTGGGGGTTTAAAGTCCATGCGCCACCTGCGATCTCCATGCTAAGTTCACGTTCTGTAACCGCGCGCCACTTGCGCCGCCTGATCTGCCACTCAATAGCTTCGCTGCCTCGGCTGCTCTTCTTAAACGGCCAGTCCTTAAGGCGGTGGAGCCCAGGAATAACACCGCGCTTGTCCAGCCCGAGAAAATGGTCCTCACAAGGATAACCCTTGTTACTGTTCCACTTGTAGTACGGGTAGGACTGATGCAGCTTGATCATAATATCGTCACGGTAGACCTTGGCGATAATACCGGCCGCTGCAATGCAAAGACTTTTGGTGCCACCCTCCGCAATACCTTTTTGCGGGATTGCGAGCGGGGCAATGACACCTTTTCCTGCGTCCACCATGAGAAAATCCGGCCTTAGCGGCCTGTTCTTGATGGTTGTCCTGCATGCAACAACAGCTCGTGCCATCGCAAGTCTGATGGCTGAGGCTTTACCTATGGCATCAAGCTCAGCAGGCTGAACCTCGCCGATGCCAATAGCCAAAGCATTCTGCCAGATGATTTCTGCCAGTTGCTTTCGGAAGTTTTCTGGCACCTTCTTTGAGTCGTCGACCTCAAAGAGTTTCACGTCGGGGCGCTGCAGTTCGAACTTCGGGAGTACAACGCAGGCAGCCACGAGCGGCCCGGCGATGTCCACAACCCCGACTTCATCAAGACCTCCGATGTAGCGGCCTTTCCCGTAGTACATGCAATCAAAGCTGTTGTCCATAAGACCTCAGGTTAGTAAGGCGTAGGCATTACCATGGCGCAGGCGTCCCAGGATTTTTTACCAAAGAAAAATATCGGGTTGATCTGACCAGGCCTATTCTCGCAAGCGATATACACCTGATCGTAGCGCATGGCGTCGGTAAGGGCTAGTTGAAGGTAACTAGACTTTACAAGTACCGGCCCATCGTAGACCGCGGTGATAGGGAGCCTTACCATCATTCCCTGCGTGCTCGATGGGATTTGAAAGAAGGCGGCTGGGTTGTTCTTCGCGCAGAACGCCTTGTCGTCAATCGCTATAACGCTATGCTGGTACCCTCCGTATTCCCCGTCCCGCACTGCCTGCACGTAGTTTCTAAGTTCTGCAATAGACTGCCTTGGAATTGCCTCAGAGACGGTAAGCCCTGCAAAAGCAGGCATCATAGCGTCTGGGTCGAGGTAGTGTTCCCAGTCCAGGGGTCTGCTCCGTACCAGCTCGTTAAACGGGGTCAGCTTATAAAACCCGTCAGGGATGTCTAGGGGGGTGCGGATCAGGAGCGAGCCCGTGACACTCACGTTAGCTACCTGGTCCTTTACGCGAATGAGTACGGAATTGCGGCTTAGCCTTCTACTCTGTTCGGCGAGGATCACCTTCCAGTTTTCAATGAGGTAAGGCGCGTCGTTCAGAGGGTAGGTCTCGGGGCCAGTTTGGGGATAAGTCGTTGGGTTAGTCAGGGCCAGTGTGTTTTCCAAGTGTCTGTCTCCGCAGAGTTATTAAATCATGAGGCATTCGCGCCTCTTCGTTTGCGTTTGAAGGTGGCACGAACTTCATTAAGCCGCTGAACCGATACGTGGTTCCAGCGGCCCGTTTCAGTTGTCATGTAACCACGCAGCGCAGTTACAGAATGGATCCAGGGCTCAAATTCGCCAGCTGGCAGGCAGAACAGGTGAAAACCAAGACCGCGGCTGTCCTTACGCACAAATGTGTGCGGGTGGAATTGCGGCTTTACCGTAAGTTTATTTCTCTCAGCCGTGTAGCTCAAACCGAGGAAATCGCAGACAGGGCGGACGGAGATCCAAAACTTACCGTCCAAGGTTCTAAATGTTCCATAAGCAGCTGGCGCAGTTGTCACAAGCATCCCCCATGTTTAGCAAGGTAGCAGATAATCAGGTGACCGGACCCCGAGAATACGCTCACGCCGAAGGCGTGGCCCATTGTCATAGGCCTAGATCTTTGAGATACGATTGCTGATGCTAGGGATAATGAGTACCAGAAGACCGTGTGCAGAATCCAGACGAGAATTACTTCCAATAGCGTAGCCTCCTTTCCAACGCCCTTATACCTTGTCTAGTGCGGTTTTTCTTCTGGTTCAAAAGACCGGAATGCGGCATTGAATCGCCCAATAAAATCTGGGTCATCACATAGATCGAGATTGTCGAGGACTGGGTCCTCCATAGTAGCTTCCGGGTATTCCTGCTTAATCCATTTGGAGAAGCTGCCGGCGGTGCCGACAATGTCCACTATAAGTTCATTGGTAGAGTTGCCATTGCCTCCATACCGATACAGCATGCCCAGGGGCTCCCAGTATGTGGATGCGAGGTAGACGGCGGTATCGAGCAGGCACTCGTACCACATTTCGAAAAGGGCCTCCTCGCCTTCGGTATGGATCGGCAGGGCTTCTGCTGCAGGGTCAACGATGTGCGCTTTCAGCTGTTCTAGAGTCTGGATCATGCAGTATTCCTTATATGGGTTAGCTCATTGTGAGCTGGTATCTATCTTTTTCTTGTTCGCCTGACGGTAGGCTTTCTGGTAGGCAACCATTTTCTCTCGGTTCGCCTGACGGTAGGCTTTCTTTTCGGCAGCTATCTTTTCCTTGTTCGCCTCGTTGTAGGCTTTCTTTTCGGCAGCTATCCTCTCCTTGTTCGCCTCGTTGTAGGCTCTGTTCGCAGCGGCTATCTTTTCCTTGTTCGTTTCACGGTAGGCTTTACGCTGGGTAGCTCTCTTTTCCTTGTTCGCCTCGCCCCAGGCTTTCATGTAGGCTGCTATCTCTACCTTGTCCGCCTCGCTGTAGGTTCTACGCTGGGCAGGTCTCTTCCTCTTAACTGCGCTCTCTTTTTCTGCATTCACGTAAATTCCTCCATCTAGTAGCCTTATACCTAAAAGCGAGTGGACCTTGCAGGCCGGCCCGAGCACAAACCTTCTCCGTCACAGGAACCCCCTATTGATTCTCTGTGCGAGCTCACTGCTCCTTACTGCATCCCGATCCTGGCGCCGCAGCGTTCTGCACAAGTGCCACATGTACAGGCGCACCTTCCACCCCAGTTTTACGCCCAGCAAGCGCTCAATCGGATTTAGCTCTATGTGTAGCCGAACGCGGAGCAGTTCTACGAGGGAGGGGTCGGCTGTTCTCCGGAACTCCCTGTCACCGATGTTGTCGATATGCACCTGCTCATAGTAAAGCACGTCAATGCCCCCATTGCGACAAGGCTGCGCTTCGCTCTGAAGCAGCATACCGAGGCCGGGCAGCAGAATGGTTTGGCTGTGATTCGCGCTTCCGTCGTTCATTATTAGTCGAAGCCTCGGCTTGTGATTATCCATTTCGCCCTTTCAAAGTAGCTAGTTTGTTCTCCGTACGCAGCCCCATAAACTTTCCTACTTTGTCCAGCAAGGGCCAACATGGCCATCAACTTCCATAGGGACGCTTTTGAGAAGGCTCTCCGCTGCCTCAATCATGATCTTCTGCTTGAGCGGGTGGAACTCGGCGCTATCGTCCTTGTGCGTGCGGGTCACGATCTCGTCGTAGACTTGGTTCATGAACTTAGTGCGAAAGCCCCTTTGTTTTCTGAGCTTGCGGATGCCGTGCATCGCCATTTTAGTCATGTCTGCGTTAACAGACTGGATCAAATAGTTGCCGCCCTCCCGCTCGATGCCGCTCACGATACCCAGGTAAAGCGGGTCCTCGCGGCCTTTTGGAAACTGCTCTTTGTTGTGAGGGTCCGGCAAACGCCAGTATCGGCGACGGCCTGAAAGGTTTGCCAGCCAGCCCTGCCGCTTGGCGAGCGCCCCCATCGCCCGCAGATAGCCTACCCCAGTGGCGAACTCACTATTGTACTTCTTAAAGATCTTCTTGCCCTCGGCCAGCTCCATCGGAAACCCCTGCCCGTTGAGCTGTTCGACCAAAGTATAGGCGCCCATGCCATAGGCAATTCCAAAGTTGATGGCCTTGGCAGGTGTCCTCAAATGCGCATTCTCGTTCTTCTTCGTCACAGGAACATTGTACACTGAGGAGGCCACGTAGCAGTGGATGTCGACACCTTGCCGGAAGGCTTCACAGAGTTTTGGATCTTGAGACAGTTCGGCCCATATGCGGAGCTCGCAGCCGGAGAAATCATCGGTTTCCACCAGCTCATTGCTATCGCCCCGAAAGCAGTTTCGCATGCGCTTATCACGCGGGATGTTCAGCATGTTGACCGCACCCTTGCCAGCCGCTGCCGGGCGTCCGGTTTCGGTGCCTATCTGCCTAAAGCGAGGGTGGATGCGGCCCGTTCCAAGGTCCACAGCGTCAATGAAGGTCTGGCCGTAAGTACTGATACGCTTATGAAGCCCGCGCAGCTTTTTAAGCTGACCCACAAAGGGGCTGCCTACTATCTTCTTAAGAACCTTTGCGCCTGTGCTCGATATCAAGACGTCCTCCCAGCGGCCGGATCCCTTATTTTGTTGCCGCGCACGAAGACCCATATCCTGCAGGAGTTTTAGAACTTCCTTATCTGAGTGATAGTTGATATCGGGCTCGTGAAAGAGAGTCTCGCCAACGTATGGGGCTGCGAGCAGATTCATATCTTCCTCTAGTAACCGCGCGCTTTCTTTGTTTTCAAGCAGGATCTGCCGCCAGCCGTCGATATCAAGGCACTGCCCTTCCAGCTCCATCTCACAAAAGGCGGGCATGGCGTTGCACTCGATAAGCCAAACGTGTTGAAGCGTTTCCCGCTCCAGAGCCCGCGCTTGCTCCCAGGCGAGAGGTAAGAGGTACTCAACATCCCTGGCTGCGTAGGCAATCATGTCTTCGGTGTAGTCCCCATGAATCATTCCTTTCCCGAACACCCCCCTAACGTCTTTAGAAACCTCCACGTTCAGGTAGCTAAAGAGCACATCAGATAGGCTGAAGCCGGAGAATTTTTTGCCGTTAAAAAGTAGCTTCTCTGCAAAGAAAGTATCGCGAACACACTCCATCTCAATGTTGAAATTGGCCTTGATCATCTTCCAGTCAAAACCCGCGTTATGCACTATTTTCTTGTGGAAGTCTGATTCTAGAAAGGGCCTAATTGGTTCAATAGATGCTTTCCTCGTATCAATTACATACTGCTCATTTTGGGTTCCTATTTGCACCATAAGTACTTTGGAGCGGAGAGGGTCGAGGCCTGTGGTTTCGGTGTCAAAGCCCCAGCACGGCTTCTCCATTAGCCGTGGCAGCAGCTCTGATACTTCTTGGGTCGTTGAAAGCAGCGTAGCATTCATACATCGTCCAGCGTAATTAGGGTAATATCTTTCAGTACCCTTATACCGTAAAATCTAACAGAGGAACTTTTCATGAGCTTTCGCATCTTGGGTAAAACAGCAACTCTAGCACTTCTTCTGCCCTACCCCCCTTTGCTGGCCGGATACATATGGACCTGTGAAGCTGGCGGCTTTACGCGGAAGATCGTTGTGGAGTCATCATATGCCGCAAGGCTGCCATGTAAGATCGTGTATAAGAAGCCGACGGAAAAAGAGCCTGACGTAGTTCTCAGCGACGCAACCCGTGACCCTGAACTATGCGCGGATAAAGCAGAGGCGATTGCTTTAGAACTGCGGAGGAAACACTGGTCTTGCCGCCTCGATTGATAAAAATTGGTTATGGTTAGTCCGTAGCTAAAATTACGATCGGGGAAACCCCGATTGGCAATGCTGTTCGTGCGGGTTGCTCAACGAGATCTAGTCTCAAGCATCCTGCCGGTTCAGACTTTTCACCTAAGCGCATGCGCCTCACGTGGAAAGTCTGATTGATCTGAAGCTACATCATGTCTCTTCAAATAACTTATACCAGCTAATTGGCTACTTTTCTAAATGGGCATCTCGCAGTGCCCTGGCCGCTGCGAGCTCCTCTTGTAGGAGCGTAGCGTCTTCCTTGTAAAGCCACGAAGTCCATGGGTGCCTCCTTCTTAAAGGCTGCGATACATTTCGAGGTAGTGGTTGACTAGGGTTTCGGGTTTCCAGTAGGTCTCCATCCATAGGCGGGAGCGTTCCCCGTATACCTGCCACATCTTTGCGCGAACCAAATCGCCGACGTTTCTTTTAAGGCTGCCTGCGCTGCCGTCAAGCCACGGAAGATCCGTAGCCCCCGTCAGCTCTTTGATTCCAGCGCGGACCCTCTCACTGATGTCAGCAAAGCAAGGGACACCGAGAGCCAGATACTCAAGGGAGCTAAGGCCGCAGCTGCCGTCAAAGATTTCATCAACACCGATATCAGAGTGCCGTTTGAGGGCCAAGACCTCCTTGTGGGGGCGTTTGACTATGAGCTGGTAGTTGATCTCCCCTGCATCCCGCAGTGCGGTCAGCATAGGGTTTACGACCGTGAAGCTCTCCCCTTCCCACCCCCTTGCGGCCCAGTTGCTCGGCGCATGGGAGATGGTCGGCTGGGACCTTAGGCATTGCCGCAGAGGGAGGTAGGCCGCATCTGTGATATCAAGCACTCCCGGCACGACGAAGTCAGCCTCCGGCCAGCCCTCTATATTGAGGTGCGCAGTCATAGCGACAGGTACTTTAGTAGCGAAGGCCGAGGTGAGGTCATCGATCCACGAACGGGGGCTGTGGACCTGGATAACAGAGACCTTTTTGGGCGGCGCTATTCCCAGGTGCCGCAGCACCTTCAGCTTCTTCCAGCCATCATGGTAGTGAATTACGTCGGCCCACTCGTGCAGCCAGTAGGCCAGCTCATCTTCGGGCATGGTTTCGGCCACGAGGTCCGTATCGAAAGTACGGAATCCCGATGTGGGTGCCCAGACGAGGTGGCGCGAGCCCACATCCCCTCCGAACTTCTGGAGGAGCCTGGAGATCTGAAGGGGGTTGCCCGATAGGGTTGTGTCACTTAGATGAAGTATCCTCACAGGTCCTCCCCAACGTGGATCACTCTTAGCCCGATCAGTTCGGCAATACCGTAGGCCTGGCCCAGGCAGTTATGGGTTCTTGTCATCAGAGCCCCGGCGCTGAACCCGCCCCCAGACGAGAGGCGGTCGTATGGGGGCAATACTTGGTACTGATTCTCGTGGAGCGCATCCTCCACGGTCACGGTCTTACCACATTGCCTGCACCGGTAGATGTAGTTCGCCCGCTTAACCTTCATACAGCATGTCCAAGAGCTTTGGCTGATAACGGATCCAGCACTCGTGGATCTTTGCAGCCTCGAAGGTTATAGGGGTATTGTTGGGTGCCTGAAAGCAAATATAGCCGGCGCCCTCCAGACTCACCAAGCCCTTAGCGGTAAGTTTCCTGGGAATACCGCACTGCTCAAAGCCCCAGAGGATATCCTCAATAATCCCTTCTTTCACTTCGCCCGACTTCTCGAAGCAATCGAAGAGGGCCCGCAGTGTGATTTGCGCCTCGTTTGACAATAGCGATGGGATGCTCTCGGCCAGTTTAAAGAACGGCCTCATAAGGCGGAGAGTTTGCTTCAACTGCATGCCGGCCGGCACTTCCACGTCCAATCGCTGTGTTCTTTGCAGCGGACGTTTATTTTTGGGCAGGGCCTCGGCCATGCGGCGAAGCATGGCCTCCGTTTCGCGCGCGCTCATAGTTTCTCCATTCGTCAGTATTTTCCCCATACTACGCATGCGGCGGCAAAGAAAAAAGGAAGAAGATGCCTCGGCCCCACCTTCCTCCTCAACCCAACGATAGTTTTCTCCGACAGGTGCTCCCAGATTGGTGATCTGCGTTTTACCGCACTCGCAACCTTGGTGGGCCTCAACAAACGTTTCACACCCAATACACTGGTACATAGTATTTCCCGATTGTTGTGGTTGACACTTTCCAAAATTAATGCCTATTTTGGAGGACATAAACTTCACTGGAGTATGCAATGGGCATCGACGATCGGTCGAACGTAATTGATTTTAGCAGGTATCAGAGACCTGCACTTTTCGGAAAAGACCTGAGGGGTAAGATCGAGGTAGGCCTCAAGCGGCACACGGATGCTCCAGAGGAAGCTGTGGCGACGGTGGAGCAGATAATATGCACGCATATCGTAGGGTGTGCGCGGTTCCACGCGACCGAAGTGGGAACAAGGATCGGCCACCGCCTTGCCGATTGGGTGCTGGGCAAACAGTGAGTCTCTCTACAGCTGGTTTTAGGTTTGGTAAAACCTTCCGAAACGGGCACGGACGGGCTGCTTCCGCAGAGGACCAGTCCGTTTTTTTAGTAGCCAAACGCAGGAAAGTTGGTAAAATATTTGGACTATCCCATGATCTGGCGCTATACTTCCCGTAGACATTCTTACGTGACATTATGGCAAGCCATTCCTTTTTTGAGGAAGTCTTATGAGTTTTGACCTTGGCTCGTTCAACGAACGCCAGCTCTCAATGTCGCACTTCCGCGAGTGGGCTTCGGAAATCGCGGAAGGCTACCTGGGTCAGGGGGCACTGCCGACAACCACGCTCACCAAGATCGCTCAGCAAGAGGACCTAACGCCGCCCAATATAAAGACCCTCGCTGCTGAAGCTAATAAGGAAATCCACCGGCTGAAGTTCGCTGCTGCCAGCTCTGGCGGCAAGTACTTCGCTGCTGACTTCCCCTTGGCCGATGCCCTGCATGCGATCGCGTCTGTGCAGGTAGATGGCGGTAAGGAAAAAGTTGCTCGTGAGATGCCCCTTCCCGTAATGGCCTATTCGGGTCCCGACGCTTACGCCCTCTTTGGCGTCAAGGAGGAGCCGCTCGATAAGACCGCCTCTGTCCGCGGTGAAATGCGGGTTGCTTCAGGCCGAATGGAGCTGCTCGAGCAAAAGCTCGGCGACGAGGTGATTCGCCGCGAGTTTCAAAAGGATGCTGCTGAGAAGCGATTCATCAAGCAGGCGCGGGAGCTGATCCTGCAGAACACCAGCAACGGCACAGAGCGCATGGACCAGATAAAGGTCCTTGATCAATTTGTTAAAAGCGCAGGGCTAGAGATTGGCCGCAAGCCGCTCGCTAAGCTAGCCTACGTCTTGGGCAAGGAAGGCCTGCTTACGCCTCTGCTAATGAAAGCAGCGTGCGCCAGACTCCTTAAGGTAGCCGACATGAAAGCCCCAGAGAACCTCATCTCCCAGACCCTTCAGGCGCAGGTAGTCAACGGCAACCACCCGCTCTATATAACGCTAAAAACTTTCCACGATCACAGCGAAGCTCTGGACCTTAGTCGGAACAGGCATAAGCTCGTCCAGGACGAGCTAAGGATTTTCAAGCAAAAAGCGAGGGCTTTGTGAAGAGAAGTCTGCTCGCAGAGCTTCTGCCCGATGGCCGGGATATGGTGAAGGAGGCCTTCATCGCAGCGGCCGCAAGACTAGGGCTAGGAGCCATCACCCGAGTCGGTAAGGTCCTCGTTAAGAATCCCATGAAGTCCGCCACTGCAGCTTTCGCGGCCAACGATGTGGCCAGTTCAGCATCCCGAATGGGTGATGTGGGAGCAGGCTCACGAAACCTAATGCGCAGCGTTGCGACACCCCCAGCCAATATGTGAGGCCCCTATGCAATACGCCTGGCTCGAAAAGCTATCATCTGAGGGTTATGTTCGGCCAGAGGCCAGGGAACAGATCTATCGAGACTGCAGCAATCTGCTCAAGCACGCGAGCGCGCCCGCTTCAGGTGGGGGAGAAACCCTGCTTCAGGCAGTTGGTTCCGCACTTGGGAACTGGGCATCGAATATGGCGGGCAACGCAATAGAGAGCAAGATCCGCGGCTCGTTTCAGATGTCTGGCACCGTGAAAAAAATAAATAAGAACAAAGCCGCGATTCTAAGCCACCCCGACTTCTCGCAGTACCCTGAAAAAGCTGAGGCTAGATTTATGGATCTGGCAAAGATAGCGCCGACCATAGCGGCGCAAGAAGGTCGGGCAATAGATTTGGTGAAGGAAAAGCTGCACACTGGGTTTTCCTCCCAGGACATAGGCAACCTGGCTATTCTTCAGGCGATCTATACTTCCCAAGACCCTGCATTCACATCTAAGACAAATAAAGCCATGGAAAAAAAAGCGGGCGAGTCCCTTGGCGCAATGTATGCGGATGTGCTCTGCATAGTTAAAGAGGCCGGCATAGCCGGGATAGCACCAGGAACCATGCTGAACGCCTTGAGAAACATGGCGATCGTAAGCTCCATCCCACTGCTTGCAGGGGTTGGGGCGGGAGCTGTTAAATCTTATGTCGCATCACGAGACAGTAAGGCGCTTGCTGGAAAGCTTCGAGACTCGTACGAACGTGCGCTACGAGATAGTGATTCTGAAACAAGCGACGACAAGAAGCTGCGGGAAGACCCCGCACGAGCTTACCAGGCGTTTCAGACCCTGGCTCATTTTGCCCCGCACGTTGCGATGCAGCCTACTGCGGCCCGATCTTTCATGAAGAGAATGGTTGGGTACAGTGAAGCAGGAGTTGGCATTGATGTCGACGGCCTGAAAGGGCTGAGCGAGATCGAGCGCAACATGTCGCAAACCAATCGAGGAGAGAGCCCCTTCTTCTCTGGATTTGAAACCGGTGCCGGTCTCTTTGGGCTGTCTAATACTTTGAGTGGGACGCTGAGCGATACCCTGTCCCCACTCCGCCAGCAGAGCAAAGCGATGGTTGCAAAGGACCTAGGGATATCTTTAGACAAGATTAAGTAGTGAGGCCAAGTCTTGGATAAGCGACTCTTATACGCAGGCAAATCAGAAAAAGGGGTGTTCACGCATCTGATAGATGCGGAGCGTTCGTATCTTGAAAAGACTGCAGCACAATACCATCCGACGATCGCCTCCTATATTAATTCAGCGAAACCGATCAAGGGCAAGACCCAGATCCTGCTCACGGCGCTCGGCGCTGGCGAGTGGTGGGGCGATAACGCCAACGCGGATTACTTTGCCGAATCTGAACTGGCTCATGCCGGTCCCGACTATGGCTACCAGACATTCGAGCAGTGGGCCAGAGTCTATAAGCACCATATAAACAAAGATCCGAACAATTCATACGGCACTGTACCGCTCTCGATTTATAATCCGGAGTTCCATCGCTGCGAGCTGATCATCCATCTCGACAACCACAAGGCCCCGGACATCCAGGCGCGTATCGAGAACGGCGACTACCCAGACTGGTCGATGGGCACCAAAATCCCCTACGATATCTGCAACATATGCGGAAACAAGGCCCCCTCCAGGAAACAATACTGCGAGCACGCAAAGTACTATCTCGGACAAATCCACCCTGCGACGCAGAAGAAGGTTTTCCTCTACAACATCAAGCCACGCTTCTTCGATATCTCCTACGTGCTCCTCGGCGCGGACAGGATAGCAAAGACACTGCTAAAGGTAGCCCACGCCCGGCCGTCATACTACGGCATGAGTTCTGCGGCCTTGGCCGAGAAGCTCGCTGAGCGTGCGAAACAAGCAACTATCGAGAAACAGATTCCGGCCAATGACGCTGCGCCGCCAGGAAGCCAGGAGATGCTTCACAATGCCAGAGCACTTCTCGAGGCTATTCCAGAGGTTAAGGCCAGAGAAAAGGTGCTGCCAAGAGAGACTCTCGACGAGCTCGCCGAGATGCCCCTACACAGTTCACTCTCCACAATGGCTATGCTGGGTATCGCTCCAAAGCCGCAGGAATTTCAAAGACTGTTCCTGATCTCCAAGGGCCTTCGTCAACTCGCCGATGCCTTGGACGCCAGGAACGCCTGCTTTGACCCGATGATGGCCGGAGATAGTCCGGATATGGGTGCGGTCGATATTGACGGAAAGCACGTGAACGAGAGAGCGGTATCGCTCTTAAGCCCGCATATGGAAGGCAGGAGCTACGCGGCTCCTTTCCTTGGTCGACGCATTCTTCTGATGATCAAAAGCGGGGCACAGGAGCAGCCTTTGCCAGTCTTCATCAAGGGCGCGGAAGATACTGGTGACAGAAAACCCATAGGGATTTTACCTGTGATGATTGCTGCTGCCGGCGCTTATGCTGCCTTCTCTAGAAAAGCCCCCGCGGGAAGTCTTCAGGGCATAGATAAGCTGCTACAATCAAATGCGGGGCTTGGTCTTGCGACTGCACTCGGCATTGGACTTTTGAGTGTGTTTCATCATACCTTTGGACCTAAGATCAAAGGCCAGCTACACATGAACGCGCAGGAGAATCCTGACGCCAACGATATCTTTGCTCGTATCGAAGAGAGAAAGCAAAAGCCGTATCTTAAGCTCGGAGGGTCTTCCAACCTCGGGGCCGCTGCGAAACGGCTTTTCTTAGGTATTCCTGTAGCTTATATGGCTTCAGGTGTTTTGCAAAAGCATAGAGACATAAACCCCTCCGAGCAGGAAGGCCAGGCGAAAAGTTTTCTCCGGCAAAACCCTGATCTTGTGAGCGGTGGTCTCATCGCGGATGCAATGCTGTCTGCCCGTGGAGGCGGCACGCACAAGATGCTGAAGAACCTCGGAAGGCAGTTCGCAAAAGCTGCCGAGGCTGCCGACGAGATCTTGAGCACCGACTTTTCGAAGACAGCGGACGCCCAGGATTTTCTTGCATCAGCCGTGACGTGGCCTTTGGCCATAGGCAATGCAAATCTTCCGGGGAGAATCGCAGGGGGGCTTTTTGATCAAGCGATGATTGAAGCTACGCATAAGTTCATGAAGTCGCGGCAGAAGAAGTCCCAGAGTCCCACTTGAGTCATTGTTTCTAGAATAAACACCGGAGGATTGTATGGCTACGTTACAAGAATTGCTCGAATCAGATTTCGGCGCATCCCAGACAAAAACCGCATCTGCTGGCAGAAGGCAGAACGATGACGAGATCGAAAAGCTCGCTGCAGAGCTGAATCTCGGGGACCTCTTCGGCAAGTCCGCCATGGACAAAGAAGAGGAAGAGGAAGAGGAAGAAAAAGAAGAGAAGAAGGCCGGCTTCCACGGGGGTCTGCCAGATCTCTACAACACTCTTTTCCCTTCGGATGGGGATTTGACCATCAAGACTGCAGAGCAGGAAAAAAATGCCGCTGAGGAAAACCTCGGCTCTCGTGCATATGACTATTTCGGCGCCCAGTGGGACCGTCGTATCGAGAAGCTGGCTTCCGACGTCTTGACAGGCGGGGCCACCATCTCCTCTTCGACAGCTGCTGGCCATGACGGTGCGGTTCAGGAAGATTCCACCCCTCCACAGACTCAGGCCGACAATAAGCCTGCAGGTGCCGGTTCTGGAATCAACACCAAAAGCACTGTGGTGACTAACAATGTCAAAGCGGAAAATGACGACGAGAGCGTCGGGCATTACGAGCAAAAGTCGGCAGCTATGAATCTTGCTATGCGCAAAGCATTCTTGATCTCGCAGCTCGAAGGCTGAGTCTTTGAACGGGCAGTAGTCTAATTACAAATCAACAGGAGTAAATGATATGCGTTTTGAAGATTTAAGCGCCGCGGACCAAAAGCTCTTAAACACGGATTTTGGCGGCCTTGAGAAGGTAGCTGCGGATCAAGTTGCGCAGGCTCAGGAAATGTACGAGATCGGCTTTTCCAAGCTCGCGTCTCAAATTGCCGATCAGCTCGACGCTGAGGCAGCCGCTGAGAAGGTGGCAGAGGACAACACTCTGGATCCAGAGTCTGAGAAACTTGCCGCATCACTCGGCGCCTTTATCGAGCGCGGACAGTTCGATGGCCTCCGCAAGCTCGGCAGCGATCGGCATGGCAATGAGTGGCACTATCTTCTTCCCTTCGTAGAAGAAAAAGTGGCTGCAGCAGGCGGGATGGCTGCCGTCACAAACTTCGGCAAAAAGCTCAAAGGCTACGCTGGGGCAGCTGGTAGTAAGACTAAAGAGTGGGCTGGGGCAGCTGGTAGTAAGACTAAAGAGTACGCTGGGAAAGCTGGTGATAAGGCGAAGGAAGTGGGCGGCAAGGTCAAAGACTACCACAAAAGTATGGCCGACGATGCACGCGGGGCGGCTACTGGCCGTAATGCGTTCATGGACCACACGGGCGTAAAGGGCAATCTGAACGCAGGGCAACGCGCCGGTGCTGGTGGCCGGGCTGCATTGAAGGCATCGCCATACCTCGCAGCTGGAGCTGGAGCCGGTTTGGCAGCAGCTATGCGCAAAAAAGAAGAACCAGCAAGTTGAGTTTGTAATGCTTCCGGGGGCATGTGCCCCCGGCTTTCTTCAAGGAGCAGGGGCGTATGCGGTCGATAAACGATATGATTCGTGATGCCGATGAGATCTTCGAGAAGAGGGCCTCAAAGCAGGAAAACACCAAGAGCACTAAATCTAGTGGCTATTCGGACGATGAGATCTTCAAGCTCGCCGAGGAGCTAAAGAGCCCGTCCAGGACCAGCGCAGCTCGTGAGAAACTTGCCGAGCATGATGGGGAGACCAAGATTGCGTTTACCCTGCGAGAGCAGATAGCGCACTCTGCGGCAATCATTGACACGCTTTTGAACCTGGAGCAGCTGGAAAAGTTTGCTGCGCTTGAGAGTGCAGCCAAAGAAAAAGGCTTCAGCGACGCGCAGATCCAGAGCTTTTTCGAGAAGAATGCTTCGACTGCTGGGTTTCGCTCAATCCTTTCGGAAATACCAGCTCTATTCGGAAAGTGAGTGAATGATCGTGCAAAACCACCCAGTCCCCACCTTGATGCGCTGTGCGCCATTCGGGGTAGGTACCAGAGAGAGGGGGAAGTGATGATGAACGACCCATTCTGGGTTGGGTTTTTTAAGCACGCTTCGCCCAGGTGGATTAAAGAAATCCGAAAACTTAAACAAGTCCCTGAGGCTATGTCCGATAAGCTCAAAAGTTTGGGCCTTCCCCTGCGCGAAACTCGCCATATCGGCAGAGGGGGGAGTCAACTAGCAGATGAGGTGTTCCATCCAGTTCACGGGGTCTCTATTCGCAAAATACCTGTTGGGCACAACGCTGCAGACCGCGAAATACTAAAGGCAAGCGCGCGTGACAATATTGCTATGTGGGAGCATGCGCGTCACGCTACGGGGGGCAAGGGCCCGTTTGCTCACATTAAAGGCCATGAAGGACATGTGGCTTTTTATGAAAAGGCCATGCCATCTGCGAAAGACCGCGGTCCGCGGTTACGCCGTCTTATCCCCAAGGCTCTCGCTCTTGCGGAAACGCACAGCGCCATCCCAGGGCACAGTCGTCAAGAATGGCGCGCTTTGGATCTGTCTGTAAAACTGAAAAAAAAGAGCCGGGAAGAGGTTTCATTTAGCGGCAGAGACCAGGAGTACATAGATAAAATCAAAGAGAAGTATCCAGAGCTCCACGATTTGCGACACGGTAATATCGTTGGTGGTAAAATAGTTGACATGGAGCCGGGTGGTAATCTTCGTATCCGACTCCACAGGCCTGATAATTATAAAAATCCTGTCAGCGAAGCTAAAAAGTACTTCGCTGCGGAGACGAGAGCAGCCCAAAAACAAAGGTCCGACTCTATTCGGAAAGTGAGCGAATGACTGTGCAAAACCTCCTGATAGGTGATCAGCAGAAGCTGGCGTTTCTTAGTGGCTTTATGAGAAAACTCGTAAGCAAGGGAAAGCCGCTTCAAAAAATCGTCAAGGGGTCAGGGAAAGTCAGGAAGATGGCTCCTGCAAGAGGGGGCAAACGCGTTTCAAAAAGCAACGCTGTGCCTGCTGGCTTTGCCGAGGGCACTAAATCCCCCAATGCACAGCGAGCTTGGGACGCCTATCGCGAAAAGGCTATGACCTCAGGTGGTGGGGCCGACTCACTGCTTCTTTACCCTGCGCAGTTTGCTGCCGAAAAAATGTTGGGTAAAGAGCGGGTACGTAATAGAATGTGGAAAGCTGTTGGGGCGCCAGCGCTAAGAGCCGACACTGCTGTCGGGAGAGTCCTGGAAAAGACGCCGCTCGTAGGGAAGAAACTTTTTCGCGTGAAAGAGATGGTTCCTTGGGGCAAAGGACTTCATCGTGAGGTAGAGCGCTCTTCGGCTTTGGGGCCTCTCACGAAGGCTAGAGATATTGCTGCGCCCATCATTGTCGGCGCAGGTTTAGAGAAAGGCGTCAGGGCAATGACCAAGAAAAAAGATTCCGAGGATGGCCAGCACATAAGAGAAAAAGCCGCTTCAGTAATGCTTCATCTCCATCAGGAGAACAGGGGGCATGAGAAGCGTGCAGATGCCCTACGCCTTCTCTACAAGCAAGTAGAGCTAGGATACGGACAGCTGCCGCAATCTTTCGGCGAGCTAAATGAGAAATTAGCTTCGCTAGTAAAAGAGGATTTAGGTGTGTTGGAGAAGGCATTGGAATTAGCTGGGGGCAACCTAAAGTTTGGCGAGTTGGGATCGAAAGATAACTCCATAGCCGGGACCCCTGCAGAAAAATTCCAAGCCGACCTCCTGGACTGATCGAAAACAACTTTTTTTGGAGGGGCAGAGATGGTCGTCGCTATCTCGGACAGCAGAATCGTTCCCATCACTGAGGACTTGACCACAGAAGTGTCAACCCTAGAAATCTTGCGTGGTCTTGAGACCATGTACCGCGTGGACAAGCCCTTGGCTGTCCCCGGAACCACCGCACTTCTTATGGGTGAGTTTGCGGTACTGAATTCGGCCGGTAAGGCGGAGCGCGCAGGCGCTACACCTGTGGGCCAGACCTACCTTGTCTTTGCAGGTACCGATCGCTTTGATGTCAAGGCAACCGGACAAGTGACCCTCGTTATGAGTTGGCCAATCCAGGCGAAGACCACACGCTACAACACCGGCGGATCTTACGCGGTTGGGGATCTCCTCACCGTTAAGAACCTTGGTGGTGGTCAATCGCAGCTTACACCAGCGGCAACAACCGAATTCGCGGTTGCACGCGTGCTGGAAGTTGGAACAGGTTATCTCGTGTACGAGACTCTAGGCGGCGGCTCTACAGAGCTATAACCCCTGACCGAAGTCGCACTTGTTTGAAACACTTTTGAACATCAAGGAGATTTAGATGTACGAAGGATTGGATAGCCAGACGTTTAACAATCTCTTCATTGAGAGATTGGACACCGTCGAAGGGCTACAAAAAACAGCCGCTGCCGGCGCAGCATTTGTTCGATCAAAGATTCGTGAGATCGGTTTCGGGCGTCGCATTCTGCCGCCAGAATCCGTATCCCGCGCAGATCTAACTCGCTCGACCGATCATGACACTCTGATCAAGATCGTCGATATCGAGCATGAGTCCAAGGCTATGGCGGTCAACTTCGCTTCAACAGCGAACGAGCGCTATATCCAAGGCAAGCGTTATGCGCTGCCGTTCTTCAAGATCGAGTCCGAGAAATTCGTCAAGTCTGAAGGCGAACTCTTGGCCTATGATTACCCAATCACGAAAGTGATTGAGGAGAACTCAGTCAAGGACATTCAAAAAGTCGAAGATATCAAGTTCATCGAATATGCAGAAGCTGCGATCACGATCACAGGCAAGCGTATTATCTCTGCATCTACTTCGGTAGACCGCAAAGAGATGAACAGTCTCTTCAAGATGATCGACTTCGATCAGCTGACTGTTGGTTGCACGCTCATGAACACCGTCGACTATGACGATTACATGATCCAGCCTGCAACTGAAATCGGCTCGCCCTTGGCGTCGGAAATCACTGTTGATGGCTACAAGTATCAGACGATTCTGAATCGTCGCCTTGTTGTCACCAACAAGCACGATATCCTGCTCCCTGGCGAAATCTGGGCTTTCACTGAGCCAGCCTATCTCGGTAACTTCTTTATCCTGAATGACGTCAAGTTCTGGATCAAGAAAGAAGCCGATTTGGTTGTTTGGAAGACCTGGGAATATATTGCCGAAGGCTTCGGTAATATCAAGTCGATCGCTAAGATCGAACTCGATGTTCCAAACCCAATTCCGTAAGTTTTTGGGGCGAGCTATCGTTCGGCAACGGCCGGTAGCTCGCCCTTCAATTGTGAGGAAGTTTTATGAAGACAGAGGATCAGCCGCTTGAACTTTATCGGGTGACCAATATCACCGCCCGAGCTCCCCGCATTGATCCGGGCACTCAATTAGATCTTCGCACTGCCGCCGAGGCCAAAGGCCATGCGATCTCTTTTCGCGGTGCAAGAGGCGGCGCAATCCTGTTAGCACCAGGCGAAAGCCAGGTCACTAATGATATTACCGGCAGCCTGAGGAAGCTGGAACAAAGACTTCTCGTGTCGATCGTAAACCTGGACATAAACGCAGAAGCACCGCCGGCACCTGCAGCTCCAGTTGTGGCAGCTTTGCCTGTCGAGGTCGCCCCTCCGGTTGTAGCAGCTGTGCCCGAGAAGGTCAGCCCTCCTGTGGTAGCTAAGCCTCCGGTAAAAGCCCCCGTAGCATTGCCAAAAACGGGCAGCGGGCCGGCACCAGTTGTAAAGAAAGCACCGGCAGCTCCTGCAGTCGCAGTTTCCGCAGCTCCCGTACCAGAAGCGACTACGCCAGCAGCTCCTGAAGTTGCGGTCGATAACAGCAACGACGAGATCATCTAGTTCGTGCGGACTTTGTATCGAGCGCCGTACGCCAGTTTCCCAATAGGAGTCCCTATGCAAAAGCAGCAGCAGCAGCAGCAGTTCCAGTACAAGTTAACGAATACGACGGTTAAACCCCCCAAGCGCGATCCAAAAACCGGCGTCGATCTTCGCACGATGCTAGAGAAGGTCGGGCATGTTGTTTCCTTTCGAGGGAGAAACAACGAGTCCGTGATGGTTGGGCAGAACAAGTCCCACATCCTCTACGAGCTGACTGAAGGCATTATCGGCCTTCAGCGCGGTGGGCATGTGAGCGTCGAGAGAATCGACGATGTCATGACGCTGCTGGCTCAACACACCAACAAGCCTGCAGCTCGGGCAACCGCACCGCAAGCAGCCGTTGCGGATAACCCAATGGCTAAGGAACCCGATTCGAGTGAGGCTTCTGACTACGCGGAAATACCAAGCTCTGAGCGAATGGCGAGCGCCATCGAGATGGGGCTGGACGATCACAAGCAAAAGGGCGGAAGCGAGTACGAGGGGGCCACCAATCCAGATGGTGAGCCTAATTTTCTCGTAACTGCCAGTAAAAAAATATCCCGTAAGGCTCGTCAAAGATAAGAGGCTACTATGCCGACGTACCAACAAGATTGGGTCACTGGGCGTCAAGAGAAGGCGAAGCGTTATCTTCGCCTTTTTTTGCGTGATACGCCGGAGCTTAACCGCTTGATCCGCAAAGAAGAGTCCGACGACGAGATGCTTCTCTTCTGCTTGGAGATGACGATCTCTGACTGGAACAGCACCACGCCCTTGATAAGGCAGGTGGATATCGGGAACTATCCCAGTCTCTACCTGCTCATGCATGGCTCCGTGATCCAGGTAATGAAGTCCCAGGGGATATTTCAGTCGCGTAACGAGCTCAATTACTCGGCAGGCGGGTCGAGCTTTATCCGTGCGAATAAGACGAACTACTACATGGCCTGGATGACCAATTTCGTAAACGACTACGAAGTCAAGAAGCGAAACATGAAAATGCAACTCAATATCGCTGGTGGTTGGGGTGGGGTCAATTCTGAATACGATAGGATAGGCTATGCTTGGTAAGTTCTGGGAGGGCTTCTTCAAAAAAGCAGAGGAAGCAGATATCAGAAAGCTAGAGGCTCAGGGCAATGCGCCGATGCTCGCCCGAACCATCAGCAAAGCCGGACCAAGAGCAGACGACCTTACCGCTGAGAGTGACCGCGCTAAATTCGAGGTAGCCAGAGGGTAATCGTGATTGATATAGGCATAACAACTGAAGAATTCATCGAAGCGTTTCGTCAGGCCTGCGAGGATATGGTACAGAAGGTGATCGAGAAGAACTCGGACTACACGGGTGACTCGGCAAACCCTTTCGAGACCTTCGAGGCTTGCGAGGCTCTTCGTATTTGTTCTGCCGAGACGGGCCTTCTTACCCGGATCGTAGAAAAAGTAAAACGGGTAGACGGGCTGCTAAAAAAAGGCTCTCGTCTTGTGCACGACGAGCCCATTCAGGAGACCTGCCTCGACATCGCCAACCAAGCCATAATCCTGCTTATCCGGCAGAATTTCGTCGCACGACTTGCCGCTATAGCCCCCATCGACGGTAGTAAGTTTGTTCTTTCCGATATGCCCCCACCAATCAACTTCAAAGGGCAGTGACATATGGCCGGAGTGCTAAGAAGAATCCAGTTCGAGAGTATTGCTGTGACCATACTGTCGACCGGGCAGATACCTCGCATTCTCATCAAATGGAAGCTGGAGCCAACCTCGCAAAAGCTATCCAACCTCAAATTCTTTGTGGATCGCGGGGAGAGCCCTACGGAGATGCACCAGCTCAACGCGTCACCAATTGCTGCCAAAGGCCTGGATGAATACGTCGACCATACGGCAAACGTAACGGACCTCGATAAGATTTACTACTTCCGTGTCCGTGCGGTGGAGTTCCAGGGCGCAACGCCGGTTCAGACATTTACCTCCCCAAGCACGACCTGGGATGGCGACCTGGATTTGGTGGGGCTCTACATCGTTGAGGAACACCTCTTTGCGCACCGCTGGGTCTACGGTGTGCCGGTCATGATTTACAAGAAGCGTCGCGATGGGGTCTATTGCCCAGAGTGCTGGGATGATGTTCTGCAGCGTGTGGCTAAAAGCAATTGCCGGACCTGTTACGGCACTGGGCGCCTTGATGGTTTCTACGCCCCAATCGAAGCGTGGATGAGCCTTGAACCCGATCCAAAGATGGAGCAGGTCGTCGACTGGGGAAAGCGGCAGCAGGGGCAGACGGACATCCAGTTCACCAACTACCCTTTGCTGTCGGTAGATGACCTCATTGTGGAGCTCAAACCGAATAAATTCTGGAAGGTCTCCATTGTGAGGGCTCCTGAGAAAAACAGGACTGTAATACTTCAGCTCTGTAGGCTCGATGCGGTAAACCCATCGGACGTCGAATACAAGATCCCTGTGCCTGATGACAGGCGCCGCATTTTGCTCGAAGAGTCAGATCAGCGAGAGAAGGAAAGGGAATTTTGATGCATGCATTTTGGGTTGGATTCGAAAAGCGTGCCGGAAGCCTGCTGGGGGCGATGCCTGGTATAACCTCAGGGCTTCGCACCACAAAGTCGTTTGGCAAGATCCGGTCTGCACAGCCTAAGTCGGGGATATCCATCGGCGCTCGGTCTTTGGCCAGCCCCATTCCGGGACCGCCCACAGCGAGTGCGGTAAAGGCCGGGATTCCTGGGGCAACCGCGTCCTCCGTAGGGCGTAATGGCATACCTAAGCCGCCTATGCAGTACGGGGCAGGCCTGCAAGGGAGCTACATATGAGGTCCAAGGATCTGGTAGGAATGGTCAAATACGGGTCTTATGCGGACGCATTTAAAGACGTGGCCAAGCAGATGGAAAAGCAGCAAAAAGTGGTCGTAAAGAAGCTCAAGAAAGATGTCCAAAAGAGATCCGCACCCGTAACCCCGCCCAAACTTTGATTAAGCACGACAGGGACACGGTGTCCCTTTTTTTGGCCCCACCTAAACTTTGATTGGATATGACCGATGGGAGCAGATGACAGGATAAACCCTTTGCTCGACGGCGCTGACACCGGCTATGGCATCCGGCGGCAGTCCATAGCAAAAGGCAGCAAGATCCCGAATGTAGCTATATTTGTGAAGCGAACCGCGCTAGAATTTCTGCAGATCCTCTTTTCGCAAAGAGAGGTGGGATCCTTACATTACGATCAGGACCCGACTAGAAGCGATATCATCATTTCGGACGTCCACGCGGTAGACCTGAAGACTGTGGGCGCCCGTCCAGCAATCATCGCCATTCGTGGCCCCCTATCCTTTCAAGGGATGGGTCTTGGGGGAAATGCCCTCGAGAAACGGGACACGCGAACCGGCAAGTACACCTTCAATGACATCCTCACCGGATCAGTGGCTTTCAACTGTATAAGTCGAGAAGGCTTGGAAGCTGAGCAGATTGGGCACCTAGTGTTCAACTCGTTTAAGTTCTTCCAGCCGGTCTTGCGTAAGCTCGGTTTTCTTTCGATAAAAAGCCTAAACATCGGTGGTGAGGCGCTCATTGAGCAAGAGGGCGGGGACGACAAGACCTACCTTGTGCCCATCCTTCTTACCGTACAAGTGCAGGACAGATGGACACTGGATTCGAATGTTGAGAAGCGACTGTCGCAGATACTGATCGAAACGCTCATCGATTGAAAAGGAGATTTTCAATGGCTTATCGTCGTCCTGGAGTGACCGTCGTACAGGAGTTCGTGGACCTTGCCCCCGCTCTTGCAGCGTTTACGCTGCCCAGTGTTTCCGTGGGGCCGGCTTACCAGCTGGTTGATAACGATGCACTTGGCAACTACATCGGAACCCTGCAAGCCTATGCTTATGCTTCACTGTTAGGAGGGGCGCTTGTCGACCTCTCTTTTACTGCTGAAGATGAGATGTTCCCCGCGACCAAAAAAGAGATCTCGGCTGTCATCAAAAACACCGTGGTAGAGATTTTGGCCCAACAGGCTACAGGCTCGGGTGTTGGAGATGTGCTGTCAGATGTGACCCTCAATCAGTTTGCTAACACCCTTGCTGGCGACACCGTAGTCGTCGAAGAAGTGCTGGCGCTGACCATAGTCGCCGCGCAGGTCAACGGTATCTCGACCGACACTGCTGGCCAGCGTAACCGCTTGACCGCAGGCACTGCGAATCAGTTTGCAAATGTCAAAAGCGGAGACAGCGTAGTCGTTACTGCCGGAACCAACGCAGTTGTGGCAACGTTTACCGTCATCGCCAAGCTGTCGAGTACGATCATTGTACTCAGCGCCAACGTCAATGATGGTGTCGGGCCTTCAACGGACACAGCGTTCTCTATTACTGGGAACCGCGGTACGATCAACCAAGGCAACTATAAGGTTAAGACCGTCACTGACGAAAATAACCTTATACTCGAAACACCCTTCCCTGATACCCCGGAAGCGCCGCTCACCTACTCCATCCGTAGGGCCGTAGGGACCGTGACCTTGGTTCACTTGGCAGCACCTGGCAACGGCTTCACCGCCGATGAGTCCGTGGTGACTCTGCCTGCCTCTCTGCAAGTCGTGATTGAGGCAATCCCATACGATATTCTCACGGGCGCTGTGCAGGCATCCTACCGTGCTCTGCGGACGGATCTTGCAGCAGAAGTTCGCGCGTATGACAACCTTACCGGCGTTGTCGCAGTCATGGGTGTAGGCAACATCAGCCCGCAAAACCCACTTGGCTATGGCCTCTCGATCATGCTCCAGAACACCGTGACGCCTGTCCATGGTCTGGGCTTGGACGCGAATGCAGTGGTGGATGAGATCTTATCCTACACGGCAGCTACTGAGGTCTTGCAAACCTCTGACATGTACGCGATCGCGCCCTTGTCACAAAGCCCTGTGGTTCACACTCTTTTCAAAAACCACGTCGATCAACTTTCTCAGCCTGCGCGTAAGCAGGAGCGAGTTGTCCTCATCAGCAGCCTTTTGAAGACTGTGCTGGTTCTGCAGGAGGAGTCGACAACTGTCACCACCGCAAACGGCTCACGGATCATCGTTGCGACCCAAGTCGACGGTAGCGGAAGTTTCGTTGCAAGCCCTGCGACGCTGAACGACGCCACTCTCGATCAGTTCTTGAACGTGAACGTCGGCGACTCGGTTGTAGTTATCGGCGGCACTAACGTGACCCCCGGAACTTATGCTGTAGCGACCAAAACAAGCGTGAACGTGCTGATTCTCGCAAGCAATTTTATCACCTCCGGCACCCCGACCGACATCCAGTACTATATCATCCGCCGTGATGGTATCAGCGTAGGCGGCGCAATCCTCTACGATCGCAACGCATCGTTCATCAGCAATGGTGTCAGCTCTGGTCACTACCTGTCTATCCTTAGCGGGTCGTTAAAAGGCCGCTACAAGGTTGCCTCCGTGCAGAACGAGAAGCAGCTCACTCTTGCCCCAGCGATTCCTGGCGTCGTTACTCTCGCCACACTGATCAACTATCAGATGGACCGGGATATGACGAAGACCGAGCAAGCAGCGAATGTTGCCGGCTACAGCGAAGCCTTCGCTGATCGCCGCGTCGTGCACTGCTGGCCCGATGTGCTCAAGGCTCCTGTTGGGCAGACGACTGAGAAGGTTCCAGGGTTCTACGGCTGCTGCTCAGTTGCTGGATTGACCACGGGCCTCCCTACTCAGCAAGGTTTTACCAACCTTCTGATCTCGGGCTTCCTTGGCTTCGATCACTCAACCAAGTATTTCACCGAAGCGCAGCTTGATACCATTGCAGGCGGCGGCACTATGGTGTTTGCACAAGAGAGTCCAGATACTCCACTCTTCGTGCGCCATCAGCTGACAACCGATCGTTCTTCGATCAAGTTCCAGGAATTCAGCGTGACCAAAAACGTTGACTTCATTGCCAAGCACTTGCGAGACACCTATCGGGCCAATATCGGGCAGTTCAACATCATCGACACGACCCTGGACACGCTCAAGACCATCGCCGAAGGGGAGATTGTCTTCTTCCGAGACACCACTCGCATCCCGCGCTTTGGGGGCGTGGTTCGGAGCGGCAAACTCTCGAGCATCTCGGAGTCTGTCACCCAGATTGATACTGTGGACATGCGGTTCAAGTTCAGCATTCCGATCCCGCTCAATAACATTGACATCGTCGTCGAAGTGTAAGGAGGCATACACACATGGCTACAACGAGCTATAGCAACTGGGACTTCTACAATTTCAGGGTACAGCAAGAGCTGGTTGGGGGTCAGTTTGTGAGCGCCGAGTCCACACTCGTCGCCGCAGGACCTCCTTCACTTACCAACGCTGGTAAAGACGGATCGGAAGTCGCGTACCCAATCGGCCTGCTTGAGAGTGTGGGGCTCCAGCAGAACCGTCAGCTGCAGCGAATCTTTGAGATCGGCTCCACCCGGAGCTACTTTATCCCAGGGCGCACGGTCGGCTCACTTTCGATTGGCCGGACGTTCTACTTCGGACCAAGCCTCCTGCGTGTCCTCTATGCTTACTACCGCAGTAACCCAGGTACCTTTGACCTGGGCACTAATGCACCTGGTGCGAGCGTGACGTCACCAGAAGGAAGGCGGGATGTTCCGGATCCCAATGCAGCCCTGCTGGATACTTTCAGTGTTGGGGACCTCAAAGAGCTGAAGCGTAACCCTGGTTACGGCTATCTGCTTATCGACTTGGCTTCGGACCTGTTCTCGCAGCCAACGGGAATGGCTATCTACTTCAAGGATGCCAACACCGATACCGTCGGCGGTTTTTATCTGGAAGAGGCCTATGTCCAGGGGCACCAGATGACAATCTCGAGTGGTTCTGTGCTGGTCATGGAAGGTGTTTCGATGCAATATGATCGGATTGTTCCGCTCAACATCGACGCCTTCTAAGAAGACCTTTAGTGTAGTGTTTGCGCTATTATATGACGTAACAGTGCTGCTATGCTGCACTGTTACGTTTTTCCTTTAGCCACAGAGGTATAAAATGGTTTCTGATTCGTTTTGGGTAGGATTTGAGAAAAGAGCT
>Ga0315283_10000219_pt1 | contig 38195 bp, 32 predicted proteins | sample YL17G09_0_MG_FD_204541 | JGI IMG/M metagenome (GOLD analysis project Ga0315283, IMG submission 204541) | Sediment microbial communities from Yellowstone Lake, YNP, Wyoming, USA - YL17G09_0 | ecosystem: Environmental > Aquatic > Freshwater > Lake > Sediment | place: USA: Wyoming | collected...
CGCTTCTACTTCCAGGACCAGCAGGTAACATTGAACGAATCGCCGCGATCGGCGTCTACCTCCGACTTCCTGCTGGGATTCGAGGGCCGGCTTTCGGAAGCCTGGTCGCTCGTGGGCTTGTGGCAATACAACTTCGACGCATCGCAGACGGAGCGGGTGAATGCCGGGGTGCGGTACACGCCGGGGCCGGGCCGCGCCCTCAACGCGACCTACTCGTATTCGGGCCAGTACGTCGACCCGATCGGCGCGCAGTCGCCGCTCAACCAGTGGGACCTTTCGGCGCAGTGGCCGCTCGATGCCAACTGGACGGTGCTGGGGCGCTGGAACTACTCGGTGCTGGGGCACAAGACGCTGGAGGCGGTGGCCGGCGTCGAGTACAATGCTGGGTGCTGGGTGCTGCGGCTCGTCGGCCAGCGGCTGACGACGACGACACAGACGACGTCCAATTCGATCTACCTGCAGATCGAGCTGAACGGTCTGGCCCGGATCGGCACGAGCCCGCTCGACCTCCTGCGCCGCAGCGTCCCGGGTTATCTCAAGACCAACGATCCGACCGTCGCGCCGCGCGAGCGCGGCGATTATTTTCCCGAATACTGAGTTCCTCACCACCGAGGTCACGACCTTGTCCGCCCAACCCAGAAATCCCGGCCAGGCGTTGATCCTGGCACTTGCGGTGGGCCTTGCGGCCGTCGCCCTGACGGCCGGCGCGCAGAGCACCGCGCCGCGCGCGCCGACGCCCGCGCCGCGTCCCGTTTCCACCGCCCGCATCGTCCCGCTCGAACGCGTGATCGCCGTCGTCAACGACGAGGCGCTGACCCAATACGACCTCGACGAGCAGAAGCGCGTCGTCGCGCAGCAGATGAAGGCGCAGAACGTGCCGGCGCCGCCGGCCGACGTGCTGGACAAGCAGCTGCTCGAGCGGCTGATCATCGATCGCGCGCTGATGCAGCATGCGAAGGAAACCGGCGTTCGCATCGACGACGTGCAGGTCGAGCGGACGATCGCGCGCATCGCGCAGGACAACAAGCTCTCGGCGGACCAGTTCCGCGTGGCCGTGGAGCGCGAGGGCATCACCTACGCCAAATACCGCGAGGACATGCGCAACGAGATCACGGTGCAGCGGCTGCGCGATCGCGAGGTCGACAGCAAGATCGCGGTGAGCGACGCCGAGGTGGACAACTTCCTCGCCACCGTCGCCGCGCAGACCGGCGGCGAGACCGAATACCGGCTCTCCCACGTCCTGGTGCTCGTTCCCGAGCAGGCCTCGGCGGACCAGATCGACGCCAAGCGGCGCCGGGCAGAGGAAGCGCTGAAGCAGATCCGGGGTGGCGCCGATTTCAGCCAGGTTGCGGCCGGGTTCTCCGATGCCCCCGACGCGCTCAAGGGCGGCGACCTCGGCTGGCGCGCGCCGGCGCGCCTGCCGACGGTGTTTTCCGAGCCGGTGCGCGGCATGAAGCCGGGCGAAGTCTCCGGCGTCCTGCGGTCGTCGACCGGTTTCCACGTCGTGAAGCTGCAGGAGGTCCGCAGCCGCAACCAGCCGACCGTCGTCGAGCAGACGCAAGCGAGGCACATCCTCATCAAGGTCAACGAGATCACCTCGGAAAGCGAAGGCAAGTCCAAGATCGACCGGATCAAGGACCGCCTGGACACCGGCGCCAGGTTCGAGGACCAGGCGCGGCTCAACTCCGAGGACGCGAGCGCGTCCAAAGGCGGCGATCTCGGCTGGATTTCGCCGGGCGATACCGTCCCCGATTTCGAGCAGGCGATGAACAAGCTCAAGATCGGCGAGATCTCGCCGGCGGTGCGTTCGCCGTTCGGCTGGCACCTCATCGTCGTGAGCGAGCGCCGGACGCAGGACATCACCGCCGAGCGGCAGCGCGAGCAGGCGCGGCAGGCGTTGCGCCAGCGAAAATCCGAGGAGGCCTTCCAGGAATGGGTGCGCCAGTTGCGCGATCGCGCCTACGTCGAAGTGAAGGTCGATGAGCGGTAGCGGTTCATCGGCGCCGCGGTCGGCGCGGATTCGGGCAGCGCGGTCGTGGTGCGCCGGCCTGATGTTGGCAGTCCTCGCGGCGGCGGGTGCTTCAGCGCAGACATCGGTCGCGCCGGCGCGCTACGATGCCCTGCATCCCGGGGCGGCCGAAGCTGCGCCGAACCTGCTGCTGCCGCGCGGCGCGCCCGCGCGAGGCATCAGGTTGGCGCCCCCCGGTGCCGGCGAAAACGACACCCGGAGGGCGCCGGCGAAAGCGGCGCCCGCCACGGGAAAAAAGAGCCACAAGAGCCGCCGCCTGGCCGTGGGCTACGCGCGTCCGGTGCCGCCTGCGGATGCCGTCGTGCGCCTGTCCGACCTGCCCTGGCACTCCGTGGCGCAGGGAATGCGCGCCGCTCAGCTCACCGTGACCTCACCCGACGCCGCGGCGGTGCGGCTCGGCCTGGTGCTGCAGGGTGCGCCGCCCGGTCTGCTGCTGCGGTTTCGGGGCAGCGGCAGCGGCGCCACGGTCTTCGGCCCCGTGTCCGCCACCGCGATCGCTGCCGCCGACGTCTACTGGTCGCCGGTGCTCGAGGGCGATGCGGGCACCATCGAGTTCGCGCTGCCGGCGGAGGCGAACCCGGGCGACGCGCTCATCCGGTTGCCGACGATTTCCCATCTCCTCGCGGCGGGCAACGGCTTGCGTGCGTTCGCTTCCAACATCGGGTTCGCCGGCGCGTGCGAAGTGGACATTGCCTGCCTCGACGCGACGCTGCGGCAGCAGCTGGCGACCGCGACCAATGCGGTCGCCAAGATGATGGTCACCATCGCCGGCGACACGTTCCTCTGCACCGGCACGCTGCTCAACGATTCGCTGACCTCGTTCACGCCCTATTTCCTGACGGCGAATCACTGCCTCGATGACGTCGTCGATCCGGCGGCCGGTCGCGGCGTGGCGGCGGCGGCGGCCGGCACGATCAATACCTACTGGTTCTTCCAGGCGGCAGCCTGCGGGAGCCTCGCGACGCCGGGCTACAAGCTTCTGGCGGGCGGCGCAAAACTGCTCGCGCGCAGCGTCGATGCCGATTGGGCGCTCGTGCAACTCAACGTCCCGCCACCGTCAGGAACGACGTTTTCCGCGTGGAGCGCCGACGCGCCGATCACCATTGGCACCGCGGCCGACGCCATCCATCACCCCAGCGGCGATCTGAAGAAATTCAGCGTGGGCAGCGTTGCGGGCTACCAGGCGTACAGCGACGGCAGCAGCTACATCAGGATGATGTGGACGAGCGGCGCGACGGAGCCCGGCAGCAGCGGCAGCGGCCTGTTCACGCGCAATGCGGCCACCGGTCATTACGAACTGCGCGGCACGCTTTCCGGCGGCGAATCCTCGTGTGCATTGCCGCAGGGCATCGACGAATATTCGCGCTTCGATGCCGCCTTTCCGCTGGTCAAGAGCTATCTTGCGCCGTCCGCCGCCAGCGCGACGGCACCGGTCGTGGAGTTCTACAACGCGCTGCAGGACCAGTATTTCATCACCGCGGATCCGTTCGAAATCGCGGGCCGCGATCACAACGTGCCCGCGGGCTGGGTGCGCACCGGCTACCGGTTTCTCGCCTACACCGACCCTGCCGAGGCACCGGCCGGCGCGCAGCCCGTGTGCCGCCTCTACGCGCCGCCGCCGTACGGCGACATCCGTTTCTACTCCGCCAGCGCGCAGGAATGCGCGGCGCTGCTCGCGCAGGCGGACCAGCACTGGATCGCCGAGAGCGCGGCGGCGTTCTACATCCAGGTGCCGGGCGCGATCGCGGGGCAGTGTCCCGCCGGCACGCGCGGCGTCTATCGCTTCCTCGACAACGCCAACCCGCCGCGCCGCCGCTATACCGCGGAGGTCGACTTGCGCGATGCGCTGATCGACGATGGCGGCTGGACCCAGGAAGGGGCCGGCCGCACGTCGAATCGGGTGGCGATGTGCGCGCCGGTGACCAACCACGATTCGAAGCTCGTGCCGGCCGCGCCCGGTTATCAGGGCCTCTGGTGGAACGCGCCGGCCAGCTCGGAAGCCGGGTGGGGCATCAACTTCGCGCACCAGGGCGACGTCATCTTCGCCACCTGGTTCACCTACGATCCGGCGGGCAAACCCTGGTGGCTGGCGGCGGAACTGCACGGCACAGCGTCCGCAACGTATTCGGGTGATGTCTTCACCGCCACCGGCCCGCCGTTCAATGCGGTGCCGTTCGACCCGGCCCAGCGCGTCGAAACCGTCGTGGGGACGATGACCGTCACGTTCGGCGATGTGAACAACGGGACATTTTCCTACACGGTGAACGGTATCGCGCAGACGAAGGCGATCACGCGCCAGCTGTTCGCGAGCCCGGTCCCGTCCTGTGTGTGGGGCGCGCAGGAAAATCTCGCCCTTGCGACCAATTTCCAGGACTTGTGGTGGAAGTCCCCTGCAGGTACGGAAGCCGGCTGGGGAATCAACTTCACCCATCAGGGCGACCTCATCTTCGCCACCTGGTTCACCTACGGTTTCGACGGCAAGCCGCTGTGGCTGATCGTGACGGCGCAACGGACGGCAGGCAACGTGTTTTCGGGACCGGTCGCGACGGTTACGGGCCCGCCGTTCAACGCCGTGCCGTTCGATCCCGCGAAGGTCGCGGAGACAACGGTGGGCACGGCGACGTTCACGTTCGCCGACGGCAACAACGCAACGTTTGCCTACTCGGTCAACGGCATCGTGCAGACCAAACCGATCACGCGGCAGGTTTTCGTGGCGCCGGGGACCGTCTGTCATTGACGAGACGGCGCGTTTCTCCGATTTGTTGGAACTGCCGGGGTGCATGCGGTGCGGCGCGTGCCGCCGGGTACCGGCTTCGGGTGCCGCCAAGCGTGTGTGGCGGGCGTGCGGGACGGTTCGCGCCGGGTGGTCAGCCCACGACCACCCGGCGCGAACCGCGCACGCGGCGCCGACGGGCGGCACAGGCGCCTGTACCCGGCGGCACACGCCGCGCCGGAGCGTACCGATGCGCAGGACTCGCGTGCCCGCGCAGTCGACCCACTTGATGCGCCGAATCGCGCCCGCGCCCCGGGCCTCGCCCGCGTCGAACACGAAATCGGATTCCCGAAAATCGGGCGAGAAGGAAAAAAAAGCCGCCCCGGCGAACCGGGACGGCCTCGAACCCGCGAGCGCGCCGCGAACGCTCAGTTGGGCACGTTGATGACGCCCGTGGCGGTCGTGATCGAGTTCGCCGCCGCGGGGGTCGCGGCGATCTTCGGCACGCTCGCGGCGGTGATCGGCGGCGCCGCGCCGGGCGTGCCGCCACGCGGCGTCGTGCGCACCACCTGGCTCGGCGGCAGCGGCGTGTTGTTCCTGAGTTTCGCCCAGACGATGTCCATCGCGTTGATGAAGTAGTAGTGGACCGGCACGAACAGCACGTCGTAGCCGTTGATCCCGGTGCCGCCGGCCAGGCTCGGGATGAAGGCGTCGAAGTGCTGGCCGTTCTGGACCTCGTAGTAGCGGACGTTGCTGCCGGCCTCGACCTTGGAGTTGAAGGCGACGTAGGCGCGCGCGGCGTGGTTGACGGGTATCAGCGTATCGCTGCGGCCGGCGACGATGACGCTCGGGATCGAGCGCAGGTTGCCCTTGAGCAGCACATCCGCGATGCCGGCGCGCACGCGCTGGCTGTTGGCGAGCGCCGTGCCCGCGAGCGTCGCGCCGGTGATCGTGTCGATCCCCGTGACCAAGTTGCGCATGCAGATCTGGCCGTCGAGCGATCCGTCGATACGTCCGGTGGACGGCGAGGTGCCGACCAGATACTGCTTGGCGCCGCCAGGCGCGTCGTTGTAGATGACGTCGACGCCGCCATTGCCGCCGAGGCCGTTGGACGTGGAGAAGATCGACGCCTGCGTGGTGGCCGACTGCGCCGCCACGCCGGCCGTGGCATCGGTGTTGGCGAGGCTGAAGCCGCAGAGGCTGTCCGCCACCGAGAACTTGCCGTACGCCACGACGTAACCGAAGGCGACGTACATGTCGGCGACGCGGTAGTGCGATGCATGCAGCGCGTTGTTGTTGGGGTCGGCCCAGCCGTACGCCTGCAGTTTCGCCAGCGCCGCGTCCGCCTGTTGCGCGGTGGTCGTGCCGGAGATGAGGCCCTTGTCGGCCAGGCTTTGGCAGCGGTTGGTGGCGACGGTATTCAAATCGACGCCGCCGACGACGCCGAGCAGCGCCGCCGCGTTGGTGCCGCCGCCGAACCATCCCGGGCGGGTGCCGTTGGGGGCCTGCGCGCTGGTGGAGATCGACGCGCACGGCTCGTAGAGAACCCGGTACGTGAAGTAGTCGATCAGCGACTTGCCGGCGTTGGCCACCGCCGCGCCGTCGAAGTTGACGGTCACGCCCGTCATGTTGCCGGGCTGCGCATTGGGCTCCGTCACCGCGAGCCCATCGATCAGGCCTTCGGTGTCCTGCTCCAGCGCCTGCAGCGATTCGGCGCCGCCGTTGGAAACCGACGATGCGATGACGAGCGTGTTGCCCGGCACGATCGTCTGCGAGTGCTTGCCGCTTCCCGGTTCGATGGGCGAGAACTGCTCGTTCAGCGCCCAGAACGCGAAGCGCAGGCTGTCGAGCGTGTTCTTGCCCCAGTCCTTCTCGGGATTCTGCTGCGAGTAGACGTGCTTGTAGGCGACCCGGTTGGGGAAGGCCGCATTGAACGCGGACAGCGCCGACCCGGTCAGGTCCGTGGCGAACTGCGCCAGGCTCGCCGCGACCGATGACCGGTTCACGAGGCGGCCGTCGATGAGGTTGATCTTGTCGGCCGCGAGGTCCTGGTAACCCATGCCCTTGCCGGCGTCGGTGTAGGCGACGGCGCACTTGTGCTTCAGGCCCCACTCGCCGGCGGAACCGATCGCGCCGTAGACGCCGCGCGAGCCCGACGACGGCGCGGCGACGATGCAGGCATTGTTGGGATCGAAGCCGGAGGGAATCTGCACCATCACGACGACGTTCTGCTTGCCGGTGCCGTTGTCGACGTAGGCGAGGATCTCCTTGCCGGCGACCTTGCCCTCGCCCAGCGTGTCGCTGCCGTTGATGTCGATGTTGGGGCCGTAGAGCGTGCCGTAGCCGCCGGCGGCGGTGATGTCCAGGATGGCGCGATAGTTCACGTAGATCACGCGCCGGCGCAGTTCCGCCGCCGTGGGATTCGTCGCGTCGACGAACCCGGGCGCGGCGCCGCCGAGGCCGGTCTTGCCGAGGCCGGCCGTCAGCAGGTCGTCGGTGACGCCGTCGTAACTCGTCGGTCCAGTGATGTTGGTGATCCCGGCCGGCAGCGTGTTGATGACGATCGTGCCGCCGGTGTCGCCATCACCGCCGCAACTCGCGAGCAGGGCCGCGGATCCCAGCACGATGGCAACGCGTTTCATTTGCATCGATAGTGCATTCATCAAACTGACTCCCCAAGAGATAGGCGACCGCCCGGCGCGCAGCGTCTACCGGTCTCCGAGACGCCGGGCCGATGGGCTGCGGCGGGTATGGTACTCCTCCGCCGCCGCAAGAGGACGCGTATCTGTCGTGCGGTCCGCCGGCGCGCCGCCGGGATCGCTGTCACCTGACGTTCGGAGCGCGCGGATACAGCGCAATCCGTTGCACGCGCGCAGCGGTCGTGCCGGCGCGAAACGTGAGCACGATGCGCAACTGTTCCGCGACGGCACCGGTCGTGCGCCATGCCGCCGGCCAGACGAGCGGCACCCGCATTCCGGCCGCGTCGCGCTGCAGCGCGGCGGCGGCGACCGGCGCGGCGACGGGTGTCCACGGCGCAGTGTCGCCGGTGCGCGCGAACACCTGCACGCGGACAAGAGGTGCGGAATCGGCGAGCCCGATCACCAGTGTGTCGAGGTCCGCGGCGCGCAGCACCTGATCGGCGGGCGACGCGAGGTCCGCGGTCGTGTCGAACGCGAGATCGAGAACACCGCGGCCGGCGTTTGCTTTCCCCTGCGCGAGCGACCAGCCGTCGTCGTCGGCGTGTCGCGACGAGCCGAACGTCCACAGTCGCGCGCCGCGCGGAAGGTCGGCGTGGTCGACGAGGAAGTCGCGCATCGCGTCCTCGGCCGGCGTGTTGCGCCACGACGTGTACGAGACGTACCCCGGCTTTCCCGCAAAGAGCCCGTTGGCGCCATTCCACGCCATCATCGCGATCTGGCGGCCGTCGAAGTTGAACAGATCGCGAAAGGTGCGGTATGACTGCGCGTAGACCGGCAGGATGTCCGGGCGCTTCAAATCGGCGGCGTTGTATTCGACGATGCCCCAGCCGGGATCCATCCGGGCGAACGTGCTGAACAGGCTGCGGCCGTTGTCGAGCCGATGCCGATTCTCCGCGGCGGGTCCGTACAGGATGGCGCCAAGGTGACCGTGGCGGGGAATCGCGCCCTCGATGGACACGCCGGCGGAATCGTAATCGGGTCCTGGTCCGCCGATGCGGACCGACACCGGCCGCCTGCCGGCGTCGGGCGCGGTGAACGCCTGCGCGGAAAAGATCATGTCCGGCGGGATCCCGGTCGCGCCGACCCACGCGGACAGCTCGTCGTAGTGCACGCCGACGACGTGCTTGCGAAACGTGTCCCACTCGCGGTGCCACGGATCTTCCCAGAAGGGCCGGCCTCCCGGCGCGATGGCGGTCGCGCCGTCGCCCGGAAAGGCGCGCGGCGGCTCGACGTCGTCCCACGATTTCCACTGCGCTCGCGCGAGCCGGTTGGCGTCCGCGAGCGACAGCGGCGCGGCGCGGCGGTAGCGCGAAAGGTCCGGCGCGCCCCGCTCGCCGGGCGCGGCGTACGGGCCGGTGCCGCGGAGCCAGTGCCGGAACTGCTTCAGCATGCCGGGGTTGTAGTCGTACCAGCGGCCGTCGCGCACGAACGGATTCATGTAGGTGTCGGCGTCGAGGACGACACCCGCGAACAGCGCCGGATGCCCCTCCGCGAAGCGGGCGATGATCGCCGCCGCTGCCTGCAGGTTGCGCCGCTTGTATTCGCGGACCCGGGTCGCGTAGGCGTGGTAGGTCAGGCTGCGCCCGAGCTGCGGCGAGGCCAGCGAGCCGGGCAGGTTCTTCACGTAGTCGTCGGGCAGCACTTCGTCGCGCTGCGTCCACTGGCAGTTGGCGATGTCCTGTTCGAGATGGTCGTTCACATCCCATTCCGGGATGTCGCAACCGGCATCCGCCCAGATGCCGCCGTTGAGGATGAACTGCACCGGCAGCTGCCGGCCGATCGCATAACGGATCACGCCGTTCAGCGTGTCGTCGGCGATCGCGCGAGCGCCGCACTTCCTGGACAGGTCGAAATCCGCGTCGAAGGCCCAGTCGCCGGCCGCGCCCCGGGTGGTGCGCATGTAAAGAATCGGCACCGCGAAGCCGACCTGTGTCGTGCGCGTGAAGTACGGCTGGTACGCGGCATCGATCTCGTTGGCACCGCCCGTGCCGACGCCCGACGTCATCATCAGGAAGCGGGTCTTGCGCTCGGCCAGCGCGGGGCGTTGGTCCAGCAATCCGCTCCAGCGGGACAGCGCCTGCCCGGAAATGAGGCGCCTGGTCGCGAGCAACGTCTCGCGCCCATCGCGCGCGATGACCACGATCGTCAGTACATGCTGCGTCGCGGGGTTGCCCGCGAGCTCGGCGGAGAAGTCGCCGGTGAACGCGAAGCCTCCGGTGGCGCTGTCGGTGTAACCTGGATGCGCCTGTGCAACATCGGCGCGCGCGATGCCGATCGCGGCGGCATAGCGTTTGTCGTCGAGACGCACTTCGACTGCGCGCACGCCGGCGCGATCGAGCGCCCAGCCCGTCATGCTCACCGTCGGGCCGAGAAGCGCATCGGCGGCGGGATTGTCGACCCAACCGATCGTCGGCGCCTCGGCGGTGGCAGCCGTCGATGCGGCCTCGTCACGCTGCGGCGCGTGCGCGCGGTCATGGCGATGCCAGGCCAGGAACCCGGCCCCGGCGATCGTCGCCGCGACGGCAGCGAACGCGATGCCGCGCAGCAGCGTGCGGCCGGCTTCGCGCGGCGACGAGGAAGCGCGGGGCCGCGATGGAGGCGCGCGGCCGGCAGCGGGGGGCGGATTCGGCATGGACGGGGGACTTCGGTGACGGTCGGGCATTGTAGAGGAACCCCGCGGCGGACGACCCGCGGCCGAGGCGCCGCGACGGAGGTATCATCGGCTGGCGCAATGAGGAGGGACGATGAAAAAGAGAACGGGCGATCCCTGGATGTCGGGTGCGGACTACGGGCGCTCGCTCGCGGCGCTGACCGTCAACCTGCTGGTCAGGGACATCGCGGCGACGCTCGTCTTCCAGCGCGAAGTCCTCGCCGCAAACGTCATTTACGCGGACGTCGATTTCGCCGCGGTGTCCGGTCATGGCGCGCAATGGATGTTTCACGCCGATCACACCTACGACCGGCATCCGCTGCGCGCGGTGGTCGCGGGCAGCGCGCGCCGGGGTGCGGGGATCGAGCTGCGGCTGCACGGCTGCGATCCCGACCGCGCCGAGGCCGCGGCGAGGCGGCTGGGTTTTGAAGTGCTGGCCGGCGCTGCCGACAAGCCGCATGGCGTGCGCGAGGTGTTTCTGTCGGATGCGGACGGCTACGTCTGGGTGCCGGACGTGCCGATTCCCGACGGGGGCGATGGGAATGCGTAGCCCGGATTGAGCGTATGCGAAATCCGGGGCGGACTCGGTTGCGGCTCCGGCCCCGGATTTCGCTCCGCTCAATCCGGGCTGATGTCGACGGAACAGGGCTACGCCGGCCGGGGGTCGGCCCCCCGGAGCGCGCGCTCCAGGACGCGGACGCAATGCAGCGCCTCGCGCGCGCCGCTCGCGCGCGTCCCGTCGGCGATCTGATGCCGGCAACTGGTGCCGTCGGCGACCAAGAGCGTATCGGGTGCCGCGGCGCGCACCGCAGGCAGCAGCGCCTGCTCGGCCATCCGCAGCGACACGTCGTAATGCGCCGCGTCGTAGCCGAAGCTGCCGGCCATCCCGCAGCAGCTCGACTCGACGACATCGACGGCCAGGTTCGGGACGAGTCCCAGCACCTCGCGCACGGCGCCCATCGCGTCGAACGCCTTCTGGTGGCAATGGCCGTGCAGCAGCGCGCGGCTCTCGGGAAGCGGCGCGAGCGGCAGCCGCAATCGCCCGGTGCGGTGTTCGCGGGCGAGGAATTCCTCGATCAGGAACGCGCGCTCCGCGAGCCGCTGCGCCGCTTCACCCAGGCCCAGCACCAGAAATTCGTCGCGCAGCGACAACAGGCACGACGGTTCGAGACCCACGATCGCGGCCCCGCGCGCGACATGAGGCGCGAGCGCGGTGACGACGCGGCGCGCTTCGGCCTTGGCTTCGTCGACGAGGCCCGCGGCGAGAAAGGTCCGCCCGCAGCACAGCGGCCGCGCGGGGGCGGCGTCGCCGTCGCTTGCCCGCGCGACGTGCACGCGGTAGCCGCCCGCTCGCAGCACGCTGAGGGCGGCCCGCGCATTCTCCGGCTCGAAATAATTGGTGAAGGTGTCGACGAACAGCACCACGTCAGCCGCTGCCGCATCCTGCGCGCCGCCGGCATCGGCAGCGCGCAGGAACGTGTCGCGACGCCACGCGGGCAGCGTTCGCTTCGCCGAAAAACCGAGCCATTTTTCGCTCAGTTTCGCCGCTCCCGGCAGCGCGTCCCGCAGGTTGGCCAGCCACGGCACGCGCGCCGCCCACGGCGCCCACCGCGGCAGGTGCGCGACCAGCCGCGCCGGCAGCGGCAGCCCGTGCGCGCGCTGCCAATGATGCTGGAACTCGATCTTCATTTTCGCCATGTCGACGCCGGTCGGGCACTCGCGCCGGCAGCCCTTGCAGCTCACGCACAGGTCGAACGCATCCCGCACGGCCTCCGAGGTCAGCGCATCGGGGCCGAGCTGGCCGGACAGTGCCAGCCGCAGCGTGTTGGCCCGGCCGCGCGTGAGGTGCTGCTCGTCCTTCGTCGCGCGAAAGCTGGGACACATGGCGCCGGCGTCGAACTTGCGGCAATGGCCGTTGTTGTTGCACATGTCGACGGCCTTGCCAAAGCCGCGCGCGGGATCGCCGCCGGTGCCCGGCGCCGTGAAGGTGCCGGCTACCGGATCGTGCTGTACGTCCCACGCCGACCAGTCGAGCGCGGTGGCCACCGGCAGCGTGCGGTGGTCCGGACGAAAGCGGAAGAGCGATGCATCGTCCATCTTCGTCGCGCGCACGATCTTGCCGGGGTTCATCAACCCGGCCGGGTCGAACAGGTCCTTGATCTCCTCGAAGGCGCGCGTCAGGCGCGGGCCGAATTGCCACGCGACCCACTCGCTGCGCACGAGGCCGTCGCCGTGCTCGCCGGAGAACGCGCCCTTGTATTCGCGCACCATCGCGCTTGCTTCCTCGGCGATCGCGCGCATTTTCGCGGCGCCGTCGCGGCGCATGTCGAGGATCGGCCGCACGTGCAGCGTGCCCACCGACGCGTGCGCGTACCAGGTGCCGCGGGTGCCGTGCTTCGCGAACACCTGCGTCAGCCGGTCGACGTAATCGGCGAGATGCTCGAGCGGCACGGCGCAGTCCTCGATGAACGACACCGGCTTGCCGTCGCCCTTCATGCTCATCATGATGTTGAGGCCGGCCTTGCGCACCTCCCACAGCGCCTTCTGCGGACCTGGCGCGGTCATCTCGACCACGCTCCCCGGCAGGCCGAGGTCGCCCATCAGCGCGACCAGCGCGCGCAGCCGCCGCACCGGGTCGTCCTGCGTCTCGCCGGTGAACTCGACCAGCAGGATGGCCTCCGGCTCGCCGATCAACGCGGCGGAGATCACCGGCTGGAACGCCGGGTTGCCTCGCGCGAGGTCGATCATCGTCCGGTCGACGAGTTCCACCGCCGACGGGCCGAGACCGACGATGTGGCGCGCGCACTCCATCGCCCGGTACAGCGTCGGGAAATTCACCACGCCGAGCGTCCGGTGGCGCGGCAGCGGCGCGAGCTGCAGCGTGATCTGGCGCGTCCAGGCGAGCGTGCCTTCGCTGCCCACCAGCAGGTGCGCGAGATTCACCGAGCCATCCGGCGTGTACGGCCGCTCGCTCTGCGGGGCGAAGACGTCGATGTTGTAGCCGCCGACGCGGCGCATGACTTTCGGCACCTGCCGCGCGACCTCGTCGCGCTCGCGCGCCCCGATCGCCGCCAGCCCCGCGACGAGTGCGCCCACGCGCGGCGCGCCGGTGTCCATGGCGGCCAGCGGCCCGAACCGGGCCTCGGTGCCGTCGCCCAGCAGCGCATCGATCGCGAGCACGTTGTGCACCATGTTGCCGTATGCGATCGAGCGCGAGCCGCAGGAGTTGTTGCCGGCCATGCCGCCCAGCGTCGCCTGCGCGGAGGTGCTGACATCGACCGGAAACCACAGCCCGTGCAATCGCAGCGCCGCGTTGAGCTGGTCGAGGACGAGGCCCGGTTCGACCGTCGCCGTCATTGCCTCGCTGTCGATCGCGCCGATCCGATTCAGGTGCTTCGTCTGATCGATCACCAGCGCGGCGCCGACCGTCTGCCCGCATTGCGAGCTGCCGGCCCCGCGCGGCAGCACCGGCACCGCGAGCTCGCGGCAGATCGCCATGGCTGCGCGCACGTCGTCGATGCTCTTTGGAACGAGCACGCCGACCGGCTCGACCTGGTAGATCGACGCATCGGTGGAATAGCGCCCGCGCGACGCGCGATCGAACAGCACGTCGCCTTCGACGGCACGGGCGAGGCGGGCCGCGAGGTCCCCGCCGCCGCCGTGGCGGTGGAACACGAGGGGTTGGGCGAGCGGCGCGTTCATCGTGACCTGTCGGCCGCCTGTGGTCGGCCGGTCCCGCAGCGGGCGGAAGCAGCGGCGATACGGCGGGCACGCATGGCATTGTAGTGGATGTTGCGCCGCAACCCGGCCTTCGCTCGCGCTCGTGCGACAATCCCGAGGCTGCCGCAACCCAGGCCACGCCCGGGCTACGCCAACAATGGAAATCCAGGAGGACTCAACATGTCGACCCTTCAGCCACGCGCCAGCCCACGCTGCGCTCCCTTCCGTAACCTCGCGGCGGCGGCGGCGGTTGCCGGCGCGGCGTTCCTGCTCGGCATCGCGCCGGCGCACGCGCAGCAGGAGATCAAGCTCGGCCATGTGGGCGAACCGGGCTCGATTTTCCAGATCTCGGCGGACGAGTTCGCCAAGCGCGCCAACACGAAGCTCGGCGGCAAGGCCAAGGTCGTCGTCTTCGGTTCGAGCCAGCTCGGCGGCGACAAGGAGATGCTGCAGAAGGTCAAGCTCGGCACGCTGGACATGGTCGTGCCATCGACGGTGATGAGCTCGGAGGTGGATCTCTTCGGCGTCTTCGAGATGCCTTACCTCGTGAAGGACCGCGCGCACATGGGCCGGATCGAGAAGGACGTGTTCTGGCCCAAGCTGGCACCCGAAGCGGAGAAGAAAGGGCTCAAGATCCTGGCGGTGTGGGAAAACGGCTACCGCCACATCACCAACAGCAAGCGGCCGATCAAATCACCGGCCGACCTCAAGGGCATCAAGCTGCGCGTCCCCGAAGGCAAATGGCGGCTGAAGATGTTCCAGGCCTACGGCGCGAACCCGAGCCCGATGAAGTTCTCGGAGCTGTTCACCGCGCTGCAGACCGGCGTGATGGATGGTCAGGAAAATCCGTACACGCAGATCTATTCGGCGAAGCTGCAGGAGGTCCAGAAATACCTGTCGCTGTCGGGGCACGTGTACACGCCGGCCTACGTCATCGTCGGCGCGCGCCAGTGGAATGCGCTGCCGCCCGATGTCCGCAAGGTGCTGGAGGATACGGCGAAGGAAACACAGGCGTTCGTCTACGAGACGGCGGCGAAGGACGACACGGCGCTGCTCGAGAAGCTGAAGCAGGCCGGCATGCAGGTCAACGACGTCGACAAGGAAGCCTTCGTCGCGGCGAGCAAGCCGATCTACGAGGAGTTCAGCGCCGAAGTGCCGGGCGCGAAAGAGGTGATCGACCGCGCCGTGGCGCTGCGGCAGTGAGCAGCACAACGCTCCCGCGATGAACGCCGCCGCGCCGCTGGCCAGCTCAACCGCAAGCCAGCGCTTTCGCGACGGCTACGGGCGCCTGCTCGAGTGGGTCGTCATCGTGCTGATGGTGGTTCTCGCGGTCGAGGTGATGCTCGGCATCGGCTTCCGGGCGAGCGGCCGCGCGCTGTCGTGGTACGACGAGGTCGCCTCGGTGCTGCTCGCGTGGCTGACGTTCTGCGGTTCCGCGCTGGCGTCGGTCAAGCGCGCCCACATCGGCTGCCCGGAGCTGGTGGCGCAGCTGCCATGGCGGCTGCGGCGGGTCACGGCCATCGTCGCCCAGTTCCTGGTCATCGCCTTTTTTGCGCTGTTAGGCGGCGTCGGCGCGTGGATCCTGCCGGTGCTGGCGACCGATCATCTGGTGAGCCTGCCAGCGGTGCCGATGAGCGTCGTGCAGTCGGTGATTCCGATCGCGGCGGTGCTGATCATCGTCGCCGAGGTCACCTGGCTGATGGACTTGCTGACGGCCGGCGCGCCCGCGCCGGCCGCGGAGGACCGGTCGCTGGCCGAAGGCCTGCATTGACCTCCGCCGGCGCGCAACCATGACGATCATGCTGCTGCTGTTCGGCGCCGTGCTGGCGCTGGTGCTGGTCAACGTGCCGATCGCCGTGTCGCTCGGGATTGTCGCGCTTGCGGCGATGGTGTCGAGCCACGGGATCGCGACACTGCCGAACCTGGCGCTGGTCGCGTACAACGGCGCGACCAACTTCCCGCTGCTGGCGATTCCGCTGTTCATCCTCGCCGGCGCGATCATGAACGCGTCGGGCATCTCGCACCGGCTGATCGCGTTCGCGTCGTCGGTCTTCGGCTGGATCCGCGGCGGGCTGGCGCAGGTGTCGATCGGCGCGTCGATGTTCTTCGCCGAGATCTCCGGCTCGGCGGTCGCCGACATCGCGGCGCTGGGATCGATCCTGATTCCGGCGATGAAGGCCAGGGGCTATCCGGCGCCGATGGCCGCCGCTGTCTGCTCGTCGGCGGCCACGCTCGCGGTAATCATCCCGCCGTCGATCCCGATGATCCTCTACGCCGTGATGGCGGAGACGTCGGTGGTCCAGCTGTTCGTCGCCGGGATCGTGCCGGGCGTGCTCGGCGGGCTGGGGCTGATGGGTGTCGCGTATTTCCTGGCGTGCCGCTACAACCTGCCGCGCGAGGAGGCGTTTGCGTGGAAGCGCGTGCGCTCGACCGCGCGCGAGGCGATGTGGGCGTTCCTGCTGCCGGTCATCATCCTGGGCGGCATCTTCGGCGGCGTGGTCACCGCCACCGAGGGCGCCGCGCTGGCGGTGGTCGCCGCCCTCTTCGTCGGCCTCGTCATCTACCGCGAGCTTGACCTCGCGCACCTCAAGGCCGCGGTGATCGAAGGAGGCGTGCAGACGGCGGTGGTGATGCTGCTGGTCGCGACCAGCGGACTGCTCGGCAACTACCTGACGGAAGTGCAGGCGCCGCAGCAGCTGGCGAAGGCGGTCTCGACGTTCACGCAGAACAAGTGGGCGGTGCTGGCGCTCCTCAACCTGCTGTTCCTGCTGCTCGGGATGTTCCTCCACTCGGCGGCGGCGATCATCCTCGTCGTGCCGGTGGTGATGCCGCTGGTCAAGGCGGCGGGCATCGATCCCGTGCATTTCGGGCTCATCGTCACCATCAACCTCGGCATCGGCCAGCAGACGCCGCCGGTGGCGAGCGTGCTGATGGTCGCTAGCTCGCTCGCCAAGGCCTCCATCTGGGAGGTGACGCGCGTCAATGTCTGGTTCATCGGCGTGCTGGTGGCGACGCTGCTGCTGGTCACGTATGTGCCGGTGACCGGTCTCGGTCTCGTCCAGCTCTTTTACCGCTGACGAGGAACGCGCGATGACCGATCTCATCCTGGCGACCCGCGCCGGACCGATCGCGACGGTCGTGCTGAACCGCCCGGACAAGCTCAATGCACTGACCAGGGCGATGTGGGGCGCGCTGGGCGAGGCGATCGGCGCGCTGTCCGCCGACGATACCCTGCGCTGCGTGATTCTCCGCGGCGCCGGCGAGAAGGCGTTCTCGCCGGGCAACGACATCGCCGAATTCGCGACCGAGCGCAGCAACAAGGAACAGGCGATCGACTACGGGCGCGTCATGCACGCGACGGCCGCGGCGCTGGCCCGCTGCCGGCATCCGCTCGTCGCGCAGATCCACGGCATCTGCGTGGGCGGCGGGCTCGAGATCGCCGCGCTGTGCGACATCCGCATCTGCGGCGAAGGCAGCCGCTTCGGCGCGCCGATCAAGAACCTGGGCCTCGTGATGGCGTACGCGGAGATGGCGCCGCTGGTGCGGCTGGCCGGCGCGGACATCGCGCTCGAAATCCTGCTCGAAGGGCGGATCTTCGACGCGGCCGAGGCGAAGGAAAAACGGCTCGTCACGCGCGTGGTGCCGGACGGCGAGGTGGCGGCGGAGGCGCAGGCGACGGCGCAGCGGATTGCCGGCGGCGCGCCGCTTTCCGCGCGCTGGCACAAGCAGTTTGCGCGCCGGCTTGCCGATCCGCGCCCGCTGACCGACGCCGAGCGCGACGAGTGCTTCGACTGCTTCGACACCGAGGATTTCCGGATCGGCTACGCGGCGTTTCTCGCCAAGCGGAAGCCGGAGTTCGGCGGGAAGTAGGGCGATGAAGGACGAACCGCATAGCCGTCGCCGCGAGTTCGCGGTGCGCCGGTTCGTGCCGGAAACCGTGCGGAAAAACGTGGTCTGTCGCCGATAACAACCGATGCCGCTGACCGCGCAGGAACTGCAACGCATCGCCCGCGAGACGCTCGCGCACTACGATCAGCGCGCCGAGGATTTCTGGGCCGGCACGCGCGACCACGATGTGCGGCAGAACGTCGACGCGTTGCTGCAGCACATTGACGGCACGCCGCCATTCACGGTCCTCGATTTCGGCTGCGGGCCGGGGCGCGATCTCAGGACGTTCGCCGAACTCGGGCATCGTGCGGTCGGCGTCGAAGGCGCGGCGAGATTTGCGGAGATGGCACGCGCGTGGAGCGGTTGCGAAGTCTGGCAGCAGGATTTTCTCGCCCTCGACCTGCCGGCCGGCCGCTTCGACGGCGTGTTCGCCAATGCCTCGCTGTTTCACGTGCCCGCGCAGGAGTTGCCGCGGGTGCTGCGCGAATTGCGCGCGACGTTGAAGTCGCGCGGCGTGCTGTTCAGCTCGAATCCGCGCGGGGTGAACGAGGAGGGGTGGAATCGCGGGCGCTACGGGGCTTACCACGATCGCGAGCGGTGGCAGCGCTACATGAGCGATGCGGGCTTCGACGAGCTCGCGCATTACTACCGCCCCGCCGGGCTGCCGTGCGATCAGCAGCCCTGGCTCGCGACCGTGTGGCGAGTTGCAGCGGGCTCCCCGATCGCGTCCTGCCCGCAGCCTCTTTGACATACTGATGCACGTGGAGTATGTTTTGATGCATGCGCACCACGATCCGCCTCGATGAACACCTTCTCGCGGAGGCCAAGAAGCATGCCGCCGAGTCCGGGCGGACGCTGACGGCCGTGCTCGAGGATGCGCTGCGCGAAACGCTCGCCCGCCGTCGGGCGCCCGGCAAACGCAAGCCGGTGCGCCTGCGGACGATGAAGGGCGACGGCGCGCGGCCGGGCGTCGACCTCGACGACACCGCGTCGCTGCTCGAACTCATGGAATCCTGAGTTGGTTCTTCCCGACGTCAACGTCCTGGTTTACGCGCACCGGGAAGATGTGGCAGGGCACGCAGCGTTCCGCGCGTGGCTCGAAGACGTGATCAATGGCGACGAGGCGTACGGGATTTGCGACCTCGTGCTGAGCGGGTTCGTCCGCGTCGTCACTCACCCCAAGGTCTTCAACACGCCGACGCCGGTTGCCGCCGCGCTTGCCTTCGCCGATCAGCTGCGCGAGCAGCCGAATTGCGTGCGCGTGGAGCCGGGGTCGCGTCATTGGGGCATCTTTCGCCGCCTGTGCATCGAGATCGGCGCGAAAGGAAATCTCGTGCCGGACGCGTATCTCGCGGCATTGGCGATCGAATCCGGATGCGAGTGGATGACCACGGACAGGGATTTCAGCCGCTTCGCGGACCTGCGCTGGCGCCATCCGCTGTAGCCGGGGTTGAGCGCAGCGAAACCCGGGGCAGCGGTGGCCATTGCGTCGCCGACCCGGGTTGCGCGTCGCTCAACCCGGGCTACGCGTTGCCGCCGTGCCGCCCATCGCCATGACTGAACCGGCCGGCACCGGCGGCTGATTCGCCGCTGGCGATCGAATCCTCGCCGCGGCGGAACTCGTTGGTCATCGCATCGGCGAAGGAAAGACTCCACTGCTCGTGGGCCGACAGCCGGTCGTTGCGCATGCAGCGCTGCGGATGGCGGGCGATTTCCGCGGCCAGCGCTTCGGCCGCCTGCCGCGCATCGCCGTCGCCGACGACGCGGTTGGCGAGGCCGATGGCGAGCGCCTCGTCGGCAGGCACGGCGCGGCCGGTGAGGATCATGTCGAGCGCGCGCGACTGGCCGATGAGGCGCGGCAGCCGCACCGTGCCGCCGTCGACCAGCGGCACGCCGAAGCGGCGGCAGAACACGCCGAACACCGCCGATGTCTCGGCGATCCGCAAGTCGCACCAGCAGGCGAGTTCCAGCCCGCCGGCGACGGCATAGCCGGACACCGCCGCGATCACCGGTTTGGACAGCAGCATGCGCGATACGCCGAGCGGCGCATCGCCGTCGGCGGCCAGCGTCAGCTCGGCGGGGTTCGCGGCGAATGCCTTGAGGTCGGCGCCACCGCAAAAATGCCCGCCGGCGCCCCACAGCACGGCCACGGAAGAATGCGGATCACGGTCGAAGGCGCGAAAGGCATCGGCCAGGGCGCGGGCGGTCGCGCCATCGATGGCATTGCGTCGCTCCGGGCAATCGAGGATGACGGTCGTCACGGCGCCCGATTGTTCGACCCGAACGGTCATCGCGCCTCCCGAACCGTTTCCGCGCAGCGCCGGGCCGCCCGACGCCGGGCTACTCGTTCTGGTAGACGTACGGCTGTTGCGCGACCTTGCCGGTGTCCATGACGTCGCGGTCGGCGAGGTCCGGCGGGCGCTTGTCCCACCAGATCGCGCGGCCTTTCTTTTGCTCCTGCTCGAGCCGGGGGTTCTTGTCCATCAGCTCGCGGATGAATCGGGTGTGATCGGATTCGTAGCTCCGCGCGGGGAGCATCATGTCGATGAATTTCATGGCGGTGTCGGCCTGTTGGACAGCGTGCGGAAAGCCATATCTTAGCAGGGCGACCGGGAACGCCGGTCTGGCGTCGGAACCTTGCTCACCTCCGGCAGAACGCGGCGCGCGTCGCGACGAACCCGGCCGATTCTCGACACCGCCCGCATGGTCGAACCGCGCGAAGGGTAACATTCCAGCCACCGTCGTCTCGCCGCCTTGTTGTCCGGCGCAACTTCACGCACAGAACTCACCACCGAGCCCCACGCACTGACATGGCCCAACCGACCGGGAGCCCGCGGACCCCGCGCGTCAACGATCGCTGTCCGTGCGGCAGCGGAAAGAAATACAAGCACTGCCATGCGGCGCCGCAACGGGCCGAGACCCTGCCGGCTGGCCCGGCGGCGATTCCGTCAGCGGCTGTTCTGGCCGCCGCGCAGCAGGCCGCTGCGGCCGGTCGCCTGCAGGAGGCCCAGACCGCCTACCTCGGCGTCCTCGAGCGCGAGCCCGCGAGCTTCGATGCGCTGTCCGGCATGGCGCAGCTCGCCGAGCGCGCCGGCGATGCCGAGGCCGCGCTGCACTATCACTCGCTGCTGGCCGAGACGCATCCCGGCGATGAGCGCGCGCCGTTTGCGCTCGGCAATTTCTTCGCTCGGCAGTACGAGTTCGACCGCGCGCGGTCCTGCTTCCGCCGCGTGGTCGAGCTCGACCCGGCGGCGGCCGGGGCATGGAACAACCTCGGCAACGTCGAGAAGTATCTCGGTAACCTGAAGGAGAGCATCGCCTGCTACGACCGCTCCGTCGCCTGCGATCCCGACAACGCGACGCTGCACAGCAATGCGCTGATCTCGCTTTATTACGACACGTCGACGTCGCACGATGAACTTTTCGCGCGCCATACGACGTGGGCGCAGCGGCACGCGGCCCGTTTCTACCCGCGCGGACGGACATGGCCGAATGTCAGGGAGGCCGAGCGCGTGCTGCGCGTCGGCTATGTTTCCGGCAGCCTGGACGGCCGCGTGCTCGGCCATTTCCTGCGCAATGTGCTCCCGCACCACGATCGCGGGCAGGTCGTCGCGTACGCGTACTCCTGCACCCGGCATGCCGATGCGATCACCGCGGAGCTCGGGAGGGCCTTCGACCACTGGCGCGACATCCGCGCGCAGGATGACGATGCCGCGGCCGCGCAGGTGGCGCGCGACGGGATCGACATCCTCGTTGATCTGGACGGGCATACGCCCGACTCGCGGCTCCTGGTGTTCGCGCGGAAGCCCGCGCCGGTAGCGATCACGTGGCTCGGGTACTGGAACACCACCGGGATGGCGACGGTGGATTACATCCTGAGCGATCCGCACACGACGCCGGAAGGCAGCCCGCAGCGCTTCACCGAGGAGCCGTTGCGGCTTCCCGACAGCCGCTTCTGCTACGCGCCGGTTCCGTACGCGCCCGCGGTGGCGCCGCTGCCGAGCGCCGGCGGTCGCGTCTTCACGTTCGGCTCGTTCAACCGCTACGACAAGATCGGCCCCGGTGTTCTCGACTGCTGGGCCGCGATACTGCAGCGGGTGCCGGCGTCGCGCCTCGTCATCAAGAATTCGGCGATCGCGATACCGCACGCGCGCGCCGAGCTGTCACGGCAATTCGCGGCGCGGGGGATCTCGCCGGACCGCATCGAGCTCCGCACGAAGTCGCCGCACGCGGCGATGCTCGCCGAGTATGGCGATATCGATCTCGGCCTCGACACGTTCCCCTACAACGGCGGGCTCACGACGTGCGAGGCGCTGTGGATGGGCGTGCCGATGGTGGCGATCGAGGAGGAGCGCATGATCTCGCGGCAGACGGCGGCGATGCTGCGCCTCACCGGCGGCGAGGCGTTCATCGCCCGCACGCGCGACGAGTACGTGGCGCTCGCCGTGCAGTGGTCTCGGGAGAGGGAAAGGCTGGCTGCCGTGCGGGCGTCGCTGCGCGAGCGCATGCGCGGGTCGCCGCTGTGCGACGGCGCGCGCTTCACGCGCAATCTCGAGACCGCGCTGCGGGGCGTCTGGCGGCGCTGGTGCACGGACACGGAGGCGCCTGCTTCATGAAGGTGCCGGGTCATTGCCTGATTCCCCGGTGCCACTCGCCTCGTGCTGCGCCGGACGCAGATGCCGGCCCGCGACGATCTCGAACCGGTACAGCCGGCATTCGATCGCCCCGTTGTAGAGCGGCGTGCGCCGCGAAGGCTTCAACCCGATCATCTTCGCGAGCCGCGGGTCGCCGGTGAGCAGGTAAGCGGTCCAGCCGGCGAAGCGCTGCTTCAGCGCGTCGCCGAGCTTCGGGTAGAACGCCGTCAGCATCGCGTCGTGCTCGAGCCGCACGCCGTACGGCGGATTGGCGATCAGGACCCCCGCCGGCGCCGGCGCGCTGCGGTCCAGCACATCGGCCTCCTCGACGCGGACGAAATCGGCGACGCGGGCCGTGGCCAGATTGCGCCGGCACCATTCCAGGACGCGGCCGTCGACGTCGCTGGCGGTGATGCCCGGCGCGTCGGGCGCTGCGCGCACGCGATCATGCGCGCGCTGGCGGATGCGCTGCCAGGTCGGGCCGTCGTACCACGCGAGCTTCTGGAAACCGAACGTGCGCGCGAGTCCCGGCGCGCGATCGGCGGCCAGCAGCGCGGCCTCGATGGCGATCGTGCCGCTGCCGCACAGCGGGTCGAGCAGCGGCGTGCCGGGCGCCCACCCGGACAGCGCGATGAGGCCGGCGGCGAGATTCTCGCGCAGCGGCGCGACGTCGGCCTCGCGCCGGTAGCCGCGCTTGAACAGCGCTTCGCCGGACGTGTCGAGATAGAACGTCGCCTCGCGCTCGGTGAGGAACGCGTGTACGCGGACGTCGGGGCGCTGCTTGTCGACCGACGGGCGCTTCGCGCACACGTCGCGGAAGCGGTCGCAGACGGCGTCCTTGATCCGCAGCGTCGCGAATTCGAGGCTGGTGAGCGGCGAGCGCGTCGCCGCCACGTCGACGCGCAGCGTGCGCTCCACGGTGAAATGCCGGTCCCACTCGATCCCGTGCGCGAGCTTGTAGAGCTCGTCCTCGTTGCGGTAGCGGCCATGCGCGATGCGCCACAGGATGCGGCTCGCCAGCCGCGACTCCAGATTCGCGCGGTAGGCGAGCTCGAGCGGTCCCGCGAAGCTGGCGCCCCCGTCGGTGGGTTTGACGAACGTCGCGCCCAGCGCCGTCAGCTCCGCCGCGAGCGGCGCTTCCAGCCCGCGCGGGCAGGGCGCGAAGAACGAGCAAGCAGGGTCAGACACTACTTTCGTTTGCCATTCGCGGGCCGGCATGCCGCCGTCACCGGAAGGCAGTGTCTGACCCTGCCTGCGGGAGAGTCGTGCCTGACCCTGCCTGGCTTCACTTCAGCAACCGGCGGCGGGTCAGCACCAGCGCGACGAAATACGCGGTGCAGGCGTAGGCGAGCAGGACCACGACATGCAGCGCGATGGCGTCGGGCACCTTGCCCGTCAGCAGCGGGCGTGCGACGTCGATCGCATGCTTCAGCGGCAGGAACTCGGCGACCCCGGCAAGCGCCGCCGGCATCTGGTCGACGGGAAAGAACACGCCGGACAGCAGCAGCATGGGGGTCAGCACCAGCGTGAAGAAGTACGTGAAGAAGTCGTAGCCCGGCGCCAGCGAGTTCATCACGAGGCCGAAGGCGCCGAACGTGAGGCCGATGAGAAAGCCGAGCGGCAGGATCCACAGCGCAAGCCACGAATGGCCGAGGCCCAGCAGCAGGATCACCGCGAGGATCGCCGTCGTCGAGACCACAGCCTTCGATGCCGCCCAGATCCATTCGGCGAACAGGACGTCGTCGAGCGACAGCGGCGCGTTGATGATCGCCTCCCACGTCCGCTGCATGTGCATCCGCGAGAACGCCGAGTACATCGCCTCAAAGCTCGACGTGAACATCGCGCTCTGGCAGACCATCCCGGTGCCGATGAACGCGATGTACTTCATGCCGCCCACTTCCGGCACGAAGGCGCCGATGCCGTAGCCCAGCGCCAGCATGTAGAGCAGCGGGTCGGCGATGTTGCCGAGCACGCTGGCGATCGCGAGCTTCTTCCACACGAGCAGGTTGCGCCGCCAGACGTGGGTCCAGCGCAGCGAGAACTCGGGCGGGCGGTAGAGGGCGGCGGCGGTCATGGCGGCGAGTATATCGCGCGTCGCGGAGCACGGCGTCGAGCGACGCGAAACCCGGGCGGACGGTGCCATTGGCGATCGTCGCGCCGGCACCGCGACGCGGCGCCCGGACCGAGCCGACCGGGACACCGCACCCCGCGCTTGACACGATGCAGGGCGTGCCCTTAGCTTCCGTATCCTCTCCGCCGAGAATCGAAATGCCTGCACCGCTTTCGCGTTTCCTGTGCGCCTGCGCCGCCGTCGCGTTCCTGCTGGCGATGCCCGCAGCGTTCGCGCAATCGACCTACCCCAATCGCCCGATCAGGCTCGTCGTCTCCTACCCGCCGGGCGCGCTCACGGATCTGCTGGCGCGCGCGATCGGCGACCGGCTCGGCGCGGCGCTGAAGCAGCCGGTGATCATCGACAACAAGCCTGGCGCGGGCACGCTGATCGGCGCCGAGTTCGTCGCCAAGGCGTCGCCCGACGGCTACACGCTGCTGATCGCGACGTCGACCACGCTCGGCATCAGCCCGCTTCTCTACCAGCCGTCGCCGATCGATCCGGTCAAGGATTTCGCGCCGATCGCCCGGATCGGATCGGTGAATTTCTTCCTGATCGCCAACCCGGGGTTTCCGGCGAAGAACGTGAAGGAGATGATCGACGTGATCAAGCGCAACCCGGGCAAGTACAATTACGCGTCGGTCGGCAGCGGCAGCCCGCACCACCTGTTCATGGAGACGCTGAAGACCGAATTCGGCCTGACGATCCAGCATGTCCCGTACAAGGGCACGCCGGCGGCGCTGACCGATCTTCTTTCCGGCAACATCCAGGTGCTGTTCTCCGACGCGACGATCGCGGTGCCGAACATCCAGGCCGGCAAGGTGACCGCGCTCGGAACGTCGGCCGCGAAGCAGACGCAGCTGCTGCCGTCGGTGCCGCCGATCGCGAATACGGTGGCGGGATTCGACTGGGAGGCATGGCAGGGCATCGTCGCGCCGGCCGGGACGCCGCAGGAAATCATTGCGCGGCTGGCCGCCGAATTGCAGAAGATCGAGGCAACCCCCGAATTCAGGGCGCAGTTGTTCAAGTTCGGCATGGAGCCGCTGCCGCCGCAGACGCCGGAGCAATTCGCCGCGACCATCAAGGCGGAGATTCCGCGCTGGGCGAAGGCGATCAGGGAATCCGGCGCGCAAGTCGATTGAGGGGTCGCCCGGTGAACGCGGCGATCCTGGCGAGAGCAGACCGGGTTGAGCGGAGCGAAACCCGGGGCAACCGTTTGCCGGGCCGCGCCCCCCCGGGTTTCGCGCTCGCTCAACCCGGGCTACGCCACCCGCGCCATCCGCGCGGCATCACCACCATGGAGAGATTCTACGCATGAGCCCCGTCATCGACGTCCATACCCACGTCCTCACCGAGGAGTGGTTCCAGCTTTTGCAGCGACACGGCGGTCCGCGGTACACAGTGCAGGCGGTGCGGGGTGGCATGCGCGCCATCCACCTCGAAGGCGCGCCGTTCATGACGCCGGTGCCGGCGATGTTCGACTACGGCCTCCGCATCAAGACGATGGACGAGCACGGCGTCGACATTGGCGTCGTGTCGCTGACCTGTCCCAACTGTTATTGGGGCGGTCCCGGCGTGAGCCTCCGGGCGGCGCGGATCATGAACGACGACATGGTCGCCGCGCGCACCGCGTATCCGGACCGCATCCGCTGGTTCGCGTCGCTGCCGTGGCAATACGCTGACCTCGCGCTGCCGGAACTGGAACGCGCCTGCGCGGCCGGGGCATCGGGCGTCATGGTGCTCGCCAACGTCGACGGCAAGCCACTGACGGATCCCGCGTTTGCGACGATCTGGGCGGCGATCGACGCGAAGGCGCTGCCGGTGCTCGTGCACCCGACGGCGCCCCCGGGTGTGGGGCAGATGGACATGATGCGCTTCCAGCTGACCGCCTCGATCGGTTTCACGTTCGACACGTCCCTCGCCGTTGCGCGGATGATCTACGACGGCTTTTTCGACCGCTACCGGCGGTTGAAGATCATCGCCTCGCACGGCGGCGGCGCATTGCCGTACCTCATCGCGCGGATGGACCAGTGCTTCGACAACATCCCGGCCTGCCGCGAGAAGATCGCCGTGAAGCCGTCGGAATACATGCCGCGGATCTACGCCGACGCGGTGCTGTTCTCGCCCGATGCGCTCGAGCTCTGCGTCAAGGCCTTCGGCGCCGACAACGTGATGTACGGCTCCGATTATCCGCACACGATCGGCGATCTGCCGGGGTGCCTGAAACGCGTGAACGGCCTGCCCGACGGCACGCGCGACAAGGTGCGCGGGAGCAACGCGCGGCGCATCTTCGAATTTTGAGCGTATTTCGGGCGCGGATCGCTTCGCGCAGCCCGGGTTGAGCGGAAGCGAAGCCCGGGACCGTCGCCCCTCCCGGGTTTCGCCTTCGCTCATCACCGGGCTGTCTGCAAATTCGGTGCTCGCAGGGCAATGGCAATGGTCGCTCAGTCGCGCAGTTCGCGGCCGGTCAGCTTGATGAACAGGTCTTCGAGGTTCGCGGGCCGGTGCAGGTAGCGCAGGCCGGAGGCGTGCGCCAGTTCGGCGAGCAGCGGCTGCGGATCGGTCGCATAGCAGAACGCGGTCTCGCCGGTCATTTCGAGCCGTGAGGAAAGCCGCCGCCCGTGCGCGTCGGCCCACGCTTTCGCCTCGTCGCCGAAAACCTCGATCACTTCCGGCTCGACGTGCGCGGCGATCAGCGCGCGCGGCGTGTCGGACGCGATCATCGTGCCGTGGTCGATCACCGCGAGCCGCGTGGCAAGCCGCTCGGCCTCGTCCATGAAGTGCGTGGTCAGCAGGATCGTCTTGCCCTGCGACAGCAGTTGCCGCAGGCCGCCCCAGATCAGGTGCCGCGCCTGCGGGTCGAGCCCGGTGGTCGGTTCGTCGAGGATCAGCAGTTCGGGATCGTTGACGAGCGCGCGGGCGAGCGTGAGCCGCCGCTTCATCCCTCCCGACAGCGTGCGGATGCCGACATCGCCCTTGCTCGAAAGGCCGGCGAACTCGAGCAGCTTCGGGATGCGCGAGGAGAGCGTCGCGTACGGGATGCCGAAATAGCGGCCGTAGATGACGAGGTTCTCGGTGACGGTGAAGTCGGGATCCAGATTGTCCATCTGCGGCACGACGCCCACACGGATGCGCGCGGCGCGCGCCGCCTGCGGCACCGGCTCGCCGACAAGCTCGATTGCGCCGCTGTCGGGGTCGATCAGCCCGAGGCAGCAACGCAGCGTCGTCGTCTTGCCGGCGCCATTGGGGCCGAGCAGGCCGAAACACTCGCCGCGGTGGATCGCGAAATCGAGGCCGCGGACGACTTCGTTGGTGCCGTAGGACTTGCGCAACCCGGCGACGCGCAGGACGACGTCGCGCAGGACGACGTCGCTCACTACGGCTTGAAGCCCGACGCCTTCACGATGGGGCCCCATTTCGCGTAGTCGGAGGCGACGATCGCGCCGAATTCCTCCGGCGTGCCGGTGGCCGGATCCATCCCGACCTTCGAGAGCTTCTCGGCGACGTCAGGCGATTGCAGCGCCCTGTTGATCGCGCGGTTCAGCGTTTCCACGATCGCCTTCGGCGTCTTCGCCGGCGCGAAGAAGCCGAACCAGCCCATTGCCTCGACGTTCTTCACGCCCAGTTCGGCAAAGGTCGGCACGTCGGGCAGCGCCGCCCCGCGCTTCGCGCCGGAGCTCGCGAGGATCGTGATCTTGCCCGCGCGGTGCAGTTCGCTGAGATCGGCGATCGCGTCGATCGCCGCGGGAATCTGCCCGCCGATCAGGTCGTTGATGTAGGCGGCCGAGCCCTTGTACGGGACATGCAGCATCTCGACGCCGATCCCGCGCCCGAGCAGCACGCCGAAGAAATGCGGCAGGCTGCCTGCCCCTGACGTCGCGTACGCAACCTTGCCCGGATTCGCCTTCGCCCAGGCAACGAAGTCGTTCCAGTTCTTCGCGCCCGACTGCGGTCCCGCGGCGATGGCGAACTGAAATGTCGCGCCGATGGCGATCGGCGTGAAATCCTTGATCGGGTCGTAGGTGATGTCCGCATAGACGTGCGGGACCACGACCATCGGACCGATCGGCATCACCATGATCGTCGTGCCGTCGGGCGCGGCGGCTTTCACCGCGTCGGCGGCGATGCGGCCGATGGCGCCCGGCCGGTTCTCGACGATCACCGGCTGGCCGAGGCTGTCCTTCATCCTGTCGGCGACGACGCGCGCGATCAGGTCGGCGGTGCCGCCGGCCGGGAACCCGACGAGCAGCCTGACCGGCCTGTCGATCTTGTCCTGGGCGACCGCCGGCAGTGCGACGGCGGAGAGCGCCGCGCAGCAGATCGCGAACAGGGCGCCACGCGCCGCGGATCGAATGTTCATGGTTCTCCTCCCGTTGTGGTTGTACCGCATGCAGCGGTTACGCGTGACCGCATGTTACGCATCATGTACGAAACGACGGATCGGTGCGATCGAGCAACCGCAACATTGCTGCCCACTGCGTGTCCGGCGCGGTGCGGCCGGGCCGCGCGAACTGTCGCGCCACCTTCTGCGCAACGGCCGCCGGCGGGATGACGAGTTCGGCACCCGCTCCCATCGCGCCGACCTGCGCCTGGCACGCGCGCTCGAGGTAATACATGAGGTCGAACGCGACGCGGACCGTGGCCCCGCACGTCAGCAGGCCGTGGTTGCGCAGGATCATCGCGTTGTGGGTCCCGAGATCCAGGATGAGCCGCTCCCGCTCGTCGAGGTCGAGGGCGATCCCCTCGTACTCGTGGTAGGCGAGACCACCGGCAAAGCGCATCGCGTGCTGCGTCAGCGGCAGCAGGCCCTGCCGCTGCGCGGCCACCGCGAGCCCGGCGCCGGTATGCGTGTGCATCACGCAGCCGACGTCGTGGCGGGCGCCGTGGATCGCGCTGTGGATCACATAGCCCGCCGGATTGATGCCGAGTCCCGTTTCGTCCTCGATGACCTCGCCCGCGAGCGTTACCTTCGCCAGATTCGAGGCCGTGATCTCCTCGAACAGCAGGCCGTAGGCGTTGATCAGGAAATGCCCGTCGGCGCCCGGCACGCGCGCGGAAATGTGGGTGTAGATGAGGTCGGTCATCCGGAAATGCGCCGCCATCCGGTAACACGCAGCCAAGTCCACGCGCGTCGCCCACTCCGCTTCGGTGACGCGCGTGGCGAGCGGTGCCAGCTGCTCCGTCTCGACGATTCTCATTGGCCGCGCTCCTTCTTCGGCGCGCGCTTCTTCGGCGGGGCGTCCGTCCGCGCGCGCACGACCGTGCGGCGAAGCGCGCCCCGCGACCAGCGCGCGAGCTCGCGATTGATGGTTTCGGCGGCGAAGGCTTCCGCGTTCCAGGCGCCGCCGACCCACTCCAGCATCTTCTGATGCTCGCGATGGCCCGGATTGGAAATCGCGTGCAGGAACTCGGGATAGGCCCAGGGCCCGCCGAGATCGTCGGGCGGGCCGCTGCGCGCCCCTTCGATGCACAGGACGTGCGCGCCGCCCGGCAGTTCCTCACCGCTGGGCTCGATCGCGATCTCGACCCACCAGTCGTCGCCGAAGTCGTAGTTGTACGCGAAACGCTTCAGCGTCGCCGGCAGGTCGGCGAGGCGCGTCGTCTTCGCGGGCACGAGATCCAGCTCGTCGAATTGGTCTTCGTAATCGGCATACGTCTGCAGCGCGATCTCGAACTGCCAGAGATGGCGCTCGCTCCAGCCGAACAGGATCTGGATCACGTGATGCAGCTCCGACAGCGTGAGCGCCGGTGCGACGCGTATCCGCCGCCAGATCGCCGGCTCGATGTTGCGGAGGGTCAGCCTGAACTGCAGCGTTGCGGCCATGTCGGTTCCTCGGCGGGTGGCACGACATTATAGGGAGCCGGAAGGCGGGGAGGAGGGCTCCCTGGACCACCTTCGTGCTGCGCACTCCGGTATTCGCCCTTGGGGCGGCCCGGCGGGTGAATTGAACCACCTTCGTGCTGCGCACTCCGGTATTCGCCCTTGGGGCGGCCCGGCGGGCTCATGCCCCGGGCATCACCGGGTGCCCGCGGCGCCACATGCCGGTGATGACGCGCGCGAGCTGCGGCAGCCGGCCGTGGAAGAAATGCCCGCAGCCGGGGAACACCGTCACCGGCAGCTCCTGCGGCCGCGCCCACGCCAGCACGTCGGCGAGCGGTACCACGTCGTCCTCCTCGCCGTGGATGACGATGGTGTCCGCGGGAACCGTTTCCAGCGCGAAACGGCCGACGGCGGGCCCCACCAGCACCAGGCGCTCGCACGCCACGGCCTTCGCTACGCGCGTCTGCACCCAGGTTCCGAACGAAAAACCCGCGAGCGCGACGGGCAGGCCGGCGCCGAGCCGCGACTGCGCCCAGCTCAGCGCCGCGAGCGCGTCGTCGGTCTCCCCCAGCCCGTCGTCGAACGTGCCTGCACTCTGGCCGACGCCGCGAAAATTGAAGCGCACGCTCGCGTAGCCGAGCGCGAAGAACGTCTTCGCAAGCGTCTGCGCCACCTTGTTGTCCAGCGTGCCGCCCTGCAGCGGGTGGGGGTGCGCGACCAGCGCGATGCCCTGCACGGCGGCTGTCGGCACGGCCGGCAGGTTGAGCACGACTTCCAGCGGGCCGGCCGGCCCGTCGATCGCCAGGCGCTGGGTCGTCTTCGGCGTCAAATCCGGAGCCGCTCCACGATCTTGCCGGCGACCACATGGGTGTCGATGATTTCGTCGATGTCGTTGCGGTCGACGTAGGTGTACCAGACCGCCTCCGGATAGACGACCAGCACGGGTCCTTCCTCGCACCGGTCGAGGCAGCCGGCCTTGTTCATCCGTACCTTGCCCTGTCCGTTGAGATCGAGCGCCTTGACGCGGTCCTTGGCGTATTTCTGCAGCTCCGATGCGCCATTGTTGTTGCAGCACCGTTCCGGCGCTTCGCGCTGGTTGCAGCAGAAGAAGACGTGGCGCTGGTAGTAGCTCATCGGGATCCGGGCGCTGGCGACGGCGGGACCGGCCGCCCGTCGCTCGATTATACAAGGCCTGCGATTGTCGCCGACGGCCCGTGCCGGCCCCGAGGCGTGGCCGCGCCTCCGATATAATCATGCGCCGCTTCCCCTCCTTGTCCGCCCGCCCCCTTGAAGCTCTATCGCCGGCTGCTGCGTTACGTCCGACCCTACCGGACCATTTTCGGGATGGCGATCCTCGGCATGCTGCTCGCCGCCTCGACCGACGTGATGATGCTGCGCATCGTCCAGCCGCTGCTCAACAACATCGGCTCCGTCGACGCCGAGAGCACCAAGTTTCTCCCGCTCATGGTCGTCGGCGTGTTCCTGCTGCGCGGCATCGGTTCGTACGTCAGCGAATACGGCCTTGCCTACATCGGTTCGCGCGTCGTGTTCGACCTGCGCTGCGAGGCCTCCGATCACCTGCTGCGGCTGCCCACGCCGTTCTATGACGCGAGCTCGGCCGGATTCCTGCTGTCGAAGGTGACGTTCGACGCGCAACAGGTCGCCTCGGCGGCCTCCGAGGCGATCACCGTCAGCATCCGCAATTCGCTGACGATCGTGTTCATGCTCGCGTACCTGCTGTACATGAACTGGTCGCTGACGCTGATCGCGTTCGCCACGATCCCGCTGGTCGGGATCACCATCCGCAAGATCCTGAAGCGGCTGAAGCGCGTCAGCGGACTCGTGCAGGAGCGCACCGGCGGGCTCACGCACGCGCTGGAAGAGGCGATCGCCGCGCACCGGGTGGTCAAGGTGTTCGGCGGCGAGGCCTACGAAAGCGGCCGCCTGCGCGCCGCCGCCGACCGTTTGCGCCAGGCGATGGCGAAGCAGTCGGCCGCCGCGGCGCTCGGCACGCCGATCAACCAGATCATCGTCTCCGCCGCCGTGGGTGCGATCCTGTGGCAGGCGGCGCGCCAGAACGTCGTCGGCCAGTACGGCGCCGGCGATTTCGTCACCTACGTCTTCGCGCTGCTGCACCTGCTCAACCAGCTGAAGACGCTGGGCAACGTGACCGGCGTCATCCAGCGCGGACTGATTGCGGCGGAAAGCGTGTTCGGGCTCATCGACCAGCCGCCCGAGGCCGACACCGGCACGGCGCGCATCGAGCGCGCGCGGGGGGGCATCCGTTTCGAGCATGTGACCAAGCGCTACGCGGAGGACGGGCGCCCCGCGCTCGAGGACGTCGATCTCGCCATCGCGGCCGGAGAATCGGTGGCGCTGGTGGGGCCGTCGGGCGGCGGCAAGACCACGCTCGTCAACCTGATCCCGCGCTTCTACCTGCCGAGCTCCGGCCGCGTGTGTCTCGACGGGCAGGACCTCGAAGCGATCAAGCTGGTCGACCTGCGCCGCCAGATCGCGCTGGTGAGCCAGGAGATCGTGCTGTTCAACGACACGATCGCCGCCAACATCGCCTACGGCACGATGACCGACGCGCCGCGCGAGGCGATCGAGCGCGCGGCCGAGGCGGCCAACGCGCTCGACTTCATCCGCACCCAGCCGAACGGTTTCGAGACGGTGGTCGGCGAGCGCGGCATCCGGCTTTCGGGAGGACAGCGGCAGCGCATCGCGATCGCCCGCGCGATCCTCAAGGACGCGCCGATCCTGATCCTCGACGAAGCGACCTCCGCGCTCGACAACGAATCGGAGCGCCTGATCCAGGCGGCGCTCGACCGCCTGATGCACGGGCGCACGACGATCGTCATCGCGCACCGGCTGTCGACGATCGAGCATTGCGACCGCATCGTGGTGCTCGACCAGGGGAAGATCGCCGAACAGGGCACGCACGCCGATCTGCTGGCGCTACAGGGGGTCTACGCGCGACTGCATTCGCGGCAGTTCCGCGACGAATGAAAATCCTCGTCGTCAAGCGCGACAAGATCGGGGACCTGCTGCTGACGACCCCGCTGATCGCGCACCTCCGCCATGCGCTTCCCGGTGCCCGCGTCGATGTGCTCGCCAACGATTACAACGCATGGGTCGTCGCCGACAACCCCGATGTGGAGCGGGTCTGGGTCTATCGCCGCACGCGGCATGCGGGCGCGGTGCGCGTCGGCGCGGCGCTGGGTCAGATCCGGCAGTTCTTCGCGCTGCGCGGCGAGCATTTCGACGTCGCGATCGCGGCCGGCGGCAAGGAATCGCCGCGCGCGATCCGTCGCGCGCTCGCCGCGCACGCCGCGCGCACGATCGCCTATGCGCAGCAGCCGCACCGCTACGGCCGGCGGCTGACCGACGCGTTGCCGCCGCCCGTGTCCGGGCACGAGGTCGAGCGGATTTTCGGGCTTGTCGCGCCGTTGGGCGTGGCGATGCCAGCCGTGGTTCCGTTGCCGCAATTCCGGCCGCCGCAGCGGTGGCTGGACGATGCGCGCCAATGGCTCGCCGCCGCGGGCATCGCGTCCGACGCCTACGTGGTCCTGGGGCTGTCGGCGCGCGATGCGCCCAAAGTGCCGTCGCGCGAGCAGGTGCTGCGCTGGGCGGCGCGCCTGCAGCGCGAGTCGGGCTGCGCCACGCTGCTGCAGTTCACGCCGGGCGATGCCGGCAATGCGCTCTACCCCGGCAGCGATGCGCTGGCGCGCGAGATCCTGGCCGGCGCACCGCCGTTCCTCCGGGGCACGCCCGACGGCCTGCCCGCGGCGATCGGCCTCATCTGGCTTGCGCGGACGTCGGTGCTGCCCGACAGCGGCCTCATGCACTTCGCCGCGGCGAGTCCGGGCGGGGTGGTCGGGCTGTTCGTCGACTGCGCGCGCCTGTCGTCACCAGCGCAGTGGGGGCCGCGCGGTCCGCGCGCCGTCGCGCTCGAAGCGCATCGCGCGGTCGCCGCGCTCGACGATGCGGCCGTGTTCGCAGCGCTCGCGCCGCTCCTTACGGCGCGAACAGGAGATACGCCACTCCGGCGATCAGCAGCCACTTGAGCGCGTAATACGCGAAGCGGCTCTTCGTCTTGATGCGCTTGCCGAAAAGACGCACCTGGTAGACGACGCTGAACAGCCGGTTCACGAGACCGACCTTCTCGCCCTCGACGTTCTCGGTCTGCGTGGCGCGCATCACGGTGTTGCGGACGATGCGGTTCATCCACGCGATCGGGCGCGGCGCGAGCGGCCGCTCGATGTCGCAGAACAGGATCAGCCGGCTGGCGTCGGACCGGTTCTCGGCGCTGTGGACGTAGGTCTCGTCGAAGATCACCGCCTCGCCGTCGCGCCAGGCGTAGGGCGTCCCGTCGACGACGATGCTGCAGGTCTCGGCATTGGGCGTGGCGAGCCCCAGGTGGTAGCGCAGCGATCCGGCGTAGGGGTCGCGGTGCGCGCCGAGCTTGCCGCCGGGTGGCAGCACCGCGAACATCGCCGCGCTGCACGAGGGAATGGCGCTGACCAGCGCGACGGTCTTCGGGCACAGCGTCTTCGCCGACGGCGGCGGATCGTCGTACCACTTCACGTAGAACCGCGTGTAGCCGCCCCGGAACAGCGAATGGAAGCCGATGTCGTTGTACCTGGCGGCGGCGCGGATGTGGCCGTCGGCGAAAAGCGCCAGTCCCTCGTCGCGGATCGTCTCCCAGTGCTCCTGCAGCGGGGCGAGCTCCGGAAAGGCGCTGACGTCGGTGAACGGCTTGTTCGGCACCGCCGAGAACGCGTACATCAGCACGTTGTACGGCGCGATCAGCGACGAATGGTCGGTCAGCTGGCGAAAGAATCCGTGTCGCACGCGGCCGCGATAGTGCACGTAGACCGCCGATGCGATGAAGACGCAAAGGATGATCCACTTGGGCGCGAGCAGGCTCTCGAGCATGGCGGGCAGGGGGTGAGTGGTGCGGGGAAACGGTGGGGCAAAGGTCAGTCCGGAGCGTTGCGCCGGTCGGGTGTCGCCTCGATGCTGCGGCGGCTGCGCTTCTTCGCTTCGGCGTGCTTCCACCGCCGGTGCACCCACCACCACTGCTCCGGATGGGCCACGATCAGCCGCTCCAGAACCGCATTATAAGCGCGCGTGTTGCGCCGGATCGCCTCGCCGGTGTTCTCGCATTCGATCGGCGCCATCGGTTCCTCGAAGCGCAGCACGTGGCGGCCGTCGGCCTCGCGCCAGCTCGCCGCCGGGAGGACCGGCGCGCCGGTCGCGAGCGCAATGATCGCAAGGCTCTTGAATGTCCACGCCGGGTGCCCGAAAAACTCGGCCTCGATGCCGTCCGGCGGGCCCGCGTGCTGGTCGAACGGGAACACGATCGCATCTCCTTGCTCCAGTTGCGTGAGCATCGCGTCGAGCGACCCACGTTTCGGAAACACGCCGAAGCCCGCGCGGTTGAAGCGGCGCGTGACCAGGCGGTCGAGCCAGTTCGGCTTGATCGCGCGCCGGACGAAGTGGAACTTGCCGCGCATTTCCGGAAACTGCGCGATGCCGGCGATCGTCGCCACCTCCCAGTTGCCGAGGTGCCCGGTGAGGATCAGGATGCCCTTGCCCTGCGCGCGGGCGGCGACGAAGGCCTCGACGTTTTCCACGCGCACCAGCGCCTGCTTCTTCGCCGGCGCGAGCCAGCGAAAGTGGAGGAATTCCCCGGTGAGGCGCATCAGGTGGTCGTAATGCGCTTGCGCGAGACGCGCGATCTCGGCCTCGGGCACCGTGGCGCCGAACACGCGGCGCAGATTCTCCAGCACGACCTTGCGGCGCAAGGGCAGGAAGCGATAGACGAAGCGGGCGCCGGCGCCCGCCTCGGTGTGCGCGCGCCCGGCCAGCGCCACGGCCGACGCGCTGGCGCGATCGTGGGTGAGCGACAGCGCGATCGAGCCGATCCGGTGCAGGCCGAGTACCACGCGCGCCTTCGGCCCGCACACGACCTGCGGGGCGCCGTAGTTGTCGCGCGTGACCGAGAAATCCGCCGGCTCGAGGTGCCCCATCGCGGCCTCCCGCGGAAAGAGCTTGACGCAGGCTTCCTTGGCGGCGAAACGCGCCGCGAGACTCGCCGCCCGGCCCGGGCCGTCGCCGCTGTCGGCGAGCTCCTGCGGCGAGAAGAAGCGCGTCAGGTCCGCGGGCGCCGTCTCGGCGAGCAGGCGCTCGATGCGCGCGATTTCGACGGTGTCGATGCCGCAGGGGTTCGCCCCGGCGCCCGTGTCCGCCATGGCGCGGCCGCTAGGCGGCGCGAACGAGCAGCGCGGCGTTGGTGCCGGCGAAGCCGCGGCAGATGATCAGCGCGACGTTGCTGCGCGGCGTTTGCGGCGTGGCGGAGGCCGACAGGCCCGCGCACGCCGGATCGAGTTCCGACAGCGTCGCGATGCCCGGAACCTGATTGCGCGTGAGCGCGGCGAGTGCGAGGACGGTATCGACGATGCCCGCCGCGGCGATCAGATGCCCGAAGGCCCACTTGAACGCGGTGACCGGCGGGGCCTGCCGCTCGTCGCCGAAAATCTGGCGGATCGCGGCGGCTTCCGAGACGTCGGATTGCCGCGTTCCGTTGCCGTGCGCGACGATCATGCCGACGTCGGCTGCCTGCAGCTGCGCGTCGTCGAGGGCGGCGGCGATGGCGCGCGCCACGCCGTCGCCGTCATCGCGGATGGCGACCAGACCTTCCGCCTCGCACGCGTAACCGCCGCCCAGGATTTCTCCCAGCACGGTGGCGCTGCGGCTTGCCGCCGACGCCTCGGTTTCGAGCATCAGCGCGCCGGCGCCCTCGCCGAACACGCTGCCGTCGTGCCGCACGTCGAAGGGCAGCAGCGCGCCGGAGGCGACGAGGCCCATCCGCTGGTAGTAGAGCACCATCTGCGGCTCGATCGGCGCGTCGTGCCCCACGGCCACCGCGCGGTCGGCCTCGCCGTTGCGCAGCGCCTCGGCGGCCTCGATCACCGCCAGCGTGCCGCCGACGCTGTGGTTGGTGATGCACGCGTTGGGCCCCTTGAGGCCGTGCCGGATGCCGATGTGCCCGAGCACGTTGTTCGGCAGCGTCCGCAGCAGCCACATCGGGTTCACCGTGCTGGCGAGCTCGCGCCCGAACGCCCGCAGGTCGCCGTGCGCCTCGGTGAGCAGCGGGAAGTAGTCGTACTGGTTCTGGTAATTGCCGCCGCCCGAGCCGACGTAGACGCCGGTGCGGTCGCTGTAGGTCGCCGCCACCTGCGCCTCCAGCCCGTCGCGAAAGGCAACGATGCCGGAACCGTCGATGGCGCGGCCGGCCGCATAGAGACCGAACAGATCGGTGCGCCGGATCAGCTTGTGCAGCTTGCGGTCCTCGACCAGAGCTCGCGCATTGAAATCCGCCACCTCGCCCGCCTCGCGCGTCGGCCAGCCGGTGGTGTCCCATTGGCGTATCGGGCCGATCGCGGTGCGACCGGAGCACACGGCGTCGAGGATCGCGCCCGGCGCCATGCCCGCGGCGCAGACGACGCCGGTGCCGGTGACGAGGATTTTCGGGGCGGCCATCTTCATCCGCCTCAACGCCCGCCCGGCCACCCGAAGGGCGCTGTGGCCTTGCAGGGCGTGGCGTTGCGAGACGCAACGCCTCCTCTTGCCGTCCATGCCGGCGCAGGCCGGCATGGAGCCGCGGCACTCGGCCCCCTCGGAGGGCAGCGTACACAAGGCCGAAGGCCGCAGGACAGCCGAAGGCTGGTCCCGCGAAGCGGGATGCGGCGTGGCTGCACAAAGTGAGCGTGGGGGTACATCATCTGCCCGGCAAAGCATCGACTTCTGCGGGATGGCGCAGCACCACGCAACTGTTCGAGCCGCCGAAGCCGAAGGAATTGGACATCGCGACGCGCACGCGCTGGCGGCGCGGCTGGCCGATCACGAGGTTCAAGTCGCAGTCG
>Ga0315283_10000221_pt1 | contig 38056 bp, 49 predicted proteins | sample YL17G09_0_MG_FD_204541 | JGI IMG/M metagenome (GOLD analysis project Ga0315283, IMG submission 204541) | Sediment microbial communities from Yellowstone Lake, YNP, Wyoming, USA - YL17G09_0 | ecosystem: Environmental > Aquatic > Freshwater > Lake > Sediment | place: USA: Wyoming | collected...
CAGCCAATCAGATCCTTAATTTCATTAGCAGAGATTTTAAATCACAAGATCTAGAGGGTTTGAGTGAGCAACAAATCCATAAGAAAAGAAGAGAATATGATGCTGAATCTACTAAAGATTTGGCCAAGATAGGTCTTGGGATAGCTGGGACTTTAGCTTCTAGAGGTATGTTCGGAGGTCAGTCGCCTACACAAGCTCCTACGCAACCTTCCCATGTGCCTCCTATACTGGGAACTCCGGCCGACCAAGGCATGGCCCCCCCTATACCTCCTATAGGTCCAGCCCCTATGGCAAACGCTCCCGTTCAACCTCCTGCGATACCTCCTGTAGGTCCCGCTGCGATGGGTGGCATACCTACAGTGACTCCTAATCAGCCCGCGCAAGGTGGTGCACCTTTTTCTCCGCCTCCTATTCCTCCTCAGCATGCTGTCACAACTCCATCATCTGCCATTCTTAAATCCATGGGACTCGATCAGCGAATCGATAACATGATGCAGGCAGGTAATGATGCTAATGCCATTGCTCAGACTTTAGAATCCACGATGGCTCCTCACCAGAAGAAATGGCTAGGCGAGCAGATTAAGTCAGGGCAAGCAAAGCCCATGGCAGATATGGTTCAAGAATATCTTGCTTCGGTTCCTGGTCCGCTTAAGAAAGGAGATCTTGTCTTAGACCCTTCCTCCAATACGATGGGCGACGTAAAAGATATCAAACAGAAGCAGGCTCTTCTAGACTCGGACGGAAAGCTTCACAAGGCTGAAACGGATAACCTCATTAAGTCTCCGTTGCCAAAAAAAGATCTTGCCGAGCTTCACGACGATCTTATCCGTGGAATTGAAGAAGAGACGGGACAGCAAGTGTCACGCAATGTCAACTGGGCAGGATACGATCCTGAAAAAAATATGCTCGCATACCTTCCTCATGACGGACGTCTTTATACTTATGAAGATATGTCTGAAGAAGATACCGATTATCTGACCAAGACTCTTCACCAGAGAAAGACTAGTGGTTCTAACTTCATCGGAGCCTGGGAACAAGGGTCTGAGTCTCCAATCGGAGCCGCAATGTACAAGCTCATCAAGAAGCTGCAAGAAGAACGTGGCGGTAAAGGAAACGAGTATTCAGGAAAGTTTGAAACCATATATAGCGCCTTAGAGCCGGCAATTAAAGCCGCTAAAGCTGCGAAGAGGAAGAAACGATGAGAAGCCCTGAACTTGTGAAGCTGCTTTGGTTCTTGCAGCAATACGGTAAAAACAAGAAGAAAAAGCCTGCTAAAAAAGGCGTGAAATCTTGACGCATTTAATCCTCTCCAAAACACTGAAATTTTAACGAGGTCACTAATGGTAAAACGAATCACAGCTTACGGGGTCGGATCGCCAAAGATTGACCTCGCTCCAGCACCTATAGAAAGCAACGGTATTCCTAATAATGCTAGCAAGAATTTAGCGCTCGGTCAGCTCGTTAAGGACACTACCTCCGGCGACTGGCTTGCTTATAATGGTACAGGGCAAAGCTTTTCGGTTCTGTCACCAGGTGCCGGTGGCGGAGTTAGCACACTTACCGGCGACTCAGGCACGGCGACACCGGCTTTGGGAAATATACAGATAGCCACAGGTACTAACCTAACAAGTACGGCAGCAGGATCTACAGTCACGATTACACTAGATGCAGACGTGGCTACCGTTTTTTCTGGTAATTCCGGAAGCACGAACCCAGTTGGAAACGTGATAAGTTTAATCGGTCAAGGATCAGTCCTCACCGGGGCGGGCACACCTGCGGGAACAGTAAACATCAGGGGCGACGGTCTTACATCCGTAATCACCGGTTCAGGAACGGCAATCATGCCGGTTTTCCCAAACCCGACTGCCAACCAGATGACCTTTACGGGCGCAGGGGGAATCTCAACCTCAGCCGTAGGATCTACGATCACTTTTACCGGATCGGGTTCCGGATCTGGTCCATGGGTAAATATCTCAGGACCAGGAGCTCTTGCACCTGCGACTAGTTACTACTTTAAGGGAAACTCTACAGCTGTAACCATGCCGACTGACGGAGCTTCAAATTTTGGAGAAATAATAGAAATCTTCGTGTCTCCTAATTCTACCGGGCCTCTTATATTGAACATTTCAACGGTAGGTCAAAGATTTTACGGATTATCTATACCGGCTCCCGCAGGAAAAACAAGCCTCACGATGTCGGTTGGATCATCAATAAGAGTAGTGTTTTTCCAAGCGATATTAGAGTCAACAACCGGATGGGCAATCTTATCAGCAACTGGAACAATTAGCTTTACTTAAGGAATTATATGGCAACATTTTACGCAAACGCTACAAATAACTTTGGTGCGACTAATTATCTTGTTGGGACGATTGCAAACGGAGCACCCTACCAAACGATTCAGGACGCAATAGATGCGGCAGTAACCACACTTCCCGCAGTCATGGTGATTCAGCCCGGAACGTATACCGAATCGATTTCCTGGCCAGCAGGATTGAGCGTATCTTCTTCTTCCTCGGCATTGACTACCTTGCAAGTCTCAATCGTAGGTAATCAGACTTTTACCGCGACTGGCGAGTTGTCTTTCGAAAGCATTCTGTTTACGGCTCTCGCAGGCGACACATGGACTTGCGGTGATGCAGGTGCAGGAACTGCAAGTTTAGACTTACAAAATTGCGTCTTGATTTCTAACGCTGGCCTTTGCATTTTGTCTGCTTCGGCAGCGGGTACTTCTAATGTGACGACAAGAAGCACCACGTGCCTTTCTTTGGCAGCCGATTGCGCTGACGTCGCTAATGGAACTCTTAGAATGGGGTTGTCCGAATTTATCTCGACAGCAGCAGCAGGAAGTGGTTTAACTGTAGGACTGAGCGCTCTTTGCACTGCAACGGTGTGTCAATTCTCAGGTGGCGCAACGGGATCAGGAGTTCTAATTACCGGTGCAGCATCTCAGTTTTCTGGCACTCTTAATAGCATTTCAGGACAACAGGGCATTCGATTTACAGCAGCAGGGCAAGCTACCTCAATTCGAGATAGCTTCGCTACAACTGATCCGTTCTTTATTAATACATCGGGTGCTTTTGGTACGCTGAGTATCGGCTTACCGCTCTTTGTGAGTGGTTCAACTTCCGTTGATCCTGCGATTACCACAACGATCATCCCTACATTCCCGTCAACAGCAGCCCCATTCCCATGGACAAACATTATTGCGAACCAAACGCTCGCAGTTAATAACGGATACTTTGTTAATGCAGGCGCTTTGTCTCTGCTTCTCCCTGCGGTATCCGCAGTGGGTGATGTTATCGAAGTATCGCTACCAACTGGCGGAACCTCTTGGAGCATCACTCAGGGCGCAGGACAAGAAATTAGAGCTGGTATCGTTACAACAACTGCGGGTGCAGGTGGATCATTAAGCTCAACAGCTCTCGGTGACTCGGTTCGTCTCGTTTGCCAGACGGCTAACTTAGTCTGGGAAGCTCAATCATCATTTGGCTCATTAACGGCGGTTTAAAAGAAATATATGAGAAAAAACACATCGGTGAATCTTGACATTACGACGCCAGCAACGGGTTATACGATCTAAGGTGGAACCACAACTCCATTATCACTGACGCTTGCAGGGACAGGAGACCTAACCATGCAATCATCATTCGAAGGATCAAGTATTTTTATTTGTAGTTATACCATAAGGATTATATGACAAGAACAAATTCAGTAAACTTCTCTGGTCTTGAAAAATACGTAGTAGACCAACAACATCCTGATGCACCTTATTCAACAATACAGGCAGCGGTAAACGCAGCATCAGCGACAGCGTACCCCAGTGTGGTTTACATTTTGCCAGGCGTGTATGTTGAAGATGTTACATTGTCTTCCGTAGTGAGCCTCTGCGCTCTTGGCACATCAGGTCAATCCGAATTAGTAAAAATCACTGGACGATGCCTAATAGACAGCACAGCGAGTGCTTTCAACACGACAATTTCAGGGATTACATTCCAAACAACTGCTCCCTTTCCAGCAATGGATATTCAGGGCGCAAACCCGGTATCCGTGCAATTCGAAGGTTGCGCATTTCGAGGAACACTCAACACCGCCGTAAGTATCGCTTCAACGGGTTCTTTAGATTTCCGAGGATGCAAATTTACCGCATCAGCCGGACAAAAGATTTGGGATCTTACTTCCGATGCTTTAATCAACTCTTACGACTGTACGTTCACCTCAACCGACACGGCCTCTACCGCTAACTCAGCCTCTCTCCGCCTTAACATTTTTAGCTGTACGGCGTGGGTTGACTCCTTTGATCTTAGAAAAGGTACCGTTGTAATGCGAGGCTCGATACTTGAGCCTATCGCTACACTTCCCGTCTACAATTTTGTTGGGGCAGGTTTCGGGGTAATTATGGATTCAATCGTCAACACGATTTCTTCTACTTCAGGTTATGTTGCTGACGGAGCGGGATTCTTTATTTACTCGGGTCTCAGAATGCCCGGAATATCTACCTTTAACTACGTCCCTGTAGACCCTTTATCAACTAAATTTTATCTCCCGAATTTAGATTTATATTTTAATCCGCAAGTGCAAAATACCTCGACTAACATGCAGGCTTACAATAGCTATATTGTTACAAGCGGTACGCCCTCTTTTGCGCTCCCAACAGGCGGATCAGTTTCAGCTGGAACACAGCTAAAAATATCTATGTACGGCGGTACTTCTTGGACGATCACGCAAGCGGGCGGACAGTCAATCCGCATGGGTACGTCGGTCACGACAATCGGCGTAGGCGGAAGCTTGTCAAGCACAGCTGATGGTGATTGCGTGACGCTCGATGCTATCGATGGTAGCAACTGGGTTGTAACAAGCTCCATGGGCAGCTTAGTCATTGTTTAGGAAAGATGACTGTCCAAAGAAGAAGGCTTTCAAAAAGGACACGAAAACACATACCATGGGAAGAGTAAGCCCATAAGTTCGCTTACAGTCGTTTAAGGAGTTTTATGCCACGAACAAACTCAGTAAATTTTTCCGGTCTCGAAAAATACGTAGTTGATCCGTCTGATGCAAACGGCGCATACAGCACAATACAGTCAGCGGTAGACGCTGCAAGTCTTGCAGGAGGCGGTTGCGTCTATGTGCAAAAAGGGACATACACCGAGACGGTCACATGCAAAGACCTCGTAAAAATCGCAGCTCTTGGCGTAGATGGACAATCGCAAAACGTGAAAGTCATCGGGCAAATTCTTCTCGACACAACGGCAGCGGCGATTAAGTGTAGCATTCAAGGCCTCTATGTAGAGAGCGCGGCTGCTACTCCGGCAGTGTCTATAATCGGCGCAAACGGAGCTACGGTAGACTTTGCGGGATGCTCTTTCAACGCGGTATCAGGTGCTGCTTACAATTGCACGTCAGGAGCGTCATTTGTCCGCATGGCTAATTGCGTATTTTCAGCTGCTGCGGGACAAAAAATCCTCAACGTATCCGCGGGCTTTTTGCTGATGAATAACTGCCCGATGAACACGACTGATACGGCCAGCACGATCAGCGGCGGTTTCGTCGTATGCAGAGATTCAGACAGATGGATTGAGACTTTGGACATTACCGGCGGTACATACAATCTTAGCGGAGGTTTCTTAGTTATTCCGGCAACCTTTCCGATCGCAAAAGTATCAACCGGAGCCACATTTAACTTCTACAATGCCCGTATCACCGGCAGCCCGTCCCCAACATCCGGTTTCATCGTAGACGGTAACGGAGCAGGAACGAGCGGCACGTTTGAGTTCTCCGGAGTTGTTCCCGGAAGCGCGACATTTATTGCGGATCCGGATCTGACGGTTAGACCTCTCGTAAATTTGCCTTCCTACCCGTTAGTGGTCTCGGCATCTCAAACAATGGTTAGGAACGGCACGTACTACGTAACAGCCGGAACTCCAACATTAACTCTTCCTCAAGCCTCAGATACAAGAATCGGCGACTTTTGCAAAGTGGTTTTACGAGGTGGAACTTCTTGGGTAATTGCCCAAACAGGAACTCAAGACATACGACTTGGTAGCTCAATTACCACGGCCGGAGTCGGCGGATCTTTAGCATCTTCTGCGGACGGAGATACCGTAACTATTGAGTGCGTATCGGCTTCAGGAGCAACCAACTGGGTAGCAACTAGCGTTATTGGTTCAATTACAGTCGTTTAAGGAGTTTTATGACACGAGTAAATTCAACAAATTTTACTGGTTTAGAGCGATTTGTAGTTGATCAAGACGCTTCTAGAGGAAACTTTACCACGATCCAAGCTGCGATTGACGCAGCTGCGCTTGTCGGAAATTGCACGATCTGGATTAATCCGGGCACTTATTCCGAAAATCTTGTTTTTGGGACTGGTAACTTTAGCATCGTTGGGAATCAAGCCTACAGAGCGTATCAAGTTACAATCGATGGAAATTGCACATTTACCAATCATATTGGAAACTTTACGATTCAAAATGTGAATTTCAGCGCGGCAGTGGGCGATAATATCACTGTAACGTCGAATGCTGCGGCATCAGCCAATATACAGTTAGACGACTGTACGTTTAATTCTCAGCTAGGAAAGTGTATTGTAGCTACGCTTACAGCGCCTGCAACATTTTCGATCGATATGAATCGATGTGACATGCAAGGGCAAACGGGAAATATTCTTTTAGACGGCCCTGTAACCTCAAGCGTGAATTATTGCCAAATGAACACTAATTCCGGAGACGTTTTCGACTTAGATAACGGCGCTTCGATGATTCCTGTTTACACGAATTGTAACTCCGCTTTGGGTGGCGGAGTTACGATCCGAGGGGCAACGTGTAGCTTCACTTGCTTGTACTGCGTAGGTTCTTACGCGCTTGAGCTAGTAACTTTCCTAGCAGCAGGTGAAGCCATTGTCGTTTACACCGGCTTGGCTTGCACTGCGCCGTCCGGATTCTGGGCGACAGGAGCTGGAACGCTAATTTATACAGCCGTCGGCAATATTTTTGGTAAGACCGTAGATCCCGTCACGAGTCAAGTGACTTTCCCGTTGCAAGCAACAGGCACAGCAGGCACGACAGTAACAGCAGTTCGTGGATCAGTAGGCTTTGACTCCACAAGTTTCGCGGTGTCAGCCGATGGATTTGTCACTTTTGTCGGAAGCACAAGCGGCCTCACACACACCGCGATTGTCGCTAACCAGACGCTCGCAGTGCAAAACGGATACTATGTCACCGCAGGAGCTTTGAGCCTCGCTCTACCTGCTGTAAGCGCCCTAGGAGACGTTATCGAGGTCACACTTGCACCAACAGGCACATCATTCGTGATAACGCAAGGAGCAGGCCAGCAAATCACTCTAGGATCTGTAAGTAGTACCGTAGGTGCCGGGGGTTCTGTTGCAACGAGTGCGACGGGTGACTCTCTACGTATTGAGTGCGTAGTTGCTAACCTTTCTTGGCAAGTTGTGGGCGGATTTACCGGGACATTCGTTACGGTATGACCTCTTTAGAGAAGTTCGGCAAAATAATGCGAGAGAATTGGATTTCTTTTTTAGTCCTCCTATTGATAGTCGCATGCCTTTTACGCGACTTCTTGCGGTAAAAAAATATCTCAAGTAAATTCAATCCCCTAAACCAAAATTTAGGGGAATTTCATGTACGAACAGCTCACATTCATCGAACCGTCAATCGAATCTGTAGACAGTAAGATAGAACTCTTGAAGCAGAGCATGGATCTTATGAGGAAGCGTCTATTTGCAGACATGGGAGCCATGAAACGAGACGTTGATTTCCTCTCTGAGCAGATTGAGCATGTTGTAGCGGTGATAGAGATCCTGACCAAGACCGAAATGGCTCACAGGTTTACCGAGATACCCATTCTTTGAGAAAATTCTTTGATGTCGTCTATATGAATCACGTACGCAGCTGCTTTGCGTTTGTGTTTTAGCCCTCTTGATCGGATAGAGTAGTAAACGAAATTATTCGGTACATGTAGAAGGCATGCAGTTTCTGTGACTGAATATTCTCCTTTAGATTTATCGAAAACAAGTTCACCGTTTATTACACTAGTTTTTCTAGAGTATCGGTTTTTTATGTACTCAAGTACGTCGGAGTTAGATATTTTCCATTGATACGCACATTTTAAAGCACGTATCTTTTTCTGTTTAACTGCAACATAAACAGCTTGTCTTGTTATATTTAACAGTTTAGCCGCTTCTAATATTGTCATCATCTAAAAGTCCTTGCGAGTCAGTCCTTATTGTCATGCAGTTATCCTTCTCGGGATTGATTAAAACCATCCCTTGGAAACCGCAACGGGAACAACGATGACGAATGAAAACTTTCTTTACAAGAGGTTTTTCAAAGAAACAGCGAGGACATTTTAGAGATAACATAGGGTCATTTGTGATGAGCGCTTTCGATCATAGAGAATATCGCTTGTGCACAAGATTGGCAATGAAATGCCGTCTCAAATAGAGCTGTGGTCTCCACGTCGATGAAGTATCCGGAAGACTCTACGGAATGGCAGCGGTAGCAAGATTGACCTTTGCTTAAGGACTCTAGGGAACTGGTGGACAAGGTGGATTCTCGTTGAAGATTAAGTTGTTCTCGCTCATGGTGGGTGGACGCCAAAAAGAAGCTCTACCTTCTTTTAAAAACAAAAACCGTTTAGGATTTTGGCCTAAACGGTTTTCTGGATTGGCTTCCATTTAATCGTGACTAACGGGTCACAATAACAACTAATTACGAGATAACTAGCAGCTATGCCACGAAGTCTAAAAGATCAAGTCATTTTCTGACTACTCAATAAGATATTTGATAGCTCTAGTTGTCTCCTCCAAGAGGAGAATTCATGTCGGATCATCAAGAAATACCGGGTCAACACCTTCCTCGCAGCTTCAAAGGAATTTGGATTCCTAAAGAAGTTTGGACGAATCCATTTCTTTCATTATTTGAAAAATGCCTGTGGGCTGAGATTCATAGCTTAGATCACGAAGAAAGGGGATGCACGGCTTCAAACCAATACCTTTGCAATTTCTTCGGGACTCATGAAAAGACTCTTCAACGAGGTCTTGCAAAGCTTAAAAGTATGGGGTACGTCTCGGTAGAATCATTTGACGGCAGGCATAGAATCATGCGTGCGCCTATCAAGGACATTTTTGTCACCCCAGCCCAGACATCGCCCGAGACCCCCGACCAATGTCGGGGCAGAGGTGACAAATTTGTCACCCCAGACCCGTCAAATTTGTCCGGCTCAACTCCTGCATATATAGATAAGGGTATAGATGAGGGTATAGTTCTTTCTTGTCCCCCTTCCCCCGAAACGGGGAACTCCGGGGTCGAAGCGACACCCGAGAAGTCAGAACCTACCTCTTCTAAGAAATCATTTCCTTCTCAGGAAGCAAGCAATCTAGCTCAGGAGCTCTTGGGCTGCATTCTGAAAGTCCACGAGAAGTTCAAGCCGCCTAATCTCATAGTATGGGCTAAAGACGTAGATCTCATGCTCAGGAGAGATGGTAGAACGCCTGAGGAAATCCGCCGATTGCTTGCTTACACCTTTGACATGGATGCCTTTTGGGCTAAGACACTACAGTCTGCGGAAGGGTTGCGTAGAAACTTCGACAAGATCTGGATGAGGATGGATAACAAAATAACTGACAAGAAAAGCTCCTTACAGCAGCTTCAAGAGATTTGCTCTTCCAAAGGCTTCGAGATCGCAATAGGAAGTTTCCAGATTACGGTGATTTACCCTAACGGGCAATCCGCTCTCTTCGAGAACAACGAGGATCGAATTCTTGAGCAAATCGATCGTTTTAGGAGATTGTAGTCGTGCATACTGAATCGACACATCCTGAAAACGTGTCGAAAAATTAACGAAATTTCGACACGTTTAGCGCTTGCAGAGAAAAATTCTTTCTAGCAATGTAAACTTTACAGGAGTTTTTTTTATGGTCAAGAGGATTACAGCATACGGAGTCGGCGGAGCAGTTATCCCACTTGCGCCACAAGCCGTGAAAAGCAACGGAGTCCCCGACAACTCAAGCGTTAAGTATATCCTCGGCCAGATGGTTCTCAACACGGCTGCGAACGAGTGGCTAATCTATAACGGCGAGCAAGACGAGTACACCGTTATCGGAGGGGGAGGGATTGAGACCGTCAATACCATAGCTCCCGACATAGCGCATAACTTCACGATTGCTGCCGGCGCCGGCATCACGATTACTCCTGGGACGAACGAGATCACGCTTTCCTCTTCCGGCGGTGGTGCCGGTGTAGATACGTTTGTCACCGAACTAAATACTCCTTGCGTGCCCAACGGTTCGGGGGAAATTAACACCACTTCATCTACAAGCACGTTTACGGATGCTGTAGTCCCAAATTCGAACATTCTGAACATTGAAGTGCAAGCACCCGATCATAATATTTTGGTAGGAAAAGGAGGGAATGTAGTCGTAGGCTCGATCGCACCTAGCGCGGCTTCAGGCATCCCGCTTGTTTCTAATGGCGTTGCAGCCGATCCTAGCTACTCAACCGCAGAAGTTGTCGGTGGAGGCACGGGACTCGTTTCTACGGCTCCGTACGCAGTCCTAGCGGGTGGTACGAGTAGCACGAATCCGTTGCAACAGGTTTCGGGACTCGGAACCTCGGGGCAAGTGTTGACTAGTACGGGAGCATTGTCTTTACCGACTTGGCAAACATCCCCGGTTGATCCTGATTCCGTGGAAAGTATTACGACAAATCTTAACACTCCTTGCAAGCCTAATATTAGCGGCGTTATAGCTACAAACATCTCAACGACTACTTTCACGGATGCGATTGCTTCAAACGCGAATACATTGAAAATTGAAGTTCAAGGAACGAATCACGCGGTTTTTGTCGGGAGCGGCTCTAATATTGCAGCTACTACTATTTCTCCTACTGCTTCGATTGGGATTCCGTTGGTGTCAAATGGCGTTTCTGCGAATCCTTCTTTTTCAACCGCAGAAGTTGTCGGTGGAGGCACGGGACTCGTTTCTACGGCTCCGTACGCAGTCCTAGCGGGTGGCACGAGTAGCACGAATCCGTTGCAACAGGTCTCAGGACTCGGAACCTCGGGGCAAGTTCTTACCAGCAACGGAGCTGCCATGTTGCCGACTTGGCAAGCAGGTGGCGGGGGATCGGGATTCTCCTCAATTGTCACGCAAACCTTTGCAGCGTCAGGCACCTATACGCCAACCGCCGCGATGAAGTATTGCATGATCGAAGTAGTTGGAGCCGGGGGAGCGGGCGGGGGATCTACCGTTTCGGGAGCTGGGGATACCTGTGTCGGTGGCGGAGGGGGTGGCGGAGGCTATGCTAGGGGGTCATTTTCAGCCGCTACTATAGGAGTGTCACAAGTTGTTACAATCGGCGCAGGCGGTATAGGCGCATCTGGTGCTGCAGGGGGAACAGGCGGCACAACTTCGGTTGGAGCTCTTATATCTGCAACAGGAGGAGTTGGTGGAAACGAGGCGGGGCCAGCTACGTTTGCCCTTGCAAGCTCAGGAGCTGGCGGAGCGGGAGCGAGCGGTGATTTCCAGTGCCAAGGATGCCCGGGATCTTTTGGATTTGGGCTTGTAAGCGCAGGAGCCGGCATATCAATGTCAATCGTGGGCGGACAGGGCGGATCTTCTTTTTTCGGCGGAGGAGCTGTGTCGATAGTCAACAACGCTGGGGCATTTAATGGCAACGCGGCAACTTCACACGGTGGGGGGGGTGGCGGTTCAACCACAGGTTCAGCGGCTGCAGCAACGGGCGGAAACGGTGCAAACGGGTTAGTTGTAGTAACAGAATTTATTTAAGGTATTTTGGTCAATCACCCCTCCCTAAAGGGAGGAGCTTGAAAGGCAACTAACAAGCTCGAAGTTGACCAGCCTCAGCTCTAGGGAAACCTGGAGCTACGTTAGGAGCGAATATATAGGTACCGTGGGATGCTTCTCCAGTCCCACGCTCTACGGTAAGCGGTTAAACAGGCGTACGGGTTAAACCAGTGCTGCTTACTCACAAACCGCTCCATAACTTTGGCGAGGAGACCATTACCCGGGAAACCGGAGCGCGGGTAACCGCAAGCGGGGTCGAAAGACCCCATTTTTTAACACCTTAAAGAGGAGAGGCAGTTCCTCCCCGGCCTAAAGGCCAGGGTTTCCCTGCCGTCAAAAAGATGAAATCATTGAAAAAAGAGTTCAAAAAACACCTTAAAGGTGACGCAAAAGACTTGAAAGATATCAGCAAAGACGTGAAACATATGAAAAAAGAAGACGCTCTGGAAGCAAAGCGCCTTCATCTCAATAAAAAGAAGTAGCTATCTCAACATCGAGTTCTTGATAGCTTTGATCGCTACGTTTTTGATCTTGTTGATCATTATGAGGCATGGGATGCAAATGATCATCGCTCCAACAAAACATCCGAAAATAAAATCGATACACATATTGTCTATATCTCCAATCATTGGTTTTTCCTAAGTTTCAGGTGGGTCGAAATTCAACACTCTAGCTAAAAACGCTAGTTCCTTCGTGAAAAGCTCGATGCAATATTGCTCGTCGCGCTTCACCGTAATCGGGATGCCTGCCGTCCCGTCATCGCTCCAATACACCATCTCATTCACTCCGCAGAGATCCATTTGATGTTGTAGCTGGGCGACATAGTATTTCGGCACGTAACCGCACTGTGCGTCAAAGTGAGCCTTTTTCCCGGGTAACTTGATCTCAGCTATGTGGGGCTCCCCCCTCTCATCCTCATAGTACCCGTCTAACGACGCGATAAAGTTAGGGTGAGCGATACTCTGTACTACCATCGGCTCATACTTTACGCCGAAGTGAGCGTTCATCCGTTGCCTAGCCGCCTCTTCAAGATCATTGCCTCGTTGCATCGCTGCGGTCTTTTTCTTTGTAATGCCTAGCGCCATCTCTTCCCAAAGCTGAAAAGGACTGCACCACGGATTCTCACCCATCACGGAGCTCGCGCGAGACGCGGTCATCTTGTTTTTTCGAAAGTCGTGCCAAGCGGGATCGCCTTGTACTAAATCAACTTTCTTGTAACGATATCCTTCGTACATTGCAATACACCTCAATGTTCATGTTAACCCCTCCGTTACAAGAGGGGTTTTTTGTTTTAGGCTTGCGCCGCTTCTTTGTCTTTAAGCTTTGTTTTGATCCACCCAAAGCATTCAGAGTACCGCTCTCTGGGAAGAGCTCTCCAGTCAGAAAAAGCAATTTTCAATTCCAGTTTTTTGGCCAGATATTGCTTCAGCCCCTTACAGAACTGATCATCGTCTAGATCTAGCAATAGTGCCTCAAGGTTGAGCGCTTCTTCTTCTGTAATCCTTTCCTCAACCTTCGGTTCTTCGTAAGCTGAGACGATCTTTTTCTGCTTGTTCTCCACCGCATCCGGATCGTCTTTATCCGTAGCGACCGAGAAGAACTTGTAAAGGAAGTAGCGATTCGCATACGTGTAAAGACTCCCAATCGTCTTAATACACGTCTCCGCATCTTGTACTGCCATGTGTTTTACAATCACTTCTTCGGGCTTTTCACAGTTAACCCATTTGAACTCGAATTCTACTCGTAGCCCTTGTGACGTGACTACTTTCCCCTGAACGATGGATTGACACTCTACTTCTTTCATCGAGAGCATTTCCATTTCAAGCCACACGCCTTGCTCGTCCATCATCGGGCGTATCGCGCTTAGGATGTCGCCCTCAGACGCGTACTTGAACTTGTAGCCGTCTGCGCTCTTCTTGATGTACTGTACTTGCTTGCGCACTTCTAATAACTTTTGATAAAGATTCTTCGTGCTCATTGCCACATCCTTGCTTTCTTAACCGGCTTCTCTTGATCTACGGTCGCTTGATACGTAGGTTCGGAGGTAATCACATTCTCTGTAGATGAGCTCGGTGAGTCTAGCTTCTTCATATTGTATTTGTACGTGCATATGACAACCGTCATTATGAACACGAAAACCATTCCTGCTAACCATAAATCCTTCGACATAATCTCCCCTTGTGCTAGAGATCCCGATATGCTATCATGGCTAATCATTTAAGAGCAAATTCGGACTAATCATGAAGCTAAAAGAATGGATCTCCTTGAGCAACCTTTATGTGACGGAAGTTGCAAATAGACTGCGCGTAACTGATGTGCACCTGCATAATTTGATGTCAGGGAGGCGCTCTCCATCAAAAAATCTTTTAGAGAGGATTCTCCGGCTCACAAATTACCACGTAACAAATATAGAGGATTTAAGAAATGGCGAAAGCAAAAACATCAAACATTGTAAAACCTGCACCTGTGAAGATACCAACAAGGTACGAGATAACGATCTCTAAAGAAGCTACCATTTACGTTGCAGCGGAGTCGTTTCGCATATGCGATGACCATAACTACGTAACTTTTTATGACAATTCAGACGACGAGATACTAGTAGTTCGGTGCTGGCAGACCATCAGAAAAATGAAGGACTGTGATCAGCAAGATTGTTGCGAGTCTCCGGATATGGAGAAGAACTTCAATAAGCAGTTTGTTCGCTAAGAGGAAAATAGCCCCGAGGTCTTTACATCCGAGGCTATGCCTTAACCAACGTCTATGGAGCTTACTATGAACTACTGTAGTATGATCCCTAGCCCCTTTTTTTGCATCCATCGGACTGTACTTTTGCTAAAGTTGTCTCTGAGATCTTCAAGTTTCGTATTGCTGGAAATGTCTTCAAAAAATGAATCGTAGTCTAACCCAGCTCTTTTCGCAGCGTAATGTGGAAGCTTTTCTTGTCTCATTTTCTCTTTGATATGATGTAAAAGATTGTCCATCTCTCACCTATTTCTTAGGTTTTTTAATCTTTGCTCCGCTCTTTCTTGCAGTCGATAAGGCCGCTGCTACCGCTTGGTCTTTCGGATGACCGCTTTTGACCATCTCGGCGATGTTTTTACTCACAACAGGTTTTGAAGTACCTTTTTTTAACGGCATAATTTCCTCACATTTCACATCAAATTCAAGCTGTCTCAACATAAGCATGCGAGACCTGAACCAAGATAAATCTATCACCTTTAGCTTCTCCTTCGGAAAGTATTTTGCGAATCGTTTGATTTTCGTAGCGCTGCGAGAATCCATATACCCTTTCACCTCAATCCACATGGTGCTACCATCTTCAAGCGTCACTCTAAAATCGGGCTTGTAGCTCACGACTCCGCGCCTGATCCCATCAAACCAAAACTCTTTAGGCTCGTGCTCCCACATAGTTATCCAACCCTCACGCTTGCAGTGCTCGAGATAGCAAGCGTAAAGACCTTCCCATTTGGATCTATAATATCCTTCCTTTTCGCCTATCCGCAGCCATCTTCCGACGATGTGTGCAAACGATCTTGCTCTTTTCACTTGAAACCTCTAGTCTTTTCTCGTCAACCGTGGTTTCGACATCCATTTTTGGCTGAGTCCTTGTGTCCTGGGGAGTGTCGCTACTCCCCTTTTCAATCTCCTCAAGCTGCTTAATGAGTTCTTTCAGCAATCTAGTTGCCGTACTCCTGCTCAAGAGCTGCCCCCTCGTATTTAATGTAGATTTTCCAGCCTTTTGAGCTTAGTTCTTTTATTGCAGTGATAGGCATCGTAGGTCTTTTGATCAATGAGCAAATCGATTTCGCCATTTCACACACGGGATAGAATCGTTTTGTTCCCCACACGTTTTTCTCAATCAGGTGCATTTTTAGCATTGAATTCTCTCTAATTTCCATTCGAAGTCCTCCCATTCAAAAACCATCCCGTCGTGCTTGCCGTTTCTATAGCGCATAGGCGATTGCCGGAAAATCCTCACCCAGGCCTGTACAGTTCGTTCGCATTCGCCTTTATTGCCTTGCATCTCGTCGAAGTAGCCCGCTTCGAACTCATCGTAGTCATGAAACCTGCCCAAAACTTTCCATCTCTTTACTGTTTTCATGTTACCCCTCAAAGTCTCTTTCGTCAGACGCTTCAGCCCTTTCCTGCTTGTCGCACAAGATTCTCTCTCGGTTTGCTTCATCTTTCAGCGCCTGTACTTCATCTTCAATATCAAAGATTTGATAGAGACGCGCTCTAAACACTTTTCGGTCGATAATGCTCATGTCCTCCTCAAGCAATCCTTCAGCGAGGTTGCACGTTTGATCGATCGCTTCGATCAGTGTGTCTATTCTATAAATTATTGCATCTCTCATCGTGGTCTCCAACTCATGGTTTATGCCCCTAGATTACTCAAGCTCGCAATATTAAGCAACAAGGGAATTTAAGACGGCTCTAACCCTTATGAAAAGAGCAAGTTGCAGCAAAAAGATTAGCGATTGTGGTTGAAAAAAAAGATTGAAAAGCTTACCATATCAAGTATGGAAATACAAAATTATCACGAAGCACCGGTCGGCTCTTACCACCTTTGCGAATTTTCCGTTTACATCCCCGCAATGGATTGGTATATACATCGCATGCAAATAAAGAAGAATAAGCAAGGCGGTCTATACGTGGGATATCCGGTGTACTGCACGGGCGAAGTGAATCAGTACGGCAAGAAGGTATTTGCATCGGTAACGCACCCGGGTACTAAGCGCAAGGCTGAGTTTGAGAAGAGCATATTGGATCTATTACGGCCTCTCTTCCCAGGCAAAGCGCAAGCACAGGCCGAGAAGCAAGCTTTCACGGGGCAGTGTTGCTCTCCGGAATCTTCAAAGGAGCCCAGTTATGGATGGTAGACGAACGACAGACGAAGCAGACGTGAAGTCATTCGACTCTCCAGGATCTCCGGCCGAGATCTCTGTAAAAGTATCCGACGAAGAGCAAACGCTTACTCAAAAGTATCTGCGATATGAGAACGACATCCGACTCTCTCACGATTGTCCTCATATGCAAGAGATGGTTAAAGAGACCGTAGACAAGTTCAAGGGAACTCCTACGGATGTTATAATTAAAATTAAGTATACGTGGTAGGTATGGGTACTCCAGGCGTTCTTTTAGATATCCCAAAAGAAGTCTTAGTATGCGCATTAAAGAAGAATAAAGGCGTTCTTAGTAGAGTAGGTGTTTCTTTGGACATTTGTAGAGATTCCGTTAGAAAACTCGTAGTCAAGCATGATTTGCAAGAGCTGCTAGATACACTCAGATGCAACTACAAGAATACTCTGCTAGACGATGCAGAAGACAACCTTAGCTTCGCAATGCAGCAGAGAGACAAAGACCTCAACAACGCCCTCAAAGCGTCTTTCTTCGTGTTAAACAACATGGGACGTGAGAGAGGTTACACACCACCTACAGCCAGAGTCAACCCTGATGGATCAACTCCCGATTGCTACAGAGACTTTGTCGCCGCGCATACTGAGCCTCCTAGAGAAACACCCAACTCTTGATTGGATTAGAAATCCTCTGTGGAGGATGGACAATCTCTACTATATCAAAGACAAAGAAGGTAAGCGCGTCAAGTTTAAGATGAACTGGGCGCAGTCTGAATTGTGGCTAGACCCTCACCCCTGCAAACTTGTCCTCAAAGCTCGCCAGCTAGGCATTACAACTTACTTCTGCCTGCTTCTACTCGATAAAGTCCTCTGGCAAGACAACGTATCTTGCGGGATCATAGCTCATACGCTAGCTGACGCATCCAACATCTTTCAAGACAAACTCAAATACGCCTTCGATCACATTCACCCTGCTCTTCGTCCCGACTTCAAACTAAAGGGCGACTCAGCTAAAGAGCTCTCTTTCGAGCACGGGTCTGTTATACGAGTAGGTACGTCATTGCGCTCATCTACGCTGAACTATCTCCACATCACGGAGCTCGGTAAGATTTGCGCGACTATGCCCGAGAAAGCGAGAGAGATCGTTACTGGGGCTCTCCAAACCGTTACCACAGGTCAGCATATCTATATCGAGTCCACAGCCGAGGGGAGAGAGGGATTTTACTACGATTTGTGCCAAAAGTCAGAGCGCCTAGACAGATCTAAGCTTACTCCTCTCGACTACTCTTTTCACTTCTTTCCATGGCATAAAGAATCCGCGTACTCTATGGGTATACATGTTCCTATTCCACAGGACACCAAAGAGTATTTCGACAAGCTTTTTCTTAACGGTATCGAGCTATCCGACCCTCAGAAGTGGTGGTACACCAAGAAAACGGAGACTCTGCGAGAGGATATGGCTCGTGAGTATCCATCTACCCCCGAAGAGGCGTTCTCAGCGTCTCAAGAAGGCTTCTGGTACGCTAGTTACATGAAAGAGATATGGGATGCCGGGCATATCACTAACGTTTCATACGACCGAGCTCTCCCAGTGTATTGCTCTTGGGACTTAGGTCAAGCGGACTCGACTAGTATCTGGTTTTTCCAGCTCCCTCGCAGCGGAGACATAAATCTCATAGATTATTGGGAGCGCACAAACACACCTCTCGATCAAGTAGTCATCATGCTAAAGGAGAAGCAATACAACTATGGTACTCATATTTGGCCTCATGACGCTAATGCTCGCGATCGCGCTGGTATCACATTTGTACAACAAGCTAGAGCTCTGGGCTTAACCGGGTTCGTCCTAGATCCTCACTCACTTCTACAGGGGATTAATCAGGTTCGCACAATGCTTTCCAAGTGTTGGTTCGATAGGACAAAGTGCGCTAAAGGGTTGAAGCACATCGAGAGCTACAAAAAGCGTTGGTCTTCATCTCTTGGCGGCTGGACATCGGAAGCAGTGCACGATGACGCATCGCATTGTTGCGATAGCCTACGTTACGCCTGCGCAGGGATAGACAGGCTCTCAGGCTCTACGCAGAGGCCTGAGGACGCGGCAGCAATAACAAGAAGGTTCTTCGGTGGTTAGACGTAAGTCATTGATAAATTTCACAAAACTCAAAACACAAAAGTGCCTCCACGTAGCGGTTTCAGCGCGTTCACACAAAAATAAAATGGATAAAAATGGCAGACACGAATATTGAAGATATTGCAAAGAAATTGCAGAACATCGAGCGTCAAATCATCGCTCTTCGGGATTGTTACGCGCAATTGCAGAGTACATTGGTCGTTCATCGGAAAGATCCCGAAGGCCATCTGCTCAACACGAGCACTGTATTCAAGGTTGCTAGCGATTCATGTACCAATACCAACGCTCAGTGTTACAAATGGATCGCAACGCAAGTAGAGGCTATCCAGACGCGGCTTGTAGCCATAGAGAACAAGGACACTCGCAACATCAAGGTTAAGATTGAGGTGGAGGGAAACGAGGAAAGGATTAGAGAGGCGATCTTGGAAGAACAGGGCGATATCACTCCTCGTAAAGCCGAAGAGAAGATTTTTGAGATGCTGTCTAAACATCCTGTCAGGAAAAGAAATTGGCTTATGTTGCTGGACTATTGCTCAGGTGACGAAAGATACAATACGTATGAAAAAATTGGACGCAAGTTCAAGATGTCAGGCGTTAATGTTAGAGATTGTTGTATACGGGTAGCCCAACAAGTGTTTAATATGCACAAAATTGGATCGTTAAGCATCGAATCCCTTCCTCCTTGTCTAAAGAAGTATATTAAAAGTTCAGTGAATGCAAAGGATTAAAATGTTCTGGAATAAATCTATAGAAGACAAGATCGACGAGATGGCTAAGACACTGTGGTATCTATCTGACAATATACTCAAGATCAACGTGGAGCTAAGGGATAAGCTAGAACAGCTCAGCCTTTCTATCCAAAACCTCGAGGATAAGAAGCCGATACCTAGGAGAAAGAAGAAGGTAGATTAGGCTTTGCGTAAAAAATCATATCCTCCATTGTGAAGTTAACAGTGAGGAGAGTGCATTTTGCGCAACCCGGATCCGATTTTTTTCCCCGGTCAAGACACCGAGCTTCAGATCAAGCAGAAGTTCCAAAAGAACTACACTGATTGCATCAACATACTCCAAACTCAATGGTATCAAGCTGACCTCGATCAGCGCTTTACCATGGGTGATCAAGATCTATGGGGCTTGATCTTCCCTGGTGTTACGACTAATCGCAGAAAGCTCTTCAACTTCAATATCACTCAGCCCCTTATCTCCACGGTATCCGGGTATCAGCGCCGTAACCGTAAGTCGTCTACCGTCATTCCCGTTCTAGACCGTGGACAGAAGACAGCCGATCAGCTCACTAAGTGCCTCTTTCACACGCTCAATAAGTCGGGGATCTATCAGGTCTATTCAGACTGTTTTGAGAAAGGGGCTCTTACTCAAGGTCTAGGCTTTTGCCTCACGTACATAGACAAGACACAAGACATCATCTCAGGAGACATTCGCAAGCGCTACGTTGACATGAAGCAGTGTCTCTTTGATCCTTACTTCCGCAAGCATGACATGTCAGATTGCCGATTCTGGACGATTCGTACGTTCTTTGATCGGCAAGACGCGGCAGTACTTTATCACAACATCGCCGATGAGATCCTTTCGCTTCCTCAAGGGACGTATCGCGATGACAAGTTTTACTACATGCCCGAAGTGTACCAGATCCAGTTTCCAAACCTCATAGCATTCGACGAGTACTACTACCTCACCTCACGCGAGGCGACATACCTTATCGATCGCGAGTCCGAAGAGTGCCAAGAGTGGGAAGGCGACGACGAGCAGATGCGCGACGTGATGCGCAAGCCGTTCCGCAAGGACAACGGCCAAGGTGGCTTTGACATGGTGGAAGGGCGCAAGCTGTTCCGCGTAGAGAAGCGCGCTAAGCCTACCGTCCGCCGAGCGATCATGATTAACGACAGGTTGCTACTCGACGAGAAGAACCCGCTAGGTATTGATAAATACCCCGTGGTGCCGTGCTTGGGCTACTTCAACCCGGATACAGCCTACTACTCTTATAAGTTCCGTGGAATCTCTAGAGACATCCGTGACTCGCAATACCTTTTCAATCGCATGAAGATCAACGATCTTGATCAGGTTGAGGCACAGCAGTCAGGCATTAAAATGGAGCAAGGGGCTCTAGTTACCCCTGACGACGCTCTAAATTCAGGTAACGGCCGTGTTCTCACCACGCGCCCCGGCTATTTCGACAAGGTTGAGAAACTTCACATCGACCCTCCTTCCCCGGTTCTTCTGCAAATGGAAGCAGAACTCAAGAATATCACCGAGTACATTTCAGGCGTCACAGCCGAGATGATGGGGCAAGACATCGACGACAAAGCGGGCATCATCACGATGATTCGTCAGAGCGCATCGATTACAAGGCTCATGCCGCTCTTCGATCAGTTCGACGAGTTCCAGCGTCTAGACGGAGATCTTACCGTTGAAGTCATACAGAAGAACTACACTTTTGGAAAGATCCGTCAAATCATTGGCGAGGAGCCAACCGAAGAATTCGACAACAAGCTTTTCTTCCGCTACTCCTGCAAAGTGGCTACCGGCGTTCTTACCGAGTCACAGCAGCAGATGGAAGCGCAGCAGCTATTCTACGCTAAGACTGAGCTGGGTATCCCTATATCGTCTAAGCGCATCCTCAGTAAGATGGTCTTGCAAGACAAAGACTCTCTCATCAAAGAAGTCGAAGAAGCCGAGAAGCAACAAGCTCAAATGGCAGAGAAGAGAGCGCAACTTGAGATGCAGCAGATGCAAGTAGATAATGAGACGAAGCTTGCTTACGCTCGCGATCAGTCCGCAAAAGCTCAAGCCTCCATGTCTAAGATCGAATTAGACAAAGCGATAGGTATTGAGAAAGTAGAAGAAGCTAAGCGCGAAAAATCCACTTCATTCCTCAACATGGTCAAAGCTCTTAAAGAGATACAGTCTATCGACCTCGAGCAAATGGAAAAGGCTCTTGAGCTTATGAACACGATGAAGATTCACACAGCTAACCCGAATGGGTATATAGAAAAACAACAAACACAACCCCAAGGAGGGGCATTATGAAAGACAAAATGGGCTATTCCGCAGGGAAAACGCAAGGTGATATGTCACCAAGAGTTGAAGACTACCAAAAACCGATGTCAAACTTTGCTGAATCAGGATTTTCTAAAACGCTTCAGTACGTAGAGCGTCAAGACAAATTCCAGAAGAAAGAAGCGTCTGAGATCAAGAAGCAGCACTATCAAGGCCGCTACTCATGAAAAGCAATCGTGGCAAGAAAAAACCTGAAGGAATTCCGGGATCTTTAGTCATTCGTGGAGTGGGATTAGATCCTATGGATCCTAAAAAGAAAAAAGCTGCGGAGAAGTTCTCAAAAGATCTAGCATTTTCCCATGCCACGGGAAAACCTATGAAAGGATATAAAGGTCTTCCAAAAATAAAGAGAATAAAATGAGTAAAGTCCCCGTGCAGAAAGGGAGCATCGACCCGAACCCGATGACGATGAAGCAACAGTCTCGCGAACGAGTTGTCGCCGAGGCTGTACATAATCAGCGCGAACTAAAGCGCTTTCAGACTCTAGACCTGCACACACCTAGGTCTAGCAAAGGAAAGTGATTTTCTGTTACAAGTAGGCCGTGATGCAATGTTACGGCCTTTTTTAGGGCTATCGTGAATGAATGATTTTAATTACATTACTCCTCAAGTCACTGCAAAAATATCTAAGAAAGCTCCTAAAAAACAGAAAAGAAAGGCAATGAATGCACCCTCCAGATACGGAAGTGAAAAAGACTCTAAGAACTCTTGGGACGCACCAATCTCTCTACGATCCAGGCCGTGAGACCGTAGGAGCAATTTACCAGAAGGCTCAAGCCGAAGGCGAAAAGAATGTGCTTGTCGGTGATATGGCTAATGAGTTCACCAAATCTTTGGTAGAGGATATCAACGAGGGACTGTGTAAACCCCGAGATAACGATTATCCGTTTTATCTGATCGTTCACGAGAAGAAAGACCTGCAAATGAAATCGTCTATGTTGAGACGAATTATCTATCACCCTTTTAGACCATGGCCTGAGGATGACACAACAGTTTTCTGGAAAAATCCTAAAACTCAAGAAGTTCGCTTCTGCTGGGCTTTGCCTCATTGGTCAGAAATGGATAACATAGTTGCTAATCCTACTCATTTTGATCCTGAATTTGTATCGAACATTCAGTCGTGGAAGTCTTTCGACTTGACGTGTTTTGGATTTATCAAGGATAAGGATGAAGAATGCGAATGGGTACCTAATCCTAATTGGAAGGACAAGCCCATTAAGCAGAGTTGATAATGGTGACGTATGTCTATACCTGCAGTCAATCCAATCCTAATGTGGCGTCCTAGCACAGACTCTCTGCAAAACGTCGAGGAATCTAGACGGGACGAGATCGAGGCGGACGAGGCATCCGAGTGCGAGGCATTGCGGTATCGGATGTATATGTGCGGATTGTCAATTGCCTCTTGGGGGCAGAATCGTCCTTCACAATCTCGCTCGCAAGAATCTGTCTTGGAAGAGTTACTTCGCAGTCTCTCAAATTGAGCACGCGCTCGGCGCAGATACGGCAAAGTATGTCGAGTCTATCGGGGCTGTTTTTGCGCGTGTAGAGATACACCGAGTAGCATGGCTCTAGGCACTCGGCGCAGTTGTAAACGTGTCTAAGGGTGTTCAATTAACCTCCCTTATCGGCGCATCATGAAGAGATTTTAGAAAGGATATTTCCTTGCACATCGATTCCAGAGCCAACGGTAAGCTAAAGTCGTCATTGAACGGATCGGGGATAGGCTCGCCTGGATTATTCTTTTGAAACTCCTTTCTGAGCTTCTTATTGACCTCGGCAGATTTTTCGTGATGCAACTTGAAAGTTTTCTCTAGCTCTTCAATCGAATACATAGCGTTTACTTTACCAATTTAGTCCAATGGCTATCTTTTAGCTTCTTCGTGCGAACGTAAGCGCACCTCTCGCAGCAGTAAGACCATTTGTTAGATGATAAGTCTCCTCCGCAATTCTTGCATCTCCTCCTGTTAAATTGTTTAGAGTTAGCAACTTTGTGTTCGTACTGACATTTGTAGCACGTATCTTTTTGCAGGAAGTCAACTTCCTCTCTGTCAAGAAAACATTTAGGACATATCATAAATTGTTTGATTTTAAATATCTCTCCATTAAGGTCAATTTAAGAATGCATAAAGCATTCCTAGGTCGGTGTTAAGTCACCTTAACACGCTCTCACCAAGCAGAAGGAAAGTTATGGAAGAAGCTTCAAACCAAGGCAGCGCTCTCAACGAGCAAATGGTGCCCGCCACACCGGAAGACAATTCCGTTCAGGAATCTGTCCAACAGACGGTTCAAGACACAGCACACGCTTCCGAAGTACAACAGGAGAGGAACTGGGTCAAAAACCTCAGACGGGACAGAGACGAAGCGATTAGAAAAGCGAAGATGCAGGAAGAACTTATCAAGCAATTGATGAGCAATCAGCATTCTCAGACGCAGCAGCAAGCTCCGCAGGAAGACATTCTTCAAGAACTTGAGAGGGAGGAGTACGCTTCCGGTTCCAAGTTAGCTAAGGTGCTAAAAGCTCAAGAGGAGCGGTTTCAAAAGAAACTGCAAGAATTTGAGAGAGGTGCACAAGAGCAGAAGAAGTCGGAGATCGGTTCCCAGCTACGTCGTGAGTACAGCGATTTTGATAACGTCGTCAACCCTGAAAGCATAGAGATTTTACAAGAAATGTACCCGGGTCGTGCTCAAGCGATCGCGTCTATTTCAGATCCCTATGAGGCAGCCCTTTTGGCTTATGAGACTATCAAATCCAAAGGGATACCTGATCAACTCACGTCTACGCGGCGCACGAAGGAAGTGGACAAAAAGCTCGAGCAGAATAAAAAGACGGTGCAGTCACCTCAATCTTTTTCCTCTCGACCATTAGCACAAGCCTTTCAAGAGCCCAAGACAAAAGAAGAGAAGTCAGCTGTCTATCAGGAAATGTTAAAGTACGCGGGCATGAGTGGCGGCGGGTATTAACCAAAAGGGTTAAACCATGACCGTTTCAATTAGTTCGCTGCCTCCACAAATTCAGCAGCGTTACAATGCGAAGCTTCTCAGCACGCCAGAGCGGAACTTAGTTCACATGCTCTTCGCGTCCCCTGTGGAACTTCCAGATAACCAAGGGTTCATTGACAGACAGTCTCGTTATGACCGTCTCGATTTGTTCACTACTCCTTTGGATGATTCTCAATTGAATCCTCCAAGTCAGCAGTTACATAGAGTAGACGTGGATAATTACGGCAGTCCACATATTAGTAATGGAAACTACTGCTTATTAGCAGCTTAGAAATGTGCCGTGTTAGGGTCTATGCAACGTAGAATATGCGTTGGGTAAATCTTCGGTAATTGACTTGGAAGGCTACGGCGAAAGCTATGCCGACAAGGGCCAAGGGTAAAGCTAGGCTGAGAGACTAAACCCGAAGACACTTTAAAAAGTGATGTGATAGTCCGATCTAAACAACGAAAGGTTTAGAGAGTAATAGAAATATTACTCCCCTCGAAAGAGGAGTAACAATGAGATATCGTTTTGACCCGGCAAGTGACCATTACTAACGAGGATAGAATTGTGTCCTCGATAAATCTTCTCTGATAATCTTGGAACCCTGACCGCATTGTGGCGCAGGCAACAAGGTGCAAGCAACTGAAAGGTGTGCAGCATGACAGCAGTAAGCGAGAAGACTCCAAAAGGAGATGCGGTACTCGGAACACCGTGGAAACACAGTGAGGGAAGTGCAATAGGCTTCCTCGCCATGGACCGAAAATACGAAATATTTGAAACATTTCGGTCCACGGTCACAAAAGCAACAGAATTGCCAGTTCTCAACAGCGCAGCAGCTCGTCTAGGACAAGCTCTCCGCGAAACGCAAGATGCTCTGGTTCGAGACAATCTCGAGTCAACAGCGTCTGTTATTAACTGCGTAAACGGAACAAACGGCGACCTCCCAACAGAGATGGCCATCGAAGACGTAGATGACATCGTAACCGTGTTGCAAAACAACTCGGGCGAGTACATCACTTCGATTGTTGAAGCAGACTTGAAGTTCGGAACGAGCCCAGTGGGCGATAGCTACGGTTGTATGTTAACAACCCGAATGATCCCCGTGCTTAACGGCATTACGGGATTCGTGCGGAAGTTCCAATACCCTAACATCAGCCAGACTCTGTCTACTGAATGGGGTGGCGTGAACAACGTGCGTTACTTCGTGTCTGAGCAGGGTTCTATTACGCCGAATGCAAGCTTACTTGGTAATGACGTGGCTAACTGCTTCGTTGCTGCTAAAGAGGCTTACAAAGTCGTTAAATTGCTTGACGACTCTAAACTTCTTCTAATTGACTTGGACCCCTACGTTATGTCTCAAGCAGCATAATAAGGAAACAAGGCGGAAGCAGTTTGTGTTGAATGAGTATAACATATAAAGTGGTATGGCACATAAAGGTGTCATATGAACAGAGTATGTAGAAAGTGTAAGGTAGAAAAAGATGAAAGACATTTTGGTGTTCTCAGATGCTCAAAAGATGGCGTCAATCCTAGATGTAAAGAATGCTGTGTTAAGATCACAATGTCCTCTACTCCTTCAGATAATTCAAAGGAAAGAAGAAGAAAATGGGAAAGAGAATACAACAATAAAAACCGAGAAAAAATTAGAGCAAAATGTAGAGCATGTTATGCCAAGCATTTACCTAAATATAGAGAAAACACTCGGATTGCGAGTAGAAAATACTATGGAAGTCTCACCAATAAAGAAAAAAATAGGCAGAAAAAAAAGAATTGGTGTTTTGCTAATCCTGAAAAAGCAAGAGTTCATAGACAATTCAAAACAGCTATTCGCAATGGTAAAATTACCAGACCAAATATATGTCAAAGATGCGAAAAAAATTGCAGACCTCATGGACATCATGAGGATTATTCAAAACCTTATGAAGTTATTTGGCTTTGTCCATCTTGTCATTTCTACCATCATCATCAACATAGAATGTACCGTGAACGACTTAACGAAGAAGCTCCGCAAGGAGATGCGAAAGTCTGAACACACGACGAAAGCGTGTGAGAGAGATCCGAAGAGGTTTCTCCGCCATGTTATTATTAATAATATGGTCAAAAAAGTAACAGTTTATTTGTGGCAAAGTGGTGGTAAGGCACGTTTTATTTACATGCCTCCAGGGTTAAGTTTGGCTCTGGATAAATCTCTTTTAATTGACTTGGACACCTACAACTATGCTCAAGCAGCTTAGTCATGGCAACAAGGGGTAAGCAGTGAGCTTGATGCAAATACATGGGTCATTTATACTACCTGTAAACCTATGGAGGTTAGCTATGGTAGAAGAAAGTAAATCATGTACTAAGTGTCTTGTAAACAAACGACCCGATGAATTTAGGAAAGACCCGAAATATAAGTGCGGTTTGTCCGCTCAGTGCATTGAATGCTGTAGACAAAAAGAAAGAGAATATGAAGCGAGAAATAAAGAATCTCGTGTTCAAAGGCATCGTGAATGGAGAGATGAAAACAGAGACTCTATCAACGAAAGAAATAGAGATCGATGGAATTCTGATCCTGAATGGAAGGCAAGAAAAGACAAGTACAAAGGTATGTACAAGGAATGGAGAGCCAAATATGCCAGTAACTACAAAAAGTCTAATAGAGATAAATGCAATGCTAGGACTCAACTTCAATATTGGGTTAATAAAGGCGAAGTAAAAAGACCTGACAAGTGCGAGATGTGTGAATCATCAGAATATAGGATTGAAGCGCATCATTTCGATTATAGCAAACCGCTTGAAGTTCAGTGGTTTTGTCAGAAGTGCCACCTAAGATTACATCGGTTGTTTAAAAAAACTCATGTGCAACCTGATCGACTAACCAAAGAGAACTCCGAGGAGGAGTAAGTGATAGTCAAGACTCATAACGAAAGTATGAGAGGAGCATCCGAAGCGGTGCTCCCGCCATTGGTGATTATGGTCAGTAAGCTTTGGATGGCTGAAAGTAATAGAATGATAACAATGATCCATGCATGCTCCGGCACACTGCCGGCTGTAGTACATACCAGGGTCAGTGTATCACTCAGGACCTCTGGTTACAAAACCTACGATCAACCGGAATTTAAGGAGGAACCATGTTGCCATATCAATTGATAGCCGCAGGTTCATTTACCTCGGATTCCACACAACAGCACCAAGTGGCGCTGAACGACACTCCGGATCTATTCTTTCTGGAGAACCGTACGAACTGGGGCGACGCATCAGCAGTAAACGCGCTGATGTCTCAGTTTAGACGCGGCTTTGCGCAAGGATCTGCAAAGATCACGGATCAAACTGCGGCGACAAACGCGCTTGCTACGGGAGCTTTAGTAACGGCCAATGGATTTACTTTTATTGATACGTCTAAACCTCCTTCATTCGCGGCTCTTGCTACAACGGCTATCACAGGAAACGCGGGGACATTCGTTGTGTCCATGGCGAGCACTGCGGATATCTTTATCGGAGACCACGTTCGGTTGTACGGTACAACAGGAGAGTTGCAAATTGCAGGGTACACCTTCCAAGTGACGGCAGTAACTACAAACGTAAGCATCACTCTTGGCTACATGGCCAGCGGCGGACAAACGTTCGCAGCAGCTGCTACGGCAGGATCTGTCAAAAAGTACATCCCTAACCTGATGTACCCAAGATGGTCTTATATCGCAGGGATTACGAAAGCAGCTCAAGCAGTTGTTTTTTTCACCGCAAAGAATAACTACACACCTGGCGAGATTCTTTCTTTCCGCGTGTCGTCAGCATTCGGCATGGCTGAAATGAACAATGTTTCTGCTCGAGTATTGAGCGTTACTAACAGCGCGACGGTATCTTCAGTCACTCTTGACTTGGATTCGTCAGGCTTTACGACGTTCAACTTCCCTACGAGTGCAATTGCAGCAGCAGGCGTAAGCCCCGCTGTTTGCGTTCCTGCTTCTTCAGGAGTTGTTCCTGATAACGGAAGCGCTACGCAAGCTCAACAGCCTCCTGGTACTAATTTGTTGGATACATTTGATAACAGAAATAAATTTGTTATGCATATGGGTTCTAGTGTAATTACAAATTCAGGGTCAAAGTACGATTGGTATGCGATGAAAGCAGACTATTTTACGGCTGAGTAGTAAGAATTCCGATTGATCGGAAATCCCCTCTCGCAAGGGAGGGGTTTCATTTAGAGAAGAGGTTTTTGTGAAAATTATTGAGATAAGTTCAAAGAAGTTCAACATTCCGTCAGAGTCCGAAAGAGCAAAATCTAAGGCTATGATGGATAAGATGAGAAAAGACGGCGAGAAGATGATCAAAGGGATGTTTGAGTTTGTAGACGCTCAAGGCGGATGGCTAGACTTTAGCTATAGATTCTTTCCCGGCGAGCCCGTACGTATGGTTAAGATCACACACGGAGAGATGGTCACCATTCCGATGATCCTTGCTAAGCATCTTAACAACGTCTATAAGAAAGTCAGACAAGTAGCGGATAATTTGGATACTGGGAAAGGCACAGTGACGAAGATTTCACGTACCAGATTTACCCCTATGGAATATCTCACCGAAGATTTTGATGTGAGAGCGTCATGACTTTTGTTCCTGCTCTTCGATATATTTCAGCGATTACTAATGCTCAGCAAGCAGTCGTAACTTTTACCGAAGAGCACACCTATTCCAATGGCGAGATACTTTCATTTCGTGTATCAAAGCCATATGGAATGGTTGAAATGAACAATTTGCAGGCTAGAGTCCTAGACCACGATTCTTTGTCGGTAACGATGGAGATCGACAGTTTGGGATTCACTGCATTCGTAGACGTGGGGCAATTGGTGCCCGTTCCTGCGATATGCGTACCTGTAGGCTCAGGAATCGTGCCGGGTTTATTCGTTCCTACGGTAAATCTTGAAGATGTATTCGATAACTTACCTCCTAATTAGGCAAAAATATGGCCATAGGCACACTCAACGCAATCCGAGCCAAGTTTCGACGGCTAACAGGCTCAGGCAATGCATTCATTATCCCTGACGTGGCTGATGTCTCCGATCCCAATAGCGTAGGCATCGACGACTACATCAACAGCTTTTATAACTACGACTTCCCGGCTCAATTTCGCTCGCTCAAGCTGAAAGACGTGCTCACCTTCGACACGGTGTTCGGCGTAGACACATACGCATTCGACAGCGAGAAGTTTACGACTATCGAACAGCCCGTCAGATGCATGAAACGAGAGATCGCGCTATTTCAAGATCCATGGAGCTTTTATGCGGTCAATTTTAATTGGCAGTCTCAGACTAATTTTGCTACCGGCAACGGAACTAGCGGTCCTTATGGAGGATTTACAACAGGTCGCCCCATTATTCGTAGTGTTAACAACAATCCGTTGGTTAGCACACAAGTTCCCCCCACTCCTGCTAACCTAAATTACCCTGCTTCCAGAGTGCAAAACGTTCTGATTACAGTGAACCTAGCTAATGGAAACACTCTCAACGTAACGGATGACGGCAATGGCCTTCTCATTGGAGACGTGAGCTCGGTTAACCCTCAAGGGACGATTAACTACGCAACGGGGCAGATTGCAGGGCTTTTCTTCTCTCAAGTAGTTCCCGGAGGCTCCCCCATCCAGATTCAGTACAATCCCGTGCAGCCTTCTATACCCCTGTCCATGCTGTTCTTCCAGAATCAATTCACGCTGCGCCCTGTACCGGATCGCGGATACACCGTAGAAATGATCGCTTATCGCCAGCCTACTCAAGCTCTTGCCAATACTCCGGCGGGACAAGGCACTCCGGAATTATTGGAATGGTGGGAGACCTTGGCATTCGGCGCCTCGAAAAAGCTATTTCAAGACCGTATGGATATGGAAGGCGTAGCTATGATGGATAAGTTTCTTAACGACGCTTACCAACTCAATTACACTCGAACGTATGCTGAGTTGGGAAAAAGACGCGTTCCCACGATATATGCCGACCAGCTTTCAGGATCAGGCGGTGGCTTTGGCGGTACAGGTTTCGGAACAGGATCACAATAGGAAAAACTCATGTCATATGTAACCAATATTCCCGTTTCAGGCCAAACGCTGGGCGGCTCTCGCGACCAGATCCGCACAAACTTTCAGGTTTTGAACACTACCATCGCAGAAAATCACGTAGCGATGAATGCAGCGAATGCCGGTAAGCATGAATTTACGGAGATGGTTGCTCAGGCAGGTGACGATACTACGCAGATTCAGACAGGCATTATCACACACTACGCCCAGCAGGTGGGCGGGATCACAGAATGGTTCTTCCAGCGCGAAGGAACAGGCGCTGTAGTAGGGCCGTCATTCCAGATGAGCAAAGGAGATCCTGTGGTTGCTGCGTCAGGACAATCATTTTTACCCGGTGGTATCATTGTTCAATGGGGTCCGTTTAATTGGAATTCTGCTAGTACGACAACGAATAACTTCTTTTCTGCCTTTCCTACTGCTGTATTTAAAGTTTATCTTTCTTTGACAATCTTACCTATTACAAGTGTTATCTGTGTTGCTGGTTTAGCTATTAGCTTATCTCAATTTCAAGTGAATACAAGGATCTCAAGCGGTTCATCTTCCGCGTCGCCGGGTGGAGTGTATTGGGCAATAGGTAATTAATGGCATCACCACTCACTCCTTTCTATATCACGGGATATTCCAAGGGACTCGTCACCAATAAAAAGCCGTTCTTGCTACCCGATCAGGCTTGGCAAGTGATGGAGAATGCCTATTGCTGGCGAGATAGAGTGATGAAGCGCCAAGGTTTGGAATTTGTCGGTAGGTTGAGAAGGGTGCTTACGGCGCAAGCATTGGGCAATACAGACGGAGCCGGGCATTTTACCGGGAACGTAAGAACTATCTTATCTCTTGAGACAACTGCCCAGATTGAACCCGGAAGCGTATCAATCACTATTGGTGCACAGGTATTCACCGATCCCGCAAAAGACGGCGTTCTGGTTGGCGGAGGAGGCGGAACGATTAACTATGCGACAGCCGTTATCGACCTTCAAACTGCACCTGTACTGGCTGCGACTCCTATTGTTGGGGCATTTGCTTATTTCCCGTCTCTGCCGGTCATGGGCATACTAAGAAGAGACATCGCAGCGATAAATGACGAGCAAACCATATGGTTCGATACGGTATACGCTTACATCTACAACGGCACTGACTTCTTAGAGTTTATCCCCGGGACTACTTGGAACGGTACGAATTCAGATTTCTTTTGGGGGTCTAATTATCGTGGAGCTGTTGATTCATCGCGATTATTATTCGTCACCAATTTCGTAAGTAACGCCACCAACCCGATGAGATACACGGATGGTGTTACTTGGACTGATTTCGCTCCTATCGTTGCAGATGCGCCCAATCCTCAGTCTAAGATATTTTCATCTAGAATAATCATTTCCTATTATAGCCGCCTTCTTCTTCTCAATACATGGGAAGGTACAACGGCAGGAGGTCCCGGGGCAGCTGTCAACTTCTTCAATCGATGCAGATTCTCGCAGACTGGAAGCCCCATTGACCCTCTAGCGTATCGCTCTGATATCTTTGGAAGAGGCGGATTCATCGACGCCCCGACAAACGAAGAGATCGTGAGCGCTACATTCATCAAGAATACGCTGGTCGTGCAGTTCGAGCAAACTACATGGCAATTGAGGTACGTCGGTGAATACGGGCTCCCCTTCATTTGGGAGAGAACCTCAGCAGATTTTGGGAGCGAGTCTACTTTCTCAAGCGTCTTGTTCGACAACCACATGCTTTCGGTTGGAGACAAAGCAATCACTGCTTCTAACGCCATTGAGACCACGCGAATCGATTTAGATATACCTGATGTCATCTTCGACTTTAAGAACGCAAATAACGGCGTTAAACGTGTTTTCGGCATCCGCGACTATCAAAGAGAGCTTGTTTTCTGGAATTACCCCGATGCACAGACTCAAGCGGCTCCTGGGCTCTCCCTAGTCTACCCCAATAAGGTTCTTCTCTTTAATTACCGCAACAATACCTTCGCAGTATTAAGGGATTCCATAACAGCGTTTGGAGTTCATCAAAGAACGGATAACGTTACATGGGATTCTTTGACGGTCACTTGGGATGACAACGATGTGTATTGGGACGATGTGGATTCTCAATCCAAATTCCCTCTTATCACTTCCGGAAATCAACAAGGGTTTATCCATTACTACGGATATACGACCCCCGATGAGAAGTCTTTAACCATCTCTGCAATTGACCTGACCGTTTCGCCCATCCTGATCACTTCTTACGACCACAACTTACAGAATGGCGAGACGATCTATCTCGAAGGTACTCGGTTCCTTAGCGGATCGACGCCATCCGACCCCGGCTTGAATGACAAGATCTATAATGTAACGGTGGTGAGCAAAGATACGTTTCAGCTCTTTGAGTGGAATTTTACAACGAAGATATACCAGAACGTGAGTTCCTCTTCTACCGCAACCTATGTAGGAGGAGGAACGATCGCTCTATTCCCCAAGCTTAACCTTGTCTCGAAGGATATCAACATCTTCCAGCAATCCGGGCAGCAGATAAAGCTATCTAGAATAGATTTCTTAATGGAGTCTACGATTGCAGCGGGGATGACCGTAAACCTATACGTAAACACTTCTCCTGCGGTTCAAGGAAACTTCCTTGTTGGCAATAGGAATGCTTCTACGACTCTCCCCCCTGCGTTCTACGTGCCCGAATCAAACTACGCATGGTTTAGCTTTTACGCGACGCTCTCTTGCCAGTTCTTCAATATAAACTTGACGTACGATAACGACTTGATGAATACCTTAGTTACTCACCAACAGAGTTGGACGCTATTGGCAATTCAGTCTTACCTTAAAAAAGGCGGCCGGAACGTTTTCTAAATAACTGAGAGTCAATTAAATATGTCTAGCTCAAGCGATCCTTCCCTCCTTGTCAATCAGCTCCCTATCTCCGTGGAGATGCCCGACGATTTCGACAAATTCCGCGAGGTCATATCGTTACTCTACAAGAGGATTGCGAACTCAACGAATACGAAGACGGGAGGTCTATATACCCTCCAGGAGTTCTACAACTTCAACCAGTACTACGACATCACCAATACGCAATCGTTTCGCAATGCGTCACGAAAGGTGTTTGACCTTGTTTCTCTAAATGGCGCGAACATCCCCGCAGCCGGAGTCGTTTCATTCCCTCACGGTATCGTAGGTCTAAAATACGCAGCGCTAATCTATGCGTCTTGCACAAGCGTAACACCAGATTTCTTCACGGTGGTCTATCCTGATGCTACGATGGATGCCACGAATATCAACTTCACCAACCCGTTGCCCGCTACGGCTCTTTCTTCAGTAATTTTTGTATGTGAGTTCCTTAAAACATGATAGAATTTGATAATAAAAGATTGAGAATTTCTGATTTTCATAGAAAATGCAAAGATAACATTTCTGAATATGAAGTATTTATTACTCACACTAAGCCTAGTGATATTATTGAATTTATAAAAGAGCAAGTAGGTAACAAGTGTCCTTTCATGTTCGTTATGGACGATTTGATCGAATCAGGTCTACTGGATATTTTTCACCATACAAATAATGGTTCATTAGGTAATTATGGCGAAAAAGATCACAAACGAGTTCTTGAAGACATAAGGTGTCATAGTAGAGCAGGAAAGTTCGCACAAGAAATTGTGGTAAATGCTTATATAGAATTTTCACATGTTTTGTCAAACTGTACTTTTGGACTTATTCCAAAAGCTTTTGATCCTGACAGGGAGAGAGTTAAAAACAGATTCATACCATACGAGATGTTTTATGAATTGTGCGGCAGACTCTCCGATCGAGATTGCTTGATAGCGAAACTTTTATATTTTGGGGCTCCAAGTGTGGAATCAACTCTACAGCTTAGGCAATCTTGTATTAATAAAACATATTTTGGGATACATTTTAAATGTGGGGATGTACCTTTCCCAAAGCATTTGATGCGAGATATTTTAAGTTGGATCGATGATAACGGAATAATGATAGATTCATATATATTCAATAATTGTAAACTAGAAAAAGTCAGTCGAGTTCACCTTGATCAAGCCCTTAAAAGGGCATCTAAAGAAATAAATTCTTTACCCGTAAGTGCAGCAACTCTTATCAGGAATCTTACTTCCTAATCTTTTTTAGATCTTGCTTGACCTCTGAAAATATCTCCTAAAACATGATGTAAAAGAGGTCATCATGGCTAGTTGGAAAGATTACGCAGGCGGAGCGCTTGCGGGCGCAGGAACCGGCGCAGGAATAGGTTCTTCATTTGGGTTGCCGGGATTAGCGATCGGTGGCGGCATCGGTGGCCTTGCAGGATTGTTAGCCCCTCTATTTCAAAAAGACGAGGAATACGGTCAGCAAGGAACTCTTTCTCCCGAGCAACAGCAGATGATGTCCCAAATATCCGGCCAAATGGGTCAGATGGGCGGACAAGGTGGAGCTTACGGCCAAGCGAATCAATACCTTCAAGACCTCCTTAATCGAGATCCGGGAGTCTATGATAGATTCGCAGCTCCTTATATGCAGCAATTCCAGCAACAGATACTGCCCCAACTAGGTGAGCGCTTTGCAGGAATGGGCGGTGGTCTCGGCGGAGGAGCCGGAAGTTCATCAGGATTCGCCCAAGCTCTGGGTGGAGCAGGTGCAGACCTTCAATCTCGTCTCGCGGGTCTTTTCTCTAACTTGCAGCAAGGAGCCGCAGGTCAGGCCATGAATCAATATAACTCTCTTGGTCAACTAGGACTGGGAACGAAAGCCATTCAGCCAACTTATCAGCCGGGCTCTCAAGGGCCGCTTGCCGGACTAATATCCGGAGGCGCTTCAGGGCTTGCAGAAGGTTTGGGAAAATACGGACCAGGGATGTTCAGAAATAACCAAGCAAATAGGGCGACCGGTACAGATTTCAATACAGGTTTTCTTCAGAACAAGATGGCTCAAGCTGGGGTTATGGATGAATGACGTGAAGGATTTAGTTTTTGTCCATCATGATGACATTGTGATTGGGACCTATATCTTGTCTAAAGGATTCGGGACCACGCATCGAGCCGTGAAAAAACTTGTTACAAAATATCATGATAGGTTTGAAAGAGTCGGGAAACGACGGATTGGAGAACAAATTTTGGTGTCTCAGCCTGGATTTGAAATCCGGGCTAAACAGAAAAAAAAGAGGATTCAAGAACTTGAATTTTTGCTAAATGAAGAACAGGCAATGTATCTTGGCACACTTCTTAGGAATAGCGACACGGTTTTAGACTTCAAGGAAAAGCTAGTTACAGAATTTCGAAGAATGTACAAATTTTTGATGTCTATTCGCAATCAAAAACAGAACGCCGAATGGCTAGAGAAACGAGCTTCAGGAAAGATCGAGCGAAGACTTGAGACCGATGCGATCAAAGAGTTCATCGAATACGCGATATCCCAAGGGTCTAAAAACGCTGCGAAATATTACATGATCATCACGAAGATGCAGAACAGCGCGCTTTTTAATATGGATATGTTGACGATCGAATGCCCAAACATCAGAGATGTAGTAGACGGCCTCAGCCTTGACGCTCTCAAGATGTGCGATGTCATCGTAGCAAAGACTATCCGCGACAAGATGAAAGACAAAATGTTCTACAAGGACATCTTTCAATGTGCTAAGGCAAGAGTAGAGAGCTTTGCAGATTCAATCGGAAAAAGAGATATCGGAATGGAAAACATAAAGAGGATCTCATGAGCATACAACTTCTTCCTCAGCAACAGACTTTAGCCAATACCCTTTCAAATACCCTAGGGCCTGCGCTTCAAAAAGGCATTACTGCGGGAACTGATAGAAGAATGCTTCAACAAGGTCTTTCAGGACTGAAGGATCTTCCTGAAAATGCCACGCCTTTGCAGCTTGCGCAGACCCTTATTAATGCCACGCATGGCATTGAAGGAGCAGAGAATTACGTGCAAACTCTCTTCCCATTGCTTTTGAATGCTCAAAGGATGCAAGCGCTCAATGGACAAGGACAGACGGGGTTAGGACAGGGGCAATCAACTCAAGGACAAGGAAGCTCTCCAGGTCAATTTCAGGGTGCAGGAGGATTCTTAACTTCTCCTAAGACAGAGAATGAAGTTCAAGAATTTGCTCAAAGATATGCGTTAGGAGATCCCAGCAAATACAAGGAAGGTTTAGATATAGCTCGCAATATGAATTCAGGAGCGGTACAAAATCTTGAGTATTTCAGGGGAAGGCTCGGTGATATCGGCATAAAACCTAATGAAATGCCTTATGCGGTTCAGATTGCACAAAAAAGCGACATTAAAGATCCTGAAAAACTTCTTACTCACGTCAAGAGAGAGATGGAAGATATCCGACAAATGGACAACATCGTCATCCCGGGTTTGATGAATCAAGCTATGAGGATTGCTACTTCAGGCTGGCTTCCTGGACCTCCAATGCAAACCAGACATCAGGCCCAATCAAAATATCAACCTCTAATAGATAGGATGATTGAGAAAGGGTATGAGCCTATAGTCCGAGAGAAATTAGCAGCGGCCGGATTTAGTCCTACAGAAATTGAAGAAAGAATTCATCCCGTCACGAAGCAAGTTGCGTCTAATCTTGACTCTATTCCATTGGCATCAAAAGATAAAGAATCAAATATAAATAAAATTGAAGACTTTATTCTAAGAAATTCTCAAAATCAGTCTTTGTTAGCTTTAAGAAGGCAGCTTGTTAAATCAAAGAAATATGATTGGAAAGACATAAATCAAGCATTGCAAAGAGCTATGTCTAAAGGGTTGAAGCTATCTACTGATCAGGATAAGGAACTCGCCGAATTTGCACAGCCTCCAAGAGATTCTTTGATGGATGCATGGTTTGGTTCAGGAAGAATTCCAGGTTTATTAAGGGGTGAAAAGTGAATCCTGTTTCTAGTGCTCTTTCCATTGGCTATACAGCAGTTCAGATTCTTAATTTCTTATCTAAGAAAAATCCATCTTTAGCCGGGAAAATAGGAAGAGCCACTTCAGCAGGTTATACAGCCAACCAGATCCTTAATTTCATCAGCAGAGATTTTAAATCACAAGATCTAGAGGGTTTGAGTGAGCAACAAATCCATAAGAAAAGAAGAGAATATGATGCTGAATCTACTAAAGATTTGGCCAAGATAGGTCTTGGGATAGCTGGGACT
>Ga0315283_10000222_pt1 | contig 37996 bp, 31 predicted proteins | sample YL17G09_0_MG_FD_204541 | JGI IMG/M metagenome (GOLD analysis project Ga0315283, IMG submission 204541) | Sediment microbial communities from Yellowstone Lake, YNP, Wyoming, USA - YL17G09_0 | ecosystem: Environmental > Aquatic > Freshwater > Lake > Sediment | place: USA: Wyoming | collected...
TCGCCAACAAGCAGGCGCGCGGCGCCTTCGGCCAGATGCGCATGGAGGCCATCATTCAGGATGGCTTGCCCAAGGGCGCCTACAGCTTCCAGGCCACCCTCTCCAACGGCAAGCGCCCCGACTGCCTCTTGCATATGCCGAACACCAAAGCGGGCGTGGTGATCGACGCCAAGTTTCCGCTGGAAGGCTTCGAGGCGTTCCGCACCGCGCGGGGCGCGGACGAGAAGAAGGATGCAGCGCGGCGGGTGCGCGTCGACGTTGGACGCCATGTCGATGCCATGGCCGAGCGCTATTTCTTGGCTGGCGAGACGCAGGACACTGCCATCCTGTTCGTGCCATCGGAGTCGATCTATGCGGATTTGGCCGAGCATTTCACCGATCTCGTGCAAAAGGCGCACCGCGCCCGCATCGTCATCTGCGCGCCGAACATGCTCATGCTCGCGGTGCAGACCATGCAGGCGATCCTGAAGGACGTGAAGATGCGCGAGCAGGCCCACCTCATTCAGCGCGAGGTGACCAAGCTGATGGACGACATGGGTCGCCTACGCGAGCGCGCGCTCGACTTGCAGCGGCATTTCGGCCAGGCAAACCAGGACATCGAGAAGATCCTCACCTCGTCGGAGCGGATCGCCTCGCGCGGGCACAAGATCGAGACCTTGGATTTCGAGGGAGAAGCGCAAGCGGCGGTCGAAAGTGACCGCGTGGCGCCGCTTGCTGCCCCTTCGTCCCGCCCCTCGCCGGCAATTGAAGAGGGCGAGAGGCGCCGCGCGACCATCCTACGCCAGCCGGACCTGCTCGCCGGGGAATAATCCCAAGGATGCTCGACCAGATCCTCGTCGGCGAGTCCTAAGCCCGCTTCTTGCGTGCGGGCTTTGCGGTCTTGCGGGTCTTGCTCTGCTTCGGCGCCGCTGCCGTCTTGCGGGCGGCGCGAGCGCGAGCCGCGCGCTCGTGGCGCTCGCCATATCTCATACCTTCGAGCTTCATGCCGTCGGGATCGAGGAAGAACACCGCGTAATAGTCGTCGTAATACTCGCCCGCCAGATCGACGATGGTCGTGCCTCGTTCCTCGAGAAATGCTTGGAGCGCGTCGACATCGGCGCGGCTGCGCAGGCGGAAGGCGTAGTGATGGAAGCCGATATCGCCCTTACGGTATTTGTGCTTCTTGCCTTCCGCGTCGGCCGCCGCGATCCAGAACAGGGTCTTGCCGTTGGCCCAGCCCATCATGCTGCCTTCGTATTCCGCCTCCACGCCGAAGCCCAGAAACTCCATCAGCGGGGCGTAAAAGGCCTTCGATGTCTCGAAGTCGCCGACGCTGATCACCAGATGGTCGATCCCGGCTACGCGCACCATGTTGGTCTCCCCTTTGCTTTGTGTGCTTGCTAGGCAGACGAGACTATAACGCACAGCCACATTCCGTAGTCATGGCCGGGCGTGTCCCGGCCATCCACGTCTTTGCGCTGGAGAAAAATTGTGGATGCCCGGCACAAGGCCGGGCATGACGAACGAGACCAAGGTTGGTATTAGGTCAGCATGACGGCGACCGGGGGACCCACGCAAAGGAAGACCTTTGGCGAGCGCATTGCGCGCGCCGCAAGCGTGTTCCTCGACAAGCGCGTGCTCATCATTCTCGTGCTCGGCTTCTCCTCCGGGCTGCCGCTCGCGCTCTCCGGCTCCACCCTGCTCCTTTGGATGAAGGACGTCGGCGTCGATCTCGGCACCATCGGCCTCTACGCGCTGGTCGGCATCCCCTACACCATCAAATTTCTCTGGGCGCCCATCGTCGATGCCTTTGACGTGCCGGTGCTCGGCAAGGCGCTTGGGCACAGGCGGGGCTGGCTCGTGCTCTCGCAACTCCTACTCATGGCGGCGATTGTGTTCTTGGGCTTCCTCGATCCCTTAGATGCGCCGCTGATGGTCGCATTTGCCGCGGTGATCGTCGCCGCCGCCTCCGCCACCCAAGACATCGTCATTGACGCCTTCCGCGTCGAATATCTGCCGACCGATGCCCAAGCCGCCGGCATGGCCTATTTCGTGGCGGCCTACCGCATCGGCATGCTCGTCTCGACGGCCGGCACCGTGGCGCTTGTCGCTTATCTCGAATATCTCGGCGTCGACCGGGGCCTCGTCTGGGCCTACGGCTATGCCGCCATGGCGGCACTCGTGCTTGTCGGCATGGCAGCGGCCCTTTTGGCGCATGAGCCGCAGGAGATCGAGCGGGAGGCCGAGGCCGAAGCCCTCGGCGAACGGCAGGGTAATCCAGTGCTCCGCTTTTTCCGTGCGGCCTATGACGCCTTTGCCGACTTCCTCTCCAAAAAGGACGCGCTGCTGATCCTGCTGTTCGTCGTCCTCTACAAGCTCACCGACACCTTCGCCGGCGTCATGACCGGACCGTTCGTGCTCGCCATCGGCTTCGACAAAGCGAGCTATGCGGCGATCGTCAAAGGCGTCGGCCTGATCGCCTCGCTTGCCGGCGGGGTCGCCGGCGGCCTGCTCGCCCGGGCGCTGCCGCTGTCGCGCGCGCTGCTCGTCGCCGGCATCTTGCAGGCGGTGGCGAACTTCACCTTCTCTTGGCTCGCCTCGCTTGGGGTGAATCACGCGGCGCTTGCGGTGGCCATCTCCACCGAGAACTTCACCAGCGCCATCGGCACCGTGGTGTTCATCGCCTATCTCTCGGCGCTCTGCACGAGCCCGGCCCACACCGCGACCCAATTCGCGCTGCTGACGGCGCTCGCCTCGTTCGGCCGCACAACGCTTGCGTCAGTCACGGGTTTTGTCGCGGCGGCGACTGGCTGGGTCACGTTCTTCGCGCTCTGCGCCGCCGCCGCGCTGCCCGGCCTGGCGATCCTGTGGGTGCTCGCCAAGCGCGGGAATTTTGCGGCGATCGAGCGCAAAGAGCAGGCGGAAGAGGCCGGCTAACCCAATCAACCGGCCACTCCGAAGAGCTGATCCTTAAACCTCAGGCGGCTAGTAGCCGTAGCGGTAGCCGCAACGATAATAGCCATAGGCCGGCGACCAGCAGCGGCGCCCGTAGCCAGGCCCAACATAGATGCCGACGCCTGGGCCCCAGCCATAGCCGCGCCAGCCGCGATAGCCCCAACCGCGATAGCCACGGCCATAGCCCCAGCCATAGCCATGGCCACCATGCCAACCGCCACCACCATGCCAGCCGCCGCCGTGGCCGGCAGACGCGACGCCCGGAACGATGGCGACGAGCGCCAGCGCGAGGGCCGCGACGAGAAACGTCACAAACCTGTTCATCTCAATCCTCCTCAAGAAGGGGCCGCGTTCGATCGAAGGGGCTTAAGGAACGATCAAGGCGCCTTGGTGGAATCGCGTGGGCGGGAGCGTGGCAGGCTACCGCCGGGCAGGGCTGGCCTCGGGCTTCGGGATCTAGCCGCCGGCGAGCCATGCTACACATTCATCGCCAAGCTCGTTACGCGCCCTGGCCTCATAGGCCGCGCTTTCCTCGGCGCTCAAAACATCGCGCCATCGGCCATTGGTGCCCTTGTGGATGAAGGTCTCCGCCCCGCCGTCCCAGAAGACGCCACCGAGCGGCGCGGACTTGGCGGCGTTCCTCTTCATGTAGTCAAAGCTGCAATGCTCTACGATCGAAGGGAAGCGTGCTTCGTCGATCGGAATGTCGAGGAAGCTCGCGATCCTTCTGATCTCGCCGGGAAGATCCAGCTTCAGGCGGGCGAAATGGAGCAGGAGCACGTTCGGCAAGTCCCTGATCTCCCACCAGCTCCGCACATTCTCGAAGAACGGCCAGAACGGATGGCCGTCGCCCTCGAGCCATTCGCGATAATATTGGCGGATGTCGGCTGGCGGTTTCGCGATTGGCGGCCCGACGCGACCGGGACTGTCGTTCAGCGCCTGGTACCATTGCGCGTTGGCGTTGGCGTGGTGATTGTACATGCTGAAGATCACGTCGCGCCCGTCGCGGCCGATATAGATGTATTTGGCGGCAGGCGAGAAGCGAAGCGCATCAACGGGGAGATGCGTCTTCAGGAAGCGGCGGTGGGTTTGCGCCTCGATCGCCTCCAGCTTCACATGCTTTGGCAGCACGCGGAGGTCGAGCCAGGGCGACATGGCGGCGACCTCAAGGCCCTCAGCGCCATCGAACAAGAGCTGCGCCACGATCTGTTGCACCCAGGTCGTGCCGGACTTGCCATAGGTGCCGATGACGATGTCGTCGTCGCGGAACTGGAATTCGTTCCAGATGGTCGAGTCGAAATGGTGGTTGTGCAGCTCGCGCTGCTTCTGCGGCCATGGAATTGGAGTCTCGCTCATGCCGAAAGAATAGTATGAAATTGCGCGCTCATTGCGAGACGACGCCCCCTACATCACCTTGCGAGCCTTGACGGCGGCGGCGAGCGTGCCCTCGTCGAGATAATCGAGCTCGCCGCCGATCGGAACGCCGTGGGCAAGGCGCGAGACGGTGACGCCCGCACCGCCGAGCTGGTCCATCAGATAATGCGCCGTGGACTGGCCCTCAACCGTGGCGTTCAAGGCAAGCAGAACCTCTTTGACCTGCGGGTCGCTGGCGCGCTCGATCAGCTTGGCGATGGATAAATCCTCCGGGCCGATTCCATCGAGCGGCGACAATGTCCCGCCCAGCACGTGGTAGAGGCCGTTGAGGACTTGCGCGCGTTCAAGCGCCCAGAGGTCGCCCACCTCCTCCACCACGCAGATGAGCGAGCGGTCGCGTTTCTCGTCGCGGCACAGCGTGCAAGGGCTGACCGCATCGATATTGCCGCAGACCTCGCAGGTGACGATTTTGTCGCGCGCCTCGGTCAGCGCCGCGGCGAGCGGGCCGAGCAGCTGCTCCTTCTTCTTGACAAGGTGAAGCGCCGCGCGTCTCGCCGAGCGGGGACCGAGGCCCGGCAGCCGCGCCAGCAACTGGATCAGCCGCTCGATCTCGACGCTCGCGGTAGCACGTGCCATCTATCAAAACAGCTTGAGGCCGGGCGGCAGGGGCAAACCGCCGGTCAGGCTCTGCATCTTCGCCTGCATCATCGTCTCGACCTTGGCCTTGGCGTCATTATGCGCGGCGACGATGAGGTCCTCCAAGATCTCGACCTCGCCTGGCTTGAGCAGAGAGCGGTCGATCTTGACCTCGACCATCTCGCCCTTGCCGTTCAGGATCAGCACCACGAGGCCTCCGCCGGAGCGGCCCTCGCAGCGAGCGCGTTCCATCTCCGCTTGCATCTCGGCCATGCGGCTCTGCAGCTCCTGGGCCTGCTTCATCATGCTGGCGAAATTCTTCATGGGTTGGTCCCGTCCTCCTTGAACGCTTCACCGTCCGGCTCTTGCTTCTCGCCGGAAGCATCATCCGTCGCCGCCGGCCGCACCGTGGCGATGCGCGCGCCGGGAAAGTGTTGCAGCACCTGCTTGACCTGTGGGTGATCGCGGATCTGCTCGATCTCGCGAGCTTCGCGCGCGCGGCGCTGGGCGCCAAGCGGCGGCGCGCCATCCTCCCCGCTCACGACGACGATCCAGACGCGTCCGGTCCAGGTTTTCAGCTTGCGCATGAGCTCCTGGCCGAGCTCCTTCGGCGCCGAACCGAGCGGATTGATCTCGAGATGGCCGGGACGAAAGCGCACGAGCTGCACCTGCTCGGTGAGTGCATTCTTGAGCTTGAGATCGCGCTTTTGCTCGGCAAGGGCGACCAAATCGTCGAAACTTTTTGGATCCGCCAGGGGACCAGCCTTAAGCGGCGCGGCGTCAGCCGCCTCGGCCTCGACCACCGGCGCGGGCGCCGCCGTCGGCGTCACCACTGGCGGCACCGGTGGCGGCACCTCTGGCATCGCGGCTTGGACTGGCTTCTGCTGCGCCGGCGCGGCGGAGATCGAGCCGCCGGTCCTTTCGCCGCCAGGTCCGGACGCATCGCCCAAGCGGCGCATGAGGTCCGCCGGCGTCGGCAAGTCGGCGGCATAGGCGAGCCGCACCAGCACCATGTCGGCGGCGGCGAGCGGCCGGGCAGCACCGCGCACCTCCTCGTGGCCCTTGAGCAGCATCTGCCAGGCGCGAGCGAGAGCGGACATGGAAAGTCGGCCGGCAAGACCGGTGGCGCGCGCCCGCTCGGTCTCGCTCGTGGCTGGATCGGAGACGCCCGCCGCCTTGACCAGCGTCACGGCATGGACGGCGTCGGCCAGATCGGCGATCACTTGGGCCGGCTCCGCCCCGTCATTGGTCAGCGAGGCAAGCGATTTTAGCGCGTTGCCGGGATCGGCGGCGAGCACGGTCTCCAGCAGATCGAAGATACGGCCGCGGTCGGCGAGACCGAGCAGCCCGCGCACCGCCTCCGCCGTGATCTTGCCTGAGCCGAAGGCGATCGCCCGGTCGAGGATCGACAGCGCGTCACGCACCGAGCCTTCCGCGGCGCGCGCGATCATCATCAGCGCGGCCGGTTCCGCTTCTGCCCCTTCTTGCGCGACGATGCTGGCAAGCTGCGCGGCGAGCGGTTCGACCTCTATGCGCTTCAGATCGAAACGCTGGCAGCGCGACAGCACCGTCACCGGCACTTTCCGCACCTCGGTGGTGGCGAAGATGAACTTCACATGCTCGGGCGGCTCTTCCAGGGTCTTGAGCAGGCCGTTGAAGGCCTGCTTGGAGAGCATATGAACCTCGTCGATGATGTAGACCTTGTAGCGGGCGATGTTCGGCTTGTAGTGAGCGCTGTCGATCAGATCGCGGACGTCGTCGATGCCGGTATGGGAGGCTGCGTCCATCTCGACTACGTCGAGATGCCGGCTCTCCAGGATGGCGCGGCAATGCTCGCCCTCTTCGCCCATGTCGAGGGTCGGTGCGCCGTCACCGCCGCCCGGAGGCACATAGTTTAGCGCACGCGCAATCAGCCGCGCGGTGGTGGTTTTGCCGACGCCGCGCACGCCCGTCAGCATATAGGCTTGCGCGATGCGCCCCGAGGCAAAGGCGTTGCGGAGCGTCTGCACCATGGCGTTCTGGCCGATCAGCTCGGAGAACAGCTTCGGCCGGTATTTGCGCGCGAGCGCCGCGTGGCTCTGATGGCCCGCCGCCGAGGCTGTCGTCCCGCCGGGCTGCGGCGCATTCCCTTGCTGATCTTCGGCTTTGACCATGCGGCGATACGACTTTCACGCGGGGGAATGGCTCCGGCCCGCCAGGAACACGACGCGGCCACCTGAGGAGCCTCGACACATTACCGATATGTGTGAGGCGCGGGTGGGAGGCCGACGAACAACCCGCGTCAATCTCGTTGGGGCTGCTTCCTTCCGGACCTGACCCGGTTGGCGAGGGACGCGCCTGCCGCCAACCTCCCGTCGTGAGTATATCGGGGATCGTCCGTCCTGTGGCAAGCAACTCCCTCTCCCCCTGCGAGAGAGCGGCCCTAGGCCTTCAGTGCAGCGCGGAACGGGCTCGCCGGGTAGGTGCCGAGCACACGCACCTCGCTGGTGAAAAAGGCAAGCTCCTCCATGGCGAGCTGCACTGGACGCTCGTCCGGGTGCCCCGCGATATCGGCGTAGAACACGGTGGCGTTGAACGAACCCTCGAGCTGATAGGATTCGAGCTTTGTCATATTGACGCCATTGGTGGCGAAGCCCCCAAGGGCCTTGTAGAGCGCGGCCGGGACGTTGCGCACGCGGAAGACGAAGGTGGTGATGACGGGCCCGTCATCCGGCTTGGCGTGGTCGGGTTTCGCGGCCAGCACCACGAAGCGCGTCGTGTTGTGGTAGGCGTCTTCGATGTCGGCTTTGGCGATGGCGAGGCCATAGACCTCCGCGGCAAGCACCGAGGCGATCACGCCCCTGCTACGGTCCTGCGATTCGCTTAGCTCCCGCGCGGCCCCAGCGGTATCGGCCTCGGCCATCGGCTTCAGCTTCAGCGCATGGATCACCTTGCGGCATTGGCCGAGCGCCATGGTGTGGCTGTGCACGGTCTTGAGCTCGCCGAGCTTGACCCCCGGCAAAGTGAGCAGTTGATGCCGGACGCGCTCGAAATGCTCCGCGACGATGAACAGCCCCGAATCCGGCAGGAGATGATGGATGTCGGCGACGCGGCCGGCGACCGAATTCTCGATCGGGATCATGGCGAGCCCCGCCTCGCCTCCTTTGACGGCGGCAAGCGCGTCCTCGAAGGTCGGGCAAGGAAGCGGCTCCATCTCCGGGTAGGCGTCGCGGCAGGCAAGATGCGAATTGGCGCCTGGCTCGCCCTGATAGGCGATTTTCTGACGCTTGGCTGCGTTCATGGGAGGGGTGCCTGAATGAGGGGAAGCACTACTTGGAGGGCGTGAGTAACTCGCGCGCCCGCACAAGGTCGGCCGGAGTATCGACACCGAGCGGTACCGTGTCAACGAGGGCGACGTGGATGCGTAGTCCAGCCTCCAGCGCGCGGAGCTGCTCGAGCCTCTCGCGGGTCTCGAGCGGCGATGGGGGCAACGACACGAAGCGCTTGAGCGCCGCCCGCCGATAGGCGTAGATGCCGATATGGTGATAGAGCGGGCCCTCGCCGTACGGGGCCGTCGCCCGCGTGAAATAGAGCGCGCGCAAGGTTCTGGCGCCAAGCGGCGAGCCAACCACCTTCACCACATTCGGATCGGTACGCTCCTCGTCTCTCGTGATCTTCGCGGCGATGGTGCCGATGTCGGCCTCGCCGTGCTCAAGCGCGCCGAGGCAGGTACGAACGAGGCCCGGATCGAGCGTCGGCAAGTCGCCTTGGAGATTGACGATGGTGTCGAGCGCGGCCGAAGGATCGAGCCTGCGCACGGCCTCGAAGACGCGGTCCGAGCCGCTTTGGTGATCCGGGCTCGTCATCAGCGCCTCGCCGCCAGCGCCGCGCACGGCGTCGCAGATGGCTTCGGCGTCGGCGACGACCACCACGGGACCACAACCAGCTTCGATGGCGCGGCGCCAGACATGAACGATCATGGGCTCGCCCGCGATGTCGGCGAGAGGCTTGTCCGGGAGCCGTTTCGCCTTCAGCCTCGCCGGGATGACAATAAGATTGGACGCCATGGAGGGTCAGATAACACGTGGGCCGGCGCCTCGCGACACCTTGGCAGGGCCAAAAGGCTCGGATACAACGGGGGCCTACGCCTAATCATCTCACTTTGCGTCGCAAGAGCTCACAAAGTAGCCTCTGCACCCGGGGGAAAATCGACCATGAATTCTTACCGCTTCAATCAGATCGCCATGGCCGTGCTTGGCGCGCTGCTACTGATTTTTGGCACGAGGACGATCGTCAAAATCGCCTTCGAGGAGCACGAGTCCGAAAAGCCGGGTTATGAAGTGGCTGGAGCCAAGAAGCCCGGGGCGGAGCAGCCCGGCGGCGAGGCCGCCCAGGGCGGCGACCAGATCCTCGTCCTGCTCGCCAAGGCCGATCCGGCAAAGGGGGCCGAGGTCGCCAAAAAATGCCAGCTTTGCCATAGCTTCGATAAGGGCGGCCCGAATCTGATCGGTCCCAACCTCTACGGCGTGCTCGGCCACGATATCGCGTCGCATGAAGGCTACGAGTATTCCGAACAGCTGAAGGCCCTCCCCGGTAATTGGGACTACGTCCAGATCAACTCCATGGTCGAGCATCCCAACGTCTTTGTGCCTGGGACAAAGATGGCCCTGTTCCAAGGCCTCCCGGACGCGAAACAGCGCGCCGAGGTGCTCGCCTTCCTACGCACCAAGAACGACAACCCGCCGCCCTTGCCGGAGGCCGGGGCTGCTGGCGGCGAAGCCGCGAGTGGCAAGACCGCTGCGGGGGAGGCTACGCCGGAAGCGGCGAAGCCGGCAGGCGAAGGCGGCGAGGACGTGGTGGTTCTCCTAGCCCATGCCGACGCGGTCCGGGGCGCCGAAGTCGCCAAGAAATGCCAGATTTGCCATAGTTTCGATAAGGGCGGTCCAAACCTGATCGGCCCCAATCTCTATGGCGTGCTCGGCCGCGACGTCGCCTCCCATGAGGGCTACGAATATTCCGATGCGCTGAAGGCCAAAGGCGGGAAGTGGGACTTCGCCTCGATCAACGCCATGATCACCAGTCCTACCGCCTATGCCCCTGGCACCAAGATGATGTTGTTCCAGGGCCTCCCCGACGCTAAGCAGCGGGGCGATATCCTCCTCTTCCTGCGCACCAAGAACGACAGCCCGCCGCCTTTGCCCGAGGCGGCTGCTGGGGGAGGTGCGGCACCGTCGGCTGAGACGCCGGCAGCGCCAAAGGCCGAGGAGCCGGCGCCCTCTGCAGAAACTCCTGCACCCTCTGCCGAAACTCCGGCACCGTCTGCCGAGACCCCGGCAGCGCCAGAGGCCGAGGAGCCGGCTCCGGCCGCGGAAACCCCAGCGGCCCCGGCACCAGCCGCGGAAACTCCGGCGGCACAAGCCCCGGCACCAGCACCCTCTGCCGAAACTCCGGCACCGTCTGCCGAGACCCCGGCAACGCCAAAGGCCGAGGAGCCGGCGCCTTCTGCCGAAACCCCGGCACCGTCTGCCGAAACCCCGGCGGCGCCAGCAGAGGGCTCCGCGCCAGACCCTCTCGCGGGTCAGCCGCAGCCGGTTTATCCCGACGGGCCGCCAGAGAATTAGACACTACGACCGGCGCCTGCCTCACCGGCAGCCCACGAGGGGCTACCGCCAACATGAGCGATAATTCATGCGGGCAGAGTGGCCTCCATGCTAAGAGGCTCCCGCTCGCCTGTGGGTCGAGGATCGGACGCCTACCGGGTCGGGCTCTCGAGCCCATGGCCCCGCAAGCCCTGGCGGCACCAGGCAAAGGTTCAACGTCAAGCGTAGTTCCCCCATGATGCTTCGTCGTTTCGTTGCTGCCGCCCTGATCCTCAGCCTGAGCGCCGCCCCGGCCTGCGCCGCAGAAGGGCTTGAGCACCACCACGCCATCTCCCTCATCGGCACGCCGAAATACCCGGCGGACTTCAAGCATTTCGACTATGTGAACCCGGACGCCCCCAAGGGCGGCCTCGTGCGCATGGCCGATATCGGCAGCTTCGATAGCCTCAACCCGATCCTCTACAAGGGCGAGGCCGCGGCGGGCCTCGGGCTCGTCTATGAAAGTCTCATGGCCGACAGCCTGGAGGAGCCTTCGACCTCTTATGGCCTGATCGCCGAATGGGCTTCCTATCCCGCCGATTTCTCCTCGGTCACCTTCAAGCTTCGCGAGGGCGCCCACTGGCACGACGGCACGCCGATCACGCCGGACGACGTCATTTACAGCCTTGAGGTGAACAAGGCGGCCAACCCGCGCATGGCGCTCTATTACAAGAACGTATCGCACGCGGAAGCGACCGGACCCAACGAGGTGACCTTCAACTTCGACGTGAAAGGCAACCGCGAGCTGCCGATGATCATGGGCCAGCTCACCATTCTGCCCAAGCATTACTGGACGGGTAAGGATTCGAGCGGCAACCAGCGCGACCCGCTCAAGACCACGCTCGAGCAGCCGCTCGGCTCCGGCGCGTATCGCATCAAGCAATCGAGCCCGGGGCGCACGATCAGCTACGAGCGCGTGCCCGATTATTGGGGCAAGGATTTGCCGGTGAACCGCGGCCAGTGGAACCTGGACGAGATCCGCTTCGACTATTATCGCGACGACACCGTCGCCTTTGAGAGCTTCAAGGCCGGCAATCTCGATTACCACCAGGAAACGAGCGCGAAGAATTGGGCCACCGCCTATGACTTCGCCGCCATCCGCAATGGGTGGATCAAGCAGCAAGAGGTCCCGATCAAAAGCGCGCAGTCGATGCAATGCTTCGTGCTCAATCTCCGTCACCCGCAATTCGCCGACCGTCGCGTGCGGCAGGCGTTCAATCTCGCCTTCGACTTCGAATGGGCGAACAAGAACCTGTTCTACGGCCAGTATGCGCGGGTCAGCAGCTACTTCCAGGGCACCGAGCTCGCCGCGCCTGCCGAGCTCCCGCAAGGACGCGAGCTCGAGATCCTGAACGAGGTGAAGGATCAGGTGCCGCCCGAGGTGTTCACGCAAGTCCACCGCAATCCTGTGAATGCGAGCGAGGACGACACGCGCGGCAATCTCCGCAAAGCCGTCCAGCTCCTGAAGGAAGCGGGCTACGAGGTGAAGAACGGAGTTCTCGTCGACACGAAAACCGGACAGCCTTTGACGGTCGAGTTCCTGCTGGTGTCGCCGCTGTTCGAGCGCATCGTGCAGCCCCTTATCGCCAATCTCCAGCGGCTCGGCATCAAGGGCACGCTCCGCATGGTGGACAGCGCGCAATATACGAGGCGGCTCAACGCTTTCGACTATGACATAGTCGTCGGCAATTTCTCCCAATCCAATTCCCCCGGCAACGAGCAGCGGGATTTCTGGGGCTCGGAAGCCGCGGGCCGGGAAGGCAGCCAAAACCTAATCGGCGTGAAGGACCCCGCGATCGACAAGCTCGTCGACCACGTGATCTTCGCCAAGGACCGGCAAGAGCTGGTCGCGGCAACAAACGCGCTTGATCGCGTGCTCCTATGGAACGACTTCGTGGTGCCGCAATGGTTCTCGCCGAAGGTGCGGATCGCCTATTGGGACCGCTATGGCCAGCCGCAGACCTTGCCGGCCCTGACCCCCGGGTTCCCGCAAGTCTGGTGGTTCGACCGGGAAAAGGCCGACCGCTTACCCGGGGCTTCCAAGCCCTGATGGCGGAGGCGTCCTTGCGAGCGGTTGCTGGTGGCGCACTCTTCCTCGGCGCCCTTCTCGTCACGGCGGCACCTACCCACGCGGCGGAGGGTAAATACGGGCTCTCGGCCTTTGGCGATCTGGCCTACCCGGCCGATTTCCAGCACTTCGCCTATGTGAATCCGGAAGCGCCAAAGGGCGGCACCTTCTCGCTCGTGGGCTGGGGCGGTGTCAGCACTTTCGACAGCCTCAACAATTACATTCTTAAAGGCGACGCGGCGCAGGGGCTCGAGCTTCTGTTCGATACGCTGATGATTCGGGCGGCCGACGAGCCAGACGCGGTTTATGGCCTCGTTGCGTCAAGCGCCGAGGTCGCCGACGATGGTATGTCAGTGACCTTCACGCTGCGGCCCGAGGCCAAGTTCAGCGACGGCAGCCCGCTCTCCGCCGACGATATCGTGTTCTCCTTCGAGGCGCTGAAGACCAAGGGACACCCGATCTTCGCGCAGACGCTCGAGGACGTGGTGAAGGCCGAGGCGCTCGATCCGCACACCGTCCGCTACAGCTTCAAAGGCTCGCTCTTGCGCGACCTGCCCCTCGCCGTTGCGGGCTTGCCAATTTTCTCCAAGGACTATTATGCGACCCGTGACTTCGCCGCGACGACGCTGGACCCGCCGCTCGGCTCGGGCCCTTATACGGTGAGCGACGTCAAGCAGGGGCGCACCATCGTCTACCGGCGCAACCCGGATTATTGGGCCAAGGACCTGCCCGTGAACCGCGGGCGTTGGAACTTCGACGAGATCCGCTTCGAATATTTCCGCGACCGCACCGCCGGCATGGAGGCCTTCAAGGCCGGCACCTACGATTTCCGCGAGGAGTTCACCTCCAAGGTGTGGGCCACCGAATACGCCTTCCCGGCGATCCGCGCCGGCAAGGTGAAAAAGGACGTGCTGCCTGACGAGACGCCGTCCGGCACGCAAGGCTTCTTCCTCAACACGCGGCGCGAGCAGCTGAAAGATCCGCTGGTGCGCCAGGCGCTGGATCTCGCTTTCGATTTCGAATGGACCAACCGCAACCTGTTCTACGGCCTCTACACTCGCACCGAGAGCTACTTTGAGAACTCCACGATGAAGGCCAAGGGCGAGCCTTCTCAAGCCGAGCGAAGCCTGCTCGAAAATCTTGGGCCGTCGGTGCCGCAAGAAGCGCTCGGCCCGGCCTATCTTCCGCCCAAGACCGACGGCTCGGGCCAGATCCGCGACAAACTGGAAGAAGCGGGCAACCTGCTCGACCGCGCCGGCTGGACCATCAAGAATGGCGTGCGGGTGAACGCTCATGGAGAGCCGCTCAAGCTCGAGATCCTGAACTTCGAGCCGGCCTTCGAGCGGGTCACGGCACCCTTCGTCAAGAACCTGCAGACGCTCGGCATCGAAGCATCCATGCGCATGGTCGACCCGGCCCAGTATCAGCGCCGCCTGAAGAGCTTCGATTACGACATCACCACCGAGCGCTACAGCATGCGCGACACGCCGGGCGTGGAGCTCCGCAGCTATTTCGGCTCCGCCGCAGCATCCATGGACGGATCGCTCAATCTCGCCGGCATTACCGACCCCGCCGTCGATGCGCTGGTCGAGCGGGTGATCGCCGCGAAGAACCGCGACGAGCTCACGACAGCCGCCAGCGCACTCGACCGCGTGCTCCGGGCCGGGCATTACTGGGTGCCGCATTGGTACAAGGCCTCCAACACCATCGCCTATTGGGACAAATTCTCGCGCCCCGAGACGAAGCCGCGTTTCGACCGCGGGGTGCTGGACACCTGGTGGTATGACGGCGCCAAAGCTGCCAAACTGACGTCAGCTACCGCTGTCAAGGATGCTCCGGATGAGCCCGCTTCCCGCCGCGCTTATCTCCTCATTGCGCTTCTCGTGGGGCTCGCGCTTGCAGGCATCGTCATCCTGAGATCCAGAAGGCCGGCCCGGAAGCAATGATCGCCTATATCCTTCGCCGCGTGCTGCTGATCCTGCCGACCATGATCGGCATCATGCTGGTGACCTTCGTCATCGTGCAGTTCGCGCCCGGCGGCCCGGTCGAGCGCATCATCGCCCAGCTCACCGGCACCGATGTCGGCGCCACGGCGAGATTCAGCGGTGGAGGCAGCGAAGTCGGCGGCGGCCGCCCGCCGGGTGCGATCCCCGGAGACGTGTCCTCGCCTTCCAAATATCGGGGGGCGCAGGGTCTCGATCCGGAGTTCATCAAGAGTCTGGAGAAGCAGTTCGGCTTCGACAAGCCGGCTTACGAGCGCTTCTTCATGCTGATGTGGAACTATCTCCGCTTCGATTTTGGGGAGAGCTATTTTCGCGACACAAGCGTGCTCAAATTGATCCTCGAACGAATGCCGGTCTCGATCTCGCTGGGGCTGTGGATGACGCTGCTCTCCTACGCCATCTCAATCCCGCTCGGCATTCGCAAGGCGGTCAAGGATGGCTCGCGCTTCGACGTGTGGACGAGCACGGTCATCGTCATCGCCTACGCCATTCCGGGTTTTCTGTTCGCGGTGTTCTTGATCGTGCTGTTCGCCGGGGGATCTTTCCTGCAGCTCTTCCCCTTGCGCGGACTCGTGTCCGAGAATTGGGCGCAGCTCCCCTGGTATGGAAAAATTCTCGACTATTTCTGGCACCTCGCGCTGCCGATGACCGCCATGGTGCTCTCGGCCTTCGCCACCACCACGTTTCTTACCAAGAACTCGTTCCTGGAGGAAATCCGCAAACAATATGTGACGACGGCGCGGGCGAAGGGGCTGACCGAGCACCAGGTGCTGTACGGGCACGTGTTCCGCAACGCCATGCTGATCGTGATCGCGGGCTTCCCGGGTGCGTTCATCAGCGCCTTCTTTGCGGGCTCGCTGCTGATCGAGACCATCTTCTCGTTGGAAGGGCTCGGGCTGCTCGGCTTCGAGGCGATCATGAACCGCGACTATCCGGTGGTGTTCGCCGACGTCTACATCTTCTCGCTCTTGGGGCTCGTCATCAACCTGATCTCTGACCTTACCTACACTTGGGTCGATCCGCGCATCGATTTCGAGACGCGCGAGGTCTAAGCGATGGACGTCCCGACCGACGCCGCCATCATCGAGGAGGTCACCGCCGAAGGGTCGGGCTGGTGGCGGCTGTCGCTCTCGCCGCTCAACCGGCGGCGCTGGCAAACCTTTAAAGCGCATCGACGCGGCTACTGGTCCTTGTGGATTTTCCTCGTCCTGTTCGTGATCAGCCTGTTCGCCGAGTTCATCGCCAATGACCGGCCGCTGCTCGTCAAATATGACGGCCACTACTACTTTCCGGTGTTCAACAGCTATCCGGAGACGGCCTTCGGCGGCATCTTCGAGACCGAGGCGGTCTATCGCGACCCGGCCGTCAAGGAGATGATCGCGCAGAAGGACGGCTGGATCGTTTGGCCGCTGATCCCCTTTTCCTACGACACCCCCAACAAGACCCCGCCCATGGCGTTTCCGGTGAAGCCGACCTGGATGCTCACCAAGGAGGATTGCCAGCTCGCCGTCGAACAGGGCTTTCATCCTTGCAACGACCAGCTCGAATGGAATTGGCTCGGCACCGACGACCAGGGCCGCGACGTCGTCGCCCGCGTCATCTACGGATTTCGCATTTCGGTGCTGTTCGGCCTCGTGCTGACCTTCTTCTCGTCCATCATCGGGGTCGCGGCAGGGGCGGTGCAGGGCTTTTTCGGCGGCTGGACCGATCTCTTGTTCCAACGCTTCATCGAGATTTGGACGTCGGTGCCGCAGCTCTATTTGCTCATTATCATCGCCGCGGTGATCGAGCCGAATTTCTGGATCCTGCTCGGCATCCTGCTCGCCTTCTCCTGGGTCGCGCTGGTAGGCGTGGTGCGGGCGGAATTCCTGCGCGCGCGCAATTTCGAATATGTCACCGCGGCGCGGGCGCTTGGCCTCTCCAATCTGAAGATCATCTTCAAGCATCTCCTGCCCAACGCCATGGTGGCGACGCTCACCTTCATGCCTTTCATCCTGAACGGCTCGATCAGCACGCTGACCTCGCTCGACTTCCTCGGCGTCGGTCTTCCGGCCGGATCGCCCTCGCTCGGTGAGCTGCTGGCCCAAGGCAAGGACAATTTGCAGGCGCCCTGGCTCGGGCTCACCGCCTTCTTCGTCATCGCCATCATGCTGAGCCTGCTGATCTTCGTCGGCGAGGCGGTGCGCGATGCGTTCGACCCACGCAAGTCGTTTGGGTGAGGCTATAGGCCATGTCAGGCGCACATTCCCACGGACCCGGGCACACTCACGCTCACGACCACCGCCGCGACGCCAATGAGCGGCGCATGGGGCTCGCCGCGCTCATCACCGGGCTGTTCATGTTCGCCGAGGTGGCGGGCGGCATTGTCTCGGGCTCGCTCGCGCTCCTTGCCGACGCGGGCCACATGCTCACCGACTTCGCCTCGCTGGTGCTCGCCTGGTTCGGCTTTCGCCTGGCGCGGCGTGCCGCCGACTGGAAACGCACCTACGGCTTCGACCGCTTCCAGGTGCTGGTCGCCTTCACCAACGGCCTCGCTTTGTTCGCCATCGCCGCGTGGATCGTGTTCGAAGCCATTGAGCGGCTCGCCCAACCTCACGCCGTCGCCGGCGGGATCATGGTGGTGGTCGGTGCGCTCGGTCTGCTTGTGAATTTAACCGCCTTCGGGTTGCTGCATGGCGCGGACCGCGAGAATCTCAATGTCAAAGGCGCCGCCATCCACGTGCTCGGCGACTTGCTGGGCTCCGTGGCGGCGGTCATAGCCGGCGGCGTGATCCTGCTCACCGGCTGGACGCCCATCGATCCGCTGCTGTCAATCCTCGTCGCCGCCATCATCGTGCGGAGCGGCTGGAAGGTGGTGGAGGCTTCAGGCCATATCCTGCTCGAAGGCGCGCCGCGCGAGCTCGACACGCGCCACATCGGACCAGACCTGATCGCCAATGTCCCGGGGGTTACGGACGTGCATCATGTGCATGTGTGGTCGATCACGCAGGAGCGGCGCATGGTGACGCTGCATGCCTGCGTCAACGAGACAGAGGATTCCAACCGGCTGGTGAAGGCCATCAAGCAGCGCCTAAAGGCGCGCTTCGGCCTCGACCACGCCACCATCGAGATCGAGCGCGGCGAATGCGCCGATGCTTCTGCCGAGCGGTCAACGCATGAGGGTATCCATGGCTGAGCCGCGAGCAACCCAGAAGCCCGTGCCGTCAGCGCCCGCTAGCGAAACGCTGGTCTCCGTCGACGACCTTTCCGTCGATTTCCATAGCGGAGGCAAAATCACCCATGCCGTCAAGCACGTCTCGTTCGACATCGGCAACGCCGAGACGGTGGCGCTGGTCGGGGAGTCGGGCTCAGGCAAGACGGTGACCGCGCTGTCCATCCTGCGTCTTCTCCCCTACCCCGCGGCCTCCCATCCGTCCGGCGCCATCCGGCTCAAGGGCGAGGATCTGATGGCGCTTCCGCCTGACGCGCTCCGCCGCGTCCGCGGCAATCAGATCTCGATGATCTTTCAGGAGCCGATGACCTCGCTCAATCCGCTGCACACCGTCGAGCAGCAGATCGGCGAGGTGCTGAAGATCCACCGCGGCCTCTCAAACCACGCGGCGCGGGAGCGCGTGCTCGATCTGCTCGACAAGGTGGGCATCGACGATCCGAAAGGTCGTCTCGCCTCCTATCCGCATCAGCTCTCGGGCGGGCAGCGGCAAAGGGTGATGATCGCCATGGCGCTCTCCAACGAGCCCGACCTGCTCATTGCCGACGAGCCGACCACGGCGCTCGACGTGACCATCCAGGCGCAGATCCTCAACCTGCTGCTCAAGCTCAAATCCGAGTTCAATATGGCTATGCTGCTGATCACCCACGATCTCGGCATCGTCCGCAAGATGGCCGACCGGGTGTGCGTGATGACCAATGGCGAGATCGTGGAGCGCGGCGGCACGCGCGAGATCTTCGCCTCGCCCCAGCACCCCTATACCAAGCACCTGCTCGCGTCCGAGCCGAAGGGCTCGCCGCCCCCCGCCAATACCAAGGCGCCGGTGATCCTCGAGGCCAAGGACTTAAAGGTCTGGTTCCCGATCAAGCGCGGCTTCCTCAGGCACACCGTCGGCCATATCAAGGCGGTGGACGGGATCGACCTTGCGGTCAAAGAAGGCCAGACGCTCGGCGTCGTCGGCGAGTCCGGCTCCGGCAAGACGACGCTCGGACTTGCCCTGCTCAGGCTCATCTCGAGCGAAGGGCCGATCATCTATCTCGGCAGCCGCATCGACGGCTACGATTCAAAGCGCATGCGGCCGCTCCGGCGCGACATGCAGATCGTGTTCCAGGACCCTTACGGCTCGCTATCTCCACGCCTTTCGGTGGCGCAGATCATCGAGGAGGGCCTCCTCATCCAAAAACCTGGGATGGATCGCGCCGAGCGGCGGGCACGCGTTTCGCGCGCGCTCAGTGAGGTTGGGCTCGATCCAGCCTTCGCCGACCGCTATCCGCATGAATTCTCCGGCGGCCAGCGCCAGCGCATCGCCATTGCCCGGGCGCTGGTGCTCGAGCCGAAATTCCTCATCCTCGACGAGCCGACAAGCGCGCTCGACGTGTCGGTGCAGGCGCAGATCGTGGATCTCCTGCGCGACCTCCAGCGCCGCTACAAGCTCGCTTATCTCTTCATCAGTCACGACCTCAAAGTGGTGCGCGCGCTGGCCAACACCATCATCGTGCTCCGTCACGGCAAGGTCGTGGAGCAAGGTTCGGCGCGGACCGTCTTCACCAAACCGAAGACCGACTACACCAAGGCTCTGCTCGCAGCCGCCTTCGAGCTTGAGGCCGCCGGGGCGAACGCGGTCTCGAGCTAGTCCCGGCTCAGCCGGTCATCCTCGATAGTCTCCGAACGCCCAGGATCTCGCTGCCGGATTCGGCGATGCGGGCTTTGGCTTCGGCGAAGGGCTCGACCACCACCGCCATGTGATGGGCGCTGGCATGCAGCAACTCGCCGCCGCTCGCCATGATCCCGACATGGCCGTCCCAGAATACGAGATCGCCACGGGCGAGTGTGCCGGCCCCTTGCCAGTCTAGGGAGCGCCCGAGCTCGGCCGCCTGCATATCGGCATCGCGCGGGGCATCGAGCCCAGCCGCCTCGCTGGCGAGCTGCACCAGTCCCGAGCAGTCGATCCCAAGACTCGTGCGGCCCCCCCAGAGATAGGGCGTGCCGAGAAAGGACAGCGCAACTGTGACGAAGTCTGCCACGGGCACGTCCGCCTTCCGCGTATGGTAGGCAACGACGAAGCCCCCGGTCTCCAGCGCCAGGAACCTGCCCTCCTCCGCCGCCGCGGCGAGCAGCGCGTTTAGGCTCAATAGCGCCAAGGGCGCGCTCTTGATGTCGGGCCGCGGATAGAGATAGGTGCGGAGCGCGGCGACCCGGTGGGTGGGCGTCACCTCCGCGCGGGCAAGCCCTTCACTCGGCATGTAGCCGACATAACGATCGCGGGCGAGCTGCACCCAGGCCCAACCCTCGCTCTCATCAAACACGGTCAGCGTCTCACCGAATAGCGCCTCGGTATCGAGGGTCGCATCGGCGCGGGGCTCCCGGCGCACCGGCAGCACGGGGACTAGGAGCTGGCGGCGCTCGCCTTCAACGTAACGGGGCACCTTAACGTGGTCTCTGAGCGAGACCGCGGCGAGACCCTCGCGGTAAGCGTGGCGGCGCGGGTCTGGCAATACGCCGTTGATCACGGTCCAAGCTCGCTCTGGAAATAGGCGAAAAGAGCACGCGCGCCTTGCGGCTCGCCGCCTTGCGGGCGGCCCGGCTGCTCGCGGGGAACCCAGCCGAAGATGTCGAGATGGGCGAAGCGCTTGGCCGCTGTGACGAAGCGCTTGAGGAACAGCGCCGCCATCACCGATCCAGCATGCGAGCCCTCGGCGATATGGTTCACATCGGCGATGCTGCTCTTGAGCAGCTTGTCGTAGGGCGCCCAGAGCGGCATCCGCCACAGGGGATCGCCAACCTTAAGGCCGCTCGCAAGCAGACCAGCGGCCATATCGTCGTCATCGATGAAGAGCGGCGGCAAATCGGGGCCGAGCGCGACCCTGGCCGCGCCGGTGAGCGTGGCGACGGTGATGAGGTAGTCGGGGGCCTCTTCGTCGGCGAGGCTCAGAGCGTCGGCGAGCACGAGGCGGCCTTCGGCGTCGGTGTTGCCGATCTCCACGGTCATGCCATTCCGGCTTTGCAGCACGTCGCCGGGTCTGAAGGCGTTGCCGGCAATCGAATTGTCGGCGGCGGGGATCAGCACCCGCAGCCTCAAGGGCAGCTTCGCCTGCATGACGAGATGGGCAAAGGCTAGTGCAGAGGCTGCGCCCCCCATGTCTTTCTTCATTAAGGTCATGGCGCTACCGGGCTTGATGTCGAGGCCGCCCGTATCGAAGCAGATGCCCTTGCCGACGATGGTCACCTTGGGGGCGTGCTCCGAGCCCCAACAAAGATCGATCAGCCGCGGCGACCGGTCGCTCGCCCGGCCGACGGCGTGGATCATCGGGAAGTTGTCGGCGAGGAGGCTCCCACCTTCCGTCACCTTGACCGTGGCGCCATGCTCGGAGGCAAGCTCGCGAGCCGCAGCCTCGAGCTCGGCGGGGCCGAGATCGTTCGCCGGGGTATTGATCAGATCGCGGCCGAAATAGAGGGCTTCCGCGAGCGCCAAGGCCTGGCCCCGGTCCACCCCGTCCGGCAGCACGAGGCCCTTGGATTCGATGCCGTCCCCGCTTCTGTAGCGGGCGAAGCTATAGGACCCGGCGAGCCAGGCGACCGTCGCAAGCAGTGGGTCTGGAAGCGGGGATGCGAAGCGGTAATCGCCGGGCGGAAGCGCTCCCGGCAAAGCCCCGGGCAGGAGCGGCGTCGCGGACGCCCAATCCTCGCCGCCGACACCGAGCAAGGCCCCGGCAACACCGCCGCTCTCACTCGGCAGCAGCAGCACGGCACCGGACTTGGAGACCCAGCCCCTCGCCTCGACCCAGTTGCGCTGGGCCTCCGTCAGCTGCCCGAGGCTTACGTCCTCGTCGGAGGCGACAAGCCAGATCGGCAGCGCCGGCGCGCCCGCTTCGAGCAGCAGCTCATCCAGCGCGCGCCGCAATTTCGGAAGGGTCCTGGTCGACATGGATGCCAAGTTTTAACGGGGCTTGATGGCGGGGCGCATTAATGGCAGGGGAGCGGCGGAATGACAATGGCGGCAGGCTGCGACATGTCCGGGACCAAATACACACTCGTCATCGGCGACAAGAATTTCTCGTCCTGGAGCCTCAGGCCTTGGTTCGCCATGCAACATTGCCGCATCCCTTTCGCCGAGGAGCGCATTCGGCTGCGCCAGCCGGAGAGCAAGGCCGCGATCCTGCGTCATTCGCCCTCGGGCAAGGTGCCGGCGCTTCACGTCGACGGCCTCGTGATCTGCGACAGTCTCGCCATCCTCGAATTCATCGCCGAGTGGCATCCCGAACATGGCTTGTGGCCGCGCGACCAGCAGGCACGCGCACTCGCCCGCTCCGTCTCAGCGGAGATACATTCGGGCTTCGTGACGCTTCGCAACGAGATGTCCATGGACCTGCTCGCGCGTCTCCCGACCCCGCCGATCGGGGAGGCGCTGGAAAGCGACATCACCCGTATCGTGGCGATCTGGCGCGATTGCCGCCTCCGCCATGGCCGTGCCGGGCCGTTCTTGTTCGGCGCCTTCTCCAATGCCGACGCCATGTTCGCGCCCGTCGCGACGCGCTTTCGCACCTTTGGCGTGGACCTCGCCCGCTTCGGCGACGACGGCCAGGCTGCCGAGTATGCCCGCACTATCCTCGCTTTGCCCGAGATGGCCGAATGGACGGCGGGCGCCGAGGCCGAAGTGAGAGAATGCGCTGCCCCCGCTGCTTGATCCAATTGTCGCGGATTCGAATCTTGGATCGTCCAATTTCAGTCATCGCGCTGGGGTCGCCGATCTTTCCCGGTCGCGACGCGTCTGAGGGCCGCGACGAGGGTCGGCGAGTCCGACACTGGTTGCCTTACGCGCGTGCCTTGATCAGCCTGAGGCGACTGAGGATCGGGGCGAGCAAGGACATGTGCTCGCTCTTCGGCTGGGTCCGGTCGGTGAGGAGGCAGGCAACGGCGCGGAACTGCTCGGCTGCATTTGCCTTGGCGGACACCTCCTCAACCATCTGGCCGTTATTGGCGGCCGTGCCGAACAGTTGAGCGTCGAACTCGATGATCGCCTTGGGCTCCAGCTCGAGGGCTCGGGCGAAGTCCTTCACCGAGATCTCCGGGCGCTTGGGCAGGGCAACCTGATTGAGCACGAGTAAGGGGAGGCGGTCATTGGGCCACGCCGCCTTCAGCTGATCGACGAGATTCTTGGCGTTGCGCAGATTGGCAAGGTCCGGTACCGCCGTGATCACCACGCGGTCGGCCCTGAGCACGACCTGTTTCGCCCAAGCGGTCCACAGATGCGGTACGTCAACTGCGATCCAGGGCACATTTTCCCGCACCGCGTCGAGCACGGTCTCGCAGGCTTGCGGCTCGAGGTCGTAGGCGCGGTCGAGCGTGCCGGGTGCGGCGAACAGGCTCAAATGATCGGAGCAGCGTGAGAGCAGCCGGGCGAGAAGCACTTCGTCCAGGCGCTTGGGTGAGCTCAGCGCATCGGCGATGCCTCGGATCGGGTCCTGGTTGAAGTCGAGGCCCGCTGTGCCGAAGGGCAGGTCGAGGTCGGCGATGACCACATCGCTATTGAGCGAGGCTGCAATGGCGAAGGCGGTGTTGTGGCAGACGGTACTCGAGCCCGCGCCTCCTTTAGCTCCGACAAAGGCAATGACCTGGCCTAAGGGCCTCGTCTCTGGATCGGCATAGATGGCGGAGATGCTGTCAATGATCTGCAGCACGTTCACCGGCGCCACGATATATTCGCTGACGCCGCGGCGCAGCAGTTCGCGGTACAGCAGCACGTCGTTGATATGGCCGACGGCGATGACTTTGGTGCCCGGATCGCAGACCTCGGCGAGGCGATCGAGATCGCCGAGCATCTCCTCCCGGTCGAGCAGCGATTCGATGATGATCAGGTTGGGCGTGGAAGCGTTGCGGTAATAGGCAGCCGCGGCCTGCACGCCACCCATCTGCAGCGTGAGTTGCGCCTTGGCGAGCCGCCGGTCCGCGTAGGCCTTTTCGATCACCTCTGCGGTATCCTGGTCCTCGCAGAAGGCCTGGATGTTGACGCGTGGAATCGCTCGCATGCGGATCGCCGCATATTGCGGCTTCTCCTCATACTCTAGAGCGGCTTCGCCCTCGTACGAGCGAAGCGAATAGCCTGCGTCGTTGATCACCGACCGCCTCCGAGCTGGCCTATCTTGCTTGCCGTGACGTGGTCCGCGCGGCCGACAACTCTCGCTTGCATAATGACGGACTCAGCCCTCCCGTCACGCGCGTCCTGCGACGAGGGGATTCACAGTGATCTTGAGTCCTCAATGAGACGTTAATAAACGTGCCAAATTGGCCGCGGGCGCGGTTCGGAGGTAGCTGACCTGGAACCAGCATTAGGGTTTCAGATCCGCTTGCACGGTATTGAACGCCGTGTCCAACTGGCCGCCGACCTGGCCAAGGACGATCACGATGGCAACGGCGATGGCGGCGGCGATGACGCCATACTCAATCGCCGCCCCGCGGGACTCATCGCTCGCGAAAAACTGAACCAACCTCCTCATTCCGCTCTCTCCTTCGCAGCTTGTGGCAGGGGCGCGATTGGCCGCCGGCTTCTGTGCCACTGCTCGAAGAGGCTCGAAGGCTATTTGAGGTTGCTTTCAGTCGCGTAAATCCTCCAGTAAATTGAATGACTTACGCTTAACAAAGAGACGCCGAAGAGGACACCCGGCGGCCCGTTCGCCGAGGGCAATAGGCTCGCCCTACACGCGAGCGAACTGCTCGACGGATTGGGCTTGGGGTGCCCCGGCCACGTTTCCCCACAGATCATATTCATCGGCGGCCTCAACCACGACGGAGAGGCGATCGCCAACGCTCACCGCCGTCTCGCCGTTGAGATAGACATTGCCGTCGATCTCGGGCGCGTCCCAGGCCGAGCGGGCAATGGCGCCTTCAGCATCAACCATGTCGACAATCACCTCGATGGTCTTGCCAACCCTGCCCGCGAGAATCCCTGCGCTGATCGCCTGCTGATGCTGCATTAGCCGCGCGTGGCGCTCCTGCTTCGCCTCCTCCGGCACCTGGCCCGCAAGGGCGTTGGCCGAGGCACCGTCGACATCCTCATATTTGAAGCAGCCGACGCGGGCGAGCCGCGCCTCGCTCAGCCAATCTAGTAGGAAGGCGAAGTCTTCCTCGGTCTCGCCGGGAAAGCCCACGATGAAGGTCGAGCGGATGGCGAGGTCTGGGCAAATCTTCCGCCATGAGCGGATACGCTTGAGCGTCTTTTCCTGATGCGCCGGCCGGCGCATGGCCTTCAATACGGGCGGCGCCGCGTGCTGGAAGGGAATGTCGAGATAGGGCAGCACGCGGCCTTGCGCCATCAGCGGCAACACCTGATCGACATGGGGGTACGGGTAGACGTAATGGAGGCGCACCCAGGCCCCGAGGCTGCCAAGCGCCTCGGCAAGGCTGATGAAGCGCGCCTCGCGCTCCTCTCCGCGCCATGCACTTTTGGCATAACCGAGGTCGAGGCCGTATGCGCTCGTGTCCTGGGAAATGACGAGCAGCTCTTGCACCCCCGCATCGACCAGCCGCTCGGCCTCGCGCAACACATCGCCGATCGGCCTGCTTGCGAGTCGGCCACGCAAGGCCGGGATGATGCAGAAGCTGCATTTGTTGTTGCAGCCCTCGGAGATCTTCAAATAGGCGTAGTGGCGGGGCGTGAGCCTGATGCCTTCCGGCGGCAGCAGGTCGAGGAAGGGATCGTGGGGACGCGGCACCGCTTTGTGCACCTCCTCGACCACGGCCTCATATTGATGCGGGCCGGTGACGGCGAGCACGTTGGGATAGGCCGCGCGAATGCGGTCGGACTCAACGCCGAAGCAGCCGGTGACGATGACCTTGCCGTTCTCGGCCAGGGCCTCGCCTATGGCCGCAAGCGACTCCTCCTTGGCGCTGTTCAGGAAGCCGCAGGTGTTGACCACGACCGCATCGGCGCCCGCATAGCTCAGCGACAGCTCGTAGCCCTCGGCGCGAAGCCGCGTGATGATGCGCTCCGAATCGACGAGCGCCTTGGGGCAGCCCAGGCTGACAAAACCGATTTTTTTCGTGCCAAGTCTTGGCGAGCCAATTCTCGGTGCGTCGGCCTTTGGCGAGGCAATTTTGGACGAGGATCGCGACATCTCGGCCCTTATAGGCAAGCCCGAGACGCTTGTCTGCCGCCGCGTGTATGGCCGTTCCCGGCGGGGCATGAGGAAACGCTGGGAATGCCGAGGCTTGCAGACGCGCTGTTGACCACCCGCGGCGTGGTGGCTTTCTGGGTCGCCTCGGCGGCGGCGTTCGTTCTGATGCTCTGTGCGATCTCGCCTGGTAGCACGCTGCAGGACGCGCTGACAGCCGAGCTGTTGCAGGGACATCTCGCCGGCGGCTACCAGCTCCGCAACCTGCCCCTCTATGAATGGCTGCTGTGGACGATGCAGCACGTCTTCATCGTGCCGCCGGGGTCGGAGGCAACGAACCTCGTCCCCTACGCGGCGCTGGCCGAAGAGCTCACGCAGCGCGGCCTCGGCAGCGCGCAATTCGTGACGCTGTCGCCGCGGTAGGCTGGCAATCTCGCCATCTCCATGCCGCAGGCGCGCGCCGTTTTTCTTAAGCGCCCGGATCGAGCCGCCGCCTCCGGACACGGTAAAGGATCGACCCTGCGTGCTTCTCTCGGGCGGGGAATATTCCGTTTCGCCTGAGGCTGCTCGGTGTCGCGGCTACTAACGCAGACGCAGCCGAGGAGGTGGCGGTGGACTGGCGGAAGCCCCTGATCGGCGCGCAGAGGCGGTCGGTATGGCATCATTTGCGCGGGAGCTCGGTCGAGGCCGTCTGCCGGCGTGTGGCGCTCGCGGGCTTGCGCTAGATTTCGCCTCCGCCGGACCCGCTCACGGGGAATTCCTGACCGAGCGGCGCGGCTGCGGCGCCGGCAAGACCTGACGCCAATCGGCGAACGAACCGTTGAAGGCATTGCGATCGACCGACCCCGTGATCCCGGGGACGTGGCCGGTGGTGGTGAATTGCCAGAACAGCCAGGGCCGGTCCCCATAGATCGTTTGCGGCTCAGCGGCGACGGAGCGCAGCCAAAAATTATAATCCTTAAGCTCGCCGTTCAGCACGTCCCGGTAGAACGCCACATCGGTATAGATGATCGGCCGCTTCCCGGTATGGGACTCCATGACGTCGAGCATGATCTTGATCTTCTCGAGCGCGACATCCGCGGGCGCGCCATTGGGGCAGTTGCGTGAGTGGTGGTTCCATTCGAGGTCGAGCACCGGCGGCAGCGCATCGGGGTCGTACGGCACGTTCAGGATGAACCACAGCGCCTGCTCATGGGCCGGGCGGCACCAATAGAGCATGTGATAAGCGCCGCGAGGCACGCCCGCGGCTTTGGCTCCGTACCAATTCTGCAGGAATTTGGGATCGAGATGGTCGCCGCCTTCGGTCGCCTTGATGAAGGCGAACCCGGTGCCGGCGGCGCGGACTGTCTGCCAATCGACATCGCCCTGCCATTGGGACACGTCGATGCCCTGAACCGGCATGGCATGGGCACGCGCCACGCCCTCATGCGGATCGATGTCGGCCAGCTTCAGTTGGCCCGCCGTCACCCCGCCGGCGCAAGCGGCAGAGAGGCCTGCGGACAACGCCACGACGGCCAGACGGCGAAACGCAACGACCACGATCCACGCCCCCAACGCGTTACAATCCCCACGCTCTTTGGATTACCTCGCGCGGGTTAAAATTTCGCGCCGCGGGACCGAGGGGCCCGCTATCCGGCTTCAGCGCAGGATGTTGTTGAGGTCCGGATCTTTGGGCTCGTCGCTGTCCTCGGACGGAGCCTTGTCGGGGGCTGCGGGCGGCGTGGCCTTTTCGGCTTGCGCGTTCGGTTTGCCGGCGGTAGGCGGCCCGCCATCAGGCTGGTCGGCGCCGGCTTCGCCGCGGTCTTTGCCAATGCGGATTGAGCCCAAGAGACGGCCGATCGCCTCGCCCGCCGGCTTCCCCTTGAACTTCTTCTGGATGGCATCGCCGATCTGCTTGACCGTCTTCGACGCCTGCTCAGGGGTGGCGAACATGCCCTTGATTTCCGGCTTGAAGGTAGGATGGGCAAACGGCCCTTCAATGCGGACCGGGATGGTGAGGCCGGCAAGAGCGTTGGCGCCGCCCTTGCCTTCCGGTCCCGCCACAATCCGCGGCTGGGTCAGGAAGTCGAGGCTTCCCGTCACCATGTCGACGGTTCCCCGCCCGGTGATCTGGAGAAGTGGGCTCGTCACCTCGAGATCATGGGTCTCGGCCACGCCGCTTGCGATGGTGAAGGTGCCGCCAAGGGCGCTGAAGGCGGTCTTGGCGCCCGGTCCCTGCTCGAGATTCGGCATTTGGCCCGCGCCCATGCCAGCGATGAGCTCCGTCAGATTGATGCCTTCGATCGTGCCTTCGTCGATAGCGATGCTGCCATGGCCCGCAAGCGATTTCTTGATCTCCTCGCCGGTCCTGCCAGCGCCGCTCAGCTGAAGCTCGACCTTGGCGCGGCCGGACAGCAAGTTGAACCCGGCGGCGGCGTCGAGCAACGGCTTGGTCGAGACGCCGTCGAGAACAAAATTGCCGGAGAAGCTTGGGACGGGCTTCGCGGCATCGAGGGTGAATTTGCCGGTGCCTTGCCCGTCATAGAGCTGCATGCCGCCCAAATTGGCATCGAGCACGCCATCGCGAAGGCTCATGCCAAGCGACGTCGGGCCAATGGCGAGCCGCGCGACCTTCGTCTCGCGCACATTGACATTCACATCGGCATCGAAGGCCGCAGGCACCACGTTCGGCGCAGCTGCGGTCGCGGCCGCCTCAGACGGCGGCGCGGCGGGAGCGGCTGGCGCTACACTCTCCGCACCATCGCCATCGGGTTTCGCGACCGAAGTCTTGGGTTGCGCCGTGTCGGTGTTGGCGGGCGCAGCAGACTCTGCCGCTCCTGTCCCCTCGGACGCTGGCAACCCGGCCTCTGCCGCAGAAGTACCCGCCTTCGCCGCTCCCGACAGGAACGGATCGAGATCGAGGGTCTCGATGGCGAGCGCGGCACGGACATGAGGTCGTGGGCTCTGCAGTGTTACCACCGCCTGGCCTTGACCGGTCGCGTGCTCAAGCGCAAAGCGCGCCTGCGTGAACGTAATCTCGCCCGCCTGCCACGCCACATGGCTGGAAAGCTCGCCACTGCCGACGGCGCTGGCCGCCGGAGGCTCCTTGCGCATCCAGGCCAAGATCGAGGGCACCGACTGCGACTTGGCGGTCAAATCGCCTTCGGCGTTGAAGGCAGGCTTGGTTGCGATGTTGCCGCCAAAAGAGGCATTGATGGCGTCCGTGTCGAGGGCGAGGTCGAGCCTTGCGGAACGTGTGTCGAGATCGGCCGGCGATGTCAGCTTGAGGTCGAAGCCGACGCGCAAGCCTTTCCAATCGAAGTCGCCTTTCGCGGTGAGCGGATCGACGAGATGGGGAAGGCTCAAATTGGCGTTGATATGCTCGACTCGTCGCTCGGCGCCGTTGGCGTCATAGAGGATGCGCACCGTGCCGTCCTCGATGCGCACATCGTTCAGCATGATGTCCCGGCGCGGGGACGCGCCAGCGGCGTCAGCGGCGATAAAGCTTAGGTGCGCCGCAGCGGCGTGCTTGCCCGGCGCCTCGCCCGCATTGCCCTGTCGCTCAACGCCGCCTTGTTGGGGCGCCAGGCGCACCGTCAACACCGGCCGCTCCATGACGACGCGATTGGCGTCGACCTGACGGCTGAACAGCTGGGCGAAGCTCACGTCGATCGCGAGCCTTGCGATTTGGAGATCGGCGCCGGCCCGGTTCGCAGGATCGGTGATCTCGGCGTCGGTGAGCACGATATGGGGATTGGGCAGGAGCAGGAGCGAGGTGGAGCCGTTCACCTTCAAGTCGCGGCCGCTTTGTTCCTTGACGCGCGCCGCCACCCGGTCGCGCACCGCATCGGCGGAGATGAGGACATTGACGGCGACGAGCGCGAGCACGACAGCCACGACCACGCCAGCGAGGAGCTTGAGAAGCAGTTTCATTCGCATCAGGTTCAATCCGCCTTGAAGAGCGGGATCCGGTGACGGCTCATGTCATGCCGGGATCGATGCCCCGCGCATCCAATTCCTATGTAGGAGCCAAATTGGAAAACGTGAATGGCCTTAGCGACGTCGGCCATGACGCGACACGCGGGCGAGATTACGCCGAGAAATGCGGTGAGAATAGGCCCGCGCCGTGTCGATGCCGGGGAAGAAGCTCAGGGTCTACCTCACGAGAATAGCATGATTGTCCCATTCGTAAGGAGACGAGCGCCATTCCGCGTCGGCGGCATGCAAAGCGTCTGCCTCCACCAGCCATCCCTGGCCGCTCGTCAACAGGAAGCTCGCTTTGTGGCGCGTGGGCGCAACGCCGCAGCCGTCGCTGAGCTCGCTCGCCCCGAGAAAGCGCTTGGCGCTCACATCCCAATAGGTGATGAGCCCACCCTTCGGCGCCGACGCTGCGACGATACCGCCGCCGGCATCCGTCGCTACCGAGCCGATATAATTACGCAGCGCGCCTTGGGTCGAGCCCGGCGCCGCAACGAGGACCGGTTCCTCTCCGCGCCTGTGGAAGCCGAGCAGCGCGGGCTCGTCGGCTTCGGGGCCGCGATATTGGCAGCCAAAGACCGCCGTATCGCCTGCCGCAAGCCCAAGGTGCCGGATGGAGAGCTGGTGCAGAGCGGGCGCCAGAACGTGCTCCTCAAGCAGCTCGCCCGTGGTGACATCGACATAGACGAGCGAGGGCTTCATGTCGGGAAGGTTCATCTCGTCGTTGCCGCTATCGGGATGGGTGCGGATGCCGCCGTTGGCGATGATCATGATGCGGCCGCCGGAGAGCAGCGCCACGTCATGCGGCTCCATGCCATGGGCCGGGAACTCGCCGATCTGGCGGTAGCCATCGGTCGCGTCGCGCACGCCGATGATGCCTTGGGCGTTCGTATAGTCGTTCTCGGTGGTGTAGAGCAGCTTGCCGTCGGCAGAGAACACGCCATGGCCGAAGAAGTGCCGGTCGGGCTTCGAGGTGAACCAAACCGGAGGCCGCTTATCGGTGGGGACGGCGACGCCGAACCGCCCGGGGCGGCGGGCGAAGGCCACCCATTCGCCGGTGCCAGGGCGAAGCGCGATGTCGTGGCCGCGCTCGGGAAGGTTCACCGACCGCGTATCGCCCTCCGCGACGGAGAAGAGGGCGGCGGAGAAGGTGCCGCGATCGTCTTTGCGGGCGGCGGCGAAGAGCTCAGGGTGGGCCCGCGCTGCGGTGGCGCGCCCGCTAGACAGGGCCAGCATGGCGGCGCTGCTTGCCGCGCCCAAGAGCAGCTCCCGGCGGTCGAGGTCCATGGTCAATCTCTATCCAACGCGTTGAAACCGAAGGTGAGGCCAGCGCCGCGGGCGATCGCATCGCCGGCGGTGGTGGCCGCGCTTTTCAGGGAAACGCGCAAGGCTTCGAGCCTGGCGCGCAGATCCTCGTTGCGTACGGCTTGCGCGATCGGCTGGTCGATCCCGCGCAACACCTCGATAGCGTGGTCGAGGTCGAACAGGATCGAATCCTCTACGCCCGCCGAGTCGTCGTGCACTACTTCTGCGAATCCGCCCTTGGCGAAAAGGTCGCGGACGCCGGCGAGATTGTCGGCCATGTTGGCGAAGCTCAAGCCGCTCCGCCAGAAGGGGGTGAGTTGGGGTCTTGCTTCCTCGGGCTTAGCCCCCAGCGCCTTTGCGATCTTCTGGTCGCGCACCGTCTCGATGCCGGTGTTAAAGGTCTTGAACAGCTCGAGCGTCACCTCCTTCGGCGTGTGATAAGCGGCGTTGGCCGGGCCGGGCTCGAGATAGGCCTTGGTGTAGGGCGCGCCCTTTTGCCAGCCCTGCTCGATCTCCTTGGTCATGGCGGCAACATTGGCGGCAATGCTGGCGGCGAAACGGCAGCGAAAGGCAGCTGGGCCGGCGCCTTTGACAAGCGCCTCGGCGCCGTCCCCGTAAAGCAGGTCTTCGAGCGCGGGCAGGCCCTGCAGCGCCACGCTCTTACCGGCAAGGGCTTTGCTGTCCGTCACGCCCTGGTCCTGTTTGGCGAGCGCCTCGTGCACCTGGCGACCGCCGAGCCCCTTGGGATCGGGCCAATAGAAAATCCGCTCATAGCGATCCGCTTCGGCGACGGGGCCGAAGCGGATCGGCTCGATCTTGCTCCAGGCCGCGACCGTGGCGGCGAACGCCGTTTGCGCACCCTTCAGCGCCGTGGCCGAAGGCTGCTCGCAAAGCGCGCCGACGGACTGGCTGAGCGCCTCAGCGCTTTCGGCGAGATCGGTGTAACCGGGCCTGATGTACTGCTCCAACGCCGCCCGCGCGATCCCTGCGTGATCCGCTTCGGCATGGGCCGCCGATGCGCCGAGGCAGAGGAGTGCAATGGTAAGTGCGGCGCGTGGCGTGAGCATTTTCACAGCGAGTTCACGAAAGCGATTAGCCGCTCCCGGTCCTGTTTGGAGAGCTTGGCGAAGGCGTCGCGCGAGGCTTGCCCCTCGCCACCATGCCAGAGAATGGCTTCCGCCACGTTGCGGGCGCGGCCGTCATGCAGAAACAAGGTGTGGCCGTTGACCGTCTGCGTGAGTCCGATCCCCCAAAGCGGGGCGGTGCGCCATTCGCTCCCGCTAGCCTCGCCGTCGGGCCTGTTGTCGGCAAGCCCGTCGCCCAAGTCGTGCAGCAGGAGGTCGGTATAGGGCCAGATAAGTTGGTGCGACAGATGCGGCTGACCCGGCGCATCGCCGGTCACGAATTTCGGCTTGTGGCAGCTCGCGCAGCCGATCGAGGAGAACAGCGCCTTGCCCTTCAGCACCTCGGGGTCGTCGGGCTTCCGCCGCGGCGGAACGGCGAGATTGTGTGAATAGAACACGATGAGCTTGAACAAATCGTCGCCCAGCTCGACGTTCTGGTATTGGGGCGAGTTGCCGTTCGGTGCATCGAGGCACTCTTTCTGTTTCTCGGTGCAGTCGCCGGACGGAGCGGGGATGAGCGAGGTCGAGAGACCAATGTCGCCATTGGCTGCCGCCGCCGCCTGCTCGGCAATGGTCGGCACGCCGGCCTTCCAACCGAAGCGGCCGAGCGTCACCTTCTCCTCCTCACGCGACCACACGTGATTGGGCTTGCCGGAGATGCCGTCATGGTCGGAATCGTCGCGATCGGCATTGCCGAGAATCTGTTTCTCCGGAACCGCTTCGAGCAGCCCAAGCCCGATCATCGGGGGTGCTATCCGGGGACTGATCATGGTGTTCGGGGCAAGCGGGCCATAGCCAAGGTCGACGATGCTGTAGCCAGGCACGCGCAAATGCGCGACCTCGCCGCCGGCGAGCTTCACCGGCTCTTCCTTGTAGTCGATCTTGAGCTGACCCTCCGCCTTGAAGCCTTGGATGGAGAGGTCCTGCAGCTGGCCGCCGTAAGTGGGCTCTGGCGTCGAGTTCACGCTGTGGCTTGCGAGCTTCGCCTTCTCCGCCTCGGTCGCGGGTGGAACCGAGAGACGCACCAGCATGGAGTGGCTGTCGTCGTGCACTCCTTCGGTGAAGGGCGGGTGCCCCCGCCCGTCCTTGAGATGGCAGTTCTGGCAGGCGCGGGAATTGAACAAAGGTCCAAGCCCGTCGGAGGCGTCGGTGGAGGACGGCGCCGAGACCCAGTTCTTGCGGAACATGGCGTTGCCGATCTTGAAGTCGAGCTCGCGCTTGACGTCGAGATTGCCGGAGGAATGGGAGAAGGCGTCGGCGTTGTCCGCGCTTCCCCGGGAGGTCGCGCCGCCGCCCGGCTTGTCCTCGCCCTCTTCCGGACGCGAATAGTCTTTGGTCGGCGCGATCAGGCCCGCAACGCCCGCATCCGCATCAGCCCCATGACTCTCCCAGACGCCGGCGAGCAGCGGGAAGCCCGCGCCGAGCGCCATGGCGAGAATAAGCCAGGCACGTCGCGCAGAGGGTAGCTGCGGCGATGCTTCAATCGGCGGTGGCACTACGCGGCACCGGAATTTGGGATGGGTTGAGAGCAAGGGTTCTTTGTCAAAAGCTCATGCTGCTACGGGCCCCGAACACAGCCGCATCCTGCACGGCGCCGTTCCCCGGCTCATTGGGCAGAAGGCCGCCGGGCTGCCAGATGTATTGGAAGTCCGGCTGCAGTGTCCACCCGGACGCAAGCTGCATGGTGTAGCAAATCTCCAAGAGCGCCTCGTAACTGCGCGCCACGGGCATGCCGGAATCCACATCGAAGCCATGCACCCAGTCGGAAATGCGAGTATAGGCGACGCCGATGGCGAAGACGTCGTTGGGGCGCCTCGGGATCATGCCTGAGAAGGTGATGCCGCCATCGGCATAGAAGTCGATGAGGTTCTGTGCCGACGGCGCGCCGACAACGCGTCCGAAGAGGGCCACGCCATTGGCGTCCGCGCTCCCCGGCACCCGCCAGATGAGCTGGTCGATGATGCCGTAGAACCCATAGTCGTTGTCGAGCACCTTGCCGGGAGGGCCGGTCACGGCGATCAGATTTCCGCCGACGGTAAAGCGCTGCTCTCCAAAATTGCCAAAATGGTTCCAGGCGCCGAGCTTGATCGTGCCGGCGAGCCTGTCCTGATGGTATTTGTAGAACCCCTCGGCCATCAGCAGCGGCGGCGAGTCGAACCGGAAGTCGAGACCGTTATTGTCACAGACCTGTGGATTGCCGGTGCAGTTGGGTCCCGCCGGATCGCCGTTGTACACACCGATCAAGAGTCCGAATTTGTCATTCGGATTGATGGCAACACGGACGCCGGGCGTGGCGAGCGGATAGGCCGGACCGCCGCTCGGCAGATCGGCAGCGGCGATCGACGGCAAGCCCCAGGTGCCGTTGAGAAAATTGGTGCCGCCTTGGGAGATGACGAACTCGGTATCGGCGGCGAGCTGGCCCACCTTGACAGCGAGCTTGTCGTTGAACAGGTGCTGCTCCAGCCACAGCTCGTCCAGCCGGGTCGCCGGCGTGGCTTCGAGATTGCTCACCGGCATCAGGCTGCCAATATTGTCGGCGGTGATGCTCTGGCCATGGATCTGGTAGCCGTTGGTATGGAAGCAGAGACCCTTCCAAAAGCCGAGCTTGTGCATGTCGGCGTCCATGGTGAGTTCGAGCACGCCGTCATATTTGCCGCCTTGATTGAAACCTCCGCTGTTGACGAAGGCCTCGCCGTAATAGTTGCCGCCGATGGCGATACCGGACTTGGCGAGCATGGGACGCAGTCCTCCAAGACTGGCCCAGTTGGGCCCCAAGCTCGAGAGCAGCGTCTCATCCGGCACGCCATTGTCCGGGACGTCGCAATCCGCTCGCGCCGGTGCCGGCAATGCCGCCGCGGCAACGGCAAGCAGGCTGGCGACGCCCGCGCCGCGCAGACGTCGTGCTGCGAAAGACACTGCCTCGATCTTCCGTCCATTCATGAGTCTCAGTTCCCTAACCGGCTTTTTGTCATCTCCGATCTGGCGTGGCCGCCCCGTCTTACGCTCCAGCCTCGACAACCATGTTACATTATAACATAGAGCATATTTCACGGCCCGCCTTCTCTCACTTCTCATTCGGGGCTCGCCGGCGCTCCCGTGCCGGCGGCCTTGTGCTCATCGACCTTACCCGCGCCATCCAAGCTGTCCGAGCCCTGGAACTGAATCGCGTGCAGATCCAAGGCGGCGACGGCCCGCTCGATTCCTTTCGTCTGATCGAGGAGGCTGTCGATGGCGCGCTGGACGGTCGCGTTGCCCTCGTCGTTCCCCTCGCCGATCATCTGATCGTAGGACTCGACCATGACGCCACGGCGGTAGAGCGCGCCCATGGCCGCCATGGTGGCGTCGAGCTTGGCTCTGAGCTCGGAGTCAACCTCCAGCGCCTTCGCCTTGACCAGATCAGACACACTCGGGCCCTCGACCAGGGAGCCGTCCACGCGCCGGTAGCGGCCGACATACACATTGCGAATGCCGAGCGCGTCGAAATAGTAGGCGGCAAAGGTATTGTCGGAGAAGCAATCCTGCTCCTCCTCGGGATCGTGGATCATCAGGCCGAGCTTCATGCGCTCTCCGGCAAGCTCGCCATAAGAGAGGCTGCCAAGCCCGGTGAGGATTGCGGTCAAGCCCGCTTGGTCGGTCCCGTCCATGAGCGTCTTGCGCGCCGCGCCGCCAGGCCCCCATTGCGCCGCCATCCAGGCGAGGTCGTCGACCAGCAGGTTGGTCGCGGCACGGAGATATTGAGCGCGGCGATCACAATGGCCGCCGGTGCAAATCTTGGTATCGAAATCGCTCGCCGGCCGATTGCCCGCCCCTGGTCCGGTGCCGTTCAGATCCTGGCCCCAGAGCATGAACTCGATGGCGTGGTAGCCCGTGGCGACATTAGCCTCCACGCCGCCAGCCTCTTGCAGCTTCTGGCTCAGCAGCTCCTTGGTGATCTTTGCGGTGTCGAGCTTCTTGCCGCCGATGGTCAGCGAGACGTTGGCGATGACGTCGGCGGCGTAGAGCTCGTTCTCAGGGGAGTCGGCGCCATAGGCGCCCGCGACGTAGTCGATCAAACCCTCGTCCAGCGGCCAGGAATTCACCCGGCCTTCCCAATCGTCGATGATCGAATTGCCGAAACGAAAGGCCTCGGTCTGCATGTAAGGAACGCGCGCGGCGATCCACGCGGCGCGGGCGGCACGGAGATTCTGGCCTGTCGGCTTCGCCAGCAATTGATTGACGGTCAACTGCAGGGTCTGTGCCGTGACCAAAGCATCCGCATAGCCGGCCTCGGCCATGTCGGCATAATTTTTGATCACGTCTTTCGCGCTTGGGTCGGCTCCGGCCGGCGACAGTCCAAGACAAGCGCCGAGCACAATCAGAGCAAGCAGCCTGACAAGCATCGGTATGCGAATCATAAGCACCCCTTGATCGTAAGCGGTCTCGAGCCCTTCGGCCCAGGAGACCCGGACTCCTTGCAAAAACCGTAGCTCGGCGACTAACATGCATGTAATGAAATCTTTTCAGCAGAATTATTTCGTTTCATGCATCTAAAAGAAGTTGACGCCAACCTCCTCGTCGTCCTCGACGCGCTACTCGTGGATGCGAGCGTCACGAGGGCCGCCGAGCGCCTTGGGCGGAGCGCCTCGGCCATCAGCCATGCCCTTGCCAAGCTTCGCGAAATCTTCGCCGACGAGCTCTTCGTCCGCGCGGGCCAGCGTCTCGTGCCGACGGCGAAGGCGCTCCAACTCGCCCCCACCGTGCATGTCATCCTCGCCGGCATGGAGAGCCTGCTCAGGCCGGCCAAGCCTTTCGACCCGAGGGACGCAGAGCGCGACTTCGCCATTGCCGCCAGCGAGGTCGGCGAGCTTATCCTGGTTCAGCCGCTCCGGCTGCGGCTGGAACAGATTGCGCCCTCGGTGCGCGCGGGGTGGATGCCCGGCCAAGGTCCGGAGATCATCGACGCGCTTCGCCGTGGGCAGTGTCATTTCGCCATCGACGTCGAATCCATGGCGCTGCCCGCGCCGGACATCCACGTGCTGAAGCTTTATGACGACCGCCTCGCAACGCTCGCCCGGTTCGGGCACCCCTTGGGTGCGCAGGGACCGGATGCCGAGGCCTTCGCCGCTAGCGACCACATCGCCGTGAATGCGCTCCCCACCATCGAGCTGCTCGACCGCGAGCTCGCCAAGATGAAGCTTGCTTGCAACATTTCCGCGCGCGTCTCCTCCGTGCTCGCGGGCCTCTTGCTTACGCTGGACAGCAACGCCCTGCTCACGCTCCCTCATTCCTTGGCGCTGATCCTGGAGCGGCAGTTCTCGCTTCTGCGCGTCGCCCAGCCGCTTGGCGACATCTCCATTCCGGTGCGGCTGCTCTGGCATTCGAGCTATGACCGCGACGAGTGTCACCATTGGGTGCGGGATGAACTCGCGGCGCTGGGTCGGCAGAGCGGACGGGCTGCCTGACCTGCGGGCAGAGGCAATAGCGATGCGGATGCACCCGTTGTGGGGCGCTGGAATATCTTCCCCGAACGCGCCGCCGACGGGCTTTGGTCGACGGCAACGGACTTGGCCAAGCTGCTCGTTGCGTTAACCGAGGACTGGCAAAGCGAGGCCCCGGCCTCCTCGCCCGCTCACCCGCCAGAATGACTTTCCAGCATCCCCCCCCCCTCGCTTGCGGCACAAA
>Ga0315283_10000223_pt1 | contig 37984 bp, 22 predicted proteins | sample YL17G09_0_MG_FD_204541 | JGI IMG/M metagenome (GOLD analysis project Ga0315283, IMG submission 204541) | Sediment microbial communities from Yellowstone Lake, YNP, Wyoming, USA - YL17G09_0 | ecosystem: Environmental > Aquatic > Freshwater > Lake > Sediment | place: USA: Wyoming | collected...
GTTTTTGGTTGGGGGCCCCTCGTGGCCGGGGGGTGCGGGGGGTGGGGGGGGGGGGGGGGGTGGGGGGGGGCCCCCCCCCCCCCTGGGGCCCCCCCCCCCCCCCCCCCCCCTCCCTCACGTGGCGGTTGCGCCTCGCCCAGACGTAGACCATCATGAACGCGAGGGACGACCCCAGGAACTGGACGCGCGCGAGCGGGGCGGCGGCGGCCAACGCGGTGCCGCCGAGCAGCAGCATCCAGAGAAAGTCGGCCGACCGGCCGCGGAAGGAGCCTTCCTCCAGCGCTTTGGCGTACTTGACCAGGAAGAACATGTGGAACACAAAATCCAAATCTGAAGGAGGACGGTCGGGCGGCGTTGGAAAAGAAAGGGCGCGCGCGCGCGCGCGCGCGCGCGTCCCGTCGCGCTCCCCCTCTCCCTCCCTGCCGCAACTGAGTTGGCCAAAGTAGAGGAAGCTCGTGACCAACCGCCACACCTCGCCCTTTTGGAAGATGAGGCGCGCGTTGTAGTAGATGTTGAACGGCGCGACCAGCTGATTAGGGTTGGGGTTAGGGTTGGGGTTTTGGGCCCGAAACTCGAAATCGGCCTCGAGAGGCCCCACCAGCCCTCTCGTACCTCGAGTGCGCAGGCGGCTGTGGTGAGGAAGCAGAGAGTCACGTAGGTCCGGGTGACGGGCGGGAGCTGAAAAGAAAGAGGGGGTGGGAGGTGTCGGCCGCGGCGCGAGCGACGCGCGCTCCGACGCCCTGCGTCCCGGCGGCACGCACACGCACCTGCTTGTACCAGTCCTCGATCGCCTGCCGAGGGAGAAAGAAAGAGAGTCGGTCCACGGCGCGGCGCGCCCGCCCGCCGCCCTCGGACCGCCGCCGCATCGCCGCGCGCCGCGGATCGATCCCGCGCACGCGCCCGCCTGACGCGGGCGCGGGAGGCGCGCGCAATCGCCCGCGCCGCGTCGACCGCGCCCGCACCATGGCCGCGGGGCGCCGCGCGACGCGCGGGGCGCGGGCTGCCGGATGCGGCGGTGCCGCTGAGGGTGTGGAGGGGGTGCCGGGCGACGGCGGGAGGGTGTGGGGGAGGCAAAGGCACGCTCACAACCCCCGCCGGATGGCTGCCCTCTCCCTCCTTCTGGCCGCCCTGGCGACGGCCGCCGCCGCCACACCACCACCACCCTCCCCTCTCCCTTTGCTCATCCACACCTGGCCCTGGCCCGACGCGTGCGCCGCCGGCTACGCCCTCCTCTCCGCCGGCGCCCCCCCCCTCGACGCCGTGCAGGCCGCCGCCGAGACCTGCGAAGTCCGCGGCTGCGATGGTACGGTGGGCGCGGGCGGGTCGCCGGACGAGGGGGGGGGGACGACGCTCGACGCGGTCATCATCGATGGCCCGACGCGCCGCGCGGGGGGGGTGGGTTGCCTGGCGCGCGTCCCGGCCGCCGTCGCCGCCGCGCGCCTGGTCATGGAAACCACGACACACACTCTCCTCGTGGGCCCGGGCGCGGACGCGTTCGCGATGAGCATGGGTCTGCCCGCGCGGAAAAATCTGTCCTCCCCTTCCTCGACCGCCGCGTGGCGTTCCTGGCGCGCCGGCGGCTGCCAGCCCAATTTTCGGGCGCCAGGGGCGGTCGCACCGGATCCCAGGCGATCGTGCGGGCCGTACGAGCTTGTGGTGGGCGGTGGCGGCGAGGCCGCCGCGCGCGCGCGCGCCCGCGCCACCCCTCCTCCAATCACCGCCCTCTCCCACGACACTATTGCCGCCGTCGCCGTCTCCGCCTCCCGTGCCGTCGCCGCCGCCGCGTCGAGCAACGGGGCCGGGCACAAGGTGCCCGGCCGCGTGGGCGACGCGGCTGTCGCTGGCGGCGGGGCGGCTGCCACTCCGGCTGGCGGCTGTGGGTCCACCGGCGACGGCGACGCCCACCTCCGCTTCCTGCCGTGCGCGCACGCGCTGGCGCTGTTGGAAGGAGGGGCGTCGCCGCGGGAGGCGGCCGAGGCGGCGGTGGCGCGGGTGGCGCGGGCCGAGCCGCGCTATGTCGGCGCGCTGATCGTCGCGGCGGCCGACGGCTCGGTCGGCGCCGCCGCCCACGGCTGGACCTTTCGCTACACGCACGCGTCGCCCGCGACGGGCGGGGTGCCCGTCATTGTGACGGTTGCGCCGATGGAGGCGGTGGCGGCGGCGGGAAGCGCGTGAACAGATGGGCCTCGTTTCGTTTCTGTTGCAACCGCGCAGACACCCCCACCACCCTCCCCCACCCCACACTCTCTACTTGGGGTGGTACCCCATCGCCTTTTTGTAGGCGAGCTCCTCCCGCCACGTCACCCGGTCGTCGAGCCAGTTGCCCGACGACCCGCGCCGCGCGTCGTAAGCGCGGGACGGGGCGCCCGCGCCTCCCGCCGCTGCAGGGTCCCCGCGCCCAAACACTTCGTCCAGCGGGCACGTCGTTGCGCGCGCGGCAAACACGTCGTCCGGGTCGATGGACGCTTGGGCGGCCAGGGCCGAGCGCAGCGCGGCGCCGCGCGCCCAGTCTGGGATCGGCTTGGCGGGCGCGCCGCCCCGGGCGGGGGAGCCCTCGTCGTCGGCATCGTCGTCGTCGTCGTCGCCATCGGAGCGGTAGGGGGAGATTTCGTATGAAGCGGGGACAAGAGAGGCGGCAGCGGGAGGGGGAGGGGTCGCGTCGCGCGGCGCGGCCGGCGCGGCCGCCGTCGGCGCTGACGCCGTCGACGCCTTGCGGGGACCTGCCGCCGCGACCGCGGCCGCGCCCTGGCGCGCGTCGGCGGCGGCGGCCGCCCAGTCGGGCGCGGGGGCGGCGGCGCGCGCGTCGACCGCGACGGCTGCGCCGGGCGCGTTCTTGCCCTTGGCCGCCGGAAATAGGGTCGGCGTCGCGCCAGTGTCGCTCGCGGGAGTGGCGCTGGCGTCGGACGCGGGCGTCGCGCCGGCCGGCTGCGGCGCGGCAGACGGCGCCGCCTCGGCCACCCCCAGCCTCCTGCCCACGCGAGCCGGCGTCCCCGCCGCCCGCGCCTTGACGGCGGCCAACTTGGACGCCTCGTGCGCCGCGCGCCGCGCGGCGGCCGCCCCTTGCGCCGCTTCCAGCGCCACGCCTTCCGCCGCCCGCCGGCGCTCGTCATCCGCCGCTTTGGCCGCCGCCTCGACCGCGCGCCGCGCTCGGTCGCGCTCGGCCGCCTCGCGCTTGGCCGCGCGGTCGGCGGCGACTGCTTCCTCTCTGCGCTTGGCCGCTTCCGCGGCCTCCAGCGCCCGAATTTTTGTGTTGGCGGTGGCGGGCGTGGGAGCAAAGGCTTGAGGGCCGCCAGGGCGGGAGGAGGAGGGAGGGGAGGACGCGTCGGTGGTGGCGCCGCTCGCGCGCGGTGCGCCTGCGGCGTCCGCCGTCGACGGCTTGCGCTCCACCTTGGACGGCAGCATGAGCGTGGACGTCGTCGGCAGCGGGGCGCGCGCAGGGGGAGGGGGCGCCGGCGCGGCGGCAGGGCCGAGCCGCGACGGCGCCGCCGCGACCACCGCCGCCGGCGTGGGCGCGGCGGGCGTGCGGGCGCCGCCTTCGGGCGTGAGCGCGTACGGCACCAGGCCCGCGAGCCCGTTTTCGGCGGTTGACGGCGGCGACAGCGGGCGCGGCGGAGGAACGGGGGCGGCGGGGCGGACGGCCGCTGGTGCCGCCGCCACGACCGCGGGGGGTGGCCGCGGCGCCGGGGGTGCGGGCGGGCGCACCGCGGGCGCGACGGCGAGCGCGGGGCGAGGGGGGGCAGCGGCTGGCCGCAGCGCGGTCGCTGCCGCGGGGCGGGGCGCGGCCGCCAGGGCGGCGCGCACCGCCAGCCGCATGCCGGGCGGCGGCCCTCCTGGTGCCGGGGGGCGAGGGGCGGCAGGGCGGGGCTGGACAGGGGCGGCGGGGCGCGGCGGGCCGGCCGTCGGCGCAGCGACCGCAGGCCGAGGGGGTGCTCCCGCCGCCGGCCTGGGCGGAGCCGGTCCAGCAGCGGGCGCCGGCCGAGCAGCAGGCGGGGGTGGGCGGACCGCAGCGGCCTGGGGCGGCGGCAGCGCGCGCGAGACCGGCGCCTGCGCAGGCGGGCGCGCGGCGGCGGCGACCGGTTTGGGCGCGACCGGCGCCGGTGCAGGAGCAGCAGCCGGCTTGGGATTGGGCTCGGGCGCGACGGGCGCGGGCTCGGCGACCTGCGGCCGAGGGACCTGCGCCACCTCAGCCACCACCGCCTTTGCCGCCGGCTTGCCCACTGCTTTCGCCACTTTCTTGGCCGGCTTGACCAGCTCCGGCGTGTCGGCCAGCGGCGCCGGCACGGCGTCCGAGGCCGCCTCGGCCGCGGCCGCCGCGGCGCGCCGCCGCGTGACGCGCGGCGCGGCCGGTGCAGGCGCGGGTGCCGGCTTGCGCGCGGCGCGCGATCTCTTCTTGGGCGGCGAGGAGGCGGGAGGAGGGGGAGGAGGAGCAGGCGGCGACGGCGCCGCGGCCTCGGGCTCGGCGGCAGGCGGTTGATCGACCGCGGCCGCCGCCCGCCCTCTCTTGGCCGCGGCCTTGGGCTCCGCCTTGGCGCGCCCCGTTTTCCTGGCCGCCGCTTTGGCGGCGGGCGCCGCGGTCGTCGCGCGCGCGCGCGCCAGAGCCGCCGGCGCGCCAGCCGCTGCCTCGCACGCGCGTCCGTCGCCCGCGCCATCGCTCGCGTCGCGTGAGGCGCGCGGCACCGAGGGACGCTCGGGGCGCCCAGCGCTCACGCCCGGCGCGGCCGCGGCACCAGACCTCTCTTCCGCCGGCGCGCCAGCGGGCGAGGCGGCGCTCGTCTGAAGGCGGGGTGCGGCGCGTCAGATGGGGAGCGCCGCGCGCCTGCCGCGCCCCCGCGCGCGCGCGGGCTGCCGGGCGCCCCATTTCGTTCGCGCGCGCCCTCCCGCCGCCGCGCCCGCCGTCGCCCGCGCCCACCACCCTCCCACAGGCCACTCTCAACCCCCATCTCACCGAACTACCACCCTGCAGGCCAAACCGCGCCCGCGCGGCGGCGACCGCGGCCGCGAGCCACGAGTGGTGCCCCGCCGCGGCCGCTTCCAGCGGGGCCACTCCTTCCGCGGTCAGCCCGCGCACGGTGGCCAGCGCGGCCAGCGCGGCCTGGGACGAGGACGACGCCATGGCGTCGAGGTGTGTGGGGGTGGCGCTGCGCGCGGCCACTCTCTCCCTATGGCCGCCCGCGCCGCGCTGCTGCTGGCGGCCGCCGCCGGGGCGGCGAGCGCGTCGGTGATGCACCCGCCGCCGCGGCCGGGGCTGGCCCGGCTCGAGGCCGGTAGGGTTGGTGGGAGTGGGAGGGCTGGGGGTGCGGGCGCCGGTGCCTAACGCCCACCCCCTCTCCCCCTCCACCAGACCTGCTCAAGTCGCCTCTGCGCCCCTCGGTCGAGGCCGGCGCGGACGCCTGCTTCGCGTCCGTGGCCGCCGACCTCTCCCCCTCGCGCTGCGCGGCCGACCTGGACGCCGCGACGCACACCGCGTTTGCGCTGCGCTTTCTGGCGTGCTACGCCGACGCGCACGGGGAAGGCGGGGCGCTGCCGGGCTGCGTGCGGCGCGCCGCGTCGCGCGCGCCCGCCGACGCGCCGTGCGTCGCGTCGCTGCCCGACCGCCACCACGCCACCTTTGACGCCATCCGCATGCACCTGGACACGCTATGCATGTTTTACCAGGCCCGGGAGCATGCGCGCGGCGCGGACGCGGTGGCGGCGGGGTTGGCGGCAGCGGCGGCCGACGCGGCGGGGGCCGTCGCGGGCCTGTCCGCCGACGTGGCCGCCGCGCGCCTCATCCTGGCCGATGTGGCCCAACAACTGGGCGCCCTGCGGTCGGCGCACGCGGCTGCGACGGCGGCGGGCGAGGCGGTCGCCGCCGCGGTCGAGTCGCTCAACGCGGCCGAGGCGCGCCGCGCGGCGGCCGCCACCGAGCGCTGGCGGGGGGTGGGAGATGCGGCCACGCGGGCGGAGCGGGCGCAGAGGGAGGCGCTGGCGTCGCAGCAGGGGTTGGTGGACGCGGTTGGGTGCGAAAAGGAGGGAAGAGGGGGTGGTGCGCGCTCGCGGCGGCAGACACCCCGACAACCCCCCTATTCCTCTCCAGCGCCCTCGCCGCGTCGACCCACGGCATGCGCCACACGCTGGCCGGCCTCGCCCACGTCGCCCGGTCGGCCGAGGCGGCCCTGGCGCTGCGCGCGCTGCGCCCACGCGCGCGCGCGGGTTTGGCGGGGGGTCTCGCGTTTTCGCTCTTCGCCCCGCCCCGCCTCGCGCACGCCCGCCTGCCGGTCGCGGTCGCGTTGTTGATCGCCGTCGCGGTCGAGTCGGTCGCGCTCGCGTGGCGGGCGTCGCGCGCGGCGCTGCCGCTCGCCGACGCGGCCTGGAAAGGGGCCGCCGCCGTCGCCCTCGCCGCGTGTGCGCGCGCGCTGGTGGTGGATGCCGACCCGGCCGCCGCCTCTGTCGCGCGGGCCGAGGCGGCGGCGGCCGCTTGCGCGCGTGCGGCGGCCGCGTGCGCGGCCGCGCTCGGCGGGGGGGCCCGGACGCCCCCACCTCTCCCGCCTCCATCCACCGCGCCCTGCGAGTCGGGCCTGCGCCCCGGGGCGCGCCGGTCGGCCCGCGTCGCGGGGCGGGGCCGGGCGCGGGGCCGCGGCGGCGACGAGTGAGGCGCGCGTCCGGCGCGCGTTCGCGCACACCACCCCCTCTCACCCTCCCAACCTTCCACCGCACGCCCGCCCTCATGTCGGCCGCCCTCATGACCAAGCCCATGCGCGCCGCGCCCGCCCGCCGCGTCGCGTCCCGCCGCTCGGTTGCGCCGCGCGCGCTCTCGGACGTCAACGTCGTCATCGGTGGCGGTAAGTGATGGAGTAGGGGCGTGCGTGTCCACGGGGGGCGGCATTGGGGTTGGCGGCCGCGCGGGCGCGCCGGCGCGGGGGATCCGGGGTCGGTGGAGGATAGCGCGCGCCGCGCGCGCCGCGCGCGGGCGGGCGCCGGGCCCACGCCACCGCCACGGTTGTCGTGGGGCGGCCTCGGGCCCACGGCGAGGGCAGTTGGGGCGGCCCGGCGGTGGGCGCGCGTGGCGCGGCGCGCCGGGCGCGGTCGCCCGCGCCGACCTCCCTCCCTCCCTCCTCCTCCAGCCACGATCGCGTCCCTGGCCCTGGGCCGCTTCGTCATCATGCCCCAGCAGCGCAAGGCGCTGGCCAAGGCGGGGGCGCCGATGCAGAACGGCAAGACGTAAGAGTCGAGTGACGGGGGGGGGTCCGGCGTCGCCGCAGCCCGCTGCGCCCGCGGGAGGATGGCGTGAGGTATCCGCGTGCGAGCCGACGCGCGCACGCCCCCTCCTCACCTCCTTAGCCACAAGGAGGCCGGCGACCGCCTCGCCGAGGAGGCGTCCTTTGCCCTCGCCACCAACGACCCGTCCGGCTTCAGGTGAGAAGGGGTGGTTGCGGTGGTGGTGGCGCGAGGCTTCCGCGGCTCCAAAAAAGAAGAAGAAGAAAAAAAGCGAAATCCTGACCTCGCCCCTTTCCTTTTTCTCTCCCCGCCAGCATCGTCGACGTCATGGCGTACGGCGCGATCGGCCACGCCCTCGGCTACTTTGCGCTGGCCACCAACTCGCTCTCGGCCGCGGGCTTCAACGCGCTGCCCTACTGAAGAGGCAGAGGGAGAGAAGGGGGTGGGGCCGCGCGCGCGCGTGTGGCCCCGGCCCTCCCCCCGGCCCTGTGCTCCCCGCCCGCTTCCCCGCCGAGCGCGCTGCAAGGTAGAAAAGAGACCGAGGCAGCGCCAAACACGGGGAGAGAGAGAGATGAGGGAGGCGCCAAGGGACTCGCACGCCGACTCCCTCTCTCTTCTCCTCCTCCCCTCTCCTCCTTTCAATCCTCGTCCGTCAGCTTGTCCGCCTTGAAGAAGCGGACGCGCACCGCGCCCAGCCAGGCCCAGGTCGCGCCGGACGCGGCGGCAAGGAGGGCGGGAAGGGTGGCGGCAGTCGCGCCGCGCGCGACGGCCGCGCCGGCCGCGGCGGCGACCGCCACGACGCCAACGACCGCCAGCACGACCCGCGCCTTGTCCAGGCGGGCCAGGGCTTTGAGGCAGGTGGCGCAGTGCGCGGTGTGGCGGTCCCAGTGGTCTAACAGGGCGGCGCGCGTCGGCGCGGCGGCCGTGAGCGGCAACGGAACCCCCGCCCCGGCCGCCGCGCGCACGGCCGGGTCCCAGTCCACCGCGCCGCCCGCGTGGTCTTGGAACCAGCGGTGGAAGGCGGCGACGCCGACGTCGGCGGGGGTCGCGAGCCAGTAGGCGCGCCAGCCTTTGTGGGCGGTGCTCAATTTCCTCGCCACGCCCGACATCACCAGCACGTCCTGGTCGGACAGGGCGTGGCCGAGGAGGTGGAAGGCGGCGGTGGAGAGGAGCCAGGAGAGGAAGCGGGAGGCGAGCGACACGCGCGGCGCGCGCGCGGGCTTGGCCGCCACGGTCCCCGTCGCCGCGTCGCGCGCGACCTCGCCACCGGGAGCGGCTCGCGAGTAGAATTTGGCAAAGGTGGCGCAGCGGCCGGGCGAGATCGGGGTGAAGTAGACGCAGGCGATCGCCTCGGACCCGTTGTCGTACACGTAGTGCGTCCGCAGCGCGCCGGGCGCGACAAACGTGCGCGTCGCCTTCATGCCGCCGACCCGCGACTTGACCGTGTACCCCGTGTGGGACACAGTGAAGCCGCGGGGCGCCACGCCGTCGGGCCCGAGCGCCATCCCCATCGGCGCGGCGCCCGCGCGCGTGTCGGACCCCATGACCCCTTCGTGCAGAAAGGGCGCGTGCCCGGGGTCGACCGAGTTTTCGGTCATCAGCAGCCAGTCGACGGGGGGGCACATGTAGCCCCACTGCGGAGGGGAGGAGGGGGGGAAAGTTTGGCGGGGTGCACGCGGCGCGCGCGCGCGCCTGCCTCCAACTCGCCACCCACGACGCCTGGCTCAAGCAGCCGTCTTTCTCCCCGCCCTCTCTCTCCTTTTCTTGCCTGCGACGCCGACCCCGGGTACGCGGGGTCGCTCCCGTCGAGCTCCTTCCACAGCGGCAGCGGCGCCGCGGCCGCGTCGAGCGCGGCGTCGGGGCCGGCGGTCGGCCACAGCCATAGGAGGCCCGCGCGTTCGCACACAGGGTAGGTTTTGAGGCGCGACCGGCGCGACCCCGTGACCGCGGCCGCAGCGGCGGCGTCTGTCGCCTGGGGGCAGCGCGTGCACGCGCCGCACGCGTCAAACTCCCAGCTGGCGAGGAGAAAGGTGGTGGATGGGCCGGGCGCGCGCGCGGCGGGAGGAAAGAGGGGTGGATGGTGGGTCGACCGCGCGTGCGGCCGAAAGAAAGAACACCCGACAGCCACCCCCGCGCCCCCATCTCCCTCACCCGTGGTACCGGCAGGACAGCACGCCATCCTCCAGCCGCCCCTCCGACAGGGGCGCAAGCCTGTGCGGGCACTCGTCGCGCGCGGCGGCCCACGACGCGCCAGAGCGCCAGACGACGACGGGCGTGCCCAGCACGGTGAGCGCGTTGGGCTTGGCCGTGTCCAGGTCGGCGATCAAACGCACGGGGTACCACCGCTCGCGCCAGGAGAACGGGGCCGCGGGGTCGTCGGGCGCGAGCCACGGCGTCGGCGCTGCAGGGACGCGGGGGCGCGTCGGCGCCACGTCCTCCCTCCGCCCGCCCACCCCCTCCGACCCCGCCCACACCCCCTCGCGCACAGTCGATCGGAATGTCGTCCACCGCGGGCGCGACGGGGCGGCCCAAGGACGCGGTGGCGTCGGCTGCGACCGCGGCCGGGGGGCGAAGGGTGGGACGCCGGGGCTGCGCGTGCGCCCGGGCAGGGGGCACGCCCCGGCCCGTGGCTGGGCGGGCGAGGCGGGCGCGCATCGAAAGGCGGGAGGTGGGCTCGGGTGTGCACGCACGATGACGGGCGCCGCCCCCGCACTCCCCGCCACCCTTTCCCCATAAGCCTGGGCGGCAGGCACCGCCCGCACTCGACCGCCACCGCCGTGCGCACGCGCTGGACGCCATGCCGGCCGACGCCGCGCCCCATGCGCCCCTCCCTTTCGGCGACGCCACCAACCGCCCGCCCCCCCCCGCCGACTTGTCCTTCCTGATGTCGCAAAAGTCGGGCCCGGTCGGCGGCGGCGGGCACGCTGGGTGGGCGCCGCGCGGGCGCGCGGTCGGCGCGCGCATCCCCGCGCGCGCGCCCGCGCCCGCCGGCGCCACGCCGCCGCCTCGCACCGGGGCGGCCGACGAGGACGCCATCGAAACAAGCGACGGCGAGCCCCGGGCGCTGGCCGCGCGGTCGGCCATCGCCACGAGACGGACGCGGGCCGTGGTCGCGGCCAGGGTGCGGGCGGCGAGGGGTGGGGGTTTCGGGATGGGGAGTGATCATGCGTCCCTGCACGCGGCCGCGGCAGGCGGCGCGCCCGAGGCGCCAACGGCTCCCCTTTTTCTCCTCCTCCAGCGCCCGCTGGCCGCCGGTTCCGACGCCGCCCTCGACCTGACCGCCTCCTCCTCCGGCTCCGACGCCGGCGGCGACGACGCGGACGCGACCGTGTGCCTGGCCGAGGCAAGGCGGCGGGCGGGCGGGGGTGGGGGTGGTGCGGCGCCGAAGGCGGCGGCCGGCCGCCGCCGCCGCGGCCCACCGCCGCCGCCACCCGCCGCCCCCACCCCCCGCCGTGCCGCGGTGCAGGCCCAAGTGGCGGAACTCAACTCGCTGGCCGCCTCGCTGCTCCCCGGCGGCACGCCCGCGACAGGCGCCGCCGCGGGCCGCGCGGCGGACGGCACCCCCCTGCGCGAGCGCCTGGCGCGCGCGTGGAACGGCAAGAGCTACTACGACCGACTCGTCGCGGAAGCCGCGGGAGGCGGCAAAGGGGAGGCGGGCGCGTCGGCGGCGCCGCGCGGCGCCCGCGCGGCGCGCACGCTCTCCCTCACGCCGCCGCGCGCCGGCGGCTTGCCCAGGGTGGCCACCCTCGCGCCCGCGCGCCCGCCCCTGGGCGGCGCCGCGCCGCCGCCCGCGCCGCGCGCGCCGTCCCCCGGCCGGGGCGGCCCGGCCGCGGCCGCCGCGGCGGCGCGCGCGACCGGCCTGGCGGCCCGCCTGCAGGAGTCTGAAGCCGCGCTCGCGTCCGAGCGCGCGCGTGCGGCCGCCCTGGAGGCCGAGCTGGGCGCGCTGCGGCGCGGCGCGCCCGGCGTACGCGCGCCGCCCGCGGCCGCGCTCGCCGCGCTCGCCGCGCGCTTTGCCCGGTTGCGCGACGAGGTGGACGGCGCGGTGGCCGACCTCGAGCGCGTGGCGAGGGGTGGTTGAAAGAAAGGCAATGAAAGCTACCACAAAAAACCTGCGAACCCCTCCCTCTCCCTCCCTCCCTCACGCCTCGCGCGCCGTCGCCGGGCGCCCCTTGCCCGGCGCCGACCGCAGCCGCGGCGTCGCCTTGAGCCCTTCCGCGGGCGAGAGCGTGATCGTCTGCCGCAGCAGCAGAGGGTCCTGCCCCGGCGCCAGCTCAAAGTCAAAGCGGGCGAGGAGGACGGCGAGCGCGGTCTTGGCCTCGAGGAGGGCCAGGGCGCGGCCGACGCATTGCCGACTGCCCGCGCCCCAAATCAAAAACGAGGCGCGCGCCTCGTCCGACACGCTCCCGTCGATCCACCGCGCCGGCCGGTACTCCATCGCGTCGCCCCCCCAAATCTCGGGGTCGCGGTGTTGTACGAGGGCGGGGACCGCGACCCAGGCGCCCTTGGCGACGGCGACGCCCAGCGCGTCGGTCTCGCGCTCGAGCTCGCGCACCAGCATGGGCGCGGGCGGGAACAGGCGCAGCGCTTCCCGCCAGGCGGCGTCCAGGCGGGGCCAGGCCTCGGCGTCGGTGGCGGACGCGGCCGCGGCGGCCGCGGCGCCGCCGGCAGCCTTCACCTTCGCGTCGACCTCCTCCCGCACCCACGCGAGCGGGCCCTCCGACCCCCCTTTGTGCAGGCAAAACAAGACGTACGCCAGCGCGTTGGCCGTCGTCTCCATGCCGGCGGCGAGCATGACGAGCGCCTGGTTGGCGACGGCGCGCGGGGAGAGGAGCGGCGCGCCCGTCGCTTTGTCCGTCGCCCGCACGCACAGGTCCAGGAAGGAGCCCGGCGCGACGCCGGAGCGCAGGGCGCGGGTGCCGATGGTTGGGGGTGGGGTCGGGGTGCCGGCCGCGGCGGCGGCCGCGGCTTCGGCCGCGACCGCTTCCCGGTGCGCGGCGATGAGCGGCATCACCGTTTTCAGCACCCGCTCCCGGTTGCCGCGCACGCGGGCCATGCCCGCGTCCGGCCAGCGGGACGCGGCCCACCGGATCAGCGGTTGGGCGACCGGGAAGAAGAGGAGCGCGGCGCCGTAGCGCGAAAAGGAGAGCCCGTTGACGCGGAAGATAGCGTCGAGGCCCTCCTTGAGGTCGGCGCCCGCGCCGCCGCGCCCCGCGTTGAGCGAGAGGCCAAACGCGACCTCGCCCACGACGTCCAGCGTGAGCACCTTGAACGATTCGTGCACGTCGACGACGGTGCCGGCCGCGGCGTCGAGCGACGCGGCGAGCGCGGACACGTGCGCCGCGACGAGCGGGCGGAAGCGGTCGAGCGAGGAGCGGAAGAAGAGGGGGACCCACACCGTGTTGCGGAGCGCGTGGTGGAAGGCGCCGCGCGCGGCGAGGATCGACGCGGCCTCGAACTCGGCGTCGCGGCCAGACCAGAACGACGCGAATTTGGGGCGCTCCCGGTTGCGCAGCAGGATGGAGCGCGACACCGCGGGGTCGGCGACGAAGATGAACGGGCGGCTCCCGCCCCACGACTTCCACACGCGGCCAAACGCGGCGCGCGCCTCGGCGTGCACCGCGGGCGACCCCCTCGCCCGCAACTCCAGGATGCCGCCCGTCACCCAGCGCGGCCGCTTGCCGGGCACGTGGCGCAGGCGGAAGCGCCAGAGGGGGCGGAAACCGTAGAGGACGATGGCCTGGGGAGGGGGTGGGAGGCGGGAGGCGGGTCGGCGGCAGCATGGAGGGCTAGGAGGGGCCGAACCACGCCCGCGCGCGCGCCGCGCGTGCCGCCCGCTCGCAGATGGGCATGTGCATGTGCGCAGACGCCACAGGAAGCGCGGCGCGCGCCAATGACGCGCGCGGCGCCGCCGGCGCCCGCGCACCCCGCGCCAGCGCGCCGCTCACCGCGACGGCGGCCGCCAGCGCGACGCCCAGCACGCGCAGGGCGTCGAGCGACATGACGGGCGAGGAGGGCGGCGCGCCCAGGCGGGGCGGGGGGAGAGTGCGGGGCGTGCGCGCTGGCCGCGCCACGTCCCGTCCGTCGCGTTGCAGTGTCTCCCTCCCTCACGCCGACCCCGGCGGCGGCGGCGGCGGCGCCCCCCCCCCCGGCACCCCCTGCGCCGCCCACGCGGCGGCCGCGGGGGGCAGCTCGAGCGCGCCCGCGCGCGGCGGCGACCGCGGCCGCGCGCCCGGGCCCCGCGACGGCGGCCGGCTCGGCGGCCGGGACGGCGGCCGCGACCGGGCAACCGCCGCCGCCGCCGCGGCCAAATAGTCGAGGTCGACGGGGCGCGCAGGCGGCGACGCGACGCGCGGCGGCGCCGACTCGATGTCGCCGCCGCCCGGCGCCGACCGCCTGCCCCCTCCAGTCGACCCGCGGGAGCCCCCACCGAGCACGCACGCGGCGCCCGGCGTACCCACGGCGTGACCGCCGCCGCCCGTGGGGAGCAGTCCCTCATAAGGCACGGAGAAGAGCGACACCGCGGCCATTGCCGACCCCGACGGCCCCAGGCCCAGCAACGGTTTGAGCGAGCGTTCGGCGTCGACCGAGAAGTCGGCCATGACGTCCGCCATGAGCGCGTTGCAGGTGCGGCGCCGGGCGGCGCGTTTAGGAGCGGGGGCGGGGAGGGCAGACTCTTTGCCGCCTCCACTCCCGCCTCCTCCGTCGCCCAGGGGCACGTCCGACCAAGGCGCGGACCGCGCGGGCGACACGGCGGCGGCGGCCATGCCTCCCGGCGCGGACTCGGTGGAGAGGCGGTCGAGCGAGAGCGGGGGCGGCGGGGCGCGCGCGGCGCCGACGGCCGCGAGCGGCGGCCCCGCGCCCACGATCGACCCCGGCGGGCTGGTCTCTCGGAGGGACGCGGCCGGCGAGAAGCCATCGACGCAGGAGCCGTCGGCGGCGGCGCCCAGGTCGGAGGCGGGGGCCGCGGGCGGCGGCTCTGCGCCCGCCCCCCCCTCGCCCAAAAACGGCGCGTCGCCGCCCCCGGGCGTGAGCAGGAACACGCCCACAAACACGATGAGCACGCCGAGGGCGAACATGGAGGCGGAGAGCGCGTTGAAGGTGCTGAGGGAAGGGGGTAGAGCGGGAGTGGGCGCGCGCGCGGCGACCCCACCCCGCCCTCTCTCTCTCCTCCGCCCCTCACCGATACTCTTTGTAGTACACCATACCGCCCACGATGGAGAACAGGGTCCACGAGATCTGCATCATGGGCACGATGACGACCGCGGGGAAGAGGCGCAGACCCTTGTTGAGGCGTGAGACCCAAAAGAGCGCGGTGAGCACCAGCGCCCCGACACACACCCAGAAAAACCAGGACCCGAGCTGGGACCGGCCGTGGAGGGTGGTGCGGAGCAGGGTGGAGATGGCTTTGCAAAAGATGACCGACTGGGTGCCGAGGAGGCCGGAGAAGAGCGAGTACGAGACGGGGAGCGAGCGGTGCCACCGCGCGCGCGCCGCGGGCGGGGCGCCCGGGTCCGCCACCACTTTCTTCCCCGCCCGGTAGAGCGCGTACGAGGCGCCAACGCCGGCAAACAGGAGGACGAGGTACGCGATGTAGGCGGGTTCGCCATAGGCCGCGACGAGTTGGCCCGCCTGGTTGGGGGTGAGGGTGGGGCTGGGGTCGGGGCTGGGGTCGGGGTTGGGGCCGACCGACGGCCCGCCCCCGCCTCACCTTGAGCAGGTCCGACGAGTGGTTCCCGAACGACACGAGCAGCACACACCCGACCGTGATGGCCGCCGTCGCGCCCAGCACGCGCCACGTGACGCGCTCGCCCAGGACGCAGCGCGCAAACACGACGTTCGACACAAACTGGATCGACCCGAGCGCGGCGAGCAACGATTGCGCGGCGAAGCCGAACGAGACGAAGTTGAGGACGTTGCCGCCGGCAAAGAGGGCGATGCCGGCCTGCCACTCGTGGAAGCAGCTGGAGGGGGCGAGGGGGGAGGGTGGGCGGCGCGCGCGAAAGAAGGGGAAAAACGGCCACCCATCGCCCTCCAGCCTTTCTCACCGCACGGGGCGGGCGGGCTTGCCCGCGTCTTCGACCGCTTGGCGCCGGTTGTGGCCCAGTTTCATCAGGTTCTAAAAAAGAAAGAGAAAGGGAAAGAGGGGGTCAGCGCGGGCGGCCGTTGCCACTCCGCCGCCCGCCTCCCTCCACCCGCGCACCGTGCCCAGGTTGATGAGGATGGACCCGATCTGCGGGCAAGGGAGGTGGGGAAGGGGTGGGCGTCGCGCGCGGGCGGGGGCGACGGCGCCGCGCGCGCCGTCCGCCCGGCCCGCGCCTCGCGCCGCTCGCTCCCGCGCGCGCTCTGACATCGGGCCGTGGGCGGCGGCCGCGTGCGCAATACCAATTCCGTCCCTCCCCCCGGCGCACGATGTTGACCACCGCGCCCACCACCCACGTGGGCGCCATGGCGCCCGCGCGGTGGCGGGAGGGGAGCGGAGGCGGGCGGGGGCGGGGGCGCCCACGGGAGAGTGCGCATCGGCGACGACGCACCTCCGTCACACCCATCGACGCCTTGGCGCGCGCCCCGCCCGCCGCGCCGGCCATTATGGCGGCGCCCGCTGGGCGCGGACCGGCCGACGCCATCGTGGCCGAGTGCGGCGCACGCGTCGTCGCGGCGCTCGTCGCGGCGCGGAGGCCGGCTGACGACAGAGCGCGCCGGGCTCTGCCCTCGACAGGGCGGCGAGGGCACCCGGCCCGCGTGTGGGTGAGCTGGGAGGGGAGGGAGGGCGCGGCGTGGCGAAGAGGCGGTCCCGCGCCCGCGCGCGCGCCCCGACCATCCCTTTCCGCACCCTCTTCCAGTTTAATCTCGACGCCCCGCCCCCCCCTCCGTCCGCCGCGGCCGCCGTGGCATCTGTCCGCGCGCACGAGGGCGGCCCCGGGGTCGTGCTCGACTTCCTGCTGCAGCCGGCGCCCGACGGCGGGTGGGGGGCCACGAGCGGGAGCGGCGACGACGCGGGCGACGCTTCCACCGCGCCGGCCGAGGTGCCGCCACCGGAAGACGGCGCGCCGGCGCCCCTGGGCGGGCCGGAGGAGGGCGGGCGCACGCTCTTGGAGCGGTGGTGGGTGCGGTGCGAGCCGGCGGGCGAGGGGGCGCCGCCGCCCCCCCCCTCCCTCTCCACCGACCCCACCGCCGCGCTGTACAAGCGGCTGGCCGTGCTCCTGCGGTGCGCAGCCACGCTGGCGGCGTCGCTGCCGGCGTCGCGCGCGGCGGGCGCGGCGGCGGCGGGCGCGCCGTACGCCCTGCGCTTTCGCCTGTGCCGCCAAACGATTGATGACAACGCCCCTTCAACATCTTCGCCGGCCGCGGCCGCCGCGGCGTCGTCCGGCGGCCGCCTCGCCGCCGTCGACCTCGCCCCGACCCCCCTCCCCGGCGGCCGCGCGTTCCGCGTCTGCGTCGCGTACCGCCCCGCGCCCGCAGTCGCGTCCCTGGAGGCGGCGGTGGCGGGAGCAGGGGGCGGCGGGGGCGCGGTGCGCGTGCGTGGCGGGGGGGTGGTCGCGGGCCCTCGCCCCTCACCCCTACCCTCCCCGTCCCCGCCGTCATCGTTTGGCGCCGACTGGGGGCGCCGCCTGGCCAGCGCGGGCGCGCGCGGCGCGGCGTCGCCGCTGGCGGCCGCGGCCGCGAGCGCGGCGCGCGACGCGGCGGCCGCGCTCGCCACCGCCGCGTCCGGCTTGCTCACCGCGGCGTCGTCCGCCGCCAGCGGCAGCAGCGCGGCGTCGACGCCCAGGGGATCGGGAGGGGGAGGAGGCGGAGGGGTGCGCCCTCCCCCACACCTCCGCGCGCCGCCGTCGGCGCCCGTTTCTATCCCCGGCGCCGCCCGCCACCATACCGCCGTGCGCGGCGTGCGGTCGTCCACCGAGCTGGCGCGGGACGCGGCGTCGCCCGGCGGGCGGCCGCCGCGCGCGGCGGCGGGGTCGGCGCCCGTCGGGGGGGTGGGCGCGGAAGCGCTGGCGTCCGCGCCGGCGTCCGCGTCCGCCGCTGTCATCGGCTTTGTCCCCCCGCGGTCGCTCTCCGGGTCGTCGTCGGCCGGCCGCGCGCCGCCGCCGTCGCTCCCGCCGTCGCCCCTCCTCCCGTTCGCCTCCCTGCCCGACTCGCCCGCCTCCGCCCGGCGCCCGTCCCCGCTGCCGCCGCGCGTGCCCTGGGCGTCGTCGGGGTCGGGCTCCGGCGCGCGGCGGTCGCCGTCGGGCGACGGCGCGCCGCCGCTCCCGCCGCCGCTTTGGCAGCTCTCCGCGTCCCCGCTCTCCGGCTCCCTCCTCTCCTCCTCCACCACACTGACGCGTGTGCTGCCGTCGCCGTCGTCGTCGCCGTCGGCGCGCGGCGGGTGGCCCGCGCGGTCGCCGTCGCGGCTCGCTCTCGGGCCGGCGGCCCTGCCGCCGCCGACCGCGCTCGGCGCCGGCGCGGACGACGGCCTGCCGTTTGCGCTAGATGACGATGATGGAAGCGGCAGCGCGGCGCCGGCAAAGGAGGGGGTGGCGGCGTTGCTCGCGGCGCTCGACGACGCCGACGACGCCGCGGCGGCCGACGCCGACGGCGACGGCCGCGACGACCCTCCATCGCCCACCACCACCGTGGAGGCCGGCCTTGTGGCGGCAGCCGCGCTCGGTGAGGGCATGCGGCGGCTGGCGGCCGGGTGAGGGAGAGAAGAGGAGAGGGAGAAGCGCGCTCTGCTTTCTTGTTGGCCGCCGCCGCGACCCCGGCACACCGTCACACATTCTCCTCTCTTCTCTCCCGCTCGCGCGCCGCGAGCGCGGCGACGGGTGCCCAGCGGAGCACGGGCGCGCAGCGGGTGGGGTCGGCCGCGACCGCGCGCCGCAGCAGGGCGAGGGCGGCGCGCCCGTTGCCCTTTTGCAGTTCAAGCAGGGCCCACGCTTGCAGCAAGGGCGCAGTGGCGGGCGCCGGGGTGTGCACCAGGGCGAGGCCGGCCTGCAAGACAGCACGCGCGCGGTGGTCTTGCGCTCCCCCCTCTCGCCGCGAGCGCCGCGCCTCGGCCTGGGCCCAGCTGACCCAGCCCTTCGCATGCAGCGGGTCCAAGGAGACGACGCGCTCAAAGACGGCGACCGCGCGGTCGTAATCCTGAGTAAAGGGAGAGGCGAGGGGCGGCGTCGGCCGCGCGCTGGCCGAGCGCGCCGCGCGCGCGCAGCGCACGCCGCCGGCGGCGGCCTCTTTCCGCTCAATTATCCTCCCACCTGGGACCGACACAGCTCCAGAGCGCGCTGGTACATTCGCGGCGGCAGCGACGGCGAGGGCGGGGGCGGGACGCCCGACGCGCCGCGCACGCGCCCCGCCATGGGCCGCGCGTGAGCCGGGCGCCAAATCCCTGAAGCAGCGCTTGAAGCGGACGACGGCAGGGCGGCGGGAGGGAAGGAGGTGCGAGGCGCGAGGAAAACGGGCGGCATGGTGCAGCAGGGCGCACACCCAGCGAGCGCCTGCCGACCACGATGGCGCTCTCGCGCCCGCACACGGGTCGGCTGGGCGGCAGCCGACCGCAGAGGGCGGGGAGACGGCGCAGAGTGGGGCCCGACTCGGCAACACACTGCGCGTGCGGCGCCCGCGCGCGCCACACACACACCCCTCTCCCCTGTTTCAGCGGCTCATCGACCGCGACCCGCCACGGTCACCCCGGCGGTCACCCCCCGGCGACCGCCCGCGGCGCGGCGGCGAGCGTGAGGGCGACCGCCGGCGCCGCTCGTCGCGCGGCGGCGACCGCGCGCGGCGCGGCGACCGCTCGCGCTCGCGGCGCGGCGACCGCGACCGGGACCGGCGCCGGCGGTCCCGGGACCGGGACCGCGACCGGCGCCGCTCGCGGCGGTCGTCGCCGCCGCGGCGGTCGCGGTCGTCGCGGCGGCCGTACTCCTCGCGCGGCCGGTACCCCCCGTAGCCGCCGCCGGGCGGCCCGGGCGGGCCGCCGTAGCCGCCGCCGCCGTACCCGCCGCGGTCGTATCCGCCGCCGCCGCGGTCGCCGCCCCAGCGGCCGGGCGGGCCGTAGCCGCCGCCGCCGCCGCCGCCCCCCCCCCCCCCGCCCCCCCCCCCCCCCCCCCCCCCCCCCCCCCCCCCCCGGCGGGGCCCCCGGCGCCCCCAGGCGCGCCGCGAGCGGCGCGCCCACGGCCAGAAGGGCCGACCGCACCGCGGGGGCGGGGGCGGCCGCCGCCGCCCCCCCCCCACCCCCCACCGCCGCGGGGCGGCCCCATGTCGCGCCGCGGCGGGCGCGGGGCCTCGACCGGCGCGCAGTCCTTCTCCGTGGACCCGTCCTCGCGCGCGACGCCGACCGTCGCCTCCTCGCCTTTGGCGCGCAGCGAGGCGCCCTCGAGTTCAGCGAGCGCGCGGTCGAGCTCGGCCTCGGTCGCGAAGTCGACGACGCCGATCAGGGCGCCGTCGGGGGCCTTGTAAACGTTGGTGTGCGTCGCGGTGCCGACCTTGCGCGCGAAATCTTTGACATCCTGCCACGACGCCCCCGGCGGCAGCCCGGTGACGCGCAGCTTGTAGTCGGTGCGCCGGGTGACGCCCGCGCCGCCGCCGCGGCGGCCGCCGTGCGCGAGTTCGCAGCGGATGGCCGTCCCTTTCAAATCCGCCCCCGTCTTGGCCGCGACCGCGGCCTCGGCTTGGGGAGGCTCCGCAAACTCGACAAAGGCAAAGCTGAGCGGGGGGAGGGGTGGAGGGGGTGGAGTCGGCTCGCGCCGCCGCTGGCGTCGCATGCGGCGGCCGCGATCCGGCCCCCTCCCCCTCCCCTCTCCCTACTCACTGCGGCGGGCGCCCCGTCTTCTTGAGGTCGACCGCCACCACTTCCCCGCACTCGGCGAAGGCGGTCCGCAGGTCGTCGTCGCCGACGTCGCCGGAGAGGTTGCCCACGAAGACGACGCGCGACGGCGCGACGGCTGAGGGGGTGAGGGAGGTGTGCGTGTGAGCGGCGCGCGGCGACGGCGGCCTCGCGAGCGCTGGCCGCCGGCGCCGCGGGCGGCGGCGGCGCGGCGCGATTCGCGCGGTCGCCGCGGCCGGCTCGTTCCCGGCCCACCTTCGGACATGGTGGCGAAGCGAGGGGCTAAATGGGCGGGGAGCGTGGGGCGCCGCCGCGAATGGGGAGTGGGGAGACTTCGCCGGCGGCGGCGGCGACGGCAGGCGCCGCGCTCACTCTTTCCGCCGGCACCCCGGTTCCCGCGAGCCGTCACACGACCACACTCTCCTCCCACCACTAGAGCGCGCGCTGCCCCGCCCGCCGCGTCCCGCGCGCAAACGCGCCCGAGACCGCGAGCCCCGCGGCGCCGCTGGCCGCGAGCCACCGCACGCTCGCCAGCCGCGACGCCGCCGCGGCCAGCGCTGCGGGCGGCAGAGTAATGACTTGCGCGACCAGGGACGGCGGGCCCAGGCCCCACGCGCGCGCGGCGAGCGGCGCGTGCGGCGCGAGCGCGGCGGCGACCAAGAGCGCCTCGCGCGCCGCGCCCGCGCCGGGGCCGCGCCCGCCCATATCGAAGCCTTCTGTGGCGCGCCGGCGCAGGGCGGCTTCAGCGGCGAGCGCGCAGGCGGCGTGGGCGGCCAGGGTGAGCGCCGCGGCCGCGGTCGGCGGGCCGTACCGCCGCGCCTCGGCCAGCCAGGGCGCGAGCGCGGGGTCGGGGCCCAGCAGCAGCAACGAGACGGCAGTGGCGACGAGAGCGGGTGGGGAGGCGGCGGCGGGGCCGCCCGCGGCGGCGAGGGCGAGCCCATACCCCGCGAGCGCCGCGGCGTTGGCCGCCGCGGGCAGCCAGGCAAGGCCGTGCGAGGCGAGCGCGCGGGATGCCGCGCCCGCGGGCGTCGCGCGGGTCGAGGGCGGGGCCGCGGCCCGGCCGGCCGCCCACGCCGACGCGAGGGCGTCGGCCGACCCGGCCGACGCCGCGAGGCCGCCCCGCCCGCGCCCACCGGCGGCGGCCGCCGAGCAGCGCAGCTTGAAGGCGAGGGCCAGGATCAAGCATTCCGCGGCGGCAACGGCGATGAGGGCGGTGCTGGAGAGGAGGGGAGAGGGGGGTGGGTGAGCGACGCGCGCGAGAGCGAGAAAGCGGCTCCGGCCCCCGCCCCACACCCCTCTCCTCACCGTCCGGCCTCTTTGGCGTCCGCCATCGCCGCCGCCACCGCGTCCGGAAAGAGCATTGCCTCGGCCGGGAGCGGCGGCGGCGCCGCCGCGCGCGTGGCGCCCGCCGCCGCGAGCGCGCCCGCCCACGCCAGCAGCGCCGGCGCCAGCAGGGCGCCCGCGCGAGGGGACCGGGACCGGGCCAGCAGGGTGGCCAGGGCGAGCAGAATGGCGGAGGCAAAGACGCAGAGCTGGTGGAGAGGAAAAGAGGACGGGGCAGGGAGGCAGTGGGCGCGCGCGCGGTCGCCGCGGCGCCGCCCCCTCCCACACAACTTGCCACCTCCCCACCTGCAGCCTGGGCGCCCCCGGAAACGTCTCCCCAGCAACATAAGCCCCCACCGCGCCCGCCGCGCCCGCCGCGAGGGCGGCCGACTGGGCGGCGGCGAGCCGCGCGCGGCGCGCGGGGCGCCCACCCGCCGCCGCGGCCGCCGCCGCGGCCGCGCCGGCGATGAGAAGCCAGGCGGGGCTGTGGCCCGGGGCGACGGCGTCGCCCCAGATCGCCGCGTCGTCGGCGGCGGCGTCGAGGGGGAGGTGAGACGCGTCGAAGAGGGAGACGCAGAAAGCGCCTCCGGGCGCGCAGCCGGCCGCCCAGGCGCGCAAGAGAGGGGGTTGGAGGAGGAGCATGGCCGCGCCGGCGGCTGCCGCCGCGGCCGAGATGCGAAGGAGGAGGCCGCGCGAGCCGCGGGCCGAGGCCGCCGCCGCGCCGGCGGCCGAGGGCACCGCCGCCGCCAGAAGCACCGCGCCCGCGGCCGCGCCGTCGGCCGGAGGCGCTCCAGTGGCGGCGTCCAGGGCGTCAAAGATGACGAAGCGGGCGTGAAAGGCGGACGCAGCGGCGAGGGCGGCCCAGAGGAGGGCCAAAGAGGGCGGGGGGCGCGGGGTGTCGCGCGCGCCGCGGTCGCCGCCTTCTCCTCCTTGCGCCGCCAACCACGCGCGCACGGGAAACACGGCCACCATGGCATACAGCGCCAGGGGCAGCACGGGCATGGACGCCGGCAGGAGCAGCAGAGACGCTTTGGCCGCTGCGAGCGTGGCCGCCGCGGCGGCGACGCCGCGCGGCGCGGCCCCAGACCGCGCCAGCGACCGCGCCGCGAGAGCGACCGCAACCGACGTCGCTAGCACGTAGTATCCCGGGTAGAGCTCGGGCGCGGCGTCCGCGTCGGCGGTCGCGGCGGGGCCGCCGGAGAAGAGCGACTGTTCGAGCGCGGCCAGGGTCGCGGCTTGGAGGAGCAGCGCGCCGCCCACCACCGCCCGCGGCGCCCGGCAAGACACCGCGCCCGCCAGCGCGAGCGCGGGCGCGGCGGCGGCGGCGGCGGCGGCGGCCGCCGCGCGCACGCCCGCGCCCGCGGGGTCGGCGGAGGGGTCGGCGCCCAGAAAGCCGTAATGGTGGTGCGCAAACCAGGCAACGGACCCAAATGCCCCTATAGCAAAGATGACGTAATCCCTGGCGGCCCCGGAGTCCCAGTGGAGCGCGAGGCCGGCCGCCGCGGCGAGCGGCGCGGGGAGCGCCCAGGCGGGGGCGCCCGCCGCGAGCGACGCCGCGCCGGCGGCCAGGACGAGTGCGGGGCCGGCCCAGGCGGCGGCTCGGGCGTCGGATTTGGAGGGGGAGGCGGCGGCGGCGTCCGACGCGAGGCCGGCCGCCCTGAGCGCGCACGCCGCCGCGAGCGGGACGAGCGCCGCGGTCGCCGCCACCGCGCCCCACGGCGCGGGCAGCGCGATGTACTGCCCCGCGGCGCGCAGCAGGACGCGCCCCTCAAAGCCGGCGACGGCGGCGGCGGTGGAGGTCAGCAGGAGCGCGCGGCGGGCCGCGCGGCGCGGCGCTGGCGCGAGCGGGAGCCACCACAGGCCGTCCGGGGCCGCCGCGAGCGCGAGCGGCGGCAGCGCGGCCAGCAGGAGCAGCGCCCACCCGTGCACGGCGTGCGCGAGCAGGCGGCGGTGCACGGCGGCGTAGAGGGACGGCGGGAGGAGGCAAAAGAGGAGCGCGCCGCGCGCGCCGTCGCCGCGCGTCGGCGCGAGCGCGCGCGGGGCGCCGCCCTTGCCCGCCGCGGACGCGAAACTGGAGGGCAACGGCCCCGCCAGCGCAAAGTAGAGCACGCCCAGCCAGGCGGCCGCGCCAAAGGGGGCGGCGGGCGGGGAGAGGGCGGTGAGCGCGACCAGCGCGCCGGCCGCGCCGCCGAGCGGGAGCGCGGCGGCCAGGGTCGCCCGCTCCAGCGCCAGCGCGGCCGCGGGGTGCGCGCCTTGCACCCACCGAAACTGGAGCGTGGCCCAGGCGCCGGTGGCGAGCAGGGTGGCCGCGTTGAAGGCGGCGGCGAGGGCGGCCAACAGGAGGGGGCGGCCCGGGGGCAACGGCGCGCGCGTCGCCAGGAGGGCGAGATTCACACCCGCCAGCGACATCCAGGCGGAGGCGAGTGCGCCCTCGCGCACGCCGGCGGCGTCGAACAGGTAGGTGGCTGCGGCGCCGGCCTAGGAAAAGGAGGAGAGAGGAAGGGGGTCGGCGCGTGACGGCGCGCCCGCCCGCCGCCGCCCCCGTCCTCCACCCCAATCTTCTCACCAGGGCCATCCCGCACACCGCGCGGTCGGCCGACCCCGCGACGACGGCGAGCGCGGGCAGCAGCGCGAGCGCGGCGCGCGCGTTGTGGGCAAAGGGGGCGGGGTCAAAGCGCAGGCCCCGCGGGTTGGACGACGGCATTGCGGCGGGTGCGAGGCGAGGGGCGGGGATGAAATCAGGGCGCGGCGGAGGGCATGCGGGCGGCGCACGATCGGTCGGCGCCCGCGGCCGCAACCGGCGCGCCGGCGGTTGGGGTCGGGGTCGCGGGGGCGCGCCCGACGGCCGCGGCTGGGTGGGGGTGGGGAGAGACAGAGGGCAGCGCGGCGCGGCCGCCTTCACTCTCTTGTCCCCGACCACCATGCTGGCCTCCGGCCCCTCCTCCCCTCCCCCGACCCTGACCGGCCGCGTGGACGCCGCCCGCCGCTGGCTGCGGGGCGAGTGGGTCGACCCGGCCAAGCGCGCGGCGAACATGGTGCGACGGCGGAGGGGGGCGGTCGCGCCGCGCCGCGCCACGTGCGGCAGCCGACGCGCACCTCACTACATCTGTCCTTCATCAGTCGCTGCTGCGCGCGGTGGGCCTCTTTGTCGGCGGCGTCATCGTCGCGCGCAACTTCGGCGACGCGTTCAACGTGTGACGCGGCCGCCGCGTGGGTGGTAGCGTGAGATCGTCGGCGTGGGGCGGCGCGTGCAAACAGGGAGCGCGCGTGCAAACAGGGAGCGGCGCGAATCGGCGCCGCCCGTCTTTTCTCTCTCTCCACACCGCCCCGCGGGGGGGCGCCAGCCCCCGCGCCCGTGCCGCCGGCATGGAGCCCGGCGACGACACCAAATCCGCCGCCCGGTCCAAGTGGAAGGCCGGCCGCGCCGCGAGCGCGCGCGGGCGCGGCCGCCGGGGCGGCGCCCGCGGCGTCGGCCGCGGGCGGACGGCCGATGATGAGGAGGAGATGGCGACCAACGAGGCGCGGTGCGCGCGGTTGGAGGAGAAGAGAGAGGGGGAGGTCGCGGGCGGCGTCGACCTCGCCTCCTCAACCCTTCTCCCCGCCGCCCTCCCTTTCAGCTACGCGTCCGACTCGTCCGCGTCCGACGCGGGCCCCCGTCGCGGTGCCGACCTGGGCGAGCTGCTGGCCGCGCTGGGCCCGGCCGACGCGGCCGCGCCCGCGCGCGCGCGCGCTGCGCTCGACGCCGCGCTGCCGCCGCCGCCGGCCGACGCCGCGACCGCGGCCGCGGCGGACGCCGTGTTTGCCATCGATGTGAGCGGGCTGGACGGCGCGCTGGCGGGGGTGTCGCTGTCCGCACTCGTCGACGCGCCGCGCGGCGCGCTCTCCTCCGACGACGGCGAGAGCGCGCACCCGTCCGCCTCGGGATTGGACGATGGCGCCACGGAGAGTGACGCTAGCGACGGAGAGCCGGAGGCGGCGCCGCCGGCCCCTCCACGCCCTCCACCCCCTCTGCCGACGCCGTCGGCGCTCGACGCCGAGCTCGACGCCCTGCTCGCCGGAACTGCGGGGCCCGGCGGTGGCCCCGGCGGCGGCTGGCTGTGAACGGCGCGCCGTGCAAACGGAACGAGCGACAAACACAACCCCCCTGAAACCAGACCCTCTCCTCTCTCCTTCACCCCTGCACTGCCGCCGGCGCCGGCGGCCACGCCGCCAGCACAGGCGCCAGCGGCGGCTCCGGCAGGACGGCGACCGCGGCCGCGCCCCCGGCACGCAGGCGGAAGAGGCCGGTGCCGGGCGCCATGGCCGCGCCCATGATGATGGACTCCGACACCCCCCGCACGTCGTCCACCGCGCCGCGCAGGGCGGCATCGAACAGGTGGTCGGTGGTGCGCTCAAAGGAGGCGAGCATGAGGACTGAGTCTTTCATGCGCGCGATGCCAAAGCGCGTGATCCCCAGCGCCTCGCCGCGGCACGTCATGCAGTCGGCGAGCAGCATATTGTGCCGCGCGTCGACCTCCATGCCGTGCGCGCCCATGGTGGTGGCGACTTCGGACGCGATCGAGGCGCGGGCGGCTTCGATGCCGAGCACGCGTTCGACCTCCATCACGTGATTCGTCGTCGTCGCCGCTCCATCCACGCCCGGCGTGCCCATGACGGCAGCCAGGTCGCGCCCTTCGACGGTGAGGACGACGGAGGCGCCGTCGGGCGCCCGGGTGAGGACCGCGCGCTCGACGCTCGGCACGCCCGCGACGACGACGCTGGGCAGCGCGCGCAGCAGGGCGTGCAGGGCAAAGAGGGTGGGCGGGGCGACGTGTTTCGGCGCGGGAGACCTCGTCGGCGCCGCTTCGGCAGCGGCGGCGGCCGCCGCCGCCGCGCCGCGGCCGGCGCCCGCGTCGTCCGGGGGATAGACCCACACTTCCGGCTCCCCGCCCCCCGCCGCCGCCACCAGGCGCACGTGCTCGTCCTTGAGGCGCAGCTTGGGCGCAGCGACGAGCGCGGCCGCGATGGCGGCCGCGCCGGGGCCGGGCACGCGCGGCACGACGCGCGCGCGCGCGCCGCGCGGGCCGAGCACCGCCTCGATCGCGGTCGCGGCTTCGGCCAGGGTGGTGCGTTGGAGGGCTTCTTGGACGGCCCTGCCGCCCGCTTCGGACGCGTCGCGGAGGGCGACGTGGATGATGGGGGTGGAAATGGATTTGGCGGCATTGATAATTTCTTTGACGCGCGGCACGCCCAGCGTGACCGACATGGACGCCACGCCCGCAAAGTGAAACGTTTTGAGCGTCATCTGGGTGCCGGGCTCCCCGATGGATTGCGCGCCGACCGCTCCCACCGTCGCGCCGGGCGCGACGCGCGACTCGTCGTAGCGCCCCGCGGCCGCGCGGACCATGGCCGCCACGTCGGTGGGCGTCGCGATCGCGCACGCGGCGGCGGCGGCCTCGGCCGCGGGGTCGCCGCGCGCGTCGGCGGGCAGGGACAGCCGCGCGCGCAGCGCCGCGGCCGCACCCGCCTCGCCCTCGGCAAACGCGGCGAGCGCGCCCGCAAACGCGGGCGAGACCGCCACCTTGGCGCCAGCGGCCAGGGCACCGCCGCGCGCGTCGCCCCGGGGGCCGGCGTCGGCGCACGCGGCGAGCGCGGTCGACGCGGCCGCGCGCAGCTCGGACGGGAGAGGGCCCAGCGCGGCGCGAGGCGTGCCCGCCGTCCGCTCCGCCCGTCGCCGCGCCGCCACCACGCTCGCCAGCGTGCGCGGCAGGTCGACCGGGGCCGCCCCCCCGCCGTCCATCGCGCCCGGGTCGAGCCCGTCGTCGCCGTACCGCAGCGCGACGACGCCGCCCGCCGCGTCCCGCACCGTGCCATCATACGCGACGTACAGGTCTTCCAGGGCCTTCATGAGGCGGCGCGACATGTAGCCCGTCTCCGCGGTTTTGACGGCCGTGTCGACCAGGCCCTCCCGCCCCGCCATCGCGTGGAAGAAGAATTCCGCCGGCGTCAGCCCCTCCCGGAAGGACGATGCGACAAAGCCGCGCGCGGCGGGCCCGACGTCGCCGACGCGAAACGCGGGGAGCGACCGCCCGCGGAAGCCGTCGGGCGGGCGCCGCCCGCCGACCGACTGTTGGCCCACGCACGCCACCATTTGCGCGATGTTGATGGCCGACCCTTTGGCCCCGCACTGGGCCATGAGCAGGGGGACGTTGTGCCGGGGGAGGCCCCCGACGCACAGTTTGGAGACCGCCTCCCGCACACCGTTGAGCAGGCCGGCGAGGGCGGCCTCCAGGGTGGCGGCGCCGTCGCGCCCGGGAGCGCGGGGCAGGGAGCCGTCGGCGAGCGAGGCGACGAGGGCGTCCGCGCGCAGGTGCGCCTCGGCGAGCGCGGCGTGCTTCTCGTCCTCCAGCCCCCGCGCGGGCGTCACGTCGTCGATGCCGATCGACACGCCCGCGTCCCCCACCCACCGGGCGGCGAGGCGGGCGAGGCGGTGCATGGCGGCCGCGGCGGCGGGCGCGCCCGCGTCGGCCGCGATCGCCTGAAAGAGGCCGGTGCGGCCGCCCCCGCCGAGCGTCGCCTTGCCGAGGCGGCCGAGCAGGAGCTCGGAATCGACAAAGAGGACGTAGGCGTCGTTGGGGCAGGCCGGGCCGGCGGCGGGGACGTGGCCCCGCTCGGCCGTTTGGAGGTTGACCAGGGCGCCGCCGGCCGCCGCCGGGCGGACGAGCAGCGAAAACAGCTGCTTGCCGGTCCAGAGTTCGACGGGCTTGAGCAGGGCGGGGGGCGGCAGGTCGATGCGGACGGCGCCGCCGGTCGCGGCGGCGGCCCACTGGCAGACCTGCGCGCGCGTCATCCACGCGCCCCGCGCCGTCACGAGCGCCGCCACCGTCAGAAAGTCTTGCGTGGCCGCCACGACGAGGTCCCCGTTTTTGGGCGTGCGCAGGTTTTTGTGCACCGCCATCAACTCGCGCGCCTCGGCGCGCGCCTCTTCCGTCTGCGGCACGTGCAGGTTCATCTCGTCGCCATCGAAATCCGCGTTGTACGGCGCGCACACGCACTCGTTGAACCGAAAGGTGCGCCCCGGCACGACGCGCACGCGGTGCGCCATGATCGACAGGCGGTGGAGCGAGGGTTGCCGGTTGAAGAGGACGACGTCGCCGTCGGCCAGGTGGCGCTCCACGACGTCCCCCGGCGCCAGCTCGGCCGCGATGCGGGCGCGGTCGCCGTACTTGAGAAACCAGCGGCCGCCGTCGGGGAAGGCGACAAAGTTGGCGCCGGGCCAGGCGGCCATGCCGTTGAGCACGCGCGCGCGCAGGCGGTCGAGGGTGTGGACCGTGACGCGCTCCGGGTAGGTGAGGGTCGTGGCGACGCAACGCGGCACCCCCACCTCGTCCGGCGCCAGGTTGGGGTCGGGAGAGATGACGGTGCGCGCCGAAAAGTCGACGCGCTTGCCCGACAGGTTGCCCCGGAACCGCCCCTGCTTCCCCTTGAGCCGCTGCACAAACCCGCGCAAAGGCTTGGACGTCGATTGGTACGCGGCGGGGAGGCCGGGGAGCTCGGAGTTGACGTACATGGCGGCTTGGACTTGGAGGAAGTCCCAGTGCTCTTGCAGGGAGGGGACGGCCGCGCCGTCGGCCAGTGCTTTGCGCACGATGTTGTTGACGTCGATAATCATCTGCGAGACAAGAAAGGGTGGGTGTGAAGGTGGGCGGGTGCGTCGAGGCGGGGTCGGCGCGCCGCGCGCGCGCCGCCAACCCCCCCGCCCTCTCCCCTCCCCGCCCCACCATCAGCTTCATCGTGATGTCGTCCTCGTTGGTGCCCGACCCGACGTCCACCTCCACGGACGGGCGGATGCAGACGGGGGGGACGGGGAGGTGGGTGAGGATGAGGTCCTCCGGCGCGCACGCGAGCGCCAGCAGCTCGGCGTCGGCGCGCGGGACGGCGGCCAGCAGCGCCGCCGCGCGCAGCGGGTGCAGGTCGTCCGCCAGCCGCTTCAACCCCGGTTCCAGCGCGTCGTTGGCGGCGAGGGCGTCGGCGAATTGTTCGCGGTAGGCGGCCAGCGCGGGGGCGGCGTGCTTTCCGGCAAACACGTCGTGCGCGATTTTGAGGCTCCCCGGCACCTTCTTCACCGGACCGTTGGCCGCGCCGCAGTGCCCGCACTCGCGCACGCGCCGGCACCGGTCGGCCGCGCGCTTGAGCGTGGCCGCGCGCGCGGCGCGCTCGGCGCGCGGCGCGCGCAGCGCGCGCAGCGCGCGCGCGCGCTCGTCGGGCGGGAGGAGGGAGCGGGAGCACGTCTTGCAGATGCATTGCAACGCTTGCAGCGTCGCCTTGAAGTAGCCCACGTGGAAGACGGGGAGCTGCAGTTTGATGTAGCCGAAATGGCCGGAACAGTCGGCGAGTTTCAGGCCGCACGTCCCGCACGCAGCCGCTTTCGTCGACACGCCGAGGCGGGGGTCGAGCACGCCGTTGGGCGCGGGCTTGCGGTCCGGGATCTGGGGGGGGAGGGAGGAGGGAGGTTGGCGGCCGCGCCGCCCGCCGCGCGTCCTCCTCCCTCTCTCCCCTCTCCCGCCTCCCTCTCTTCTCTCACATTGTACAGCTGGCGCTCAAACACTTGCAGCTCGGACGCCTTGACGATCTCGCCGGCGGACATGAGGCCGAAGCGGATGTGTTTGCTGGGAGGACGAGGGAGGGGAGGGGGACGCGCGCCCGTCGGCCGCCGCGCCCGCCGCGCGGCGCGTCCCCACCCATCGCGCCCCCATCCCGCGCCCTTCCCTCTCCTCATCTCCTCACATCTTGCGCGGCACCGCGGGCGGCACGTACGACGCGTGCTTGGGCGGCGGCGGCACCGCCGCCGCGTCGTCATCGGCGGGCGCCGCGGGCGGCGCGCCGGGGCCCTTCATCCCGGGTCCGGGGCGACTGCGGGCGCGGGACTAGGCCGGGAGGAGGGGCATGCGGGGAGCGCCGGGAGGGGACGGACTGAAAAAGGACGCCGGCGCCGGCCCGCCACACTCTGCCCCGCGGGGCGCCGCGGCCGCCGCGTCCCCCCCTGGGATTGGCCTTGTTGTCACCCGGTCGACACAGGGCACGCCGCGCGGTCTCCACCCCCCCAACCGCGCGCGATGCAATCGGCGCCCTCCTCTCAATCCGTGTACGTCGCGGAAGACGAGTGTCTCGGCTTTCCCATATTCTACGCCCAACTGGAGCTGGCCGTGGCGGACGCGCGGCGGGACCCGGGTTCGGCGCGCGGCGGGGGCGCGCTCAGGCTACTCCAGGCTCTGTCGGCCTCGCTCGACGCCCCTGATGCCGGCTCGGTGCGGGCGCACCAGCGCGGATGCGAGGCCGCGCTGCGGGAGCTGCTGGCGGGGGGGCTGCCGCCGCCGAGCCGCGTGCTCGCAGCGGACGCGCTCGCGCGGTTGCCCGCCGTCGGCGACCCCGTCGCCCTGCACGCGTCCCACGGCACGATCACGGATGCACTGTCCCCACCCCGCAAGGGCGCGCCGGCGGGGCCGCCCCCGGGCGACGCGGGGCGGGCGGGTCTGCTCGGCGCCCTCGCCGCCCTCCACGCGCGGCACGGCCCCGCCCTCGCCGGCCGCTGCGCCGACGCCGCGGCCCTGGCGGCTTCATGTGCTGGTGCGCGCGGTGTCGCCCCCGCTGTGCGCGTAGCCGCGCTCGACGCAGCGGCGGCGGTCGCAGCGGCCACACCCTCTTCCGCGCGTGGCGCGGCCGCCGCCGGCGATGCCGGCGCACGCGCCGCGCTCAAGGCCTTGAAAGAAGCGTCGGACGACGCGGCCACGGTGCGTGCGGCGGCCAGGCTGGTGGCGGCCGTCGCGGGCGGCGGCGGCGCGGGCGCGCTCTGGGCGGGCGGCGCGTCCCTCTTTGACGCCTGCCGCCGCGCTTTGCTCCTCGCCGTCGACGGCCGGGCCGCACCCGACGCCGCGGGCGCGGCGCTGGGCGCGCTGGCGGCGGCAGCGGCGGCGCCGCCCGCAGCCGCCGCGGCGGCCGACCCCGCCCTCAAGCCGCGCGCCAAGGCCGCGCTCCTGGCGACCCTGGCCGGCGCGCGCTCTTTATGCCTGGTGACCCCTTTCGCGGCCGCGGTCGCGGGCGGCAAGCGGGGCTCGGTCGCGGCTCTAGGCGCCGGCTGGGCCGCTGCCGCGGCCGCCGCCTCCTCCTCCGCCGGCGACGACGCCTGCATCGACGTCGCCCTGGACGCCCTGCGCGCGCTCGCCGGCGCGGGCGCGGCGGCGGCGGCCGCGCCGGCCGCGCTGCGCGCGGGCGTCGCGGCGGCCGCCGGCGCGCCCGCGCCCGCGCCGCCCGGCGCCGACGGCGCCCTGCCCTGCGCGCAGGCAGTAGTCGATGGCGCGCTGCGGGATGGCGTGCTGACCCGGTTGAGCGAGGAGGGGCAGCTGGCGTTGCTGGCGCGCGCGGCGGCACTCGTCAGTGGCGCCGGCGACCCGCTTGCCTGCGGCGCGCTCGCCGCCGTCGCCTCGTGCCTGGACGCGCTCGGCGAGGTCTCGCCCGAGACGACGGCCGGCCTGGTGCCCGTGCTTGAGGCCGGACTGGCGGCGGCGTCGCCGTCCGCTCGCGCTGCAGCCGCAGCCGCCGCCGCCGCGCTTGCGCGCGCCGACCCGTCGGCCGCCGCCCCTCTGCTCGCCTCGTGCCTAGACGCCGTCGCGTCCTCGTCAGACACCCTGGCCGCCGCCGCCGCGGCGGCCGACGTGGCCCCAAAGCCCAGGCGCGGGCAGGCGTGCGCCGCGGCGGCCGACACGGCGGCCGCTTCAGCCGCGCTCGCGGGCGCCGCCGCCGGCGCGGCCGCCATCCTGGCGGCGTCGGTCGACCTCCCGCTGGGCATACCGGCCGCGCTGCAAGCGGGCGTGTTGGGCCTGGGCGAGAGACTGGCGGCAGGGTCCGCGGCGAGCGCCCCTGCCCCAAACACCGCCGCCGCGTCCGCCGCCGACGCCGCGCGGGCCGCGGGTTTTGTCTTGCTGGGTGCGTCGTGCGCGTGCTTGCCGGGCGACATGCTGGCGGGGAAGCGGCTGGCGGTGCTGGCGGTGCTCCAGCCCGCGCTCGCAGGCGGCGCGGCTGCGTCGCCGGCGCTCGCCGCCGCCGCCCTGTCCGCGCTGGAGGCGTGCGCGGCCGGCCCGCTCGCAGCCGCCCCCCCCGAAGAACGCGCCCGCCTGGCGCGCGCGGCGGGCGCGCTGCTGCGCGCGGTGCCCGCGGCGGCCCCCCCAGGCGCGGCCACCCCCGCCGCCGCGGCCGCCGCCGCCGCCGGCCTGCGCGCGCGCGCCGCCCTCCCTGATGCTGACGCGTACGCGGAAGACCACGCCGCGCTGGCGCGCGAGGCAGTGCGCGCGGTGCGCGGCGCGGCGGGCGCGGGCGACGGCGCGGCCGCGCGCTGCCTCGCCCGTCGCCTGGCACCCGACGACGACGGCCTGGTGCCCGCGGGGGCAGGGGCGGCCGTCGAGTGCGCGCCGCTGGCGCCGGGCACGGCGGCGCTGGCGGCGCCGTGGCGCACGCGCGCACTCGCGCCGACCGCCGCCGAAGCCTGCCTGGATGCCCACGTCGCCCTGCTGGGCGCCATGCTGCCCGTGCTGTCCGAGGCGAATCAGGAGCAAGTGCTGGGGGCGCTGGCGAGCGCGGCGGGCGGCGGGGGCGCGGCGGGCGCGGTGCGCGGGCGCGCGCGTTCCGCGCCTGCCGCCGCCGCCGCCGCCGCCGCGCTCGCCGGCCTCGGCCCGCTCACCGCGCGCCACCGCTCAGAAGCCCACTCGTCGGCCGGCGTCGCGGAGAAAGTGATGGCGCTCGGGGAGGCCGTGCTCGAGGCGGCGTCGCCGCCTGGGGCAGGCGGGTCGAGCGCGGCGGCAACGCCCGCCGCCACCGACGACGACGCCCCCGCCCTCTGCCGCGCCGCGGCCGAGCTCTTTGCCGCCGCGGTCGCCATCGGCCCCGGCACCCTGGCCGGTGCCTCGGTGCGCGCCCTGGCCCGCGCGGCGGCCGCGACGCCGTGCCCGAGCCGGCGCGCCGCACTCGCGCTCGCCGCCGGCGCCGCGCTGCGCACCTCGGGCGGCCTCGCCCTCGCACCCGCCGTGCCGGAGACGGCCACCACCCTGGCCGCCGTCGCGGCCGCGTCGAGGGGGGCGGCGCGCGCGTGGGCGGCGCGCGGGCTGACGCTGCTCGCGCTCGACGCGGGGCCCTCGTTCGGGCCGCACGCCGGGGCGGCGCTGGAGTTGGCTGTCGACCTCCTGCTCGGAGACGACTCGCCCACCACCCTCGGCTTGCGCCCTGCGGCGGGCGCCCTGGCCAACGCGTGCGTCGCGGCGCTCGGCCCCGACCTCTTTCCCGGCGGCGCGCCCCACGCCGCCGCGCGCTGCGTCGCGCGCGAGATGGCGGCCGCCGCGTCACGCCCCGGCGACCCGGATGCGGCCGGGTGCCAGCTGGCGGCGGTGCACCACGCGCGCGCGCTGGCGGCGTTCGCGCCGGGCGCCGCGCCGCGCGCCGCGCACGCGCCGCTCCTCCTCACCGCCCTCGCCGCCCCCGCCCGCGCCACCAGGGCTGCGGCGGCGGCGACGTTGAGGCACCTGGCGGAAACGGGGCGCCTGGAGGACGTCGTCGGCTGCGGCGGCGCGTGCTTGCGCGCGGTCGACGCCGAGCCCGACGCGCGCGCCGCGGCGCAGCTCACGCGCGCTGTGGGCGCGCTGCTGCGGTCGGGGTGGGATGGGGGCGGGGCGGGCGCGTGGCTCGACCTGTGCTCGTCGGTCGTACTGGCCGCGCCGCAGGTCAAGGCGGCGGGAGGAGGCGGCGGCGGCGGCGAGCGCGGCGACGACGATGCCTCGATGCTCGCGCGTCAAGGCGCCCCCGCAGCCTCCACCACCACCACCTCTTCGTCCCCACGCCCGCGCACGCGTGCGTTTGCGGCCGAGTGCCTCGTCCGCCTCGTGGCCGGCGCACCCGGCGCCGGCGCGACAACCGACCCGCTCCTCCCGCGCATACCCGCCATCCTCTCGGTCGGCCTCCGCCTCGCGACCGGCACCGTGGACACGCTGCGCCCCGCGGGCTTGCGCCTGCTGGCCGCGGCCGTGGCCCGCTTCGGACGCGCCCCCGACCCGGCGGCTGCCGACGGCGGCGCCGACGCCGACGCGCGCGCGCTAGACACCCACGCCGCCTCCCTCCTCGCCGCCCTGCGCTCCGCGTTGGCGCCCGGGGCGCCGCCGCCGACCGCGTCCGCGGGCGCGGCCCTGGTGTCGGCGGTGGCGGGGGCGGGGCTCGCCGACCGCGGGTGCGGCGCAGCGTTCGGAGGGTTGCTCGACGGAGCGATCGCTGCCGCCGGCCTGAGCGGTGGCCCACAGCCGCCGCCGTCTCCCTACGCCGAGTGGGTGGCGGCGCGCGCGCGGGTCGCGCTGCTGGATGCCGCGGCGCGCGGCGCGGTGGCGGCGGAGGAGGTTGCCTCTTCCGCACCGGTCGCCGGCTGGCGCGCCCTGCTGCAGGCGGCTGCCGCGCTGGCGACGGGCGACCCGGCAACCCTCGCCGGGCGCGAGCTGTGGGGCGTGCCGCTCGCGACCGCGCACGCGGGCCTGCGCGCCGACGCCGGCCGCGCCGCCGCCCCCGCCCTGGCCGCGCTCGCGCTCGCAGTGGGGGCGCGGCAGGGGGATGGGGCGCTGCTGCTCGCGTGCGGACGCCTGGTGGCGGCCGGGCGGCACGAGAGTGGAGGGGGCGGCGACGACGCTGACGCCGACGCCGACGGCGCGCCGCCCACCGACGGCGCCGCCGGCCGCCTGGCGGCGGCCGCGGTCGCGGTGCGGTGCGCAAGCACCGGGTGCCCGGCGGCGCTGGCGCTGGCCGCCGAAATCGCCCAGGCCGCGGCCGCGATCAGCGGCGGCGCGTCTGCGTGCGCCGCCGCGGCCGCCACGCTGGGCGCCGTCGTTGCCAGCGCGTCCGACGCCGACCTGGACGCCTCAATCCCGGCCCTGGCCCGCGCCGCCGCCGCCCTGGTCGCTGCGGGCGGCGGCCGCGCGGCGGCCTCCGCGGCGGCTGCGCTCGCCGCGCGCGCGCCGGCGGCCGCCCCCGGTCTCGCCCGAGCCGCCGTGAGCGCGCTGTCCAGCGACCCTGTGGGAGCCGTGGCCCTGCTGGCGGCGTCGAGCGACGTGGGCGGCGCCGAGGTCGCGTGCGCGGCGGCCGCCGCCGCTGCCGCCGCCGCTGCGCGCTCGCCTGCCGCCCTAGCCGCCCTGCTCGCCGACCCCCGCACCCGCGCCGCCGGCCTGAGCGGTCTGGCTGCCGCACCCACCGCTGACGCGCTGGCCGCCGCCGTGCGCGCGGCGGCCGCCGACGCAGACTGCGCGCCGCGTTTCGCTGCCGCCGCCGCGCCCGCCGCCGCGGCCGCTCTCCGCGCCGCAGCCGACGCGGGCGCGGGCGCGACCGAGTGTGAGCTGAGAGCTGCCGCGGACGCGCTCAAGCTGGCCCTGTTGGCTGTGCGCGGCGCGCGCGACAACCCCGAGCGAGCGGCGGCCGCCACCGCCCTGGCCGCCCTCGCCTGCGTCGCCGCGTCCTCCTCGACCCCCGCGCTCGCCGCCGCCGCCGGCCGCGTGCTGCAGCTGGCCACGGGCGGCGCCGGCGGCGGCGCGGTGCGCGGCGCGCTCGCCGCGCTCGCGCCGGCCGCGCGCGGGCGTTTAGGTGCGGCCGTGGGAGGCGGCCGGCCGCCACCCGTCGCGATTGCCGCGCCCGCCATCGCGCTCAAGCGGTTTGGGGCGGCCAGCTGAGAGAGGAGAGCGAGGAGAGCGACGGCGGCGAAACCCCTAGTGCAACACCCTGCACTCCTCCACCCACCATGCCCCCCGCCTGGGACGACGACGACGCCCCGCCCCTGTGGACCCGCCCCTTTGACTTTGGGGGCGTGGCCGTTTCGGTGCACGAGGAGTGGGGCGACTCGATCGGGGGGTCGGTCTGGGAAGGGGGGGTGTTGCTGGCGCGCTATATCGGGTGAGAGGAGGGGGAGAGGTGGAGTTCGATGGGTGCGGGCGGCGTGGTGGAGGCGGGCGCCAGGGCCCAATGCGGCGCCCGACGCGGCCGCCGCGTGCCGCCCCCCCCCCCCCCCTCCTTTTCTCTCTGTAGCTCGCCCGCCTTTGCCGCGCTCGGCCTCCCCCCCGCCGCCACCGCCATCGAGCTGGGCGCGGGTGTGACCGGGCTCCCCTCCCTGGTGGCGGCCGCGGTGGGCGCGGCGACGGGGGCGGTGCGGGAGGTGGTCGCCACGGACGTCGCCGAGTGCGTTCCCGGCCTCGCGGCCAACGCGGCGTCCAACCTGCCGCCCGGGGCTGAACTGGTGGTGGAGGACGGTGGCAGCGAGCCCGCGCCCGTGGCGCTGAGCGACTGGGGCCTGCCCGCGAGCGTGGTCGCGGCGGTCGCGGGCGAGGCCGACGCGCACGCCCGGCTCGCGCCGGCGCCGCCGCCGCCGCCGAGGTCGGTGGTGGAGGATGCGGAGGCGGGCGCGGGCGCGCCGAAAGCTTCGGCGGCGGTCGCCGCGGCCGGCGGCGACCCCGCCGCCCCTCACCCCGTCCGCCTGCGCGTCCTCGAGCTCGACTGGGCCGACGCCGCCGCCGCGACCGCCAACGGCCGCCTCGCGCGGCGCTACGACCTCGTGCTCGTGGCGGACGCGGTCTATCTAGCCTCCTCTGTCCCCCCCCTGGTCTCCGCGCTGCGGTCCGTGTCCGACGCCGCCTCGGTCGTCCTGCTCGCCTACTACAAACGGTCGGAATCCGCGCACGCCGCCTTTTGGCCCGCGCTGCGGCGCGCGTTCGGGGTCGCGCAGGTCGACGCCGCGTCGTTTGGCGCGGCGCGCGCCGACGGGCCGGGCGTCGGCCTGTTTCGGCTGAGCCGCGTCCCGGACGCCGAGTATGGCGAGGCGGGGGAGGAGGAGGGAGAAGGAGAGAAAGGAGGAGAGAAAGAGTGACCGCGCCGCGCCCACCACCACACCACCAAACCGCACACACTTGCTGCAACGAGCGCACTCGGCCACCACCCCCAAATCAGTCCTCGGCCACGACCGCCGCGCCCTCGACCCGCACAGCCCCGGGCGCGGCGTCCCCTTTCTTCGGCTGCGCGTAGCCGACGCGGACGCCGCGCCCCATCAGGTCGGCGCCATCCACGCCCGCCACCGCGGCATCCAGGTCGGCCTCAGTCGCGAAATGGACGTGGGCGTAGCCCTTGGAGCGGCCGGTCAGCTTGTCGGTGTGCAGGCGGACCAGAGTAGGGGGGGCGCGGCCGTCGGCCGCAAAGAGGGCGCCCAGGTCGTCGGCGGACGCCTCGAACGCGACGTTGCCGACGTAGCCCACGTTGTAGCCCGCGGTCTTGGGGGCAGGGCCGGCGGGCGCAGTGGAAGAGGGCGCGCCACCACCACACCCTACCCCGCGCTTGGGCGCCTTGCACGGCTCCACCTTGACGCGCACGCCGTCCAGCGTGGTGCCGTCGCACTCGAGCGCGGCGCGGTAGCCGTCGTCGGTGGCGAACGAGACAAACGCGATGCCGCGAAAGCGGCCCGTGTCGGGAAAGCGCATGACGTCGAGTGACGCCACCTCGCCGCACCACTCCCAATACGCACGCACGTCGTCTTCCTCGTAGCTGAAGGGCATGCCGCCCACAAAGACGCGGCGGGCGAGGGGGTCGCCGGCCGCGGCGGAGCGGCCGCCGCGCGGGCGCCGCTCGCGGCGGGTG
>Ga0315283_10000224_pt1 | contig 37896 bp, 25 predicted proteins | sample YL17G09_0_MG_FD_204541 | JGI IMG/M metagenome (GOLD analysis project Ga0315283, IMG submission 204541) | Sediment microbial communities from Yellowstone Lake, YNP, Wyoming, USA - YL17G09_0 | ecosystem: Environmental > Aquatic > Freshwater > Lake > Sediment | place: USA: Wyoming | collected...
TCCGCACCCGCCGCCGCCCGCCGCCAGCGGGCGGGGGCGGCGACGGAGGCCGCAGAGCGCGCGGGGCCTGCACCTGCAGAGGCCGCCCAGGCAGGTCGGGCCCCCCCCCCCCCGCCAGCAAACAAAACCGCGCTCCTCGTGTGCTTTTACATTTTTTCTTCACGGCGGCCGGGGCGCGAGCAGGGGGAAATTCCGCGGCGTGGCCGCCGCCGGGTCCATTTCCTGGGAGGGCGGTCCCGCCGGCATCGCAGCCGTGGTCGTCCGCACCCGCCGCCGCCCGCCGCCAGCGGGCGGGGGCGGCGACGGAGGCCGCAGAGCGCGCGGGGCCTGCACCTGCAGAGGCCGCCCAGGCAGGTCGGCCCCCGCCCCCGCCCCCGCCTCCTCGTCCTCACTCCCACCCCCGCCCCCACCCCCGCCCGCCCGCCATAGCCAGCGGGCCAGGCGGGCCGGGACGGAGGTGGAGGCGGGCGCGGGCGCGCCCGCCGCCCCGCCCTCCTCCTCATCCCGCAGGGTTGGGAGGGGTGGCCCCCCCGCCCCCGCCTCCACCCCCGCGCCTCCACCCCCCCCACTCCCGCCCGCCCCCCCGCCTCGCCGCTCCCACACGGGCGGCGGCCCCGCGCCCGCATCCCACTTGCACACGGGGCAGCACGCCCGCCTGCCCCCCAACCACTGGTCGATGCACTCGCAGTGGAACCGGTGCGCGCACGGCAGGACCCGCAGCTTGTCCCCCGGCGCGTACTTTTCCAGGCAGACCGCGCACCGGGTGGCCGTCCCGCCCGGGCGGGGGGCGCCCGGGGGGGGGGAGGCGGGGCGGTGCGGGGCGGGGGTGGGGGCGTCGGCGCCGCCGCCGCCGCCGCCGCCGCCGCCGCCGTCGGAGGAGGCGCCACCGCCGCCGCCGCCGCCGCCGCCGCCCAGCAGCAGGGGCTCGAGGGCCGCTGCCAGGCCACGCCCTGCATTGGCCGGGGCCCCTGCACAGGCGCCCGCCCGCCCGCGCGCGCGGGCCCGGGAGGCCGGGGAGGCGGGCGCCCGCTTCATGTTCGCGCCCTCCCGCGCCAGGAGCGCGTCCGGGTCGTGCAGGATGATGGGCAGGGCCCGCAGCTGGGCGGGCGTGAGGCCGGGCGGCGGGCCCGGGGCGGTGGTGAGGGGGTGGCCGCCCCCCCCCGGCGCGGCGTCCGGGCCGCCGCCGCCGCCGCCGCCGAACTCCGCGGCCAGCTGGGCGAGCCCGCCCGGCGCGCTCCCGACGGACGCCCGCACGGATGCCGCGACTAGGTGCACGGCCGCAGAGGCGGCCAGGAGAGCGGCCGCAGCGGCCGCGACGGCCAGGGCGGCGGCCGCCCAGGCAGGCGGCGCGGGCGGGGGCGTCAGCCGCACCACCAACCCGCCCCGGCGCTGGCCGCCCCCTCCCTCCTCTGCCGCCGCCTGCAGTTCCGCGACCAGGTCCACACCATCCGCCCGGCTGATGAACACGCTCGGGATGGGCGGGTCCGGCGGCGGCGGGTGGCGGCGGGAGGGCGCGGGGCCCGGGCGGGCCATGATGACGAGCGGTTCGTCCTCATCATCAAAGACGACTGCCGCGACCGCGCCGGCCCCCGCGGCGGCCCGCACCTTTGCCGCAAATGTGCAGGATGGCTGCGGGGTGGCCTCCTCCCCCGGCGGGCGGCGGGCGCGGGCGAGGAGGGCGACCCAAGGGGTGGACTGGTCGTCGGGGCGGGGGTTGGCCAGAGGCGCGCACCCGTCCAGGGGGTCGCCCGCCAGGAGCAGGCCCTCCACGACGGTGCCGGCCCTGATGCGCGGGCCGAAGGCGGCGGGGAGGGCCGGGATGGTGGAGGCGGTGTGGCCGGTGGCGTTCTAAAGAGAGGCGAGGAGGGAGGCGTGAGGAGCTTGGCCTGGCTGGGGTCGAAGGTCGGGGGTCGGGGCCCAGAGAGAGGGGGGGGGACTCGGCATTGCGGGGCTCTCTCCCCCCCGGGCGGGCCCCCCCTGAATGACGACCGAAACCGCGGGCACTCACAAAGACGATCAGATCTGCTAGCACAGGGCGGGTCAAGGTGACCAGGGAGAGCAAAGCCGCGAGAGCAGGGCGCGGGCGCCCCATCGCTCGCTTGCTCTCTGAGAGCTGAGAAAATGGCTGCCGTGAGTGTTTTTTTTTTCTCTCTCTCTCTGGTACTCTTCCTTTGTCCCCACACGGACACCCGCTTTTCATCCTCCTCAAATATGGCACACGTAGATGCCAAATACCGGGCCCTGTACACCCGGCTGAGGGATAGCCTCTCCGATTTTACGGCGGAGCAGGTGAGAAGAGGGGAGAGAAAAACTGTGAGAGAGCTGTTGCCAAGGGTTAGTCGCGGACTTGCCTGTCACGCCCCGCGCGTTTACGCCCACACCACCAGAGGTCTACACCAATCTGGCTGGATGGTTGGGTGGGGGAAAGGTAGAACTAGACGACGGGCCGTCAAAGAGCTTGAATGGCGTCTCGTGACCCCTCCCCGCGGCCCGCACGTGCGGGAGTAGCCCCGCTTTTTTTCTTTCTTTTTCCTGCACATGCGGTGAGGGCGGGGCGCAACTCCCCGGGCCACCCTCCTCACCACCTCCCCTCGTCTCCCCTCCCCAGACCACCGTCCAGGACATCCTGGAGACCTGCGTGGACGTCTTAGAACGCATGCCGGTGAGCAGAGAGATGGGAGAAGAAATGGCGGCGTTTGCCCTTTGCTCTCTTCTTCTGCTCTTTTTCAACGCGCTCGGCGGGCGCAACCCTCTCGGCGGGCTCAGCCCTCTCTCCCCCTCCCCTTTCCCTCCCCTCCAGGCCCTCGCCTCCGCCTCCAGTTACGGGTCCCTGGAGACCGCCGTGCCGGGCCTCCGCTCCCGCCTGGTCGCCCGCCAGCTGGAATCTGTGGACGCCCTGGTGCGGGCCCTGCAGGAAGCGCTGTGAGTATTATTATTATTATTATTATTATTATTATTTTGGGGGGATGGAGATAGGGGGGGTGGTTGTGGCGCGCCCGGCTTTGAAACACACGCACGCACACCCCCTCTCACACTGCACCCGTTCATCTTACACCACAGCACCGGCATGGACGCCGCATCGGAAGCCGCCGGCCGCCTGGCCGTGGATGGCGCGCACCTGGCCGCCACCGCCGCCCCCACCCCTGCCACGGCCGCCCGGTGCGCGGGGGCTGCTCCCTGCCCCGCCTCCGCCGCGGACGCCCTGGCCGACGCGGCCCGGGGCATGCGGGACTCCGCCGCCACGGCCCGGGTGGCGGCGGAGGTGGTGGAGTGCAGCCCGGACGTGGGCGGGCTGAAGGCCCTGCTGGGCACGCTGAGAGGTGAGTGGAAAGAGAGTGGGATGGAGGGGGGGGGGGGGAGGGGGGCGTGCCTGGAGAGACACTCACGTCGCCTCACCTCTCATTTTTTCACACGCACACACACAGCCTCCCCGTCCTTTGATGCCACGTCCGTGGCGGAGAGCATTGATGCTGTCATGGCGGCCGAACCGGCGGGCGTGTGTTGAAGTGAGAGCGTTAGAAAGAGCTAGAGCTCCCCCCCGCGCCTCTCGACCAGCACCCCACTCTCATTTTGCTGAAGCACGCCCATTCCACTCCCCGGCGCGTGTTCCCTCGTGAGGAGCCAGAAGGACGACGGCGAAGCGCCCCCCTCCGCTTGTGTACTGTTTCTTTTTTTTGTGTGTGTGCCCTCTCAACCTTGCCCCCTGCCCCCACCTCCTCACTTGCCGTCCCTTTTCATTGCTATGAAACGAAGTCTGAGTAAACTGTAACGTTACGTGTTTTTGAACTTGTGTATTCTCCATGACCGCGACGCGTGGGCGGGCGGGAGAGAGAGCAGAAAGAGTCAAACAGGCGCAGAGAGAGCAGAGAGAGTGGTCTCTCTCCAACTCGAACGGTCGCGCGCTCTCACCTTCGCTCAACACTCTTTTCTTCTTTTTTCTCTTCGCGCTGCGCCGACTCGAGAACGCTCCCCTCTACTCGCCATGGCGGGCTACGATGGTACGTACCCAGGGCAGACCGTCCCCGCGCGCGCGTGTGTGTGTGTGTGTGATGCCTGCCCCAGCCCGCTGTGCTCCCATCAAAACTCACCCCCCCCCCCCCCGCTCTCTCAATTTCCTCCCCTCCCGCGTCAAACAGTCGGCCAAGTGACCTACGAGCAGGACGTCGCCTGGGGCGAGGACGGCACGGGCCCCTCCGCCCGGGGGGCCGGCTTCTCCAAGCAGGCCGCCCGGGGCCGCTTTTTCCAGCTACTCCAGAAGCAGCGGCGGGGCGGGGCCCGGTCCGCCGGCGGCGGCAGGGTCATCGGGTGCGTTTTGATTTCGCCTCGCGCGCACTGGGCGCCATGCGACTGGCTCTGAGGCGAGGGAAGAGGGGGCGGGGATCCGTTTCTCGCCCCGATGGGGCTGGTGGTAGCCTGGTTACGCTCTGGGCGTGGCATCGGGCCGGTTGAGCCCATCTCAGGGGGCGGCGCCCTCACCCGCAAGGCAGGCAAGATGTTTCGGCGCGCCCTTCCCGCTCTCTCTCATCACGCTCTCTCTCTCCCGTCTTTCTCCCCCCCCACACAGTGACGCCCTCTGGGAGCACTCCAACCAGCTGCGCATCGACCTCCAGGACGTCGTCGACTTTGATGCCGATCTGGGGTCGGCCCTGGAGGCGTCTCCGGCCGAATTCCTGCCTCTGGTGCGGAGCCATAGGGGAGAGAGCCCGAGGACAGAAAAAACACACGCGCACTCTCTACCTCCTCTCGCCCAACCCTCACCCACTCCCTCTCTCCTCTTCTTTCAAAACACACACAGCTCGAGGACGCGGCCGCCGCGTACGTCCAGCACACCGTTGTCCGGGAGGGCGGCGCCGACGGCGGCGGCGGCGAGGGCGGCGAACCGGGCGCCACGACCACCACCCCGGACGTGCAGGCATTGCTGTACTCGTCCCGCCAGTTCGGGCCCGACACGATCCGGTCGCTCATGACGGCGGAGCATGTCAACAAGCTGGTCATGGTGCCGGGCATCGTGACGGCGGCGTCCCGCCCCAAGCACAAGGCGACCGCCATCACGCTCCAGTGCAAGGTGTGCCGGGCGACCAAGCACGTGGCCGTGTCCCCCGGGCTGGGCGGGGCGCACATCCCACGCTACTGTGATGGCGGGGGCGGCCCGGGGGCGGCCGAGGGCGGGCCATCCGCCCAGTGCGGCGTCGACTCGTTCATGGTCCTCCAATCCAAGTCGGCATTCGTCGACCAGCAGACCCTGAAACTGCAGGAACGGCCGGAGGACGTGCCGACCGGCGACCTGCCCCGCTCAGTCCTGGCGGTCGTGGACCGGGCCCTGGTGGGCGCCATCGCGCCCGGCACCCGCATCACGGCCGTCGCCATTTACTCCACCTTCCAGGCGGCGGGCGGCGGTGCTGGCGGGCGGCGGGGCGGCGGCCGGGAGGGCGACCTGCGGGCGGTGGGCGTGCAGGTGCCCTACCTGCGCGTGGTCGGGGTGGTGGAAGACTTGGAAGCCTCCTCCGGCGGGGCGCCCTCCTTTTCAGCGGAGGAGGAGCTGGCCTTCAAGGCCTTTGCCGCCCGCCCGGACGCGGTGGACGACCTGTTCGGCCGCATCGCGCCCGACATTTTCGGCCACGGCGACGTCAAGGCGGCTGTCGCCTGCCTGCTGGCGGGCGGCGCGCGCAAGCGGCTGCCGGACGGGACCTGGCGGCGGGGCGACATCAACGTCCTGCTGCTGGGCGACCCGTCCACGGCCAAGTCCCAGTTCCTCAAGTTTGCGTCGAAGGTAGCGCCCATCGCGGTGTACACGTCGGGCAAGGGCTCGTCCGCGGCGGGGCTGACCGCCTCGGTCGTGCGCGACGCGGCGGGCGAGTTTTACCTTGAGGGCGGGGCGATGGTGCTGGCCGACGGTGGCGTCGTCTGCATCGACGAGTTCGACAAGATGCGCCCGGAAGACCGGGTCGCCATCCACGAGGCCATGGAGCAGCAGACCATTTCGGTGGCCAAGGCCGGGATCACGACCGTCCTCAAAGCCCGGGCGGCCGTCCTGGCGGCCGCCAACCCGCCGTCCGGCCGGTACGACGACCTGAAGACGGCGGCCGAAAACATCGACCTCCAGTCCACCATCCTGTCCCGGTTCGACCTGGTCTTCATCGTCCGGGACGAGCGGTCCGTGGAGAAGGACACCCGCATCGCCCGCCACATCCTGGCTGTCCACACTGCCGCGGGCGCGCAGTCGGCGGAGGACACGGCCGCCGCAGCCGCGGACGAGCGCTTCCTGCGCCGCTACCTGGCCTTCTGCCGGTCCCGCGTCTCCCCCCGGCTGTCTGCGCCCGCGGCCCGCTCCCTGGCGGGCCAGTACGTGGAGCTGCGGGAGCAGGTCCGGGCGGTAGCGGCGGGCGCGGGCGGCGACGCGCCGGCTGTGCCGGTGACGGTTCGCCAGCTGGAGGCCATCATCCGTGTCTCCGAGGCCCTGGCCCGCCTACAGCTCCTGCCGGAAGCCTCGCCCGAACACGTCCGCCGGGCGGTCGCCCTGTTCACGGCGTCCACCATGCACGCAGTCCGGGCGGGCGTGGCGGACGTCGTCTTCTCCGAGGAGGCCCGTGCGGAGCTGCACGCGGTCGAGGCCCAGGTCAAGCGCCGCCTGCCGATCGGGGGATACGTGAGCGAGCGCCGCCTGGTGGACGAGCTGACCCGGTGCGGCGTGTCTGAGGCGCTGGCCCGCCGGGCGCTGGCCTTCATGGAGCGCCAGGGCGAGCTGGAGGCGGTCCGGGAGCGGCGCCTGGTGCACCGGGTGCGGTGAAATGAAAGGAAGGGGGGGATGGAGATTGAGATGGAGAGATTTATCACAAAAATGGGTGTGTGGGGTTGTGTGTGTGCTTTACCAACAAACAAATGGGGATCGTATGTGTGTGTGTGTGTGCATGTGGGTGGGCGTGGGCGTGGGGGCGTGGGCGGAGCGTGTGCCACAAAAAAACTAACACGTCCTCTAACAACTCACTCCACTGTCGGCGGTGGCCGCTTGCGGCGCCCCGCCCCGCTCCCGCCACCCTCACCACCCAACACCCGGTCCGCCAGCGCATTGTCACTCTCCAGAGCCTTCACGGCCAGCGCCCGGGCCAGGGCGCCTTGGAACACGTCCAGGACGACCAGGTCGGAGCGGGTCGCTTGTTTTTTGGAGGGCGAGGTCGAGCTTCCAGCGGCCTCCCTGCTGCTGCCCGCGTCCAAGGCCGCCGCCTGGACGGCCGCGCCCAGCGCCACCGCCGCGTCCGGGTCAACGCTGGCCCCGTTCTCCGGGTCCAGGCCCGTCAGGTTCCGGACGAATGCCCGAAACCCGGGCGCCTTTGTGGGCGCACCGACCAGGAGGACGCGCGAGACAGGCGGCCGCTGTTTGGGGCGCAGGGCGGGGGAGGACCGGACGGGGCGGCCGGCGCCCACGGCCTTGGCGTCTGACGTGGCTTGGCGGGCGCGGAAGGCGTCCACGGTGGCGCCCAATTCGACGCCGGCCTGCGTGATGGAATGGAGTGGAGTAAGTTTTCCCTTCCTTCTCTCCACGCGCCCACCTGCTCTCCTCTACCTCTTCTTCTTCTTCTTTTCGCTTTCTTTTCGCGTGTCAGAGCAAGGATGACATGTGGGGTGCGGTGCATTCGCCATCGGGCAAAACCAATGATGCCCCATCCGAACGCCCTTTTAATGGGCGTCGTGAGAAGGCAAGGGAGGCAATGGAGCTCCTTGCCTTCCGCACCACAGCTGAGGGTCTCATCATTCACGGGAAAGAGAGAGAAAAACAAAACTCACTCTCTCTCTCATGTTTGTACCTGGAAGCACGCCGCATCCACCGCGGCCGCGGCCCGGGAGTACAGGGGCCCTGCCAGCTCGTCCAGCTTGGACCGGGTCAGCACGGCAACGGGGTGGGGCGGGGCACCGACAGGAATCGTCAGCTTCACCGCGTCCTCGTAGGAGAGCGCGACTTTTGCCGCCTCGGCCAGGGAGCGCAAGGACGCGAGCAGGGGCGGCTGGGACGCCCAGCCAGGAGTGCCGGCGGGGGCCACATGCTCCGAGCCCAGCCACCCCACAATGGCGGCGTCCCAGTCGTCGCCGCCCAGGGCCGGGTCGCCGCCCGCGGCCAGCACTTCCACCGTGCGGGACGACCCGCCCACCTCCAGCAGCGCCACATCGAACGTGCCGCCCCCTAAATCCAGGACCAGCACGGTCTGGTCCGTCTTGGCGGACACACCATACCCGATGGCCGCCGCCACGGGCTCCCGGACCAGGCGGACGGTGGTGAGGCCGGCGGACCGGGCGGCGGCCAGGGTGGCCGCGCGGGCGGGCGCCGAAAAATGGGCTGGAACGGAGACGACGGCCCGGGTCGGGGTGCGGTGGTGGGGGGCGTCGGCGGCGGCGGCCGCGGCCAGGAGGGCCCGCAGAACATCCGCTGCCACTGCTTCAGGCAGGAGCGGCTCCCCATCGCCACCAGGTAGGGCAAGCGCCAGGGCGGCCGCCGAGGATGGGTCACCCGGCACAGCCGAGGCCAGGCTTGAGAAGGCTGCCAAGCCCGCGGCCTTGCGGCTACGGCGGGTGTCCCCGGACGCGGAGGGGGACGCCGTCACCTCAGCCAGGGACCGGCCCATGAGGCGTTTGGCGGACTGGACCGTGTTGGCCGGGTCGGCGGCGGCCCGCCGCCGGGCAGCCCCACCCACCGCCCGCCCGCCGCCGGGCAGGTAGGCGACGACTGAGGGCAGGCTGGTGCGAGGGGTGGATGGCGGCGCGCCCTCCCTGGCCTCAGTCGATGCGGTGCCATCCGGCTCCAAGTACACTGTGTCCGGGACGGGGATGAGGGCGGGCGTGCCGTCCGGGCCGACGACCTAGTTTTTTTATGAAGAGGTGAGAGGCATTTGGCTAGGTAGTCGCGTCGCACGCGGAAACGGGCCGCGGGGCGAGGAAGGCGATTCCGAACCCTGTTCCTCACACATGCACACTATTTCCACTCAATCCCTCCTCACCGCGATGCAGGAGTTGGTTGTCCCCAGGTCGATACCGACGGAGGGCGGCGGCGGGGCGGCGGCGCTCGACGCTGGCGCTGCCGATGCAAAGGAGGGTGATGGCAGGCGGCAGACGAGGCCAGTGCGCGGGTGAGGCATGCGGGGTGAGGCCAGGCTGATGCTGGAGGCTGGCCGGGTGCCGGTTGATGGGGTAGGCCTCCACATCGCGGGCACTCTTTCGGGCGGGGCCACTAATTCGTTGTGATAGTTTTCCATTTCTCTTCGCTCCCTCCACTGCAAAACATGCTTCTTTCCTCGCCGCCCACCCTCCTACGCCACGCCCTGACGACGTCGACGTCGACGCAGACCGCCCGCTTATTCCCCTCCCGTCGCGCCGCCCTCACCTCCGCCATGCCCCCCAAACGCAAGGTCGCGGCCAAAGCCGAAGCAACTGATGCGCCGAAGAAGGTCAAGGCTGAGCCCAAGGGCCTTGCCGTCGGCGCCCAGTTCCCGGACATCGGCCCTTTGGAGACGGACGAGGGCAAGATGGTAGACTTGAAGGTGTGAGATGATGACATTGGCGAGACTGAATCACTGAGAGGCGACGACGGCGTGGGAGGGGTCGAGCGTTGAGACGAGACGCGCGTGGCGCGAGAAAACCACCCATCAATCCTTTCTCTCCGTGCTCCACCCCCCATCTCCTTCTCTCCGCCCCGCACACCCCATCACCCCTCTCCCCTCACCCCTCCATCCATTCTTTCCCGCCACACAGGACATCCTCGCCACCACCGGCGTGCTCCTCTTCTCTTACCCCAAAGCCAACACCTCGGGCTGCACCACCCAGGCCCTCGGCCACAATGAGCAGGCGGCCGCGTACCAGAAGAAAGGCTTTGTCGTCTACGGCATCTCCGCGGACTCCAAGACCACGCAGGCCAACTGGGTGGCCAAGCAGGGCCTGAACTTCCGCCTGCTGTGCGACCCGTCCTTCACCGCCCTGAAGATGTTGGGCTGGGTGAAGGATGGGGGCGCGTCCGTCAAACGGTCGCACGCCGTTATTGCCAAGGGCGGCAAAGTGATCGACCTCCACACGCCCGTCACGCCCAAAGACTCGATCGCCCTGGGGCTGGAGTTCATCGAGGGCCTGTGAAGTGAACTGAGTGATCGAGAGCGCATCGCAGGCGTCCCTCTGCAGGAGGATGCGTGACAAAAAGAGAGGGAGAGGAAAGGGTGGGTGGGTTTTGGGGTCTCCTCGCCCTTTTGCAACCCCCACGTGTCTCTCCACCCTTCACCACCCCCGCCCACCCTTCCGCAGGCGGGCCAGGAAGCCACCGCCCTTCTTGGCCCGCGGCGACGCCGGACCACCCCCGCCCGCACCCCCCAACGCCGCCGCCTTCCCCAACACCACCCCCAACCGCTCCTCCACCGCCGCCACGCGCGCCGCCTCCGCCGCCAGGCGCGCCGCCAGGTGTTCGCCCTGCACCGTGGCGGCCTCCACCAGGGCAGCCGCCGACGCGCGGGCCGCCTCACTTGCCGCCACCGCGGCGGCCACCCCTTCCTTCGCCTCCAGCGCCGCGGCTTCTGCCCTGGCCGCCCTCCCCGCTGCAGCCGCCGCCCGAGCGTCGGCGCACCCCACCCGCGCGTCCGCGTCCGCGACCAGGCCGGCCTCCGCCGCGCACAGGCGGGCATCCAGGGCCTCGATCTCCGCGTCCCGCCGGGCCAGCGCGGCCTTGGCCGACGCCAGCTCGGCGTTGGCGTGGGCGAGCCCCACGCCCAGGCGCCCAGCCTTGCGCCCCGCGCTCCCCGCCTCCCGGCGCGCCTCGTCCGCGGCCCGCCGCAGGTCGCCCCGCTCCGCCATCCAGGTAGCCCGGTCGACTTTGAATGAGGTCAAGGCAGCGGACAGGGCAGCCGCTTCGGCGGACCGGGCAGGGGGAGGGGGCAGGGGTTTGGTGGGGGGCGCGCCCCAGGGCTTGGGAGGAAGGGGGTGGTTGAGCTTTGTTGGAGCGCCTTGCAGCGCCAGGGTGGTGGCGGTGGCGCCATTGGCGGTCTTCTGGTCGGGATCCAGGGCGGTGAGTGGGCGGCGGGTGGGCATGGCTTGCGTTGGAGCGCGTCGGGACAGACGGTTACGAGGGCAGGTTTGAGAAGAAAAAAGCGCGCGTGCGCTCCCCCTTTTCTTCGAAACCTTCTTTCTCCAAAATAATAATGCTGGACGTCGACGCCGAAATCGCGCTCCTCGTCGCTGCCATCACCCGACTGGGCACCCCCAGCCCTGATGGCTCCATCAGCGTCCCATTTGGCGTCCTGTTCACGGAGACGTCGGACATTTGTGAGCTTTTGGAGAGCGGGAGAGAGCAGGTGTGTTGGTCGAGTGAGTGTTGCCACTCGCGCCTTTGTTCGCGTACACTCATACCTCGCATATGCCAACACAGTCGAAGCCCTGGTCGGCACGCTGCGCGCCGCTAAAAAGAGGAAGGTCGTGGGCTTTGAGGTGAGTAAGAAAAGAGGAGGCCCCGAATGGAGCGCGCGCTCAGCTCGCTCCGCTCGTTCGCTTGCCCGCTCGCCCTCTCAACCCGAGCGCGCTCTTTTCTCTTTCAGGGCGAGCTCCTGTTGCAGGGCGTCCACGACTCCGTGCCCGTGGTCCTGCTCGAAACAGGCTGAGTGAACGAGTGTGTGTGAGCGTGGGCGTGGGGCGCAGTGAAAGGCGACGTGTAGCAGTGACGACGGAGACACGGAGAGACAACACGGAGCCCTCAACAGAGCGACATATTTGTGCTGGCCCGCGCTGCGCTCCCCGTCTTTGACTCCCGCGCTGCCGCCCGGGCAGGGCCTTGATCACCCCACTTTGATCATCACCCCTGTACCGCTGCGCCCCCTGGCCTAGCTACCAGCGCAAAAGGCTGGATTTGCCTCCCCCGCCTGCCCGCTCACAGCCAGAAAAAGAGGAAGGCATGCGCACAACCGTCGCCCTCGCGGCGGCGACGCGCACCCCTTCCGCATTTTTGCCACGAACCGCCTTGGGGCTGCCTCGCCGCCCACGCCCTGCTGCCACCCCCTCGCCCGCGGTCCTGACCACCACCCCTGGCAGCGACCGTGGCCTCAATCGCCTCCTTGCTGCCGCCGCCGCCGATCCTCTCGCTTCCGCGGAAGGTGACGCGGTCGCGACTGTGTCTGCCCTGCTGAGCCTGGATGGTGAGGAAGGTTTTGACGACCCGCCCGCCGCCTCCTCCCCCGCCCGCCCCAGCGGCCTGTCCGAGTCCGACCTGGCGGCCCTGCTCGGCGCGGGCGGGTCGTCCAACCGCCAGGGCTTCCCCGTGATGCTGGGGCTGCTCGGCCGGGCGTTGGGCGGCGGTGGTGGGAGTGGTCCCACTCCCGCCCCTTCCTCCGCCGCCCCCACGGACGCCGCCGCCGCGGCCGCCCGCCGCCTGTTGAGCAAGTACGGCGTGGACCAATCGGGCGACGTGTCCGCCACGGAGCTGGCCCAGCTGGTGGGCGACACCTTCATGACCGCGGCTGACCCGGTCACCGCCCGCCTGGACCGGCGCGGGCTGAGGGCCCTGTTCCAGGCGGCCGCGGCCGCGGCGGCGGGCGAGGACGGGGCCCTGCCGCCCGTGGGCGAGGGCCTGGTCTCGGACGCTCTGGCCCGGTACGGCGCGCCCTCACCCGTGGCGGGCGGCGACGGGGCGACGGCGACAGAGCTGACCCTCACCTTCCGGTCCTTCCTGGAGCTGTTGCGGGATGAGGTCGTCGACCTGCGCGCCCTCATCCGGTACGCTGCGCTGGGAGGGGGGGGGAGCACGCCGTCGGCAGGGGCAGGGAAAGCAGCGGGGGCGGGGGCGGCGGGGGCGGGTCCGCCGCCGGCGCCGCCCCGCAACCTGGCGGTCGCGGTCGGCTCGCTCTCCTCCCTGGAACGCTTGCTGGAGGAGGAGGAGGAGGAGGCGGGGGCGGAAGCAACGGGAGGCGTGCTAGCCGTCCCCTGTACTGCACCATCACCACCACCCGCCCTGCTGGCCAGGGTCGCACCGGGCGAGGTCCTCACGCTGCGCTCGCTGTCTGATTTCGAGGCGCTGCTCGGTTCCGCCGGCGACGCCCTGGTGTGCGTCCAAGCGTCGCTGACTTTCTGCCGCCCCTGCAAGAAGTTCCGGCCCGCGGTGGCGGCCCTGGCGGCCGCCACGCCCGGCGTCGTCTTTGCCCATTTCTTCGGCAACGCCAACGAGACGACCAAAGTCCTCTTCCGAGACGTCCTCAAGGTCCCGCTCACGCCCGGCTTTGCGTTTTACCGGGCCGGCAAGAAGGTGGGCCACATCCACACGGGCGCCAACGCGGGCGCCCTGGTGGGCGCGCTGCGGGAGCGCGCGGCCAGGGCGGGGGAGGATCCCCTCGAGGGCCTGCCCGCGGGCGCCGAGGCGGACCTGGTGGCGCGGATGAAGGCTGGCATGACCAAGTGAAAATAATTGTGTGTGATGGTGGTGGTAGTGGTGGTGGATGGAGCAGAGCAAGTCGTTGGACGTGTGTTCCTGTCTACTGGGGGGTCCTGGCGCCTGGCGCCTCTGTTGTAAAGAGGAAGAGGAAGGCCAACAACATTCAGAGCGAGCGCGACCAAAGGAACACAGCGGCGGGTTGCGCGCGCCGGGGGCTGGCGCGCCCTTACCCCTCCTCATTCCACCACCCTCGTAAGCGACGTGTCGGCTTGATCAACAATGTCCTGGTGCGTCGCCGTCGCGGCCGCCCACTTCCACCCGGACGAGGGCCAGGTCCTCGAGTTTGTGCACCCGGCTGGCGCGCTGACGGGCGCGGAAGCCCGCGACGTCGCATTCTGCGCGTTCCCGGACTCCGTGTCGTCGCTGGAGGATGCACAGAGCCGGACGAGCGTGCGGGACAGGTGAGCGTGTGTGTGCGAGGGAGAGAGAGAGAGAGCGTGAAACTCAACGCATCGGGCCACCGGCGCGCGCGCTCCGCGACCTCGATCTTAACCTTCCTTCGCCCCTCAGCACGTTCTTCTTCCGCATCCGCCGCTCGGCCGCCGACGGGACTGGCGCTACTGCTGCTGCATCCACCACCCCCACCCACGGCTCCCCGATCGTGCAGTCCCTCTCCAACTCGCCCTCCATTGTGCCTTCGGAACGCCTGGCCGCGGACGCGGCGGCGGCGACCCAGGCAGCCGCAGCCCAGCCTCGACCCTCGACCTCCTCGCCCTCTCGTTACACCGGCGCCCCCTCCCCTGCCGGCTTCCTGTACGGCTGGGTCTTTTGCCGGCAGCGCCGGGATGCGCGTGTGAAACGGGGCGCGGAACAGCGGGCTGTGGTCGTCCTGGCGGACGCGCCTTACAGCAGTGCCCTGGCCGCGCTCGCCCCGGCCGTGGGTGCCGCCTACTTCAACGCGGGCCCGGCCGGCCTCGTGGCCGCCTGGGCCGAGGTGGCGTCCTGGCCGTCACCGCCCCAGTGCGTGGACGCGCCAGAGTGCGTCACCGCGTGCGGGGCGGCCTTCACCGTCCAAGCCCCGCCCGCCACGGTCCTGCCCCCACCTCTGCCACCGCCTTGCGCCGCCTCGCCGCCTCTCAACCCCGCGGCCCCGCTCCCCCGCCTAACCGGCCCGGGCGGCCGCCCCGCCCCGCCATCCACCTTTCATGACACCTGCGCCTGGACCGCGCTGGCGGGGTTGCTCCCCCATGCCTGGCACCTGTGGGAGGTGACTCTCCTGGCCTCGCCGACACTGGTCCTGGGCCGGACGCCGGGCGCGTGCGGGTCCGCGGTCGCCGCCCTCATCTCCCTCATCGCCCCGCTCCCCTACTCCGCCGATTTCCGGCCCTACCTGACCATTCACGACGCCGCCGCGACGGCTTTGGTGGAAGCTGGTGGGGCGGGGGCGGCCCCCGCGCGGGTGGCCGGGCACCTGCCGCGCCTGGTCGGCGCGACCAACCCATTCTTTGTGCGCGCGCTGGGCGGCGCGTGGCCGACCGTCGTGTCTGTGGGAGGGAGAGGGGGAGGGGGCGCGCTGGGTGGCGGCGGCGCGACTGCCATGCCTAGCGTTGCTGCCTCCTATGCCGACCGGGCAGGCGCCCCGCCGGACGGGCCGGCCGGCGGGGGTCGCTCCATGCTGGCGCCCACGGCGACCTCGCCCTCCCGCCTGCAGCGGGCCGCGTCGGCGGGTGCTGCGCTGGCGGGCGCCGCCGCCTCCGCCATCCGTACCGCGGCTGCCAGTGCCAGGCGAGGGGGAGGGGGTCCAGGTGGTGGTGGTGGGCTGGCAGGGCACCCGGCCGCCGCGGCGGCGCTGGCATCCGGGCGCGCCCCGCCCGCGGTCTGGTCGGCCGTCCCGCGGTCGGCCCGCCTGGACCGCGTCTTCCTGGCGTCCCTGCACCCGGCCCCGCCCGCCCCGCCCCCGCCCGGCTCGCCCGCCGCCGAGGCCACCGCCGCGGCGGCCGCCTCCAACAGCGCCGCCCTGCGCTCCCACTTCTGGCGCCTCACCTCGGCGCTGCTGTCCCTCTTTGACGAAGCCTTTGCCGCGCCTGGCCCGCCGCCTGGCGACGGCCCCCTCCTGCCGGGCGGCCCACCCCCGCCCCCTCCCTTCTCTCACACCGAATTCCTGGCCCGGGTGGTGGGTGGCCCGCTCAGCCCGGCCCGTGGGGGAGGAGGAGGCGGCGAGGCCGGGCACAAGCAGGCGCCCGCGCCGCCGCTCCTGCCCATCCCACCCGACCTGCTCGCCAGGTTTGGCGGGTCCCGCTCCACCCTGGCGTCCTTCCTGCGCCGCTTCCTGGCGTCACCCAACTTCAGTGCCTGGTTCGAGCGGCGACGGGCGGTGGGGCGGGCCTGGCAAGCCGCGGAGTGGGAGGCGGCGGGGCTGGCGCGTGGGGAAGGGTTCAAACCGTTTGAGGAGATGAGTGAGGTGGAGTTGATGGAGAGCTGGTCGAGAGTGGAGGCCCGCCTGGCGGCCGCGGCCGCGGCCGCGGCGCCGCCGGCGACGGTGCAGCTCCTGTCCGCCCATGCTCAGCGGGTGTATGGGGCGATGCCGCCGGACCTGCAGGCGGCGCTGCTGAGCGCGCCGGCCCGGGCGGAAATGGTGAGAGGCGTGGTGGGTGTCTCACGTGAAAAGTAGAGCGAGCAAGGTGCTCACAGCACTCCTTTCATTTTCCGCGGAGTGGCACACCGCGTTCGCTCTCTCACCCCGCGTTGCAAACTCGGCCATGCCCTGCCTTGACCCCTATAGGCTGGCGGTGCAGCCGGGACGCCGGGCCGCGCCCGCGCGTGGTGTCGCCGGGACCGGAAAGCCCCGACGCATCGGTTGCTCAGCCCAAAAACCCGACCAGGCCTCCGCAGGCTTCCGCCTCCTGGAACGGGCGGGCGGCTTCCTCCTGCCCCAGGCTGCCCTGGTCACCACCGCCCGGACCGCCTGGCGTGCCGCCTGGGCGGCCATGGTCACGGAGCTGGCGCCCCAGGACGCGGGCGGGGCGTACGCGCGGCCGCCCTCGTCTTTCCCCCTGGCGGGCGGGCCAGCGTCCTTTGGCGGCCCGGCCTGGCCACTCACCGGCCCTGGACGTTACCGCCTCTACCTCGGCAATGCCTGTCCCTGGTGCCACCGCGTGGGCGTGGCAGCCTTCCTGCGCGGGTGGGCCGTGTACTGCCAGCCCTCTCCCTCTGATTACCTGTCCCTCTGCCGCCTGGCCGACGACCCCGCCCGCGCGCGGCGGGGCGGGTGGGTCGTGGAGGCGGGGGCCGGCGGCGGCAGCCAAGCAGGGGACGCCCTCACGGGGTCGCCCGATCTGAAGGGCGTGTACGACGCGCTCTCCCCCACACAACCATACACCGGCCGATGCACCGCGCCCCTGCTGGTGGACGGGAGCACGCGCCGGATCGTGACCAACGACAGCGCGTCCATCCTGTGCGCCCTGGACGCGGCCGCCGTCCCAGGCGTGACAACGCCCATCCGCCTGCGCCCTCCTGGCCTGGTCCCGGCCATCGACGCCCTGAATGATGACCTGTACGCCTCGGTCTGCAACGGGGTGTACCGATGCGGCTTCGCCACAGGCCAGGGCGCGTATGAGAGGGCGGTCGCGGGCGTGCAAGCCGGTCTGGACCGAGCGGAGTCCATTCTCACCTCCAACCGCTTCCTGGCCGGCGACCGGGTGACGGACGCGGACGTCCGCCTTTTCCCGACGGTCGTCCGCCTGGATGCTGCTTACGGGCCCCTGTTCCGGGCGACACGCACGCCCCTCGCCGACGGGTGGCCCAACCTGGCCGCCTGGGCGGCCGACCTGTGGCGGTTGCAGGTGGGCGGCACCGGCCTGGCCCTGGGCCCCGCCACCGTGGACGTCGAGGCCGCCCGGGCGTCGTACTACGGCTCCTTGTTCCCGCTCAACCCGTCGGGCATTTTGCCTGTGCAACCGGCGGGCGTGGCGTGGTTTGGCGGGGCGGGCGGGGCGGCCGCCGCGGACGGGCGAGGAGGGGGCGACCTGGAGACTGTGTTTCATTTGAGAGATGGCTGAGAGGGTGAGTGGTGTGTGTGTGCGTGCGCATCTGCTAGGTTTGATGGATCGTCCTTTCGGCGCGCCCGTGGTGCAGGGGTCTCAAAAGACAAAAAAAAAAAACCTTCCTCGAGACTTCAAGGTGTCTCCCTCCTTCGCCTCTCCTCAACATAGTCAAGACAAGGGCGCGTCCACGAGGCCCCGGCAGGCGCGCGCTCCTTCAACCGCCCCTTGCGCAGCCTCCGCTCCATAACCTTCTTCGCACCCCAATCGCCTTTGTCAGTGGTCAGTGATTATCACCAAGCACCTGCCTGACGTGACGATTGGACGCGCCGAGGACGCTATCGCATCCAACTGACGCGCAACAAAAACCGAGATCGGTTCTCCAACCCTCCAGCACACATCCTCCGCCGGCCTTCTATCCACCCCAACCCCATCTCTCCAACACGACCATGCCCCCCCTCCCCCCTCCCGCCGACCCGGCCCTGGACGCGACCTGGGTGGCACTAGATGGTGCCGGTGCTGCGGTAGGCGACGACGGCGCCCCTAAACCAGCCCCCCTGTCCGGCCGCCTCTCCTCGGGCGGCCTTCTCCCCACCACCGCCGCCGTTTTCCCGCCACCCCGCACCGCGCGCTCCCGGGCGCGCGCCTACCTGGAGTCACCCTACGCGCACACGGCCTTCCAGCTCGTCGCCGGCGTCGCTTTCATGTCCTTGTTCGTCGTCGTCCCCGCCATGCGCTTCCCCATGTCCTGCCAGGCGGCGGTGCTGTTCGCGGCCCTCGTCCTCCAGCTCTCCCCGCGCGCCAACGCGGGCGCCCGCATCATGGCGGCCGTCGTCGCAGTCGGCATGCTTTGCGTCGGCGGCGCGCTGGGCGGGGCGGCCGTCTCCATTGCGTGGGCGGCCCAGGGGGCGGGCGACAACTCGCTGATGAAAACTGTCAAGGAGACGCTGGCCGGCCCGCCCTCCCCGGCCAAGTCCTCCCTCCTGGCCAAGCTGGCCGCCGCCAAGTCGGCTGCGGCGGGGGCCGCCGCCGGCGCGGCCCCGCCCGTCAAGGCCACGCCCTCCCTGGGCGTCGCCATGGCTTTTCTAAAAGAACTGCCCATTGTGGGGGGCGGGTATTACGGCGTCCTGTGCGCGTGTGGGCTGGGCGTGATGGCCCTGGCAGCGGTCGTCCGTTGCGACCCGGGCAACACGGCTGTTGGTGCCCTGGGCTCCCTGGTCGCTGTCCTGGCGGGTCTGGTCATGGCCAACGCGGGCGCAGTGCCAGTCGTCGGCCTCAAAGGTTTTTGGAAGAGTGCAATCCTGGACCTGCTCCGCGCGGGTTTGGTCGCGGCGGGCGCGACCCTGGTCGCCGGCGCGTTCGTCCTCCCCTCCCGCGCCTCGACCGCCTGCCTGCAATCCACGGCCCGCGTGCTGGAGGGCGTCGGCAAGACGGTGTCGGGCTACTCCGGCCGCCGCCCGGCCGCCGCGTCGGGGAAAGGCTCGACCGCGGACGCCGTCGCCAAGGCGGCGGCGCCACCATCCCTGACGCACGTGCGTTCCCTGCGGGAATCCCGGGAAGAGGAGCGGGCGGCAGTCATGCGGGCGGCTGTCGTCGCGGCGGCCGCTCCCAAAAGCTCGTCCGCTGCGGCCGCCACCGCCGCCGCGAAAGCCGCGCTGCCCGACGAGGACGACGCGACCATCCTGGCCTGCATTCGGGCCGACACCCAGCCCCCCCACGCGGACGCGGGCGGGCTGAGCCCGGCGGCCCAGGCCGCTGTGGCGGTGCCCTTCCCCGCAGGCGACGCGCGCGCGCCGCCTGTGGTCGCCTGGCGCTCCGTCCTCGCGGGTGCCCGGGCCGAACTGAAGGAAGCCCTGTTCGAGCCGCCCGCCCTGTTCCGGGGTGGGGGCACGCCCTTCCGGTTCAAGCGGTGGGGTGCCGTGCTGGGCGGGGTGGACGGCCTGATCGGGCGGGCGGCCGCCCTGGAGGAGGTCATCGCCCGCCCGGGCTTTGCAGCCGACGCGGCCGCCGTCCGGGGCTTGCCCGGCGGCGGGGCTGCCGTCGCGTCCTTCCAGGCCGCCGCCGCCGCCGTAGCCGCGGGCTGTGCCGCCGCCGCGACCGTCCTGCGCGACCCCCCCCGGGCGGCGGCCGCCTGGCGCGCCCGCCCGCCCGGCCTGCACGGGGCCGGGTGGGACGCGCTCCAGGGGCGGCTGGTGGCGGGCGTCACGGGCGCCCAGGCGTCCTGGATGGCCACCCTCGCGCCGCCGCCGACGCTGGGCAAGGGCGCCTCCCCGATGACCGTCGACCCGGACTACGCTACCGCCGTCCGCATGCGGACCATGGCGCACGCGGCCATGCTGTTGGGCGGGGTCGTCGAAGCGGTGCAAGGCCTGGAGGCGGCCATCATTGCCGCTCTCGACCTGCCGCCCGTCGCCGCAGACGGGGGCGGGGGCGGGCGTGACGTGGAGACGCCCGACGCCAAGAAAGAAGTGCGGTCGGGGAAGGGCGGTGAGGGGACAACGCAGAAGGAGCCCAACCCGCACGTCCTCTGGGCGTCCTCCCTGCTCGCCGGCCTGACGGGCGCGCTCGTGTGGATCCGCCTGATCAAGGTCGCGACGGGCACGCTGCCCGGCTGCTTCACGTCCCGGGACGCCCGGTGGGCGTGCTTGTCCTCCCGCATGGTCCACTTTGGCATCAAATACTTTGTGGCGACGACAGCGGCCCTGGTGGCGACCATCCTGCTGTTGTGGAAGGTAAGGCGAGGGCGGCAGACGTGAACGGGAAAGAGAGAGAGGCGCCTGGGGATAATCGCTCCATTCTCACCTCTCATTCCCCTCTTTTTCAGTTCCCACAAGCCCTGTTCGACTGGCAGCTGTCCAACGTGCTGACCGTCATCGCCGTGTGCGCCCAGCCGCGTGTCGAGGCGACCCGGTACAACACGCTCATCCAGACCGTGCTCGTCCTGGCGGGCGGGGCGGCCGGGTACGGGCTGATGAGCACGCCCGTCGCGAGCACGCCGGGCGCGCTGGTGCCCATTCTCCTGGCCGTCATGTTCCTGGCCGGCCACATCAACGTGCTGGCCCCGCTGAAGCAGCCCCTGTTCCTGGCGACGTCCACCTTCATGACCTCCCTGCTGTGCCAGTACCCCAAAGCCGGGTCCACCATGTTCTTCGCGGGCAAGGTCGTGTCGACGGCGGTCGGGTCCCTGCTGACGATGGTCTGGTTCTCGATGGTCGCCCCCTTTTACGCGTCCACCGAGTGCCTGGAGACCCTGGGCGGCGCCCTGGAGGCCGGGGCGGGCGTCCTGGTCACCGCCTGGGACGACTTTGTGGCCGGGGCACGGTCGGCCGAGGGGTCGGGTGCCGGCGTGGCCATGCCGGCGGAGGCCTACTCCAAAACGGTCGGGGCGGGCGTGACCGCACCCCTGGGCGTCGTCCAAGCCCTGGCCCGCGACGACCGCCTGCCCTTCTCCTTGCCCTGCATCCCGGACCGGGACCTGATCACGCCCATGCCGCCCGCCGTGCCCGCCGTCGCGGCGGCCGTGGACGGCATGGCCCGCAGGCTGGCGGCCTTCGAGCTGGCGACCAGCCAGGAGTGCTGGCGCGGGGGCGGCGCGGCCCTGGCGCCCTGGAATGCTGGTGGCGGTGGCGGGAGCGCGCCGGCGCCTGGTGCTGCCGCGTCCGCCCCGCCCGCCGACCACCCGTCCTGCCTGCTGTCTCGTGTGGGCGCGCAGACCCTGGTCAAGACCGTGGACGGGCCCATGCGGGCGGCGGTGGCGGCGACGGCGGCCCTGGCGAGTGCTTGCCGGGAGGACCTCAACCAGGCGGGCTCGGGGGCCGCGGCCGAGAGGAGCCTGGCGCGGGTGGTGGAGGGCATCGCCGCAACGGAGGCCGCCCGGGTGACGGCGGCCCGCGCCCTGCGCGACGCCCTCCCCGCCCTGGCGGGGGCGGCCCTGGCGGGCAAGGTCAGCGGGGCGGAGGACCTGGCCCTGGAGGCCTGGACCGCGGCGCTGGGGTCGACCATGGATGCGGTCCTGGGGGCGGCCCGGGTCATTGCCTCCCCTGTCGGCCGGGCGCGGGACACGTACTGGGCGGGGGTCGGGCGGGCGTGCTGTTGAGAGTGGGTTCATCCTCCTCCTTTTGGGGCGTGGCGCGTGATATAATTAATCAACAGATAAAATAAGGGGGCAAAACCGGCTGCGCCGGGCCCCCGTGGGCTGTTGGAAAAACAAATCGTGTCCGCTTTTTTGCTTTGTCAACCCTTTCAATAATCACGCCATCTCTCACATACCACATTGCCAGGTGGCCAAGGCCGCCGCGATGTCAGCCGTGCACGCCTCGCACGGCAGGGCCCGCCCTAACCAGGCCCCGACCGCCTCCTCGCCCATGGCAGGCAGACCCCCGCCAGGCAGCGCGCCTGGCGGCGGGTAGGGCGGGGAAGCGAGCGGCGGCCCTGTGCCTGGCCTGCGCGCACCTCGCTTGGCCGGCCGTCCGGCCCACCGGGCCGCAACGAGAGGTGTGGTGGAGGTGAGCGGGCGGCGGCCGCCGCCTGGTGCTGCGTCCTCTCCCTCTTCCTGGGATTCCTCTTCCTCCTCCTCGCTGCTGGCCGGCCAGGCCGACGGGTGCACAAAGCGCGGGACAGCCACCAGGCTGGATGGTAAGGCATTGTTTGCACCCGCATAACCCGGCCCGGTGGCCGTGGTAGTGAGCCAGGACGGCGACGACGGGGCAGCCTCGGCGGCGCCACCCTCTCCACCCGCCACGGCCGCCCAGGCAGACCGCTCCACCCCGTCCGCCGCGGCCGCGACTTCAAACGCGAGGAAGGTCAGGGCGACCAGGGCGGTAAAAGCGAGGGTCAGAGCTGTTATGAGAGGTGGGGCACCCGCCAGGGCAGCGCCCAGGCCGGCCGTGGCGAGGGCCGCGGCCGTTTGGCGTTTCATCTCTCTCAGAGGAGGGGGAAAAAAATGATGCGGGGCCGGCGACCTTTCCCCTACTCAACCTCTTTCAACCTGCACTCTCTCTTTTCTTTTTCCGCTTTCATTTTTCAATATGCTCGCCCAGCACCAGCACGGCAAGGCCCGCGTCCGGGTGGGCCGCACCTGGCGGGCTGCCGACGGCCGCACGCACTCGTTCGCGGAGTGGACGGTCGACGTTGTGCTGGAGTCGGCCATGGCGCATTCCTTCACGTCGACGTCCAACACCGGGATGACCGCGACCGACACGCAGCGCAACACGGTGCGTGTTTGGGTGCGGGCTGGGCGAGCAGCTGGGGTGTGTGAGTGCGGTCGTGCGGAGTCGCGTGTGTCCGGGCGCAACGCGAGGAAGGCGCATTGTTTTTTTTTTTCTCGACCCGCGCGCGCTCTCCATCCATCCATCAACCCAACACTCCTCCGCGCCCCGGCATCTCTCCATCCATCTCCTCTCGCCACAAAAGGTCTACTACGTCGCCAAGCAGATGGCTCACCCCTGCTCCCCTGAAGACTTCGGGCTGGCCCTCGCCCGCCACTTTTTGAAGCACCACCCGCTCGTCTCCCGTGCCAAGGTCCGGGTGACGCTCTCGCCCTGGGTCCGCGCCGCCACGCCGGCTGGGCCGCACGCCCACGGCTACGAGGGTGGTGGGGGAGGGAACCGCTTTGCAGTGGTGTTGCTGGGGCGGAACGCACCGGCCGCCACTGTCATCGGTGGCGTCAAGGGGTGGCGCGTCCTCAAAACCACGCAGTCCGGGTATGCCGGTTTCACAAAGGACGCCTGGACAGCCCTGCCCGACGTGGGCGACCGCATCCTGGCCACCTCCGTCTCCGCGTCCTGGCGGTACAGCCGCCCCGTGGCCTATGATGGCGCGTACGCGGCCGTGATCGCCGCGATGGCGGCCGCCTTTTTCGGGCCCGCGGGCGCCGGGTCCTTCTCCCCATCCGCCCAGTTCACGCTGCACGAGATGGGGAGCGCCGCCCTGGCGTCGGTGCCGGGCATCGACTCCATCGCCCTCACCCTGCCTAACCTCCACTTCTTGCCCTGCGCGCCCCTAGGGGATGGGCGCGGGTTCGAGGATGACGTGTACGTGGCGACGGCCGAACCTCACGGCGTGATCGAGGCTAGCATGGTGAGAGAGGGGGTGCGCGCCCCGCACGTCGAGCTGTGGGGCGAGGACGGGCTGGGCCCGGCGGCGCGGCTGTGATGGGTGGGAGGGAGAAAAAGGGGCGGTAGAGGGAGTAGAAGGAGGGTAGTGTCGTGTGTGTGCGTGCTTTAGTGGGACGGGCGGAGACAACAGGCGTGTGAAGGGATGGAGAGACAAGAGGAAAACCGACCTCGCTCTGCTGTCTTTTTTATATTTATATTTTTTTAGCGTTTTTTTCGTCCGTCCACCACTACAAAACCGCGCGCAGGCTCACACACACACACACCACACACCGCGCACGCTTCAAGAAGGCCCGCCGCAACACCCGCCTGAGAAACCAAGGTATGTCCTTTCTCTCTCATCATTCATTCAGGCAATGTACTGCGACACCCACCGGAAGCCGTCACCGTAGCCCATGCGCCGGACGACGGAGCACATGAAGACCTCGATGGGGCGGATGCCCGCATCTTTCAGGTCCACCCGCCCCTTCCCCGTAGTGTAGTTGGCGAGGCCCAGCGCCAGGCGGAGCTCGTCTTCCGGGGCCGCGTGCGGGACGTCGATCTTGTTGCCCAGCACCAGGAAGGGCACGCCCGCCAGCGCGTCATCCGACAGCAGGGCGTCCAGTTCGGCTTTCGATTCGGCGAAACGTTCCCGGTCGACCGCGTCCACCAGAAAGACGATGGCGTCGACCTGGTGCGAGTGAACGAAAATGAAAAGAGGGAGGAAGTTTTGATGAGTGAGGGCGGGGGGGTCGCTGTCCTCTCCGGTTGTCTCTCCTCTCGCCTCGTCTCACCTTGGCGTAATAGTCTTTCCACACCCGGCGCGCGATCTCGTGGCCGCCCAGGTCGAAGGCCTTGAAATTGATGCCCGCCATTTGGAGCTCCTGTGGGGTGCGTGGAGAGAGAGAGAGGAGAGAGACAGAGCGGTGAGAAGCGCAGGCCCAATGGTTTTCTGCCAGGGTTGCGCGACCGGGCCGGCGGGCACACCTCGCATGCCCGCTCCGGGCCCACGGCAGCGCGAAGCACGGTCTCCGTGCCCTCACAGAGACACACAGGGACGAGGCGAGTACCGAGGGTGCGCCTGCGACGCAGCGACGCACGGAACAAACGAAGAAAAACACGCGCGCTCTTCTCGTCCTCCTCCTCACCTCGCTCGTCGGGTACTGGGTCGGCTGGTGCTGGGCCAGGCGCTCGTCTTTCAGCATGTGCATCAGGGTGGTCTTGCCCGCATTGTCCAGGCCCTGGAAAAGTGGGTGGGGTGGTGTGGGTGAGCAACGAAACGAAAGCCATTGGACAAACACCGATCGAAGTGGGGAGCGCGCGGCGCGTTCTCTCCATTCTCTCTCCTCTCCTCCCACACCGTACCAGGAACAGGATCTTGGCGTTCTTGTTGTACAGGCCCAGGCTGTTGAGAACGGAGTAGATCCTGTTTGGAGGTGGGGTGCGTGGGAGTGGTGGGCGTGAGGGCGAGAAGGGGGGGCACCCTCGGGCGCGAGTCTCTCTCGGAGAGCGCTCTCAAAAGTCGACACCGGCGAGCCTGACCATCACAAAAAAAAACACGCGACGCACCAGTTGATCAGGAACATGGCGATCTGGTGCTCTGGTGGTGCGTGGGCGAAGAGACGTCGGGCCCGTGCGTGTGCGCGGGGAAAAACAGAGGAGACGCACGCCGCGAAGAGAAGTGTGAGAAATGAACACCCTCGTGCTCTCATGTTCAAGGTCGTGACGAACTCTTTTACAACGCCTTCAATAAAAAACAAGGCGCGCGCCACGGACACAACACCAAAACACGCAGGAGGGATTGGACTCTCTAACAACGGTAGCTAAACAAAAGGAAAAGAGGGGAGAGGTCAAATAAAGAGAGGCGCCCAATGCCACACACCAAACATCACCAGGCCGGCCGGGTCCGGGCCGCGTCGCCCAGGCGCACGGTCGAGAGCGCGGCCTCCAAGGCTGTCATCGCCTGCCAGGACGGCGGTGACAGGCCCCGCGGTGCCTGCGCCTTGCATGCTGCGGCGGCGGCGGCCCGCGCGGACAGGGCGGACGCCCCCCCCGGCGGGGGGCCCGGGCGGCGCCCGCCGCTCCAACAGCCGCCGCTGGTCGGGCCGGCCCCGCGCCCGCGCCTGCCCCGCTGCTCCTCGCCCTCGCTGTCGCCCGACGCCGCGGACGAGGACGAGAGGGGCACAGATGAAGACGACGTTGACACACCGGCCGTCATCATGGGTGGACCCAGGCCGCCCGCCTCCGCCTCCGCCGCGGCTTTCGCGGCCGCGGCCGCCCGGCGCCAGCGCCGCAGTGCGCGCGCGGCGCCCGCCTCGCCCCCCCTCGCGGGCGCCTTGCCCTTATTCCTCCTGCCGCCGCCTCCGCCGCCGCCGCCGCCGCCGCCGCCTCCACCGTGCTTATTGCCATGGTTGTAATTGTTTTTGCCGGTGCCATTGGCGTTGTTGCCGTTGCCGTTGTTCCCCTGCTGGTGGGGCTGGACCCCACCCCGCCGCGCGCGGGCGACAGCGCCGCCGCCCGCCTGCTCGGCTGCGGCCGCGGCCGCAGCCGCTGCGGCCCCGCGCACCAGGGGCGGGTGGCCGAGCACGCGCCGCTGCCCCGACGTCAGCACGGGCGCCGGCGCACCCGGCCCGCTCAGCCGCCCCCGCCACAGCGCTTGCCCAGGGCCCTGGGAGCAGTGGACGCGGACGTCAAACGCGCGCAGCGCGCGCTGGCACAGGATGCAGGGCGTCGCGCACCCGAGCGACCCGTCGCACCGCACGCGCAGCACGGTCACGTCCGGGCCCATCTTGCGGCGCACCCAGGAGGTGACGGCGTGGGGAGGGACGCCGTGCTTGCGGGCGGCCTCCTTCCAGGTGTCGAGGAGACTGGATTCAGGGGGTTGAGAGCGTGAGTGATTAAAAAAAAAAAAAGGAAAAAAGGAGGTTGAGTGAGAGGAGGCCCCGGGCCGGCGGCGAGGAGAGCGAGACAAGCGAGCGATCGGCCTTCTCTCTCTCCCCCACCCTCGCCGCCTCTGGTTCGCCCCTTTTGTCAACAGTGCGGGGCACCGCACTGGCCTGGTACGCATGACATGGCCCTGCCCTGCAGCATTGGCCCGGGTGGCGTGCGGGCGGGCAGTGGCCCAACTCGCCAGTGGGCGGGGCCACGTCGATCCCTCTCTCTCGTGCGCAACCGCCGCTCGCCTCGCATCTCTCATCCCACCCCGCCCCCGCCCCCCCTCCAAAACTACTCACCGCCTCTCCGCGCAGCACCGGTGGTTGGACACTGCGGTGTCCTCGGGCAGGCCTTTAGCCTTCTTGAACGCACTGTTTGCCCCGCCGAGCCCGGGCGGCGCGGGCAACGGTCACACCGGCCTTAGCCGCCCCGGCTGCGCCAGCGGGGCCAGCCGGGGCGACCTCCGCCCAGCACTGGTCGGGCGTCAGGCGGGCGGGGACGGCGATGACCGTCTTGGCGGGGGACAGGAGCTTGGAGACCATGGCTTTTTGATAGTGGGGGTGTTGAGGGGGAGTGGAGGGGTGGGAAGAGGGAAGAGGGCAGGAGAGAGGAATGAAAGTGGTGGTTGGCGTGGGTGTGTTCTTTTTATTCAACCTCCCCACCAAAAAATAATTACAGTCTTTTTTTCCTCTAGCTCTCAGGCCCGGCCTTTGCCCGTGTTCCTATCCACCGTCGATCAAGTATTTAAAAAAATGAAGAATGAACAAAGTGTTGGCGCGCGGCTGAGAATGGGCAGCACGCGCGCAGCAACAACAGCTTTGAAAACACAAAAAGCGAGCGAGCCGACCTTCACCCATGGGGGAAGCGCGTCCTGATCACTAGCACGCATCGCACGGGCAGGCCGACACCGCGTCATCCACCGTCAGCACCAGGCGGGTGACCCCCGGGGGCACGGGCGGCGACTGGTGGACGGCGGCCGGGTAGGGCGGGGACGCGGCCGCCCCCGCCCGCAGGTGGCCGCCCAGGAAGAGAGCGTCGCCGGGGGCCGCCTCCACCGCGCGCGCGCCGTCGACCAGGCTGCCACCCTTGGCGGGCCGGGCGAGGCCGTCGTCCGCGTCCACCTGGCGCGGCCCGACGCCGGCCTCTGAGGGCACGAAGCGGGTGCCGGGGCCGCTGTAGGTCAGGATGGCGCGCAGCCCGACGGAATCGCAGTGCCAGCGCGGGCACTGGACGGCCGTGATGAGCTCCAGGCGGGCGGTCAGGGCGGGCGGGGGTTGGGCGGGCGCCCGGGGCATGCCCGCCATGGAGGCCGAGATGAGGCGGGCGGCGGCCAACGCGTCGGCCTCGACCAGCGCGGGCAGCCAAGGCGGCATGGAGGAGGGTGAGGGGGCTGCCTTCAGGGCGGCGACCAGGGCGGCCGCGCCGGCCGCGGGGTCGGCGATGGGGATGGACACCTGTGTGTGTGCGTGTGTGTGAGTGTGTGCGTGAGCGGCACGTGTGAAGCGCGTGTGGTGCAGCGTGCGCTTGGAAAAAGTGGAAGGGGGGGGGGGGCTTTGCGTGTGGCGGGCAGCCGCACGGCACGCGCTCCAAAAAAAAAATGTTTTTCCCCCCCCCGCTTCTCTCTTCTCTCTCTCACTCTCTCTCACCTGCACCCGCTCCGGTCCGCCCAGCCACCCGGCCTCAGGGTGCACGGCCCCCGGCAGCGGACGGCGGACATGGACAGCGGGCTGGGCGACCGGGAGCGGTGGGCACGCGGATCCTGAAGCGGTCCACGCCGCCCAGACGCCCGGTTCGAGGGGCGAAGGCGAGGGGGGCGCGGCTGAGGGCGGGCGGGGGGCGACGGCCCGTTGGGGGCGTTGGGGCCAGGGCAGATGTTCCGCGAGGGCGGGGAAGGGCATTGTGGCCGCCGCCTCAGCTGGGGGGCTTTGGGTGCGTGAGCGACTGGACTGAAACGTGAAGTGAGATCTTTCGCCTGCAGAGGCGGGCGACCCATTCGCCTCGTCCCTCTCTTTTTTTTCCCTCTCCTTCTTTTTCTCCCTCTCCTTCTCACGACCACATCACAAAGCCATGCCTTCCATCAAGGTTAGAGGAGGCAGGGTATGCTACACGCTTTGCGTGGTGGCTGGTGGGCAGTTGGAGGGGGATGGAGAGGGGGCGGCAGTAGACGAAACCCGAGCCTCCCCTCGCGAGCGCGCGCCTCACCCGCTGGGGGCTTGCGCCAGGTCAGGCCCCCGGACCTAAGGCGTTATAGGTCGCCCTTAGGTCAAGTGGTCGCCGTACATTGCCGTCGGCGCTGCCACCGATGGCTGGGGCGGTTATTGGCAGTCACGTTTGTGGGTGAAGTGGCGGTAATAGGCACGCAGGGCGCCCGGTGCGCGGACGGAGAAAAGGGCGAGCGCGCTGCTTCAAACAAAAACAAACGGCCGTTTTTTCGATCGCTCTTCCCGCCACCCACACTCCCGCCACCCAACATCCCCCCGCCCCCCCCCCACAGATCCCCGCCGTCCTCGCCCTCCTGGCCGCCGCCGGCGTGTCCGCCCAGGACGCGGCCGCCCCCGCCGCCGATCCGTCCTCGGTCTCCTTCAAGCTCGCGCAGTCCCTGCCCTTCGCCGCGGGCCAGGGCAAGGCCCCGCCCGCCGACGCGGTGGACGCGATTGCCAAGTCCATCGCCGCGGCGGCGGGCGTGGGCGGGGCGGCCGTCAAGGTGACGCCCGGCCCGTCCGCGCTGGCGCCCAACCCGTCCAAGAAGGCGCGGGGCACGGGCGCGACGACCGCCGACGGCCTGCCCTGCCTGCCCCGCTCCACGTGTTACTCGTTTGCCGTCGACGCTGCCCTGGGCGACGAGGCGGCCGCGTCCGCCTTCAAGCAGCGCCTGGCAAGGGGCAGCGTGGCGGACCTGTTGCCGGCCGGCGCGGGCTCGTCCGGGGTGACGGTCGGCAAGGTCAGGGGCGCCCCCGCCCAGGCCCGGGTGGTCGTCCTGGACGAGGCGGCCGCGGGCCTGGGGGGCGCCAAGCCGGCGGCGGCGACCGCCGCCGGCGCCGGCGCTGGCAGGGAGCGCCTGTCCAAGGGCGCCCTGGCCGGTGTCATCGTCGGGTCCATCCTGGGCGGGCTGCTGCTGCTGGGCTTGCTGGGCCTGCTGTGCACGCGGTGCCGGCGTGGGAATGGTCGCGGCGCGCGCGCGGCCACACAGGTCTCCACGGGCGCCAAGGCGGCCAGTGCTGCCGTCGGCACGGGTGCGGCCGCCGTGGCCGGTGGTGCCGGCACCGCCGCCGTCAAGACCGAGTCCGCCGCCACCGCGGCCGGGGCGACCGCCGCCGAGGCGGTCGACAAGACGGCCGCGGCTGTGAACAAGGGTTCCACTTCCGGCCGCTTCGGCCGGTCCGCCTCCAAGGGGACGGACGGGTCGGAGGTTGTGTGAGGGCAGAGAGGAAATTGTGAAAGCGGTGTGGCACCCTCCCGGGCGCCTGTGTGCGTTAACTTTCCGGGAGTGAATGTCTCACCACCCGACCATCAATGTTCGTAGCACACATGCGGCAGTGCTTGTTTGTGTGTGTGTGTGATGGGCGTGTTTCATTTTTTTTTTGTGATCAATATATTTTTTTCTACTTGACCTTGACCCTCCTCCGCGCGCGCACTGGTGGCCGCCGCGCCTCCTCCTCCTCAACCTTTTCCACCCCCCGCCCTGCGTGCGCGTCCACCATTTTCTCCACCTCCGCCTCCAGGGCCGCCCCGAACGCGGGGCGAGAGAAGTGGGCGATGACGTGGGCGCGGGCGGCGGCGCCGATGGAGGACCTCACTGCCGGCGCACCCCTCTCAACCACCTCCCTCATCGCGCCAGCGAACGCGGCCGGCTCCGCCTCTACCAGCCACCCCGTGACCCCGTCCACGACGCTCTCCAGCGGCCCGCCCGAGGCGACCGCAATGACGGGCACGCCCGCCGCGCCCGCTTCCACGGGGACGATGCCGAAATGCTCGCCCGACGGCGTGTACAGGATGGCAGCGGCCACAGCCAGGAGCGCGCCCCGCTGGGCGTCGGTGAAGGAGGGCAGGAAGGCCACCCGGTCCGCCACGCCCTCCCGTGCTGCGAGCGCCTGTAGCTCCTGCAGGTGGTCCACATTTTCGGGCAGGCGGGGGTCGAACCCGCCCGCCAGGATGAGGACGGGATTGGAAGGAGCAGCAGGGGTGGTTGTTTTCTTTGAACCACCACCTCTATTTGTTTGCTTTTTGTTCACCCCCCTCACAACCACCGCCAGGGCCCGCACCGCCAGGCCGATGTCCTTCTTGCGCTCGAACCGGTTGATGGACACGAAGACGGTGGGGGGAGGGGAGGGAGGGGACGTGCTTCCTCCACCCCCTCTTTTTTGTTTGATCAGGCCAGTCACTCCAGGCGGCAGCACCCCTTCCCACCCGGCCGCCGCCGCCGCCAGGGCCGCTTCAGTCGGCACGGCCGCCGCCGGGTACAGGACGCCCGGCTCCACCCCGCGCCCCGCCAGGCGGGTGAACGTATCGGCGAACACGCCCGCCGTGAAGCGGGAGTTGACGAGGACAGCCTCGGCAGCGCCTGTCGCCGCCTGCTCCAGCGCGTCCAGCGGGGCCCGGTAGAGCGACCGCAGGGCGGCGCCGAGCCAGGCAGGCAGGCCAGGCGCGTGCGCCCCCCTCGGCGGCGCCAGGAGCAAGTCCGGGAAGTGGCAGTAAAAGAGGACGGGCGCCGTCCACGCGGTGAATGCGTGGAGGGCGGGGACGGCCCCCGCGACCTGGTCGGCGATGATGGCATCCCACGCGCCGTCGCGTGCCAGTGCCCAGGCCGCCGCCGCACAGCGGGCCAGGGCGCACAGGGCGGCTCCCCGGCCGGCGAGGGTGCGGGGGAGCCAGGCGCCGGCGACGGTCACGGTGAAGGCGCCGGACGTGGTCTCCGGGAAACAGCGGGCCTGGTCGTGGTGGGGCGTGAAGATGGTGACCTGCGTGTGGGGGGAGGGACGACGACGAGAGAGAGGGATGTTGAGAGGAGAGCAGACGCGAGCAGGAGGAGGGACGCGCGTCTCTCGCAACCACTACCACACGCACCTCGTGCCCGCGCTCCGCCAGTTCAACGGCCGCGTCGACGATGAGGCGTTCCGCGCCTGTGTAGGGAGAGAGAGAGAAAAGCCATCGCGTTGTGTTTTTTTTGTTTCCGTCGAGCAAAAGCGTGCGCTCACTCTCTCCTCTCTTACTCCTTACCTCCCAGTCCCAGGTCCGGGTGGAGAAAGGCGATGCGGAGGCGGCGGCGGCGGTGAGGGGTGGCGGGGGCGGGCGGCGCGGGGCGGGGCATGATTGGAGAAGAGAGAAAAAAAAATGATCCAAAGCGACTGCCTCGCTCTCACTCCCTCACATACCGACATATTTTCTCGGCGTCCGCGGAGCGCACGCGCACACACACACACACGTACGCACACACACGCATACACACTCTTTCAATGGCCCCCGAGGCACTCAAGGACCTGCTCAAAGACCTGCCGGCGAGGTGAGAGGGAGGGAGTTTGGTGCAGGTACCAAACGGCCTGGGGGGAGCATTGCCCGCTGTGTGTTTGGCCTCCACGCCCGCCGTCCTGCCCTCGGCATCGGCCCCCGCAGGCGGCTAACCAGGCCGGCTCCATGCATGTCAGCATGCATGACCCGGAAACATGCTCCACAAGCGCCTCACACCTCTCTCCCAAAAAAAAAAAAAAAAAAAAAAACTGAACTCAAGGGGCGCCTTCACCGCGCCCGCCCCCGGCGCCGTCATCGCGGCCGCGCCCGTGCCGTATGTGTGCGCCCACGACACCGCACCGCCAGGTAAAGAGTGGTGCAGAGAGGAGGGCGTGGATGTGGGCGTGTTGCGGGACGAAAAAAAAGAAACTCAACCTCCTTGTTTTTTTTTTCTTCCTTCTCTCCCTCCCAAAATAGAGGGCCAGGTCGTGACGACCGACCCGACCAATATCCTCATCCGCACTCTCCTGCTGAAGAAGGCCAAGGACGCGGAAGCGCGCAAGGCGGCGGCGGCCGGTGGCGGGGGCGGGGGCGGGGGCGGTGGTGCCGGGCGGGCGAAAGGAGGACGTGGGGGTGAGGCAGCGGGTGAGGGTGGTGGTGCCAAGAAGCGCCCGGGCGACGCCGTCACGGCCGCGGCCGACGCGCCCGCCGCCAAGCGGCCAGCAGCTGGGGCGCGGGGCGGGGACGGGGCGGGGCCCAGCGGTGGCGGCGGTGGTGGTAGTGGGCCCGCCCCCGCCACGCACGCCACGCACGCCGAGCTGGCTGCCCTGACGGTCAAGGCGCTGGCGGAACGCGCCAAGGCGGCGGGCTTGCGGGTGGGGGGGACGAAGGCGGAACTGGTGGAGCGCTTGCTGCTGGCCCAGCCGCCTGGTGGTGGAGGGGGTGGGGGGGAGGGTGGGGAGGGGCGAGGGCGGCGGGGGCGGTGAGATTTAACCTAAACCCATCCACCCCCTTTTTCTCCCAAATGTCCCCCTTCGGCAGCGTCCAGCCACCAGCCGCCGTCAGCGCGTGAAACCTGAATGAAACACACGGACGCAACAACACACGCCCTCGAAAACCTCTCTTTTTCTCTTAATCCAACTTGTGCACATGTGCACGCTTTCCAGCATTCCTCTTCATTTTCTGCCTTCGCCTCCTCCTCCGCCCCCCCCCCCGCCCTGGGGCATCCGCGCCGCCATCGCTTTGACCGCCTCCGCGATCTGTTTCGTCTGCAGCCCCGCCGCAATGGCGGCCAACAGCTCCCGGGACTTGGCGTCCGCGCCCGCAAAGGGAGTGCCGCCGCCGCCGCCGCCGGAGGGCGCGGCCGCGGCCGCGACCGCGGCCGCGCTGACAGGGGTGACAGTCGCCTCGGCTGGTTCCTCCGGCCCGCTCGTCCCCACGCACACAAAGACGTCGCCATCGCCCAGCGCCAGCTGGGCGTAGGCTTCGTGGACGTCGTCCACGGTGGCGGCCTCGTACATGCGGCGCAGGTCGCGCACGGCCTCCGGGACCTTGAGCGGGACGCCCTCACACTGGAGGTGGGTCAGCAGGCCGAGCCGGTACGCATTGTCCTTCAGGTCCGTCTCGTGCCGGGCGAGGAGGGTGCGCTTGGCCCGCAGGAGCTCGCGCGGCGTGACGCGGGAGTCCTTGAGAGACCGCAGCACGCGCAGGGACGCGTCCGCGGCGTCCCGGATGCGCTGCGGGGTGGAGGTGACCTTGATGCAAAACCAGCCGGCCCGCAGCCGGTCAAACAGGGACAGCTCAAAGGAGACGTCGTACGTCAGCCCCAGCGCGTCTCGCACGGTCGTAAAGAGGCGGGAGTTGACGACCTCGGCCAGGAGGGACAGGGAAACGTCCGCGAAGAGCGGGTGCGCCCGGCGGGCGGCCCGGGCGGCGGCCAGGTCGTCGGCGGACGCGGTCGCGGGCGGGGTCGGGGGTGGGGGCACGGGGCGGGCGGGCGGCGGGGGCGGCGGCCCGGGCTCGCTCCCGGCCCCGCTGAACGCGCCCCACCGGCAGGGCGCGGACCCGGCGATGTAGGCAATTGCCCGCTCGTCCGAGTCGTGCAGGTGCCAGGCCTGGCGCAGGGAGGCCGGCGGCGCGCCCCGGACGACGGCGACGGGGGATTCATCCCCCGCGCCCGCGCCGCCGGGCGGTGTCCCGGCCGCTGCGCCGGGCGCCAGCGTGCCCAGGTAGGCCAGGACCAGGTCGTCCACGTCGGCCGGGTCAAAGTCGCCCACCAGGTTGACCTCCACGTGTTGGGGCGCCAGCTGGGCGCCGACGGCCGCCCGCATGCCGCCCAGGGTCAGGGCGTTGACCTCCTCGGGCGAGGCGTCCACAAACCGCCTGTCCCCGCCCAGCATGGCGCTCACGACCCGGTCGCTCGTTGCCCGCTCCAGGGACTTGTCCAGGGACCGGGCGTGGGAGGCGTACACCTGGCGCGCCCGGTCGGCGGCACCCTCCTCCCAGGCGGGCTCCGCCAGGAGGAGGTGCACCATCTCCAGGACGGCCTTAAGGCCGCCGTCCCCGACCGCAAAGTGGGCGTCCATGAACACGAACTCCTCGTCGCACTCCAGCTGGGACGTGATGAGGCGGGCGATGCAGAAGAGTTCGACCTGGTCGCGCCGCCAGGCGCCGACGGTGCCGACCTCAGAGAGGGCGCGCGTGCCGACGGCCACCGAGCCGGGGCCGCCGCCGGGCGACCCGGCCCCTCCTCCCTCGCGCGACCGCCCGCCCGGCGCGACGACCCGAAGCATCGCCGCCCGGGGCTCGTTGTCCGTCGCGCAGTAATTGATGCGCAGGCCGTTGGACAGGCGGCGCTGGGTGATGCCGGTGTCCGGGTCGGTGGGCGGGAGGGGGCCGTCGGCTTCGCGGCCCGCCACCGGGACAAAGGCCGGGCGGGCGGCGGCCAGCAGCTCGGCCACCCGCTCCGCCGGGACGAGCGAGTCGGGGACGTCGATGTCTTCCGGCGCCTCCACCTCCACCTCGCTCGCGGCGGCGAGGGCGGCCTCGATGTCGGCCGCCGACACGTCAAAGCGGACGGCCCCGGGCGGCGGGTCGCCCTCGTCGACGTCGGAGGAGGCGCCGGCTTCCACCTCCTCGCCCGCAGGCACGACAGGCACGACGGGCGGCGCCGACCCGCCGCCGCTCACGTGCATGTCCGTGGCCAGCGACGCGCCGCGGACCATGGGCGCGGCACCGCCGGTGGACAGGCCGGACGGGTCGGCAAAGGCCGGGATGCAGGCGACGATGGACGTGGCCCGGGTGGGCCCGGGCGGCGCCCAGGCGGACGGCATGGCGACGCCCGCCGCGGCCGCGCGCTCGCCCGCCTCCTCCCCGTAATGGGAGGCGAATGAGAGCAGGGAGGCCGCCGCCGCGTTGACGTCCTCCAGGCTCACAGAGTCTGCCACCGCCAGCGTGGCGGCGTGCGCCTGGGACTGGTGCTGGACGGTGTGGCCCAGGGCCAGGGACTCCATCACAAAGTTCAGGTTGTTGTCGGACGAGAAGGATGCCGCCTGCTCGGCCGCCTGCTCCGAATCCCGCAGCAGGGCCGTCCGGTACCGGTCCAACTCGCCGGGCGTGACCCCGTACGTCTGCAGGCGCCGCACCTCTTGGATGGCGACCTGGACGGCGCCCCGCCAGTCGCCCGGCTCGGCGGTGACGGTCAGGGTCGACACCGCGCACCCCTCGCGCGCCGAGTCGGAGATGTCGAGCGCGATGTCCACAAACGGTGGGTCCGCCGCCACGTACCGCCGCCCGATGCGGAATTGCCAGACGGAGAGGAGGAGGCGGACGACGAAGGCGTGTTTCACATCGTCCAGGCCCACCACGGGCCGGACGGGCAGCTTGCAAAAGATGGACAGCATGAATTGCTGGAGGAGGCGGTGGCGAAAGACGTCGACAGCCGCCGTCCCGCCGGGCCCGCCCGCCGCGGACCCCGTCTCCTGCCCGCACCCGTACACGTGCGTCACGGGCGGGCGCACGGGGTGCCGTTCTTTGGGCGGGCCGGTGTAGGACGCCACCAGGTCGGCGGCGGAGGGCAGGCGGGCGGTGGCGGGCGAGCCGCCGGCCGCGGCCAGCGCGCGCTCGTACGCGGCGACCGCGGGCGTGTCGCCCGGGCCGGCCTGGCGCCCGGCCGGCACCCCGCCAAAGGCCGCCTCCACCGCCGCGGCCGCGTCCGCCGTGTCCAGCCCCAGGTCGCCCACCAGGTAGAGCGTGGCGTTGGCGGGGAAGTACCAGTCCGCCCAGAATTCCAGCAGGGCGTCGCGCTGCCACCCTCGCACCTGGTCGGCCCGCCCGATCGGGAACCGGGCGCCCAGCGCGTTTTCGGCGTGCAGGAATTTCAGGAGCTGGCAGTCCACCCGGTACTCGATCGTGTTCATCATCTGGGCCTCCGCCAGGACGGCCGCCCGCTCCTTCTCCAGGCGGGACGGCAGGAGCTCCGGGTCGAACGCGATCTCGGCCAGCGAGGCGAGGACCTGGGGCAGCATGGGCGGCGCGCCGGGGAGGGCCCCGTTGGCCAGGGGCGCGTGCACGTGGAAGACGGTGTGGTGGAAGTCGGTGTACGCGTTGGAGCGGGCGCCCGTCCCCAGCAGGCCCTCCCGGCGGCGGGAGCCGAGGAAGGTGACGTGCTCCACCACGTGGGCAAGGCCCTGCTGGTCGGGGCGCTCGTCGACCGACCCCGCGTGCACTTCCAGGTGGGCCTCGAACCGCCCGGGCGGCGTGCCGTTGGGCAGGATGACATAGCGCAGGCCGTTGGGCAGGGTGCCCAGGGCCAGGTCCGGGTGCGGGGGTAGGGCGTCCGGGCCGCCGGGGGGTGGGGTGAAGGAGGAGGGCGGGGCGGAGGAGGGGGCCTGGGAATGTGGATGGATAAAGAAAAGACCAGAGGTGTGTGAGAGGAAAGGCTGTGTGTGTGCGTGTGCGTGTCGCCCTCCTCTGTCACCCGCGTCTTCTCTCTATGCCCACCACTCACCAGAGTAGCATTGACGACCAGGCCCCGCCCCCGGCGCAGCGGGGCCGGGCGGGCGGTCGGGCGGGCGGCGGTGGGCCGGGCCGGTCCGCCGCCGTTTCCCCCGCCAATGGGCGGCAGCGGGGCCGCGACGGAGGCCCGGCGCAACGCCGCGCCTGGGCGTGCGCGGGCCGGGGGGCGGGTGGTGGAGGTAATGGGCCTATGTAAGAGGGTGTGGGTGAGTGTGAGGGTGAGGCGTGGCGGAGACAGGGGAAGAGAGCGCGCGCCCGACAGCAACAGAGGGGCGGGCGGCGAGGCGGGGCTGGCCGCCACCCAAACTTGAAACTGCTAAGAACTGGCTCCCACTCCTTGGCGACCCGCTCAGCCGTGATACCAGGTGACGCACTCGCCGCCATCCGTCGGGGCGGCAAGGATCTGGCGCGCGGAGGGGTGGGGGCGCGGGGCGGCCGTAAAAAGGCGGGTCGGAGGCGGGACACCACCCGCGCATTGTCGCTGGCCGCCGGCGGGGGGGCGGGGGCAGAAAGGAGCGCCGCTCCGGACACCACACAGGCGACGCGGCGATTGGCGCGCCAACCCGAACCACGGGCACCCACATGCACCATTACTCACCTCGCAGCCGCCACGGCGGGCGTCGCTCCAGCCACGCTCACGCGGCGCCCCGCCCGCAGGCTCGGCGCCGCCAGGCGGGCCGCAATCGGCGGGGCGTGCCCAAGGCGGGCGGCGTCGGCCGCCATGTTGAAGATGTGGCGGCTTGGGGGCAGAGAGAGTACGGGGGCGTGTGTGCGGGTTCGTGTGCGTGGTGTGCGCGCCTCGCAGAAGAGAGTCGGGTGCGGGGAGAGAAAAAGCAGGAATGTGAGATGCGCAGCGCTCCTCCCTCTCTCAACAACCCCCCTCCCCCTCTCTTTTTCTTCATCCACATTGTTTTGGCTGTCATTTGCACGCCACTCTCCATTTCCATTCCACACCCACGCACCTCTCCCATGAAAGAAAAGAAAAGAC
>Ga0315283_10000225_pt1 | contig 37894 bp, 46 predicted proteins | sample YL17G09_0_MG_FD_204541 | JGI IMG/M metagenome (GOLD analysis project Ga0315283, IMG submission 204541) | Sediment microbial communities from Yellowstone Lake, YNP, Wyoming, USA - YL17G09_0 | ecosystem: Environmental > Aquatic > Freshwater > Lake > Sediment | place: USA: Wyoming | collected...
CCTGTATAAGATAAATATCCTTCCATGGCAGTATTATTCCATTCACGCAAAGTAGCCTGTAAGTTAATACAGACCATTGCTATCAATAATATAGAAAGTAATCTTCTCATTACGACCTGTGTTTCCTGTTCTTCTTTACTTTTATTCCCGATCTTTTTTCCAAAGTAGCCAATCTTTCGGTGAGTATTTTATTCTGATCCCGGGTGTTTTTTAAATATCGAGTTAGTCTCTCAAGTTCGTATTCAAATTGATATGACATATACACTGCATTTGGCTGTCTCCTTTCAACTCCATTTGGGTAAGGCAATGGGAGAGATTTTAGTTCAAATGCCTTTGCATAATAAGTATCAAAATCTTCCAATTCTCCTTCCCATCCTTTACTTGCGAATTTGAGTGTTGCTGTATCATGTAATCCGCCTGGATACATTACCAAACCAAAAGTATCAGTTAACGCTGATAACCTGGTAGAATAAATATCCCCATAAAAACGTGTTGAATACAAGTATCCTCCGAAATTCATCCTTATAGAGCCAGAGGGGAGTGTCCCACTGCCATCCCATTGCCCTGACGTTGGGGTTGTCCCATTATACTCTACAAATGAAGAACTTGCCGAACCTGCCGTCACACCCCTGTCCCCCGGCAATGTCCCTGCTGTAATATTTGTTGCGCTCTGATAATAACTTCCGGTCTGCCCATCCAATAAATCAGCGTTCAAATTAGTATTTACCGTTGTAGATGTTACTGAAAATGGGGAAGTTCCAATTGCCAGTGTATTCGTTAATTGGTTACTCATGGATAATGTGGTTAAACCACTAAATGCACCAGCCGTAGTTATATCCCACGATGTTGAATTCACGGCAACCGTATTTGAACCTCCTCCGAGTGATATTGCTCCCGTAGATGTTCCTGTCGCTACGTTAACAACAAAATTTGATGAGGCGTTAAGGCTTACTATTCCGCCAGTGGATGTTATGGCTGCATCATTTGTTATTCCTGTTATTCCAGTCATTATTCCTGTTGTGGTTATATCCCAATCGGAAGTATTAATAGAACCCACATCCCCTCCATCCCCTAATGTGAAAATATTATAAGTAGTGAGTGTCCCGGTAATCCCTGCGTTACCTGTAATATTTACGTTACCATCAAAATAACCAGCATATCCAGTAGCAGTCCCAGCATTTGAATTTTTGCCGAATATAGCAGCTAAAATATAAGTGCCGGGAGTCCCATCCGCATCTATAGTACCGGTCACTTCCCCATATACTCCATTCATATATAATGTACCGGGGGAGCCTCCACCAATGGTTGTTGTTCCTCTATTTTGAACAATAAATCTTCCGGAATTTGAATAAGAAGTATTCCCTGTACTGGCAAAGTTCTCATCGATGTACAAGTTGGAATATACTCCATAAGAATTTCCGCTATTGGCATTTGCGTCATTATAGTTTAAATAAACATTTGAAAGTGAATTTAGATATCCCCCGGCATATCCTTGCAATGATTTAAAATTTTGTTTTATTGCCGTCTCTGCTGCATAGTTATTGGTAACGTTAACAGTTCTTCCTGTGGCAATACTGTCTCCTGAATATCCCTTCATAAAACTGTTTGCCGACCAGGTCAATCCTGTTGCTGTAGTTGGGGAAATATTGGTGCCATCGTAATCCCAAAATCCCCCAAAACTTCCTGTATTATTATATTGCAAATCGCCAGATGATCCTCCGGGAGTCCCAGGCCCGGAACCTCCACCCATTGTCCTTGCGTAATCTCTATCTGCTAACGTATCTGTTACGCTTCTCCAATATGTCCCATCAAACATATAATTAGAAGCTGATATATTGAAATTCATATATGTTGGCCGTAATTCAATAGATGGGCCCCTAGAACTTGTAATTGAGGTAACAGCTCCAACTGAAAAAGTTAATGTGTCACCAGAAGCAGCTCTTGAAGCAAATTTAAAATTTTGATTAGTCCCTCCGGTAAAATAATCTGTCGCATTAAAATATATCGTATCCAGAGTGGGGGATAATCCTAATCCTCCTGAAATAAAATCAGAAACCCAACCTTCAGTCGCTAGTGTTCTCCATTCTGACGTTTTCCCTGTAAAATATTTTATAGTGGTATCAGCCGCCGACATATATGTACGCCCTCTAATTGCAAATCCCCCGTAGGATTGCATCGCATCTGGCATAAGAGCACCAATTACAAATCCATCACTATGTAATATGCCATAATCAGTAGCCCCCGCCTCAAATGCTTCAAGTCTCCATTCTTCTGAATTTATTTTCATAAAAATGTTATCTGACTTTGGGGAATATATTGCTCTTGTCGTTAAATCATTGAAATATATAGTATCAGTATTTACCCTACTAGCACTAATACTATCTTGATAAATACCCATTATTTCTGTTAATGAATGAGTGCCATTAAAAGCGTCATTTAAAAGGAGCCCTTCTGAACTATTTGAAATATATCCATTTGAAAATTGTATTCGAGATCCGTATGCCATTGTTATTCCGCTGCCAATATTCGCATTCCCAATAAGATTAGTGGAACCTGCAACAGTTAAATCATAAGAACTAATTGCGGTTGTTGCCCCTATTACTACATTATCAGGAACATTTAATGGATGTATTAAACTAGATACCCTTGTCCATTCCCCTGAACTAAGAGAACTTAATGTTACTCCACCTGGGAAATCAGAATCGTACAATGTCATTTTACCTGTAGCATTATAAAGATCAATTCTCCCGGAATAACCATTGTATAATAAATTAAAACTCGGAGACTCTATATATCGATCCGTTGAGACTATCCCATCAACATAAAGTGTGCTATCAAAATATACCTGATTTTCAAAATAAGAAGTACCATACACGTTAAATAATGAATCTCCTTCATATGCCCCAACTGAAAGTGTATCTGTTAGTACTGTGGGGAAAATCTGGCCAAAAACTTTACTCCAAGCTGCTGCCCCCCCAAGAGACGATAATGTTATTGGGGAAATATTAAACTCATCACTAAACTGCATATTCCCTGACCCATCTATAGAAATGGCCCCTTCATCGGTCAAAAGGTTTTCTAAATCCAAAGTATTTGTTCTTATGCTGGAAGTTGAATATGTAGTCCCATTTATGAATAAATCATATCCTGAAGTGCTAGTGGAATTAATGGCAACATTAGTAGTCAAAGATGTGGGATATAGTACCCCCGACGCTAACGTCCATTCAGAACTCCCTGTCCCAGTCCATTTCTGTCCATTTACCCATAGATTAGGCACTTTTAATGTTCCATTATAAACTAAAACAGTATTTGTGTCTGCCGGCCATGCTGATCCTGTGTAGAACTTTCCCACCTGCATTGTTGAATACGGGACAAAGGAAATACTTGGATAACCGGTTAAATCAAATACTCCATCGGAAACTGCATTGTATGAATTCGCCCAAGCTGCCGCAAACTGCGCCGCAGTAGGGGTATCCCCTGTTTCAAAATATGTCAGTATCGTACTTAATGGTAAATATTGCGCATTTACCATAAGATAACTGCCTAGTAATACACAAAACAATAGTATCTTTTTCATGATGCTTTTATTTACTTATGGTTGGACTACGTATTGAAATAAAATCCAGTAGCCGATCCCAAATTTATATTTAATCGCCGTATTCCTTGTCCAAAAATCAATAACCAAATTTTTTAATTCTCCGTCAGTATTTAACCAGTAAAGAATACCACCTAAAACATGAGCATTCATTATATATCCATTATCAAAATTAAGGATCGGTTCTTCCCATAATATAGGATGTTGATCCCGTGTTATCATGTTAATCGATATGATACAATGCCTACTTTGATCATTGAAAAGAAAATATATCACTTGGTTATTGGGGAAATCCACACACCCCCCTATTACACTATTGTTCCCTGCCGGCAGATTTATAGGAAGTAACCAGTTACCTTTTAAATTTTCAACAGCACCTACGGTTCCATCGTTTTTCATTCCCCACCTACAACAAAAAGCATCAATAATATCTCCCTTCGGTAATAATTTTACATCCGAATCCGTGTTCATTTTTCCTTGGGGGGAGAATACTATCGTTTCTTTATATGGCATTACAGTTTAGGAGTTTGCTTGTAAGTTGAATACATGGATTTAAGATATTCTTCCGGATTAAATCTTTGGTCAAAGTTATCAATCATCGCTTCCTGATCATAGAACTGCCTTTCTTTTCTTTCCCGATCAAACCTTGTTGCCATAGGATTGTTTTCTTCCATTTGCCAACGAATATATGCTTTCACATAACCAACATATTGGCGAGGTATTAAAGTAACTCCCGTTGCATTTACACCTGTAGAAATGTATTCAAGGATAACTTCTGTCCTGGGGACAGAGGTATCAAATTGTATTTGCCTTTTCTCTTTATCAATTCTGAAATAACTGCGACTAAAACCACCACCCAGACCAAACACACCTGTCGTATAACTACCATTGATATAATGATCTGCAAAGTAATATCCACTACCTACGTCTATATCAGGGGCACCGGTTTTAAATATCAATGCAGCTTCACTCGCATCCAATTCTTCTCTATTTAAAAGAATTTTCTCATTGCAATTCAGTATCCATTTTTTACCACCTACAGCAATGGCAACTTTTACATAATCAATATAATCCGTTAACGTTGAAATATCGACTATCCCATTCGCATCCATTGTAAGGTAAACAACTTCAATATTGGGAGAATGAAATAAGTTAAGTTCTGTATAAGCATTGATTGCCCATTGTGTGAACTGCTCAACATTTCTATCTGAAAAATCTTTTATGTCTGCCTGAACTTGCGCAACACAAAATGATAGGTTTACAAACCCTGCTGTTTTTGGTGTAAGGATACTCATGTCTGTACCAAATTATCATCCATTATTTTATCCTCTGGTTTCATGCTCATCATCTTCTGAAACACAAATTCCAGTATTGTATCATTATTTTCGAGTGGGGAAGGCAAATCATCTGTATCCTCAAATTCGCTATATGGGACTACCATATAAATTAATGCCCCCATAGCTGCGCCAATCTTACTGTCAAAATAAATATTTTCTCCCATAATCTCATATCTGGGAATTGTCGGTAAGTAGGTGTCCACTTCCAGTTGATTATAAACAGCATCCATACCAATCTCCCTATATAAACATTTCCGCGGAGCAGTCGCCGGAGACGTATATGGTTCTACTGTCCAAATCTGGCGAATAGCTTTATTATTAGGAATCTGTAATAATCTTTTTGATATGGTTGGAATTTGGAGATATTTTTTCCCTGTAAAATCAGCCGCATGGATTAGACTAATTATAGTTCCGGCCACCCTATATAGTTTGGTATACGCATCTAAATCAGACAAACTTGGATTTGTGCTATTCTGGAAAACCCGAACTACCATATCATCAAATGCAATACCAATCCAATAATCAATAACCCCAGGTCGGTATTTTTCAATTACGTCTGCCGTTACAGACCCACCCCCAAGTCTGTTTAATATTAACTCCCGATATTGGTATTTTTTCATGGTTTATTTTTCTTGTTCTTTTGCAGCCCACTGTGTAATCGGTATATCTCTATTAGAAATTCCCATCATTTCAAGTAGCATCTCTACTATGTCATTCATGGAATCGCCATCATTCTCCCAATCAAATTGAGTACTCCATTGGGTGAAGTTTGTCTTATTAAGCGTAATACCACCAGTTGGAGTCGCTGTTAATACAATATAAGTTTCCCCTAAATCAATAAGAACAACCTTTTCCCCATCGTAAACCGATTTTACATTATGGGATAGATTACCTACATTTACAGACGCATTTAAGCCTATCATTACATCATTGGCTGTATCTCCACTAATTGTTGTATATGAACCCAATGTGACTGCCCCTACCAATAGAGTTATAGTATTTCCCGCACTACCAGGAGTCAATATTTCACAATAAGCGCCCTTGTTGACATAAATATTTTCCGCAGTTGTAGAATCAACAACATATCCCATTACCGGAGTTGTGGGGAGTTTTATATATTCAAGATATACAGTTTCTAATTCTGTAGGTAAAAATCGAATATAAATAGAATGCAAATTAGCTACAGGATCTTTCAAAGATGGGATATCAAGAACTGTTGTTCTCCTTTCATTAAACTTTGCGTCATTTACAAATGGGACATTAATATTGCGAGGGCCGCTACCATCAGGCATTTCGTAAACATAGTGGCAGGTTGACTTATGAAAGTAACCTTCTGGATAATCAGCGTACCCCTCTGAATCAATACTTAATGTTACTGGTAGAACTTTTAAAGGACGAATCTTTTCTTCTGAAATATTATTTAACCCAAATCCTAATATAGGATCACGAGCACCTTTCTGATATTGTTCCGGTAATCCAAATATCTTTTTAAAGAATTTGAACGCTACTATTGGGAGAAGTGTGTTTAATTCAGATATTGCTATTGAACCACCAATTGGATCTTTTCGCCGTATGTAGTTTAAGAATAAATAAACTGTATCTAATTTCATGGCGATTAAATTGGTTTGGTAAATCTATTTATTTTTTAAGTAACTCACAAAAAAAAGCAGAACATTTTGGAATGCCCTGCCTTACTTGTCTATAATGGAGGTGAAATTATTATTTTATCTTTTTTTGGAACCCATAAGTCCGGGGGAAAGGCGACTCTACTTTCGGAATCTTTTCCTCAACTTCTGCAACTTCCTCCACTGGTTCTTCGGTTACTTTATCTTTCGCTTTTCCCTCTATGAAAAGTTCAATCATTTTCAGATATTCCTTATTCTCCTGAATACCACCCATTACTTCATGCAATGTCTGTAATCTGTCCTGATCCGGGCGAACTACACATAATGGGGGAGTTACTTCTTGCCCATCCATAACCAAGTTATAAGTACGTCTCTTTTCAGACCATACAATCATTTTGGCATCAAGAGCTTTTTTGCATAACCACCTTACACGTAACCCTTCTGGATTATCAACTCTGGAAAGGAATATTTTCATATTGGCAATTTGATCAGCCTGATTAGCCCCTTCGGTTGCTTTCCTATGCATGGTATCCCTTACTTCATATTCCTCCATGGTATCAACATTATCCACAAAGTAGGACGTTAACATCTTTCTCAATGCAGCAATTGGTAAACCATATTTCGGATTTGAAATTTGCATCATCACTTCTGATAATATACGATTGTAATCATCAGATTTCTGCTTATCCAAATGGGGGAGATCGAACACCATAAAATTCCTGCTATTTGTCTTGTTTTTCCCACCTTCTAAATTAGGTTCTGCTAAAAACATCCACATAAGAAGTTCCTTGCTAAAAACAATACCGTCTTTTGTGAACATATCATCCCCTGATAAATCTCGCGTTGTCGGGAGATACTGGTTTAATTCTTTGTTTGTCGAATTAGGAATGTAATCATCACAATAAGTCCATGTATGTTTCCGATCATCTTTCCCTATACCCTTTGCTACCCAACTAAGTGTCATAGGATAAAATGGGGGACGCTCTAAACGAAACCCGCCTATAGTCTCTTTATCCTCAATTTTGGTTATCCTTGATGGATGCCATTTGATTGTTGCCGGCCATCTGTGCCCAATTTTTTCTTCAAGTTCTTTTTCCAATAAAGCATATTCTTCCAATTCAGAAAGGATACCCCTCTTTTTTTCTTCTTCGCTTACAGGCTTATTACTCGGCCATTGTACGTGATCTTTAAAAATCATGGTTTAAATATTTAAGGTTAGTACAAAAGTCCCCTCTTATTACGGAGGGGACTTATAGTTAATTCAAAGTGAACTCAAGGAGCCTGGACAAGTAAGTATTTGTTAACACAAACATGCCTTGCTCCAATACTGGTACGCATATAGTCATGGTGAACATCAATCGATCCATTTTTAGGCCCGGGACCAGCGGCACCATCTTGCCAAATTTCCATCCTACGGCTATAAGCACCAAGTTTTTTGAAAACTACGCTACTGTAAGGGATCATTTTACTACGATCTTTTGCATCAGTAGTGGATCCTGTTGGGAATACAGCCATTATATCGGGATATGGGAAACCGGTAGCACCTAATGCTTTAGGATCATTGAATTCCATCATATTTTTGAAATGCCATGTGCGAACACCGGTATCAAATGAGTTGAACCCAATAGCCATAGCCCTTCCTCTTGGAGTGGTAAAGTCAGTAACGGCATCACCAACAACACCTGTGCCAACAGTAAGGTCAATTCCAGTACTGTAATTAGCTGCGAGTAGAATTTTGTTAACGTTCTGCATCCTCTTATTTCCGCAAAGTGCAATAACATTACCCGTATTATACTCCTTTGTAATAGCTAAATCCATTGCCAGAAAATCATCAATAGTTAAGGCTCCTGATGCTTTCGGATAGGGGATAGCCCTCGCATTCATGGCGGGGAGCAAACCTTCAGTACCATAAGCGATTGAACTTCCTGTTGTTGAAGTTGCGTCGAGTACCTTACTGGTATTAGTGGTAAGTTCATCTACCAATAACTTACGACTGATAGAACCACTATGGCGGAAGTCAAGATAAACCTGATTTTCCAACCCATACCAACCAAGAAAGTTAACTCCGGCTTCATCAAGTACTTTTACCCTTGTGGCATTTGTCATTTCAGTACCCGATACATCCAACGAAGTCCTTACGGAAGTTAAATGGCCAGTTCTCATGGTGGGTTTTGAAACCCTTCCCTGCGGTTGTCCGGCACCTTCACCCCAAGCATTTGAATAAACTACTATTTCATCACCGGCAGATAAAGCCCCAATATTTGAACCGATGTTATTCGGGACAATGGTTAAAGCTGGGGCTGACGGGGTTGTGGTTTTATCCACACTTACGATGAAACCAGTTACCTGATTTGCGAATAATACAACATCATTTGCTTGTGGGAAAAACTTATAATCGGCAGTCAGATTAGCCGCTGCAATAACAATAACAATCTGATTACCTGCGCCGGGAGATGCTACATTTGCACGTACCTTAAAGGTATCCCAAATGTACCCTTCTTCCCAATCGTAGTACTGCTCTTGAGAGACAGGGGCTTCATTCCCTATCATCTGTAGAGTAAGAAACCAGTCTGCTCCCTGGTGAGAGTGAGCGCGCATTAATCGCGCATTATGTTCTGGTTCGTATATATCAAGCCCTGATAAAACATCAGTGGCTAATACAGCCGAAAATGTGTCAATTGCCATAATAATTTCAATTTTTTAAATTAAACAATACAAATTTACTGCCTAATTTAAGTCGGAATTTTAACGCGGTTTCTTTGAAAGCATATACTCCGCAAGTTCACCTGAAGTCATTGCCCCATCAGTCCTTGCCTTTTTTTCTTCAGGGGCTTTGCGTTCAGGGGAATTATCCAATCCTTGGTAGTTACTGTATCTTGCCTTTAATGACATGTCAATAGCAGACCACAACTTCTCTCCAAAGATTGTAAACCTTTCGGCTTCCCTTCGCTCCTTAACTTTACTTAATGCTGTCAAATAAACCAAATTGGCATTTTCCTGAGTAAGTTCCATGTCATTGGATTCGACTATCCGCTTGATTTCTTGTTTTATTTCGGATTGATCTTCCGGGGTAATTTGATATGAGGCATCAATCTTAATGCCTTTAACTTCTGTAATGGGAAGATCAATCTTTGTGAAAAATGGTAGCATCTTTTCAGGGGCTTCTTTCCATGCCTCCTGACGTGCTTTTTTCTCTGCGGAATTGTCCTGAAACTCAGGTTTGAAATTGGTGATCTTTTCCTTATAGCCGGAAAGTTCCTTTTCAGCTAATAAAGCCTCTCGCTTTAAAGCCTTTTTGTCGGATTCCTTTTCAACTTTAGCAGCATCTTCCTCTAGAGACTCAGCATAATCACCCAACTTAAATTGCTGCATGATTTCTTCTCGTGATCGTCCGGCTTCTCCGTACTTCACATACTCCAAAAGAATTACTTTTTGTAGATCATCAAGTTTTACTGGATCGAATGTTTCCAATTTACGGAATACCCCATAATCATCAATACCTGTCTCTTTTGCAAAATTAGAGAATTTTGTGGCTGTCAAAAATTGGGGGGATTCCATTAAGGATACTCGCCCTTTGTAATGATCAATTTCTGATTTCGATCTAACGTGTTCTTCATTTAGCTTTCTCAATTCAGTAAGCCGCTCGCTCACTTTTATTGCTTTAGCTTCTTCAAACGATTTGGGGTGGCCTTCCCCAAATATATCTTTGAGAATTTGTTCTTCGTTTATTACAGGGGGAACCATTGGTATTACAGGAGGAGGTTCTGTTAGTTTTATAGGATCGGGGATTTTTGGAATTAATTCAATAGGTTCAGTTGGAGTTGTTGGTGGAACATTTTCAACAGGAGGTATCGGGGCTGCAGGAGTTGTCGCCGGAGGAGTTATCCCTTCAAATGAAAACCCTTCTTTTAATCCGGCATTAGAATTAGGTACGCTCATAGGTTTAAATTTTCATCAAATATAGCAAAATTTTTGTTTGCGCAAATCTATCCGTTAAATTTATTCAGCAGGGGAAAGTTCTTTTTCGTTCGCTTTAATTTGAAGTTGTAGCGTTAGCTCTGCCATATTATATTCATGCTGTCTAGCCATTTGCTCTAATTTAAGTTTCCCTTTTTCTTGTTCTAAACTTAATTTTCCAGCAACCTCCTCTTTATTTTTAGCAATCTCATTTTGTGATTTTGCATTTTCAGTGTCAAGTGCAATCTTACCATTCATCTCTTGGTTTTGTCGCTCTCTTTGTGTTTCTAATTTTTTAGCTTTGCTTTCCTTATCTGCTATATAAGCCTGGGCAAACGATAGCATTCCTCTCTTTGCCATTTTATGAACTAACATTAAATCTGCAACTGTGAACATTGGCTCTCCATTCTTACCGGGAGCCATCGCTTTTGTAGCTGATTCCATGATGAATTGAACATCTTCATCCGTAGGTTCAATTTCAATCATTACTGCAATATGTGCCGTGGGAAGATCCGAAACCATATCTAACATTTCCATATTTGTAACACCAATAATTGGCTCGTAAATCTCTCTTGCCTTCTCTGAATAGGCAAGCAAATCCCTTAATCTTGCTGCGGCATTTATTGCCGTATCCTTTACAAGGGCTAAATACGCATTATAAGACTCTTTTAAGGCAATATCTGTTGTCATGAAGGATAACTTCGCCCCTGTTGCTGTTTGTTCTCCACGGCCTCCCATATCATTAATTCCGGTAATCTCGCGCATCTCTGCCTTGTGGTGTTCAATTACTGCTAATAAATCAGCCAAAGTATATGACCCTTTTAATTCTTTGATTGGGGGAACGCTTGAGTTTTCTAACCGATGGTTTCTGATATTAGTACCCATCCAACCAAGATTACCAGTCTGTCCGTAAATCTTTAAAATATCCCAAGGCTTCAATGTCTTATCCCCTAACATCATTCCTTTCAAAGCGTTGTATTCAAATGCTACTCCGGGAGGTATTGCCTTTAGTGCTAATCCTTGAACTTTTAAATACATTAGCTGAATCTGTTTTGCATGGGGAATAGCTCTTTCGCAATATGATTTCCCTTTCATTTTAAAGAAGTGAAATGAAGAACGAGCATCTTCGTATGTCGGTCTGGGAATATCATGCTGCAATCCAAAATCAAAAATATTATTACATCCAATAACAAGACTCATCTTATGCCATACTTTGATTGGGGTTGTTATGCTCTTTTTGTCCGGTCTGTCGTATTTCCTATCCTTATCTGTTTTATAGGTAGAAACATTCCCACCAGCATCCGTCCGTTCAACATCGTATTCGTACATTGTAGACTGCGCTTCCAATACTGCAATGGGGATTAAATACGGATCCCACGCATAAGATGAGGAGACTCCTCCTTGAGTAAATGGGCCGTAAGCGTTCCCAATCGGTACCATAGACCAGTTTATATTCGCATTATTGCCATTTAAAGCAGCAAATTTCTTGGCTATCTTTTGAAGTTTTTCTTCATTCCATTCAGGTTGCCCTGTAGTCATTACACGCAAATCAGCGATAGTAATATATTTTATAAAACCGGCGTATCTGGATGTATTAAATATTGCATTTGCTATGTCAACATATTCCTGTTTTACAGTATAAGTATTAATATCAAAATAATCCCTGCAAGCACACATCTTATTATCGAAAATATCACTTAATATCTGGGGACGTATTTCTTCATTCCACCGGGAGATATCAAAACTATGTTTCATGCCAGCTTCTAACGCTATCTCAATTGCTAATTTGAACCCACCGAACTGATCATACATATCAAGTTCTGCCCTTGATTGGGGAATATACTCATCCTTTGGAGGTTTTACTCCTAACATACTATCAATGGCCCCCCATTCCTCCGGGAAGTTTGCTTTAATCCAAGGTTTCATTTTCTCCTTCGTCTTTTTTCTTAACGAAACTGGATCAATGGAATTCGCTGTCGCACGGTGATCAATTGCACTTAATATCCCGATAAATACTGATTTAAATTTTGATATGATGGGTATTATGGTGTAGTCAATAGAGGAGTAAGCCTGTCTTTCACCTTCATCCCTTTGGTAATCGAGAATAATATCTTTAAACGTATCTTCACTGTTTGTCCCGGCTGCCCATTCCCTATTTTCAATTATCCTGGTTCTATCACCATAAGATATTCCACACCGTCCATTGGCATAATCAGCCATAATTGCATTGGCATATTGTAGGTGCCATTTCTCGTCTTTTTGTTTGAACGGGATAGTATCTTCGGGAAAGACATAATTCCCTTTTTTGTATTCAGAGACAAATGGGATGGGCATAGCTTATTGTTTCATCAAAAGTAATTTATTTTTTTAATCGAAAAAAATTATTATTAAACCTTACGTGGTTTGAAATAATCATTCAATGTACTCCCTTTATCATCAGGGGGTGGCTCATCATTAAAAAATTCAGAACCGACTCCTGCCCATCCTCCAGCACTGAATAAGTCATAATCTGTCATCTGCTTTGGCCCTTGTATTCTCCTTATCTGCTTTAACAATTCATCGTGACACTCATTCATACAATGCCTTGTTAGATAAGTGCTATACCAAGCAAATATTTGTTCTTTGTAAGTATTATTTGCCAATGTTGCTCCAGGGGTTACTGATTCTTTTCCTGTATTTGGATCGAATTTAAAAATCATATATTCTCCGAACCCTTTCTTAATAAACCAATCCCATATTTCAGGTAAATTCATTTCTGGGAAAACTCCACAACTTTGAAATATAGCGGTCTTTAGCATATCCTCAAAAAAAACTTCTTTATCAAATTCCCTGAATGAATATGTCATGATAAATCTCTGACTTCCCTTCCATGTTGTCAGATCAGGACTTGGATCAACTGCGAAATCATGTTTATAAAAAACAGCGCCGGCACCTTCCGATCTCCTTGACCCTTTTGTTTGGTTACTCTTAAACGGGTCAATTCCTAATGTTCTTTTGAATTTGAATTTAGGGATCCATGACTTTAATTGATTATCCCAATATCTTTGGTTCCATTCATTACTTAAAATTCCGCCTGATTCAAACCATTTTCCTAATTCATCCCTCCGCATAATAACGTCAGACCCAAATCCATCCGACCAGTCAAGTGTACACGGATTTTTCTTTTTATTATTAAAAGCAAGTTGTTCTAATCGCTCATCAACAATTCCTAAAGGTAATTTTGATAATCCAGGAGAACTTGAAAATGCTTCCGCAAAATATTCAGGACTTTCTCTTTTAACTAGAGCTAATCCCTCAAAATCGCCTTTATCTAAAAAATGTTTTCTTTCATTCATAATTTTACTCCTCCCCCCCTCTAATATCCTTACTCCATCTCTGTCATAAATTTCTTCATCAGGAAGTGGATCATTTATAACGGAATTGCCGAATTCATCAACGACTATCCCATCGCTTGTAGGAATAAATAAATTCACGAAACCAGTTAACGTATGTCCATTAGTATTTCTATCATAGTACATAGAATTACTACAATAATTCTTAAACAAATCTCCGCCACCATTTGGTGCCGTATCTCCAACTGTTGAGGTTTTAATCCCAAACCCAATAATAGTTTGTCCTTGATCCAATGTAAAGCATGGTTTTATTCTTTGACTAATCAACGGCATATTTAGTGGAGGTTGAAATTTAGCTACTTCATCATGCTCATGCCCATCTACTTTCTTCCCATCCACTCCCTCTCCACTTGCTTTAGCAAATATTATCCTGGTATTTAATCCGGTTTGTGTTTTTGCTAAACTTCCCTTATTGCTTATTCTTATACCTGGGGGGCTAAATGATAATCCCATTTTCTTGGGATTTGTTGACCCTTCATAATTAGGCTTGAAAAAGAATGGGAGTTTCTGCCATGGATCAATAACATGTACTGCGAATACCGCTTCTGCGTGGTCATCATTAAGACTTTGAATAGCAAATAACCCGTTTTTTTTGATAATAGCCATACAGTAAAGAATACAACATGCTTTATATGTGGCTCCTTCCCTGCGGTATTTGGCATACGTAAATCCAATAATTGTTCTTTTTTTCTTATCAAGGGCGTACCATCCTTCTTCAATTTCTGTAACACCAAGAACATTTGCTCTTTCCCATGCGGGTTTCTTGTCTGAAAAATATAGCCACTTATTCCCCTGTTTTATTCTAAATCTATAAGTCGCCTCAGTAGTGGTATAACAATGTCTGGCAAATAAATAGAATTTTCTATCCCTTGATTTATAATATGGGAGTCCAATATCAATGTTCCACCAAGAACAATAAAACCACTGCCATCCATCCATATAGGTAGGTACTCCGTTGATGAATACCCAATATCCATTAAGAAAATAATACCATTGCCTTTTGATAAATTCAATCTCATCTTTATAAAAAAACTGATTGAGTTCCATGGTCTCCCATATAGAATCGAGTGTATCAATTTTATTGACTAATCTTCTTAATTTATCGGGAAGTTCTGGTGCCTTGAATTTTTGTTCTTTAGCGGGTAATCCAAAATTTGATATTTTGTGATATTCAGGGGGTATGGGTAGGGTAATTGTTGTTGGGTCTAAATCAGGATCTCTATCTCCGTAATGATCGTTAAATGTTATTGCCTTTTCAGCCGGCTTATATTGCTTTAATATATCTGGACTTACATCTGGATATCTCTTTATTAAATCAATTAACTCCATTCGTATAGGTTATGTCATAATTCTCAAATGGATTTTTACCCGCGGCTATCATATCAGCTATCCCCTCTGGCTTAAATGTGCTTAATCTTTCTTCCTGCATGTATGAATATAATTCATCTCTTAATTGTGGGGAATTATCTTGGCTCAACAAATCCGTAATAGCATCTTCAAGACTTTTTTGTGTGTCGGGAAGTGTTTTTAATGAGGTTCCACCTTGAACTTTTTCTAAATCCGAAAAAAATAGATTATCCAATCCTACCACAAGAGCATACTTTATGTCCTTAAACATTCTAACATAAGCAATAACCATGCTATTAAACTTTGCGTCCTGTCCTGAAAATATATCCATAACATCTTCAGGTACCATCTTTGGATTTTCCACTAACTTGACATACCTCGCTACCTCAACTTTTCTTTTCAAGATGTTATTCACTCTGTAAAGAAACGGGCTCTCCTTATCATACATCAATACTATGTATCGGAATACTTTGTTCTTCTTTATGATTGGCCATTTGGTGTTGTAGAATTCCTGCCATCTTTGAAGTTTGGGGAAGAACTTTACCGGGTCTATGTTATCCGGCATTTTCATTATGGGGAACATTAATCTAGAGAAATCGGATTCTTGAAATTCTAGGTCCATAGGTAATATTTCCCCAAATATATGAATTAATTATTTAACTTGGACTCATCGTATTTCTCTTTACCCTTCAAGATATTTATTATAGTTGATATGTTACTTTTACATGACTCCTCATGTGGGGGGAACATCTTATAATTTTTAATAAGTTCCTTAAATAAATTAAGGGATTCATAATACAATCCTATCCACCAGGACACTACTGCACGCTCATAAATAAACCCATATATTCCGGGATATTGGACATCGGTTTTTAATGGTTCTTTAATTTCATTTTCACCAGCAATCTTATTCCCTATAATTGACCAAGCATACGCTTCGTGCCAATCTTTGTTTATTTCATAAGTTCTTGCCATTAAGAAATAAGCCTCCGGTCTTTCAGGCATAATGGTTATTGCCCTTAAAAGAATCCCCTTCATTGTATACGGCCTTCTGCCGATTATCTCAAAACAAATAGCCACCCTCATGAAAGCCTCGTAGGAGAGTAGTGGATTTGCCCCAAATTCTGCCGTTCTAATATAAAAACCAATAGCAGCAGAAAATTGTCTATTATCTTCATAACATTTACCTAATATAAAATTAAAAAGAGGATTCTTCGGTTCACTTATGTAATCAGATAATGCCTGTTCTAATTTCATACGATATTTTTATTACAGTTTCTACATAGGGGTAAATCAAAATCATATTCTTTGTGTTTATCTCTCATCCATTGGTTTCCTTCCCATATTTCTTTAATGGATTGGGAATTTACATCTCCAAGTATAACGCCAGCATCGGAATCCATACAACACAAATTTACTCTCCCATCCCAATAAATTGTCATTTCACTTAAAATTCTTTCACAAGGTATCTTAACCCCTTTCATACTGGAAGGTCTTTTCCCCGCCCAGTTATTGTATTTTGCAGAATATGGATTACCTTCCTTCCATGTTTCTAAAAAAATATCAATCCCTTTATGGTTTATTGCGGTATCAAGTATATAAACTTGATAGGGTATTTTTGCAATGGATATAAAGTATTCAATGTTTGATTTTACCGTTTCATAAGATAACCTCATTTGAGATTCATAACTTAATTTATCATAACCATGCATGGAAAAAATCAACTTCCCTACATCACAATATGCATTCATATTTTCCGCTTTCCCTTTTGTAAGCATCGACCCATTTGTGAATAGAACAAAATGAATATCTCTTTCTTTTAGATAATCCAACCATTCAAATAATCTTGGGAAAAGGAATGGCTCTCCATTTAAAAAAGGAGAAATTATTTTTACGCCCATGGCCATTGCCTCATCAATTATTTTATGAAACAAAATATCCGGCATTTCTCCTCCTGATCGTTTCATGTCAAATCTTGGACAGAATTCACAATGGCCATTACAGGCGGTAGAACTTTCAATCTGTATGGCAATAAGAGTATCCATCACTTCCTTTTCCCATTTTCACAATAACGGCATAAAGCGTATGAGGCATCTTCATGGGGAATGATATCTCTGTATTCTTGAGTAAATAGATTTCCAATTATGTGTTGCAATTGGTAATCCTGACAACATATTGAAACATCGCCATTAGGTAGCATCACGGTATGGTTATATCCCTCTGGACTGGCACAAATGATCTCGCCCTCGCCGTTATCAGTAGATAGATATTTAGCCCTTAATGCCGCTAGTTTCGGTTTAAATATCTCCTCCTTTTGAAGATTCCCCGCTCTACTATACATTTCGGCCTTCTGCACTTCTGGAAATATGTCCTTAATGATATCTGGCACAGTTCCCATTGAAACAACCCTTAAATGGGCAATATTACTATCCCTTATTTTTCCCAATAATTCAATGTATTTGGGGGTTATTGGATGATTGGCATATCCTTCCTTGTCCGGCAGGTGAAGCGTGAATCCTCTATTGAGTCCACTAGCAAAAGGAATTTCTGCTATTTTCTCCAATGACAAAAGTGACATCCCAATTCCTGTTGTAAATATCGATATCTTTCTTCCTTTGGAATTCGCATAGCAGACCATTTCAGTACAATCTGGATTAAGCCATGGTTCAGAAAATCCTGCAAAGATTATCCCAATATCCGAAGGCAACTTGTCTATCACAGTTTTAAAATTTTCCAAAGATAAAAGACTTGGCCCGTTATAATTACTAATAAGAGTCATCTGCGGACAGAAGGCACAATTGATTATGCATCCATTTGAATGTATATTCGTGGTAATTTCAAAAATTGGGTCTGTAACGAATTTCCAAGTATCTACTTTGGTAATAAAATCTTTAATGGTATATTTTCCCACAGAATCTCTCCAAAAATTAAGAATTTCATTATACGATTCTATGTGCATATCTGAATGTCTGACTTCATTTTCACCCGGGAACGTTGTGGTTGTATTGGGAATATCTTCAACAAATAAAGGGATCGAATAGACCTTCCCTAAAGTAAATAATACATTTTCTGGGACAGGGATTAATCCGCAACTCAAATTAAATCCATCAATTGTAATATACTTCTCTAATAGCCTTTTTGCATACCCTCTTTTTACAATGTATGCGGCATTGCAATAATCAGTAGGTGCCCTAACTTTTAGTTTGTGATTATTCCAATTTTCTCTAATCTGTAGTAATTGAATACACTCCCAATCTAAAGGTAATCTTGATATAAAATCATCCCAAGTGAAACCCCAATATGGTACGGTTTCTAACGAAAGATCATCCTCACAGAAGAAACCATATTCTTCTTTAGTATCTTTATACCAAGCAGATATAGTCATTAAATGAGAAGTAATACTGCCTTTGGCGTGAATATTTATATTATCTAAATAATCTCCTACTATTTTTAAATCGTCCTCTTTATAACGGTTAAAGGTGCAGAATACTGGAACTTTATGATATGGAGCGAAATGTCTCTTTAGATTGTTTCTACGATCATCACTCTCAATAAGACTAACGCAATAAATAGAGGGCAAACCGAATAGTTTTTCCTCTTTCACTTCATATATCCAACACATTTCCGATACAATAAACCCATTAATAAGTTCATTCACCGCTTTGCATACTCCCGGTTCGTAGGACATATCTTCATGATAATCGTGTCCTGCAAGTATTCCCCCTTCCCTCACCTTTGGCATCCATGCAATAATATCGGACTTAACATCATTATATTCATGGGAAGCGTCTATAAAAACAAAATCTAAACTCCTATCTTCAAAACACTTCGCTGCAGATAATGAATCCATTTTCATAAGAGTATAATACTTCTCTAATGGCTTCATATTATTAGTGAAAGAGGCTACTTCTTCTCCTTTATCCACGCAATAAAAAGATATATTCTTTCCTGAATTAGCAATCTCCGTAGCCATGTAAGAGGATGATTTCCCTTTCCAACTGCCTACCTCTACAAATTTACTTTCAGATGGAAACTTGTTTACCATATCTTTATAGAAATTAGGATATGTAAACCAATCTTCCCCAAACTGTTCTCCTTTGTATATATGTTGTATTTTATCTAAACCAAGAACTTCATCTATAATCTTTTCAGGAATTTGTAGTAAAAATGATGCATTATCCTGAAACCCAAAAGTTATCAATAAATCTCCTTTATATAAACACATCCCACATGAAAATTCAATTCTTGCATCCATAAAATTGAATTCTTCACTTATCCTTATTACATCCCAGTCTTTATTCCATACAATAAATCTGTGTCTATAGATCCCATCTTTCTGTTCTTGTATATTATTAAATAAATCAACTTCATGTACAAGTGCAATATGATAATCTTTATATGGAATAACTTGTGATCCACCTCTGGGAGCTTTGATGTCTTGTATTTTACTGTCTTTTGTTACAATAATATTCGTTGTTTTTTCAATAGGATCATATCTTACAATTTCAGTGGGATTCGTCCATTTAACGTAATGATAAGGCATGTCAATAATAGGCATCCAATTCTTTTCACAATATGACTTTATATCATTTGGCATGGGAAGTCTTTGCCTGGACACCTCAGTACATTCAAAATCCGTAAGAATTATCTCCGATAGTTCCATTCTGCCCTCTCCATTTGGTGTTGTATCCCGTCTTACGCCAGACTGGAATAGTTTATTGTCCCATCTAAATATTCTTGCATCTTCAAGACCATGAAACTCCCATAAAGGATTTGGACTATCTAACTTTTTTGTGTCAGTTAAATAATAATCTTTAACAGTAAAATCTTTATTTAAAGTGCATATATAATTTTTTGTTGCCAATCTAACATCGTCCTCAGGATTAAAATAAACCAAAGGGCCATAACGACTATTAAATAACTGTTTGTTTTCACAATGCCAAAGGATGTAATTAATATGTCTTATGTTTACCAACAACCTTCCATTATCATTGTATATCGAAGGATTCATTAACCCTGTACCTCCTATATCTATATTAGATATGATAAGAGGGGTCAAAGAGCCCCCTTTAGATATTATTTCTTTACAAAAATTTTCGATCATTTAAAAAGATTGTACTAGTTTCCAACTTGTCCCATCCCAAAAATAGACAGGTCTGACTACCATTCCACCATTCTGTACTGCCAATGGCCTTGTTTCCCATATTGATCCATTATACCCATATAATACTCCTCCATACGTTGCAAATGGATATGGGAGGCCATCCCCACTATTATACAATTGGGCTGCTTCAGCCGAAGATAAAACCTTACTTTTCCAAAAACCAACTTCATCAATCTTACCAACAAAGGGGTTATTAACAGTGCTTAATCCCCCAATTACATTACTAGATGCTCCACTACTAAAGTTATTATTCCAAGATACTGTAGCAGTAGAACCGTTAATATAATATGTAAAATTATTTGTGGTAGCTGTACTATCGAATGTAATACATATATGATTCCATGCATTTAAGGTTAAATTAATCCCACTATAAGTAATACCTGAAACATCATTACTAGCTGCACCTACTTGTCCATTTATATCAGCTAAAAATATAACTAAAGATCCTGTTTCCCCTCCTATTATTCCTCTTTGAGAAGAAGTGAATTCTGTAGGATATACCCAAGCAGATATACTATAATGTTGATCATAAGCTTGCAAACCAGCAACATCAGGTAGAGAAATATAACTATTCCCACTTGATCTGTTGAATAAGAACGATGTTCCAAATCCTGTCTTTGAACTCTGATTTAAAACCACATTAGCTCCTATAGTCCCGTCATATGTACTTAATGCACTATTAGCATCATCAGCCGTGCCTCCAGCAGTTTCATCCAATTTCCAATATGCCACTAGATTATCTGTAAGGGCAGCCATTTCTTATAGTTTTTCTATATCCGCAATAATAGAATTAAGTGCTTCTAATTTTTGTGTTAATCCCTCTCTTTCTAACATAATATCTTCCATACTTATGTAATTAGGTTCTGGGGGGAGTTCAACTCCTGTTTCATTGTCAAATCTTTTAAATAAGACAACAAAATTTTCACCTGATTTCTCAACATGACAAAGATCATCCGGGTAAAGTCTAAAATATCTTTTTAAATCTACCATGTTTTTAGTTTATTAGAGTAAAATCAATATAAAAATAATCTCCAAATTATTTATCTTCTAAAAGTTTAACTCGCCTTTTTAAATCATTTATTTCTTCAAATAGTTGTTTTGATGAATTCACTAAAGTAAAAACTACTGCTGCAACATCATAATATAAGAGTTCAGATTCAGGACCGCCTTCTAAAAGTTGTTCGGTCTTTCTTCTAATAGCATTGGGCATTATTTTTTCAAGTTCATTTGCAATAATCCCAATATTATCAACTCCTTCATCTCTAAGTCCCATTAAACCATTCCATTGATACATTACAGGATTAATTCCTTGAATGGTTTGTATCCCATCCTCATAAGGACGGATATTCTTCTTTAATCGTATATCAGAAGTAGCACCTTGTCTTCCCTGTGCTCCTTGTGTCCCTAAAATACCCTGTATACCAGTTGTCCCTTGTCTACCTTGTACTCCCTGTATCGTCCCTTGCAGTCCTTGGGTACCTTGTATTGCAGTACCTTGAGTCCCTTGACTGCCAGTTATTCCCTGTGCGTTCAATATACCTTGCGTGCCCTGAATACCTGAACCAGTTAGCCCCTGTGTGCCTTGTGTCCCTTGTATACCTTGAATCCCCTGTATTATACCTTGTAAGCCTTGTGTCCCTTGAACAAAGATTCCTTGTATCCCCTGTACTCCCTGAATAGTTCCCTGTAACCCTTGTGTACCCTGCGATCCAGTTATCCCCTGTGCATTGAGTATACCTTGAGTACCTTGAGTACCCGCACCCGTTAACCCCTGTGTGCCTTGTCTACCTTGTACTCCCTGAATAGTCCCTTGTAACCCTTGAATGCCTTGAGATCCCGTTATACCTTGAGCATTTAAACTTCCTTGCGTCCCCTGTATGCTTTGTACACCCTGAGTGCCTTGTCCCCCTGTAATACCTTGAGTGCCTTGGTTTCCTTGTATTCCAGCAAATCCTTGGATACCGCTGTTTCCTTGAACGCCCTGACTGCCAGAACCTATCAATCCTTGAGTCCCCTGCGTCCCTATTCCAGTTAATCCCTGTGTACCCTGCGTACCACTACCAGTAAGACCCTGAATTCCTTGTATGCCGATCAACCCTTGGATACCCGTAGGCCCTTGGACACCAGACGAACCTATATTCCCCTGTAATCCTTGTGCTGGTCCTTGTATTCCAAAAATTCCTTGAACACCAATATTTCCCTGTAAACCACGTATACCTTGTATGCCCTGTTTATTTGAATAGCCTAAAGTGACCCAATTATTAACCCCATTACCGATTTTAAATTTTTCAGTAACTAGTTCAACTCCTAGTTCCCCTTCTGCTAGAATTGGATTATAGGATATCCAATCCGCTGCAGTCCCTCTTCTGAATTGAATTTTTACTGCCATTACGATACTCCTTCCAAGTCAATATTTTCATTACCACCAAAATTTTCATCTGGGAATCCTCCCCCAAGTTGAAAAAATGATCTTGAACCAGGACCTCCCCCATCAGGTGCTATTGTTGCATTTATTAATGCGGTTACTTCGTCAGAGGTAAAATAGTGACTTAATCTTTCATCAACGTATTCTATAAGATATGGCTTATAAACAACCTCTAGCTCTTGGTCTAAATCTAAAGTAAGCCTTCTAATTTTAACAATTTCGCTGTTATTAAACCAAGCCATTTCTTAATTTATTTATAACAAGTCAAATATATTGCATTAAAAACTAATGACAAAAAAAATATAAAACAAAAAGCCCGAACTTTCATCCGGGCCTTACCTAACATTTACCTAATTATGAAAATTCACCCTGCTTACTGATCTGTCTGTTGCACTGCAAAATCAAATATCGCTTTGCCTTTTACCAAAACCGTATTTTGTAGATAATCTAAATCTTGGTATGGGGTATAATGAACATTACCTTCGTTGATATTGTAATTTTTATCAATTAGCCTACCCCAACTTGTTTGGGTAGGACCATCCGATAAATCATTCAGATATGTCAAAACAAAGTATTGCGTGTACATATCATAAAGTAATTCATTTTCTTCGCCATCATCTTTAACTCTATACAATGAAGTATGATCGGGGATAGTAGTCCAAACAGGAGTAATAGAATCACGGGTTGTGGTATTATCATAAATTTCCCTCGTCTGGCCTATGCCCGTGCCAGAATATATCTGAATCCAATCCCCAATATAAGCATCAGCAACCAATGTATTAGTTGAGTCAACTGCGGTCTTGGTGGCATTTACTTTCTTGGTCCTACTGGTTAATTTAGCGAAAACATCATCGCCTTGGTATTCTGCTATGAGTGGGAGAGTGTATGTGGGATAAAGAGCGACCCAAACTATTTCTGCTAAATTCTTTGTGGCAGTTGCTTGATAGTAAGTTGGGGCAGCATCCGGCGCAACACCATAAGCGGTATCAACATACATCCTGGCATCTAATGAATCATAATTAGCACCGGTTAGTTTGTTTGTTGCAAATACTGTGGCGGTGTCAACACATAACAATACCCTGTGAACGCTATCACCTGAAGTAATAAGTTGAATAGCTGTCAACTCATTTGCTGCTGTCATATTGTCGATATCAATTACGATATTATGGGGATACTTTATCTGCGCAATGGCCGCACTGGTAATACTATTGGAATTATCTGCCGTATATACAATTACCGCTATTGTGGGGTCAACCGCCCGGGATTTTCCCGGTAATCCTTTATCAACACAAGCAAATACGATTAGCGCCAATATAGCGATTACAAAAATTGATTTCAAAGTTTTCATTTTATTTAGTTTAAATGGTTACTGTTAATGCGGCTGCGGATTCTACAAGTAATTTCCCAAAGGTATAAAGCTGTCCGTACAAAGTCATATCGGGATTAAGAATGCGGGTATCACTTGCATCTCGAACTTTCCCATTGAAAACAAGCTTTTCCCAATTAGCAAGTACAACTCCGTCTGTTAAATCCCGGAGAGCATACTTCACTGCTTTGGTGATGTAAGATTCATCTAAAACTCCCTGTGCATTGGTAGCGGTATCGGCAGTAGTTTTGTCTCCTGCAAGTTTGTAGATCAAGTAAGGTACCGGAGTTACTGGGAAAAGTTTCTCATGTACCCAGGCACAATATGCCCGTTTATTATTACCAGAAGTGGCGTCAATGGCATAAGAAAAATCTTCCCGATTGGCACTTATCACAAAATCAGTTGTGTTATCAATTCCTACCGTCCATGCAGTATCAAGCGTTAATACAGTTGCGCTATTACTTACAATTTTCCTTACCTGATTAAGCCCGGTATGATCGGTTGTCTTTACCCACATATCGGCATACTCATTAACAATTGCGTCTAATGTTGCCATAGTAAGCGTATTTGTACTTGAAGAGGCGGAAGCTGTTCCTGATTTAGCTAAAGTTCTTGTTGTTTTAGCATCAAGAAGTATTTGTTGTGCCGGGGAAATAACTCCGGTTGCTGCAGCTGTGACAGTGTAGTTAATTAGAATTAACCCGTATACGGCGGATAAAAGGCCGATAGCAGTTGTAATGCCCCCTGTAGTAACCCCCATTATATCCATTAAATCAACATCGGAATATAGTAACTTTTCCACTGCTGCTCCCGCTCCTGATTGGGGCTCTACTGAATTATAAACGGCTAAAACTTTCATTTTTCGTAATTTTTATTGTTAATTTCTTTCCTCAAATGTAAAAGTTCTGACAATAACAAAAAAATTTTTATGTTACTTTTCGAGAATAAAAAAAATATTTCTTCTCTGTATCCGCATTAATCGCTTGTTAGGCTCGAAAGTTCTGTGAATATCATACTCCAAAGGAATATCCGCGTTTTTCAAGAAATAAACCTCACAACCAACTTTTAAATCTTTATCGGAGAAGTATGCCGGGTCCTCCTCATGGATAATATTTTTTCCAATATACCTGACTATCCCATACTGTGTATTTTTTGCCCACTGCTCTTTCATAGAGTAGGGGACTCCAATACCGGCTAATTTACATCTTTCTTCTATCGTTTTTAATTCCCGGTAAGTAGGTTCGATAAGAATATAATCATTTAGCATTATGGGGAAACCATTCCTTAATGCCATGAAGAAATTGTTGTAGTAATTTATCAATAGATAAATCTCCCCATTTTCCACTATCATACGGCCTTCCGGGTTATGTACTATCTTCTCCCTTCGCTGTTGTTTTAAAGCCTTCTGAATAGCTAAATAAAAGCAATAAACGACATCCCCTGATAGAAGTTCTACTGGTATTTCATGTCTTCCCCCACTATAATCATAATAATGTGCAGAGTAAGGAACTGCGATCACATCAGCAACAATGTTGGTATGCTCCATTTCTTGAAATATTGTGTCCAAGAAAAGTTCGCCTCCCCCCCTTAATTTTATCTTGTCATTTAATTGACGGAGTTTTATAAGTACATTTCCGTTACGTAGATTTTCAGGATTTATGTTCATTAAATATAGTATTTAAAGGTGTTTTAAGTTTTAAATAGTCTGTAAGTATTGTTATTGTTGAGTTTGAGCGAATTTTTTTGACATATATAAAACATTAATTAAATGTTATAAGGATATTATTAAGAGTAAAGATAATTTCAGTTTAATTATCAATTTCATTTATATCTTCTATTTCATTTTCATTTTCATTTTCATTTTCCATATGTTGTACATATCTTTTTCATATGTTATTCATATGTTATTCTATTTTTGATGTTCTATTTTGCCTTCTTGATTCACTATAAGCCTTTCTTTTTGAGATACTTTCAACTACCCAAGTTATCTGATAACATCCATTTTTTTGCGTTAGTACTGACATTAATTCTTCATTTTCTTCCTCATTTAACTTTTTTGTGAGGAATTTTAGTTGTTGCTGTGTTATACATATGTTCCTCATATGTTCACACATGATACGATCATAAGCAACCTGGCTCTTTTCAGAGAGTATTTGTGTATCCCTAAGATAATCTCCGGGGTAAAATAAAAATGCGGGATCGTTTGCCATTTCTTTACATATGTAAAATTTAACGCCTTTTATAGAAAAAAATATCAATCAAGAATTTGTTTCAATTCACGTAAAACTTTTTCAGGAATAGTTCTGGTTTCATTCAGGTAGGAACTTAAAGTACTTTTAGGAATATCAAGTTGCTTAGCTATCCATCCCTTTTTAAATCCTTTGTATGCAATTCTAGCTCGAATCTCTTTCATGGTGTAAATGTAAATTAATTTACATAATAAGTGATATTTATTTTATTAACAAAGTTTTCAACAAGAAGCGGAGAGCTTACCACTCCCCGCCTTAACTAATCAAACACTAAAAATCACCCTACTGGCATTTCATAGATACTGCCTATTTTCCGGCACATATACAGTAGATTGGGAATTTTATTCTTTAGAATTGTCTCATCAAAATAGAAGTTTACTGTAATATCTTCTTTATCCCAGAAATAGTCCTTTACGATCTTCATTTCTTCCCAGGTTGGATAACGATCAGTCCCATGATTTTTATTTGGGGAGATAATCGAAACAGCACATATTTCCCATCCTTTTTTATCGGCTATAACTACCTGTGCCCACCCATATAAGTCACCAAATAATTTATTACGGACAATGCCTCTTTTTTTATCATGGAGGGGAATGTGAAAAAGCCCATTATTCCCACTCAAGTTATTGGTAGCATTTTTACCAATTGTTACACGATATAATTCAGGTACTTTTAGCATAGTTATTATTTTTAATTAATGACAACTTCGGCCTTTGTGATTTGAAACGATTGTAAGTCCGGCGTTCATGGTAGTCATACTCTCTGAATAACTTCCGGGAGTTTTCCACTATACTCTTGGGAAAACCAATCCAGTCGTATTCATTTATCTTGAGTACATATCCCACCGGAGTCTCCGTGGCCAACCAAACTTTCTTTTTATCGAGCAGGAATAATTCCGGCTTTAACAATCGGTAGTTTTTTGCTTTAAATTCTTCTTGCATGTTGTTTTTGGTTAAGTGATTAAGTATCCATGAATATTCCTGTAGAATTTGGCCTTTTAGCTGGGATAATTGGTGGTTCCTTTTCGAATTTATCTTGGTTTATTACATTAACTTTTTGTTTCATCCCACACTCGATTGAACAATATTTCTGCCTATTCCCCTTTGGTTTAAATTCCTTATGGCATTTAGCACAAGTAAATGTGTTATTAGTTATGACATTATGTTTATGTTTAAGATTATATTTGCGTTTTGGCTTTGTTTTGGTTGATTTAAGAGTTTCTTTTGGGGGAAGTGGTGCTTTGGTATCACTTGAAGGTTTATCTTCTGGAAACATAGCTAATAAATCGTCAAATTCTTTATCGGTAGGGTAAGGCATTGCAAGTAGACTGGGGATTTTCTTGTCAGCAACACTGGTCATAAGTTCATCCAATTTCTTCTTTAACTTTAAAAGAAACTTCCCATTTTCACTAAACAAAGCATTCAATATCTCCTGCCCTTCTAATTCTCTGTTGATTGTTATTTTCATAGTTTTTGTGGTTTATGGGGTTACTAATTTCCATTCAAATCCTTTGTGTGTATAATGGCCATGCTTATTATTCGCTACATTACATATTGTGGAAGCATCACCTCTTATTGATCTGGCAGCATCAGCAAAACTTCTATGTATCTTAATTACTTTCCCTTTCTTTATCTGCTGAACCATTACCCTATGGGAGAGCATTGCTTTCCCTTCATCAAATCCAGCCCCATAAGCATACTCAAAATAAGGCTTAAGCATTAACCAATCCATTGGGGAAATGTCTGATATCATCTGAAGTTCCCGGGCTATTTTGCTTACTAATTCTTTTTGCTCCATCACCATCCTTTTTTCATACAATCAACAATATATGCACGTTCTTCATGAGTCAACCACCATCCGTTCGGTATGCAAATCATCGTACTTACGCATTTGTCAACACCGGGTAAATCAGTTTTATATTGGGAAACACATGAGTGTTTATCGTTTCTTTCGTGTACCCGGGAAACCATGATTCCTTTTTCTTTCATCATTCGCATAAAATCATCCCTGCGCTCTACGTGAATTGTATGTATCCATTGAGATGAATCAGCTATCGGATCAGGCAATATTTTAGTGACGCCAGGTATATCAAATGAATTGTAAAAAGTAGAGTTATCAATATGTTTATTAACAACCTCGTTGATATAGGGAAAGTTGTGAATACCAATAGTGGCATTAATATCATTCATATGAAATTTGTATCCCCAATCTTTTATGTCATCTTCACAACGAAGTATTATCTTGGGGGAATCTCTGTCAATCCCATACCATCGGATCAGCTTTGCTTTTAAAAAAAGTTCTTCCTCGTGCAATACAACACAGCCACCATCTCCCGTTGTGAAATGTTTAATCGCCTGAAAGGAAAATACAGAAGCATCATAATACCTACACAAATAAAGTCCGTTCCACTTCGATCCAATTGAATGGGCGCAATCCTGAATTATAAAAGGCTTGAATCCGTACAATATTTGACAGCGATCCCGTATCCATCCCACTTTGAAAATATCAATTGGATTTCCTCCCCAATGAACTAGCATAATAATCTTTGTAGTGGGGGATAACTTTTTCTCCAAATCATCTAAATCCATATTGCAAGACTGATCAACATCAACCCATTTAATCTTAAGTCCATTTGCAAGTATGGGTGAGTTAGTAGCAGTGCAGGTTAACGGAGAAGTCAACACCTCACAATCCCCGACAATATCCCTAGCCAACCTAATAACTAAATGTAAACCGGAGGTTGCTGAATTCACGGTTAAAACGAAATCTTCATCAAACCGTTGCTTAAGAATATCTTCGAATTCATCAACTTTTTTACCTTGTCCGATGAACCCGGAGTAAAGTACTCCTTTAAGGGGAATTTCAACCCCTTCAGCCATAAATACACGAAAAAGTGGTATCATAGTTTTATAATAGAAAGTGAAGGAAACCTTTCGTCAATGACAGTATAATTTACTTGATCTTTTATTGAGTTTATAGGATGTCTGTTTAGATCCACCATCCATTTTACCTGGTCTCGCTCAACAGAGCCCCCTTCAAAAATAATATATGCTAAATTGTAACGCTTCATGGAATCATACAAGGTTAATATTTTATCACCATCATTGTCAATGTCAATATGGATCATATCGCAAGGGACGGGATGTTTTATCCATTCCCAAAAATCTTTCTGTTCTACGGTAATAATATCTTGCATCCCATATTTCTTAATATTTTCCTGCGCTTTTCCTTGGGAGAACGGCCCTGCCACTTTATCTTTTGCGTTTTCATCAAATACATCATAACTATACACGCGACCTTCTCCGATATTCTTCAATGCAAGAGCCATTACAATTGCGGTAGTCCCAGTTTTGGTACCCCATTCAATAATTGATCTTGGTTGAAGTACCATAATAGCCTGATATAATGTGTATAAATAAGGATAATCATGGAGAGAAATATCCTTCTTAAGTGCATCGAGTTGTTTTTCGATAGGAGTTCGCTGATCACGAATAATCTTTACTGCTTTTTCAAGGGTATTAAGCATTCTTCCCATTATCTTCTAATTTATCCAATGTAAATATTATAGTTTTCGATAATGAATTTACGTATAGGCCAAAACCAACAGGTTACAAACAGAATAATATTCTTTACTGTAAATTCAGATTTAAGAAGTTCTCTGCCACAAGAAAGATTTTTCACATAATTGTATCTGCCTAATCTACTATACCATCGCTTTCTCCCTTGTTTGCACTGCGATGGATAAAGCATTTTGTAATATTCCTGGGCATCCCCAATTGCTTTAAAATTCCCGGATTTGAATTTATAATTGAGTGATAAATTTCCCCCATGGACATACCGGCGAAGTAGTGCCTCATCCACATTGCAAGAAGTTCTATTGTGAAACATTTCAAGTATTGCACGATAATCAAGGCAACCTAAAGTTTCTTCAAATTCAACATTTAAACTTTTTTTAAAAACAAGAGTATTTAAAAATACTTGTTGCCCTTTGGCGTCTAAACTTAAAAGAGTTTTAAAAGTTTCATTTGAAGTAAATTGCTCTTTATCCATTGGATTGCATTTAATATAATATCCCTTATCTGGGAATACATTAATCCAATCAGTCGTACAAATATCTACCCCATAACGTTCAAGCATATTAATTTGTTTGCAAAACTTCCATTCATCAACCGTATCATCATGATCTGTAACGCAAATCCATTTATTTGTTGCCATGGCCATCCCTACATTATATCCGTGATTAGGGCCACCATAATTTCGGTTATTCTGAATTAATATGGCTTTATCTTTCCATTTTTGGATATACTCCCAAGTACCGTCAGTTGAAAAATCATCGACAAGGATAAGTTCAATATCTACTCCTTTACTTGCAAGTATTGAATTTATAGTGCATTCAATGAATAATATTGAATTATAGGTAGGTATTACTACAGTTATTTTCATAGTTGTAAATTTAATTGTCCTATGTTATGAGAATTTTTGATAGTTCGCTTCCTGTGAGGCGCATCATATTTATTATGGCATTTTTGGCACAAGAAAGCAAGATTATTATCCTCGTTATTTTCCGGTGTATGATCCAAGTGTGCTGTTGTGCAAACTATACGTATAGCGTTATATTCATCACTTAAACATATCTCTCGTGACTTTCTATTAATCCACGAATAATTAACTACCCCACACCATTCACATTTATCATTCGCCCGTATTCGTATCCGTTCACGTATTTCATCCCAGTTTTTAGGATACCTATACTTATTTTCAGATTTTATCGGGGACATTAGATTGTTTTTTTATGGTTTAGTTATTTGGTTTCTTCGATTATTTGGTTCATAACATCGATACGAGTTTTGCTGTTGTTTATATTCCACCATCTACCATAACCAGATTTCCCTTCCGGCTTATGTCTTGCAAATTCAGGTAAAAAAATATGTACATTTGCAGACAATATCAATTCAGAATAAAGGTCTTCTATTGCCTTAGAAATACAAATACAAAGAAAAGGCCATCCTCCTATATTATAATATTTTAAAGCTTTCACATAAATCAAATGACGTTGTTTTTTGGTGAATCGGTTCATGGTTTAGTTATTTGGTTTTTTTGATAATCAATTTTTCAATCTCATCCATGTGTGCCCATATCCAATCTTTTACCTTTGAACCACATCCTGCTTTGTAGTAAAGAAATTTTAGGTACCCAGGATATCTATACATGATCTCTTTTATTTCGTAGCCTTTATATTTCCAGTCTGGGAGAAGAAATGAATCTTCCATGGTAAATGTTATTTAGTAGTACAATACAATTTCTTTTTATTGATGGCCTCCATTACAGAATGAATCGGAAGATTTATAATCACTGCAGCCGATTTTATTCCCCAATCAACATGATAGACAGACCTTCTTTCCAAGAATAGAAAGTAAAGTTCTGCATAACTTCTTATCCTTTTTCCACGATAGAAATTATTACTTATTGGTTTCTTTGCCATTGGGGATAATATTTGATTAAATTTCCTTCTCTCCGATTATTCCATGAAATCCAAGTACCATAGCACTCTTTCTTATGTTCTCAATTGTTTTACGGCTTCCCCTGGATAAATTTCCCCATGCCAGTAGGCAGAACCATAACTTACAACCAAGTATTGTTTCAGTACATCCATTTTCTCCTAAATGCCTACATCTCCGGCAACAAGTATTAAATTCAGTCAACCAACATTCTCTAGACATAAAGCAAATGCCATTTACAAATCTACACGGATTCTCTTTCTGGGAAATTAAGTCCAGTTCCCGGCATAAGGATTTGTACTTTTCAGAATTCATATTACCTCCTCCAATTCTTTTAAGTACTTATCCAATGTTATCCGGCTTACCTTCATTTTAGCAGCTATTTTCATTTTGGCGATACCTTCTCCCCTCATTACTATTATCTTCTCTCTAAATGGCTCCAATTTTCGCTTATCCATATCAGTCTTCCTCCCCAGCTTCCTCCCCCAAATTACCTTCACTTGATTCCTGTCAGCTTCCCTCCTCTTCCGGTTATATGTCTCCTTTATCCTTTCCACAGTTAAAGACCTCTCAATATCAGCTATTAAACTCAACATAGTGGACATCACCTTCCCCTGAATATCATTCGTCAATCGGAAATTCTCCTTAATCGTATAAATCAACACCCCTTTATCAATGCATTCCTTCAATAACACAAATACTGAATAAATACTCCTCCCTATTCTACTGAATTCGGAAAATATCACTGTATCCCCACTCTCCAAACTCCTCATCAATCCATTTAACTTCCTGTCCTGCATCTTCGCATTTCCTGAAATCTTCTCCTCTACCCATTCAGTAATCACAAGCCTATTCCTGTCACAAAAGAAATCAAACCCGTATTTCTGATTCTCATTCTCCTGCCGATCTGTGCTTACTCTCAAGTATGCTACTACTCGGGTCATTTTATCTCTTTATCAAACTTGTAAATCTTAATCCCATTCACAGCAACATAAAACCTCCCCAACTTATCCTCAAATACCTCTTTTGTCGCTGGTAAAAACTTTGAATTTATTTTTACTTCCCCCGTTTCTTTCTCAATAAAACTCTGCCAAGACATCAATCTTTTCCATAACCCACTATCTTGATCCTGATACCTCAGTATCCCATCCTTATATCTCGGAATGAAATTCTTATTCCACACCTTTTGCATTATCGGTATCCCTTCCGGAACATCAGCCTGCTCTTTTGCTAGTATATTCTCTGTATATCCATAGCTTGTCTTTAAATATCCTACAATTACATCAAAATACTTCTTCGGAATTTCCCGGTCCAACCTTACACTTTTATACGGAATCCCCAATGCACGTTCCATCTCTAGTAAATTAACCTGCTTTTCTTTCATAAATAACTTTATCGTATTCATCGCTTTTGATATTTAAATTTATTTGGCAAATATAATTCAGTTTTCCGTAAAAGGTAAACTTTACGACATTTATTTTTAAATTATTTGCGCGATCAATAATATCCGCTTGGATAAAGGGTTTGATAGACGTGTTATCTAAAAATTCATCCATTTTGCGCGGTCCAACTTTCTTTGCCCCTCCAGTTGACATTACGACATTTTTTATCCCTAAATTTTGCCGTAACTTGTCGTAAATATAAATTACGTCATAAGAAACCCAATAAGTTCTAGTGTCATAGCTTTTTCCCAAAACTCTTACCCCCGTGTTTTCGTTACGACATTTTATTATTTATTATCAAAATGATAAATATAACCGATAAATATAACTGACAAATCTATCCAATATATCTATCCAAATATATTTAACGAACATATTTAACGAACATATATACAACCCCTGACGCCTTAACCATAGTGAGAGGATATAGGGATTGAATGTATATATTACAGCGTCGCACTCGCTTCCGGGTTTCGGTTTTGCGGAGCCGCCCCCTCCCTCTCGCGGGTTTGTTTTATTGCTCGTACTATTATATATGACAGGCAAGGCAATCACATAAAAGCGTTATAAAACAAGGCAATAAAGCATTATTGTATACACTAATCTAATGTTTTTTCTATACATGGCTTGTAATGTATTGATATTCAATAGCTGTTTATTATATAAATTTATTTGTAATCTGTAAGTGTCTGTGTGTGAATGAAATAAATACAGTGTAATACTTAAATAAATTTATACATACGTGCAATCAAATAAATTTGTAGTTTTACAGACTGTAATAAACTGGCAAAATTAACAATAAGATGAGCGGTAAACCAAAATCGACCATTCCACCTGTCCCTTCCTCTTTTTTTTTGTCCCTCACTCTTGACCAACGCAATCAATTAACACACTTACTTAAAGCTTATAGGTTACACTATGCTAATTACTATTCTTTTAGTGGGGAAATGCTAAAGAAATCAGGGTTTATGTATGAAATGTATGAAACATTAATCTGGAATGAGACAATTAAGCAGTCTGGGATAAGTAAAAGCATGTTTAGACTGTTGTTATTAATCTATTTTCTGGATAAATCACCTCAATATAAGAATATTAGACTTACACAATCTGTTATTTTCAAAGCTGCAAAGCTCATGCGTTATGTCCATAGGTTGTGGCCTCAAATGAATATTAAGTATCTTGAAAAATATGGCTGGCTTACGGTGCAGCTATTGCGGTGGAAAAAGAAACAGTATTTTGTCAGCGAAAAAGGGCACAGCCTTATTACTGCTTTCGGGGTAAAATATAATGATCTCTTTAATGATTTTTTTGAACCCCTCGCCCTTTGATCTTTTTTTCCCTCCTGCTAGTAACCCTCTTGTATTATTTTAATTGTTGCATATTGGGGAATAGGATAGTGCCACCTGCCTTGAGATAGTGCCTTAAATTGCTTTAAAACAAGCTGATTTATTTTGTAAACATGTTTATAGTGTGGAAATGGTATTATATGTGATGTTTCTCATCTTTACTATATAAATATGGATACTGGGAAGGCTTTTTAGTTATGTTATTGATAATGAGTTAATAAATTGTATTACCTGTATTTATAGGTGTTTCACTAATTATATTATTAAGAATCAATATAAATTACGCTTGTATATAACTGATTATTAATATTAATGAAACAATTTTCAACATCTTACGTAACCTTGTATAATTGTTAGTTATATTTGTGTTGTCATTGAGGCACACGGTCGTGAGATAATTGCAGCTAATGGCGAGTTAATAGCAAGTTTTGATCAGGTCCCTTTGACATGCTGGCAGCTTGAAAACAGGGTTACTCCCTGAGAATGAATAAAATACCTTTACGGTTGAATGTATTCAGGTTGCAAAATAATTACCCTGAACGTCCTTTGAGACTGGTATTTGATTACATTCAGGGTGCAAACTAAATTTTAAAGCTATGAAACACAAAGTTTTTTTAAATAGAATGCGTACGGAAATAGGCGTTATTCCTGTTTTATCCAATTTTCAACACGTTAATAGACCGTTACAAATATATACAGCAGAAAAACATGAAAATGAAGGAAAAACGTCTATTTTCTTTATTGTCAGGGGAAAGGATGCAAAAAAATTAGCTGATTTAGGTTATGAAATGCAATCTATAATCCTGAAAGTAGGCAATACACCTTCATTTTTAAATTGGTCAACCGGATCAATATTAGAGCAAACATTATGGTATTAATCAACCCTTTAAATTTATGACCATGGATACAAAAGGAATCAAATTAGTTATAACTGTAGATGGTAAATTATCACAGTTTGACGACTACACTGAATCGACAATCAGTGAATATCATTTCTTAGATTATGACTATCAAGCCGATGACGAATTTTTAAACAGGATTAAGGTAGTTGTTAAAAAATTCGATTCACTTAAAATGATAACTGCTGATTTAATTAAAATAAATTCTGATTGCAGATCGAATCTTAATAGCTGGCGTATTGTTTATTGTGGTTATAACGGAATTGAATATAATATAGCTCAAGCTATTAACGGCACGTTCAATTTCAATTATGAGTATAATTCTGAAATGAAAGAATTTTACTCCAAAATAAAGGAGTTGCAAGCACAATCCATCAATGAATTTATAAAGTACAAAACTGAAATTTAACCTTTCACCCTCACCCGCTGCGCTTCGGTTCAGCGGGTTTTGGCAGTATAAGACTAACCTAAATATACTATAATGAGAAGATTTAGTGATCCCTATTCGACTATTGCGCGTTTCCCCTCGCGCTGTTCTATTTCCTCTTGTCAGGCTAAAATAAATAAGGGTGATTCAATCGTTTACGATAAGATGCGCGGGTTGGTTTATTGCCGTTTATGTGGGGAGCCAGTCCTTGATAATGTACGAGCTGAAAAAAGTATGGAACAATATGGAACCGATATTTTTTAACTTTAAAACCTATTCAAATGAATGTAAAAATTGAAAAACAGGGCAGTGTACAGGTATTAGTTATCGAAATGCCTATCAGCCCAAGAACCAGCGCAAGCGGCAAAAGTTTGGTGATTGCAAGTACAAACGGAAACCAGCCCACAACGGTACAATACGAGGGGCAAACGGTGATTTTAGGTTTAAATGCATATGTAAAAAAGTAATCCAGGTTTATTTCTTGCCTCCCTTCCTTCATTGGTTGGGGGGTTTTGGCAGTGAACAACGTTTGTAAACCTTATAAATACTATATTATGAGAACGATTTATTTACCAGCAACCGGAAAACATATTCGATTTAGGGAATATGTAAGGGCATGGAAATTCGTAAAGGATCACCCCGAACAGGAATTTAAACACGGTTTGGAAACTTGGTGGCCTCAACTTGGGAAGGAAATATATGCAGATTTTTTGAAGGGTATGCATGACCGGATAAATACCAGAACACCAATGCAGATTTACAAATATTCACTGAACTTTAAACACAAACATAATGGAAACAACAGACGAATTGTATCAGGTGGCAGAGGTTGATCTTGTTTGGAAATCGAAAATTCCAGCATTGGACCGGCCAAAAATTATCTCATCATCAGACGCATTCCAAATTCTAAAGCGGTTTTATAGTGATGATTGGATTGAGCACCATGAAGAATTTAAGATTTTGATTCTTAACAGGTCAAATAGGGTTCTTGGTAAAAAAGATATTTCAGTAGGAGGAATGACAGGAACCGTAACGGATATCAGAATTATTATGCAGTCAGCTTTAATGTTTTGCAAGAGTGCGGTTAAATATACCTTAAAAGGCAATGGCACCAGTTTGATATTGTGCCATAACCACCCATCAGGCAACTTGGATGCGAGCGAAGCTGATATATCATTAACTCGTAAATTAAAAGAAGCAGCCGCCTTGTGTGATATTGGTTTGCTAGACCACCTTATTATAACGAGCGGGGAAAAATATTTTTCATTCGCAGATGATGGGAGATTATAATTTTATCAAATATTTTAGCTATGGAAACACCTAATAAAGTCACCTATTTGGAACTTGAAACTACTTGTGTGGGATGCACTCTTTATGAATGGGAGAAATTAATGAAGGGAGCCCAAAAAGCAAACCACAGGAAAATTGATAGGCTCGTTAAAATTCACCTCCCTGAATTATATAATAATTTAGCCCTTCAGTATTATAATCCTTACAATTACTTCAAAACAAAAACGCATTTGATACTTGTGCATTCCGGAATTGAACACTTTTTAAGATACGAAACGAATTAAATACTAAAATCATGAAACAAATCATTAATGGTACAAAAGACGAATTAAACCCTGCTTTTATATTAAGTTTAACAGCAACCGAATTGCTCTCTAAAATTGCAAAAGGCGAAATAAATTTACAAGAACTTGCAAAAAGAGAACTTGAAAACAGAGGTCAAAATATAGATGGTGTCTGGGTTGGATTTAAACACGAAATTGCATAATGAAACGCCAAATAATGTATATAACACGGGTCATGAAATGCGTAAAGC
>Ga0315283_10000229_pt1 | contig 37704 bp, 29 predicted proteins | sample YL17G09_0_MG_FD_204541 | JGI IMG/M metagenome (GOLD analysis project Ga0315283, IMG submission 204541) | Sediment microbial communities from Yellowstone Lake, YNP, Wyoming, USA - YL17G09_0 | ecosystem: Environmental > Aquatic > Freshwater > Lake > Sediment | place: USA: Wyoming | collected...
CGTCCACGATGATGCGGAACCCGTACACGTCGACGATATCGTTGAGCGAGATCTTCTTGCGCCGCATCTTCTCGTAGATGCTGTAAGCGTCTTTCTCGCGGCCCTCGAGCCGCGCGGCGATGCCGGCCTTGCCGAGCGCCGCCTCGAGCGCTTCGGCGATGCGCCCGACGAACTGCTTCTGGTTGCCCTTCGCCTGCCGGGTCGCAGACTCGATAACCTTGCAGCGGTTCGGATAGAGCGCGCGGAAACCGAGGTCTTCGAGCTCGCGCTTGATCGAGTGCATGCCCAGGCGGTTGGCGATCGGTGCATAGATCTCGAGCGTCTCGCGGGCGATCGTGCGCCGCTTCGCCGGCGGCATCGCGCCGAGCGTGCGCATGTTGTGGGTGCGATCCGCGAGCTTGACCATGATCACGCGGATGTCGCGCACCATGGCGAGCAGCATCTTGCGGAAGCTCTCGGCCTGCGCTTCCGCGCGGCTCCCGAACTGGATCTGGTCGAGCTTGCTGACGCCGTCGACGAGCTCGGCGACCTCGGGTCCGAAGCGCGTGGCGATCTCGTCCTTGGCGATCGGCGTGTCCTCCATGACGTCATGGAGGATCGCGGCGATCATCGTCTGGGAGTCGAGCCTGAGGTCCGCGAGCAGGCCGGCCACCGCGACCGGGTGGGTGATGTACGGCTCGCCGGAGCGGCGCCGCTGGCCTTCGTGGGCATGGAACGCGAAGTCGTAGGCCGCCTGGACGCGCTCGATGTCCTCGGGCGGCAGGTAGGCTTCGAGCTTGGCGACCAGCTGGTTGATGCCGATGGACCGTCTTCCGTAGGGCAGCAGGCTGCGCAGGGAAGACGTGACGTCCATCGCGGGGCCGGTGGGGGGTTAGTCTCCCAACCCGAGCTGCGGCGCGCGGAGCTCGCCCATGAACTCAGGCTCGGGCATGAGTTCCTGCGGCGGGGGCAGGTCCGGCTCCTCGAGGATCTCGAGGCCGACGTGGCCCGCGGCGATCTCACGCAGCGACAGGACCGTCGGCTTGTCGTTTGCCCAGTCGAGCGTCGGCTCGGCGCCGTTTGCCAGCTTGCGGGCGCGCTTGGACGCGACCAGTACCAGCTGGAACAGGTTGGGGACGTTCTGCAGGCAGTCTTCGACGGTGATACGGGCCATGGTTTGCGTCGGTCAGTCAGGCAGGGACAAGGGGCGTGAGCATAACACAGCCGCCGGAGATGTCGGACTCCGGGGCGGGGAACAGTGCCCCAGGTGGGGGGTCCGGGGACGCTTCTGTCGGCCCGCCTTACGGTTCGGCGGGGTGCTCCGTGAGGGGCATCATAAAAAGACGGACCGGTCCAGCTGACTTCCGAATAATGTTGTGTTTCACCATGAACGAACCCCGCTCCGCAACAGGACAGGGCGCCTACATGGACATGGATAAACCGTGCAGGCCGAAGCGCGGGCGGCGAAGGACGACTATTGCAAAGTCGGCGGCACGAGCTGGCTGTACGCGCTTGAATACAGGAGTGGCGCCCCGGTGTCGACGCAGAACGTGCCGGTGGCGTCGGGAGTGGCTGGCGCCGTGCGCCGCATCGGCTGGCGGGAGATCTTCTGACCGGCCGATCGAGACGGAGGCTGGACCTTACTCGCGGGTGAGTCCGGCCGCGAGTTCCGCGAGTCCGGCCCGCTCGCGGCTCGCCACCTGGTCGCCCTGCCTGGTGACGATGGCCTGCAGGTCGCCCAGCGCACGCTCGAAGTCATCGTTGACGACGACGTAGTCGAACTCATCCCAGTGCCCCATGTCGCCCGCGGTATCGCGCAGGCGGCGTTGGATGACTTCCTCGGAGTCCGTGCCGCGGCCCCGCAGTCTCCGCTCGAGCTCGGCGCGCGACGGCGGCAGGATGAAAACGGTGTGGCACTCCGGCATCGCCCGGCGAATCTGCGCCGCACCCTGCCAGTCGATCTCGAGGATCAGGTCCTGCCCGGCGGCGAGGGAGTCCTCGACCTGCCGGCGAGCCGTGCCGTAGTAATTGTCGAACACCCGGGCGTGCTCGAGGAACGCCCCGGCCGTCACCATCCCCTCGAACTCCGGCTGGGTTACGAAGAAATAGTCGCGGCCGTGGACCTCTGCGGGGCGCTGCGGTCGCGTGGTGTAGGAGATGGAAAACCGCAGGCCGGGTTCGCGTTGCATCAAGGCGCGTACGAGCGACGTCTTGCCTGCGCCGGAGGGCGCAGCGATCACGAACAGCTGGCCGCGGCGTGGGGAAGGCGTCATCCCGGCATTGTAGCCGGTCAGCGCGTGCCGCTGCCGCCGTGCAGGAGCTCGCCAAGCGCCTCGCGCCCGTCCTCCCAGACGTCGAACCGTTCGTTCAATCCGTCGCGCGTGCGCAGGGCGAAGACCTGCTGCGAGCGAGTCAGGAACTGCAGCGTCTCGCGAGTCGTGGGAACGACGATCGTCAGGTAGGTGCGCGCCGGGGCCGTGATCGGCAGCTCGCCAAAGCCGAGGTCGTGCGGCTGGGTGGCTGCGGGCGCAAGCGAGATCTGCCGGCCGTCGGCGACCAGCTCGAACTGGCCCGGTGATTCCACGGTCCCGCGCTTGTCGACCGTCGACCACGCGTAGCAGTAGAAATACAGGGCGTGCTTGCCTGCCCGGTTGACGTCCACCGGCACGAGCGTCAGGTAGTCGCGTGCGTTCACCGCGTATTCGGGCCGGCCCCGGGCGAACACCAGGTTCTTAGACGCGACCGTGATCGTCGCGGCAGTGTGCTCGTCGAGATATTCGCGGGTGCCCTGCGTCTCCTGCGTGGCACAGCCCTGCGCCAGCAGCGCGACGGACAGCGTCGCGGCCAGGGCGGTCGCCCGGCGGGTCAAAGCGACTCTGGGACGGCGCATACGGAAATCCGCTCGAGGGTGGACGCGTTTCTAGAAATCGTACCGGTAACCAAGGCTCATATAGTAGCGCGTCGTGTCTTCGCTGCTCTGGTTCAGGTTGCGGCTGCTGATTTCAGCGCCACCCTCGAACTCGAGCGTCCAGCGCCGGGTGCGGAACTCGGTCCGCAGGGACGGCGAGTACATCAGCTGCTGCGAGCCGTCCACCTTGAAGTCGCGCTGATCGACGCGCAGCCGCGGGCCGACCCGCCAGCTCTCGCCGATCGGGAACTGGGAGCTCAGGCCCAACGAGATCGTGTCGGTCGTGTCGCTCGTCTGGTACTGCATTCCGGCGGTCGACACGTCGCCGCGCCCGAACAAACCGAAGCCCATCAATTGCGTCGCAACCGCGACATCCGTGCCCGGGGCTGGGATGGCTGCAACGCCGCCGGAGGCGGGCGTGCCGCCCAGGGTCATGCTCGCCACGTCCATCGTCCACTGCCAGCGCTCCCCGAACGGGCGGGAGACGGAGATCGTGTAGGTATCGGAATCGGCGGTCCGGTCGCGCGCCAGCTGCTCGATTTCGGCGCTCGTGTACAGTCCGAACAGCTCGTCGAAGGTCTTCACCGGCTGCCCGATCATCGCGTTGCGCGTCATCAGGCTCGGGCTCGTGCGCCGGTCAAGGTTCAGGTTGAGGGTCCATCGGTCGGGCAATGCGAGCGTGCCGAGCAGCAGCACGTTGTTGAGCGACTGGTAGTGGATGTCGTAGTCGACCATCCCGACGAACGTGAGGCCGGGCTTGAAGTAGCGGAGCTCGGTGCCGACCGCCTGCCGGTCCGTCATCCCGTAATAGTCCTGCGACAGTGCGTAAACCGAGAAATCCCAGGCATTCGCGAACGTGCCGACATCCGCCGACAGCGCATAGAACCTGCGGTTGGTGTCGATACCACTGCGCGTCGACTCGACCGGATAGCCCATGTTGGCATTGATGCGCAACCGCGGCAGCACCTGGTATCCGGCATAGAGGCCGTCGAACGTGCCGAGGAGCCCGCCGGCGTTGCCGGACTGCCTGCCGAAGCGCACCGTCCAGTCGAGTTCACGGTCGGTCATTTCTGCGAACAGCGTGGTGACGCGGCTCTGGTCGCCGGGCCCGTTGCTCAACATGTCGAGCGAATAACCCGCGTTGATGCGGCTCGAGAAGTCGAAGCGCTCACCCCGTCGGCGCGCCACGAGTCCCACATCGTTCAGCAAAGCGTTCTGTGTCGTCAGGCTGTTCGACGTCACGGAGTTCTTGAAGGTAGCCGTGTCGCGGCGATACAGCTGCGAGAAGCCGCCGTAGAACCGCCAGGGCGACTCCTCGCCCGAGCCGCCCTGGCCGGACTGTCCGGGGCGGGTGGCCAGCGCGAGTGCCCTCAGACGCTTACGGACCCGCTCCGCTGCCTCGCCCTGCGGATATCGACGCAGGTACTCCTCGTACTCCGCCTTGGCGTGAGCGAGTTGACCGCTGCGCTCACGCGACAGGGCCAGCAGTTCCTGGGCCTCTGCTCGCTGCGGAAACTCCGGCTGCTCGAGCAGCTGGGTCAGGACCGGTATGGCCAGTGCGTAGTTCTTGTGGCGGAATGCGTCGCGCGCCTGCTTCATCGACTTGTCGATGTCGGTGTTGGTCAGCGTCGTATTCGACGGTGCCACCGGTGCCACCGGAACCTCGGCTACGGCGTTCGGCGTGCCGACTGCGGTAAGTACTTCGTCATCGGCGATCGCGATCCACGCTTTGGAATAGTGAGCGCGCGCCGTGGCCAGCGCCCGCTTGGCGTCGGTCTCGGTGACGAAAGGGCCTGCCCGCAACCGGTACCAGCGCTGGTCGTCGACGACGACCTCGGACACGTAGACGCGCACACCGACATCCTTAGCAGCGGCCGCCAGCGCCTCCGGCGCAAAAGCCTGGAGTGACGACTCCAGGTTGACTGCATAGGTGGTGTTGCCCTCGGGCACTTCCTTGACCGTGACCTTGCTGCGGTCCGCGTCCGAGCGCAGCAGGCGGATGCGCAGCCCCTTGCCGTTGAAGGACGGCACCATCACGAACTGCTCCGGACGCACCCAGCCGATCCGCAACTCGACGTCCGTACCGAACGGGCGCACCACGTCCAGCGACCGCACCGTGCCCTGGGCCCCGGCGGTGATCGGCGGCATGATGTCGGATGACGATGCACCGCAATCCGGCCCCGCGCGGAGCCGGATCTGCACCGCATTGCCGCTGCTGGCCGGCGTGTGGCTCACGTAGCGCATCGTGCAGCCGAACAACAGCGTGACGGCCACGTAGCCCGACTGCTCGGAGACGCCGACGTCCTCGATCAGGCGGACGCGCTCCTGGGCGAGGACAGTCGTCGCCGCGCATCCGAGCAGTGTGCTGCAGAGCAGTCTTTGCGCAAAGGTTGTCATCAGCCGCCGAATTGACCGTCAGTGATCCGGTGCTGTGGCCCGCTGCGCTTCGTCTTGATCGTCGTCAGCGTCGCGTCCGTGTAGATATGGCATGCGCCCGAGCAATTGCGCAGCTCACTGACCGTGTACTTGACGCTGCCGTACTTGGTGTGCGGATCCGTCCTGTACTTGTTCGAGTGGCAGCCCGCGCAGTCCGGCTTGTAGGAAGGCGAAAGCCAGGATGCCGCGTCCGTGTTGCTCTTGTGACAGCTGAGGCACGTCAGTGCGACGCGGTGATCTCCCGGGTAACCGCCGCCGGTGATGTGCCTGAACGTACTGGGCGTCCAGGCCGTCGTGGTGTGGCAGTGGTTGCAGTCGAAGTTGTTGACCGGGAACGTCATGTGGCCGGTGGACGGGCCGGTGGCACTGACACCGTCGTGGCAGGTCTTGCAGCCGCTGGTGATCTGGGTGTGATCGACCTTGGCCGGCAGCCACGCGAGCGTCGAGTGACACGCCCCGCATTCCTGGATCGTCGGGATATGCTTGACCGGCTTGCCGGTAGCCTTCACTCCGTCGTGGCAGCTGCTGCAGACACCGGTCACGTGCGCGTGGTCGACGCGCGCCGCGGGCTTCCACTGCGTCGTGGTATGGCAGGCGTCGCAGGCCGTGTCGCTCGCGATGTGCGTCGAGTTCTTGCCGGTCGCGATCGTGCCGTTGTGGCAGGAGAAGCAGCTGCCGATCACCTGGGTGTGGTCGACGCGCACCGCGGGCTTCCACCCGGCCGGCGAGTGGCAGGCCTCGCAGACGTTGCTCGTCTGGATGTGGCTCGGGTTCTTGCCAGTGGCCTTCACGCCATTGTGGCAACTGAAGCAGTTGTTCGTGATGCCGGTGTGCGAGAACGCGGTGGCCGGTATCCACGCGACCGTGCTGTGGCAACTGCTGCACTCCGACGTGGTCACCACGTGCGTTGGCGGCTTGCCGGTGGCGATCGCGCCGTTGTGGCAGCTCGAGCAGGTGCCGACCACCTGCGTGTGGTCGACCTTGGTTGCGGGTTTCCACGCCGAGGTCGCGTGGCAGGCTTCGCAGACTGTGCTCGTGAGGATGTGCGTCGCGTTCTTGCCATTGGTGTGCACGCCGTCGTGGCAGCTGTAGCAGCCCGACGTGATGCCCGTGTGGCTGAAGTTGGCCGGCTTCCACGCCAGCGTCGTGTGGCAGGTGCTGCACTGCGCCGTCGTCGGGATGTGGTTCGGGCCCTTGCCGGTCGCGATCGTGCCGTTGTGGCACGAGGTGCAGGTGCCGGTCACCTGGTTGTGATCCACGATCGAGACCGGCTTCCAGGCGACGACCACGTGGCACGCCTCGCAGACGTTGCTCGAGAGGATGTGGGTCGCGTTCTTGCCCGTTGCAGACGTGCCGTTGTGGCAGCTGATGCAATTGTTGGTGATGCCGGTGTGATCCCAGGTCGCCGGCTTCCACGCGTCCGTTCTGTGGCAGTTGCCGCAGGTGTTGTCGGCTGCGATGTGCGTGGGGTTCTTGCCCGTGGCGATCGTGCCGTTGTGGCAGGAGAAGCAGCTGCCGATCACCTGGGTGTGGTCCACCTTGGTGACTGGCTTCCAGACCAGCGTCGAATGGCACGCCTGGCAGGTGTTGCTCGTCAGGATGTGGGTGGGGTTCTTGCCGGTCGCGATCGTGCCGTTGTGGCACGACGAGCAGCTGCCGATCACTTCCGCGTGGTCGACCTTGACGGCCGGCCGCCAGGTCACCACCGAGTGGCAGGCCTGGCAGTTGTTCGTGGCCAGAATGTGCGTGTTGCTCTTGCCTGTGGCCTTTACGCCGTCGTGACAGGTGATACAGGCGCCGGTCACCGAATTATGCGAGAAATTCGCCGGCTTCCAGGCGTTCGTCGTGTGGCAGTTGCCGCAGAGGTTGTCGCTCGGGATGTGATTGGCGTTCTTGCCCGTGGCGATCGTGTCGTTGTGGCAGGAGAAGCAGGTGCCGGTGACCTGGGAGTGGTCGACGCCGCTCGCCGGCTTCCAGGCCGCCACGACGTGGCAGGATTCGCAGCTGTTGGTCGACGTGATGTGGGTCGGGTTCTTGCCGGTTGCGCGGTAGCCGTCGTGGCAGCTGACGCAATTGCTGAGGATACCCGTGTGGTCGAACCTGGCGGGCTTCCACGCCGTCGTCGCGTGGCAGTTGTCGCACTCCGCGGTGGTCGGGATGTGGTTCGCGTCCTTGCCGCCTGCCGTCGTGCCGTTGTGGCAGGAGGAGCAGCTGCCGAGCACTTGTGCGTGGTCGACCTTCGTTACGGGCTTCCATGTCGTCGTGGCATGGCACGACTCGCAGGAGGTGGTGGCCCGGATGTGCCGCGTGCCGACACCCGTGGCCTTGACGCCGTCGTGGCACGAGATGCAATTGCCGACGATGCCCGCGTGGTCGAACAGCGCCGGTCTCCACGCCGCCGTCGTGTGGCAGGTTTCGCATTCCGCCGTCGTGGTCACGTGGTTGACGTGCTTGCCGGTCGCCTTCGTGCCGTCGTGGCAGGACGAACAGGTGCCGATCACCTGGGTGTGGTCGACGCGCAATGCCGGCGACCAGCTGACGCCGGCCGTGTGGCAGGCCCCGCAGGCATCGCTCGTCTGCAGATGGGTCGGGCCCTTGCCCGTGGCAGTGGTGCCGTCATGGCACGTGATGCAGGCGGCCGTGATCTTGGAGTGGTCGAACTTGGCTGGAGTCCAGGCCGTGGTGCCGTGGCAGGCGTTGCATTCCTGGTTGGTCTGCATGTGGCCCGGCGGCTTGCCCGTGGCCTGGACGTTGTCGTGGCAGCTCGAGCAGCTGCCGAGCGCCTGGTCGTGATCGAAGTTGACGGCCGGGACGTAGGACACCGTCGAGTGGCACGCACCGCAGTTCTCGGTGCTGAGGATGTGGTTCGCCGGCTTCGGGGAGGCGCCGATGCGCGAGCCCGGCGAATGGCACAAGAAGCAGTCGCGAGGCGTTCCCTTGAACACCGCGTCGACGTGGCAGGATTCGCAGGGCAGCAACCGGTGGGCGCCCGTCAGCTCGTACCCCGTCGTGAGGTGATCGAACGAATTCCCGGCGCCCAGCGCGGCGGCGGAGCCGCACAGCAGGGTGACCAACAGGAGACAGCGGGTGATGAGCGTCTTCATGAGTGGTCTCCCCGATTACTGCAGTCTCGCGCCCTTGAACGTGGACGCGTTATGGCAACGTTGACACTGCCGGCCGAACTGGCCGAGGTGCACGTCATCCTGCGTGTGGCAGGAGGCGCAGTCCCCGGCGAGCTTGACCACATCCGGCGGCTGCTTGTGGCAGCCCTCGCAGGTGGCGCGGACATGAGCACCGAGCAGGGGGAACCCGGTCTTGGCGTGGTCGAATTCCCAGATGCCCCAGCCGTTCGGCGAATGGCAGGTCTCGCATTCCTTGCCGAGCGACCCCTTGTGCCGGTCGTCGCGCTGGTGGCAGTCGTTGCAGCCCTTCGGTGCGCCCTTGTACGAGGGCGTGGTGTGGCACTGGTGGCAGGGCACGGCGACGTGCAGCCCGACCAGCGTGAAGTTCGTGAGGTCGTGGTCGAAGGCGACGTCCTTGCGCCAGGTTTCCGTGCCGTGGCAGCGTGCGCAGTCGGTGCCGAGGCGTCCCGAGTGCACGTCGCGGGTGCGATGGCAGTCGTTGCAGTTCGTCCCGAGCTTCTGCTCGGTGACCGGCGCCGTGTGGCAGACGTGGCAGCCGAGGCGCACGTGCGATCCCAGCAGCTCGTACTTGCCGTCGCGCGTGTGATCGAAATTCGTCGGCTTCCAGGCGCTGGCCGAATGGCACTTCTCGCAGCCGTCGCCCAGCCGGTTCGCATGCGCGTCCTCGGAGCGATGGCATCCCGCGCAGTCGGTCGGCAGCGGGTCCTTGATGTTGGCGGTCTTGTGGCAGACCTTGCAGTCGATGCTGGTGTGCGCGCCGGTCAGCGGGAATTTCGTCTTGGAGTGGTCGAACTTGTTGGTCTTCCAGCCTGCCGCGTTGTGGCAGCTGGCGCAATCGGCGCCGCGACTGCCGGCGTGCACGTCGTCCGGTGCGTGGCAGGACACGCACAGCATCGGGGTCCCGGTGTAGCGCTTGCCGAAATGGCAGCCCTGGCACGGGACCTGCTGGTGCTTGTCATGCAGTGCGAACTTGGTCTTGCCGTGGTCGAATTTTGCGTTGGACCAGCTGGCCACCGCGTGGCACGCGCCGCAATCCTTGCCGAACTTGCCCGCGTGCGGGTCGTCGTTGCGATGGCAGTCGAAGCAGGCGCCCGGCGCCTCGCGGAACTTCTTGCCGGTCTGGTGGCACTCGGCGCAGGCTGCCGATGCGTGGGCGCCTGCGAGCACGAAATCCGTTCGCGAGTGATCGAAGGCCGGCTTGTTCAACTTGACGATATCCGCGCCCCGGCCGAGGTGCTCCGAGTGGCACGCCTTGCACTGCGCGGTGTCGATCCCGGGGAGCCGGCCGTGGAACCCGGTGTGCGCACGCACGTCCGCACCCACTTCCTTGTGGCAAGCCATGCAGAGCTCGGCCTGTTTGGCCCGATCGGCCCGGTCGTGGCACTGCGTGCACTCGGACTCGAGCTTGGCGTGGGCAGCCGACACCTTGCCGGGCATCAGCAGGGTCTCGATCCCGGCGCCCAGTGTCGTCACCGGACCCACGAACGCCGCAATGGCGAGCGCGGTGGCCAGGACGACTCGATCATGGCGCATTGCTGACCTGCAGGCGGCTCAGTAGATGTGTACCGCGACGACATGCACGATGCCCGCGATGATCAGCATGATGAACAGCGGCATGTGCAGTGCGTGCCAGAGCGAGAAGAGCTGCTCGAACGCGGTGAACTCCACGACCCGGCGGGTCGCGGCGAGCCGCGAGTCGATGTAGCTGCCCGCGACACTGGCAAGCCGTTCGGCCTGTCCGTGCGCCATCGAGCCGCTGCCCGCCTCGACCTGCAGTTCACGTCGAACGTACCGGCGCAGGCGGCGGCGCGCCATGAAGGCGCTGATGGCCCCGGCCACCGGGCGGGCCAGCACGAAAGTGTTCTCGGCGCGCTTGATGATCGACTGCTCCTCGAAGCCGATCCGGTTGACCAGTTCCGGCAGGAACGCGACTTCGGTCGAAACGTGCCGCAGCCGCTCCGCGTAATCCTGCAACTCCGCGCGCGTCGCCTTGCGGCCGTGCAGGCCGTGGTGAATGTGCGCGTAGAAGTAGCGACCGAACAAGCCGCTGCCCGCGACCACCAGCATGCATAACAGCGCGACGTTGCTGTTGGTCGCGCCGGTGCGGAAGTTCGAATGGAACAGGATCAGCACCGGGCCGACGATGCCGAGCGCCATGTGGACCTGGAACCACAGCTTGGTGGTGCCGATCGCTCGCAGCCCGGGAATGCGCTTGCGCGCCGGGTAGATCAGCAACAGCAGCATCGAGCTGCCGCCGATGATGCCGAGTGCATACCCGAAACCGGTTTGCGGCGTGATGTACTGCTGCGTCGGGAACCGGAAGCCCCAGAAAAGCACTGCGGCGACCAGCACCGTGAAGAATCGGACCGGCGTGATCCAGCGCTTGCGGGGAGCCGACTCCGCTTTCGCGGTTTGCTGCACGCGGACCGGTCGGAGCTGTGGTCGCGAGATCGCAGCAGGAGCCGCGACCTGCGTGGCGTGCGCTGCCAATCCAATCACCTTGCGTTGTGCGGTCATGAGTCAGTTCAACCTTTCGATCCGGCGAGGCGCGTGGCCTCGGCGATGTTTGCTTCGACGATCCGGGCATCGGACGACCCCGGCGGGATCACGGCGAGCAGTGCGCGCCAGGTCACCAGCGCGTCCTGGTAGCGATGCTCCTCGTGCGCCAGGCTGGCCTTGAGCCACAAGGCCTTGGTCTGCTTCGGATTGAGCGCGAGTGCCTTGTCGATGGCCGCGGCCGGCTCGCCGCGCAGGCTGCCGGACGCCGTACCCGAGGCGAGCGCATCGGCATAGTCGGCCCACGCATCCGCGGTCATGCCGCCGGCGGCGATCACCGCCCGATAGACGTTGCAGGCCTGCTTGAATTCGCGCTTGCGCCGATGCTCCTCGGCCTGCCCGATCAGCGCCGCAGCCTTGCTGTTCGCTGCGCCGGCACCCGGCGCCATCGCGGACGCCTGCGATCCGCCCAGCAGGATCGCGCTGGCCGTCATCGAATCCTGCAGGCTGCGTTGTGCCGAGACCTTGTGCTGGCGCGCGAGCTGCGCGTCGGCGCTGCGGCCGAGGAAATCGTAGGACTGCGCGAGCAGAGCCCAATCGGCGTCGCTGCCGCCCTTGGCCGCCAGCCGCGCTCTGAGGACATTGGTCGCGGCTTCCATCGAGCCCGCCGCAGCCTTGCCGGACATGTCGTGCTGCTCGGGTGCGACACCCGACGCAGCTGTGGTGACGGCGGCTTGGTCAGCGGGTTTGTACAGTAGTACAGCCAGCGAGATCGCGGCGATGCCTGCGACCAGGCCGTGCAGCAACCAGGGACTGACCGGCGCGAGCAACCGCTGGCCCCACTGCCGCGCGAGCAGCGCGAGCAGCAGTCCACCGCTGAGACCCAGTCCAAACCAACCCGAAGCAGTCGCTGCGAAATGATCGTCAAGCATCTCAACGCCTCCACACAAAGTAACCGTCGTCGGCACAGGCCGACGAATTGCGCAAGTTACCCCGGGAATCGCTGGATCTCGCTCTTATTGTCCGTCGCCCGGGGCTGGTCGCAAGACTAGCCGGGCGGCGGGCGGATCTTCCTATAAACCGGTCTCGTTTTCCAGTATTTGTGACGGAGTTGGCGGGACTGGGCGGCTAACCGGTGAGCGCCGACCCGGTTCTTCGTTATCTTAGTGGAGCCATGACCCGTACCCGGCCTGGACACCGTATTCTGTCAAACCGACCGTCGCTGACGCGGGTGGACCGAGTCCATGGGTAGTTCGCTGTTGCTCGTATACGCCGTCCCGCTGGTGGTGATCTGGGTCTATTACCTCGGACGCCGTCGCCGCCACGAAAAGCAGAACGTAGCGATCCTCGAGGGTGTGTCGGCCTCCGGCCTGGCCGAGCCCGTGTCCCTGCACCCGGTCATCGACCAGGCTCGTTGCATCGGCTGCGGATCCTGCGTGCGAGCCTGCCCGGAAGAGCCGCATCATCACGTCCTCGGGCTGATCGGCGGCAAGGCGCAGCTGATCGGCCCGTCCGACTGTATCGGGCACGGCGCCTGCCGGGCCGCCTGCCCGGCCGACGCGATCACTCTCGTGTTCGGCACCGAGCGGCGCGGCGTGGAAATTCCCCTGCTCAGCACGCATTTCGAGTCATCCGTGGCCGGCATGTTCATCGCGGGGGAACTCGGCGGCATGGGACTCATTCGTAACGCATTGAACCAGGGCCGGCAGGCAGTCGACGCCATCCACAAGCGCCGCACCAAGGCGCGCGACAAGCTCGACCTGGTGATCGTCGGCGCCGGGCCGGCCGGATTTTCCGCCTCGCTGACCGCCAAGTCGCACGGGATGAAGTTCATCACGGTCGAGCAGGAGTCGCTCGGCGGCTGCGTCTTCCAGTATCCCCGCGCGAAACTCGTCATGACCTCGCCGGCGGAGATCCCGCTGGTCGGCAAGGTCAGGTTCAAGCAGACCTCCAAGGAGGAACTGCTCGAGTTCTGGAGGAGCGTGGAACAGAAGACCGGCATCGGCGCGCACATGCGCTACCGCGAGCGCGTCGATGCGATCGACGGCGACGGTTCGGGCGGTTTCGTCGTACGTACCTCGAAGGGCGAGTACCGGACCACGAGCGTGCTGCTTGCCATCGGCCGGCGCGGCACCCCGCGCAAGCTCGGCGTGCCAGGCGAGGAGTTGCCCAAGGTAGTCTACCGACTCATCGATCCGGCGCAGTACGCCACGCAGAAGGTACTGGTCGTGGGCGGCGGTGACAGCGCACTCGAGGCGGCGGTGAGCATCGCCGAGAGCGGTTCCGCCGGAGTAATCCTATCGTACCGGGGCGACGCGTTCGCGCGCGCCAAGCCGCGCAATCGCGAGCGGATCGCCGCCGCCGAGAAGGCGGGATCGCTGCAGGTGATGCTGGAGTCGAGTGTACTGCGCATCGAGCCCGCTACGGTGGTTATCAACCACAAGGGGCGCGATCTGCAGCTGCCGAATGACATCGTCATCGTCAGCGCGGGCGGCGTCCTGCCGTCGGAGTTCCTGAAGAAAACCGGTGTGGACGTCGAGACAAAATATGGCACCGCCTGAATCCCGTATCCGAGTGACAAAATTGGTGGTCGTGATGGCACTGCTTGCCGCGGCGCAGGTCGCGACGGCGGCGACCGTGGTTACCGCGTCGACCGATCCGCTCGAGCCGGCCAAGGCCTCGATTCGACTGAAGGACTACGCGGGTGCGGCCACCAAGCTGGCCGGCCTGGTCCAGGCCGGCAACCCGCAGGCCCAGTACCTGCTCGGTACCATCTACCTGGCGGGCCTCGCGCCGGCGCCAGACGAGGCACGGGCGCGGCAATTGTTCGAGACCGCAGCAGTGAAAGGCGAGCCACGCGCCGCATATGCCATGGCCGCCCTGCTCGCGACCGACGATCCGCCCGATCCCGTAAATGCGCGCAAGTGGCTGGAGAAAGCCGCCGCTGCAGGCGACCTGTCGGCGCGGGAACTCGTGAAGCGAGGCGCGTTGCCCCTCGAGTTCCGGCCGCAGGATGAACTGAAGGATGATGCATCGCGCCTCGCCGCATTGCTCAAGGCCGCGGACCGCAACGATTCAGCCACGCTTGCCGCGCTCGCGACGCCTGCGCTGGTCACCGCCACCGATCAGTTCGGTCGCACGGTGCTGCACTACGCGGCGGCGAACGGCGGAGCCGAGTCGGTGAACATCCTGCTCGCGCGTGGCGCGAAGAGCGCCGCCGACCGCTTCGGAGTGACGCCGCTCATGCTGGCAGCCGCGGCGCAGAAGCCGCAGGCATGCGAGCTGCTGCTGAAGGCGAAGGCGAACCTGACGGTCGTCGACAAGACCGGTAGCACGGCATTGTTCTACTCGGCGCGCTTCGGACGCCTGCCGCAGGCGCAACAGTTGATCGATGCGGGCGCCGACTTGAATACGCGCAATACCGGTGGCTGGACGGCGGTGGACTTCGCGCTGCAACCGGAAGCGCGTCCGGTAGCCGATTTCCTGCGCTCCAAAGGGGCAGTGGTATCGCGTCACGCGAAATACGTCACGTCACGCCCGCTCGGTGACATCCTGCGACCCGCACCTGGAACGCCCGATGCGTACGCTGGTTGGCCCGACATCGCCGTGGCGGCCAGTCGCAACGACCCGGCGCAGCTGAATGCCATGCTGGCCCGCGGAGCAGACGCGAACGCCACTGCGCCGACGGGACAGACGGCCCTGCTGGTGGCGATCGAATCCGGATCCGCCCAGACCGTGGCGGCCTTGCTCGATGCCGGCGCGAATCCCGCGCGTGGCAGCAACAGTGGAGCCACGCCGCTCGCCGCCGCCGTGCGCCGCGGCGACCCCACGATCGTCCAGGCATTGCTGAGCCACAAGGCCGACGTCAATGCCCATGCTGCGTCCGAATTGCCGCCGCTCATCGCAGCGGTGGCTGCGGGCAATGGGGTCATCGCGCTGCAGCTGCTCGGCGCGGGCGCCAACCCGAACGTGAAGGACGACCACGGCAACACCGCGCTCATCCTTGCGTCGGCGCAGGATCAAGCGCAGATCGTCGGTCAATTGCTGAAGGCGAAAGCGGATCCGGGTGTCGCGGATACCGCCGGCCGCGTCGCTCTCTGGCACGCGAGTTGCAACGATCATGCGGAGATCGTCTCGCTGCTGCTGCAGGACGGCGCGGCGGTCGACGCCGTCGATGGCGAAGGCTCCACCGCGCTCTTCTGTGCCGCCGCCCGCGGCCATCTTGCGACGGTGGACCGGCTGGTGCGAGGCGGAGCCACGGTGAAGGCGCGCAACAAGGCAGGCGACACGGCCCTGATCCTGGCCGCCGGCGCCGGGCATGCGGACGTGACCCGTCGGCTGGTGTCTGCATCGGATCCGAACGTGCAGAACCGTTACGGCGATACAGCGCTGATTCGCGCCGCACAGTCGGGGCAGGTGGACGTGGTCAAGGCGCTGCTCGAAGCGGGCGCGAGCCGGGCGCTGCACAATCGCGATGGCGTCGATGCGGCCGACGCCGCCAAGGCCCGGGGATTCACCAGCATCCTGTCGTTGCTCGAACGCGGCTGAGCGGCCGGGCCGGGGTCGTCACTCGACGTTCTGCATCTGTGACGTGGCGAAGCGAGCTTCTACGTCTTGAAGTAATGAATACGACCCGACGGCGGGCATCTTGTCGCGTCAGCGGAAGGCGGTAATCACTTCGGTGCCGAAGCGGCGGATGCACGCGAGCTCCTCGTCGAAGCCAGGCCCGGACGGCATCCGCAGGCGCATGATCAGGTAGTCCATGCCGACCACCCGGTCGAGCTCCCGGATCTGCCCGATGCACTCCCGCGGGCTGCCGACGATCAGCCGGTCTGTGCGGTGGCGCTCGAAGTCGAGATCGGCCTCAGTCCGCATCGACGCGAGCACCGGGTCGCGCTCGGCGACCGCTCGTGGTGCGGCCTGAAAGTACGCGAGGCGGGCCGAGAAGTCGGCGCGGGCATGCGGCCACCAAATCCGTTCCACCGCCTCCAGGCTGTCCGCGACCCAGCCGTCGCGCACCATCACAACACCGAGGTGGTCAGAGGTTCCGTGTTCGCCTCCCTCGCGGCGATAGGCTTCGGCCCAGCAGGCGACGACGGCAGTGTTGTGGAGCGGGTCGGAGAGCCAGGGCAGGCCGAGGCGCGCGGCGCGGCGGGCGCCGACCGCGGACATTCCCGCGAGCCACATTTTGGCTCCAATCGGAAGCGGCGAGATCCTGCCGGTCGTCCGGAAGTGCTCGCCCCGGTGATCGAACTCCTCGCCAGCCCACGCACGGCGGATGAGGTCGATCGACTCCTCGAGGCGCGCGACCTGACTGTCCCGGTCGACGCCGAAGAGCGCGGCGCCGACGTCGAGATTGCCCAGGCCGCAACCGAGCCGCAGACGGCCATTCGAGATCACGTCGACCATCGCCGCATCCTCGGCAACGTGGATCGGGTGATGGAACGGCAGCAGGATGGCCGCCGTGCCGAGTTCGAGACGCGTCGTCCGCGCCGCGATCGCGGCGAGACCGACGAGCGGCGACGGGAGGCAGCCGTCTTCGGCCATGTGGTGCTCGGGCACGAAGACCCCGTCGAAGCCCGACTCCTCGGCAGCGATCGCGATCTGCAGCACTTCCTGCCAGCGGCGCACGATCCCTTTGGCGCGCGGCGGGTCCTGGGTGATGAGCAGCAACCCGAACTTCATCTTCCGCCTCCCTCGAGCCCGACCACGCCGCCGATGGACACCAGATTCACCTTCTATCAGACTCCGGCCTGGGAACGCGAGCCGCTGATCACGCATCGAATGGCGCATTGCTCACGGAGCCGTGGTCTATGAGTCGCGGACGCACGTGTAGAATCCGCAGCGGTTGATCCCGCGAGTGGTTCGTCTCATGCAGATCAGGGACAGCGTGTTCATTGTTACCGGCGGAGCATCGGGTCTCGGCGCTGGCACCGCGCGGGAGCTGGTGGCGCAGGGCGGCAAGGTGGTGGTGGCCGACCTGAATCGCGCAGCCGGTGAGGCGCTGGCAGCGGAACTGGGTTCCCGATTGCGGTTTGCCGAATGCGATGTGTCGTCCGAGGCGAGCGCCAGGGCCGCGGTTGAACTCGCCGTTTCGGCGTTTGGCGGATTGCACGGGCTGGTCGGTTGCGCCGCAGTCGCCTACGGCGAAAAGACCGTCGGCAAGGAGGGGCCTCACCAGCTGAGTACTTTCGCGCGAATCATCAATATCAACCTGATCGGCGCATTCAACATGGTCCGACTCGCCGCAGATGCCATGAGTCGCGGCCAGCCGAACGCTGACGGCGAGCGCGGGGTGATCGTCAATACGGCCTCGGTCGCCGCCTTCGATGGCCAGATCGGACAGGCGGCGTATTCCGCATCGAAGGGGGGCGTGGTGGCCATGACGCTGCCCATTGCGCGCGATCTCGCGAAGCTGGGCATCCGCGTCGTGACTATCGCGCCGGGAATCTTCGAGACGCCGATGCTGCGCGGCATTCCGCAGGACGCTCAGGAAGCTTTGGGCAGGACGGTGCCTTTCCCGCCGCGTCTGGGCAAGCCGTCCGAGTATGCCGCGCTCGCATTGCACATCATCCAGAACGTGATGCTCAACGGCGAGGTGATCCGCCTCGATGGCGCGATCCGCCTGCAGCCGAAGTGACGCAGTCGAACGGCCCGAAAACCGGGTGCCGTGCATGGGTATCCTGGCTTCGTAACGCCCGACACCCGCGCTGAGACCCGGGCGTCAGCCCGTCCTGTAACGATAGTTCAGATCGCGGTGCCGGCTCGCTGGCTCTCGATTTCCGCGATCAGCGTCTCGCGCAGCTTGTACTTCTGGATCTTGGTCGCCGACATCGGCCACGCGTCGACAAAGCGCACGTACCGCGGGATCTTGAACGAGGCGATCCGGCCGCGGCAGAAGTCGATGATTGCCTGCTCGCTGCAGTCCGCGCCAGGCGTGAGCTGGATGAAGGCGGCGGCCACCTCGGTGAACTTCGGGTCGGGCACGCCGACTACCTGCGCCAGCTGCACGTCCGGGTGCCGGCACAGGAAGGACTCGATCTCCACTGCGGCGACGTTCTCGCCACCGACCTTGAGCATATCCTTGATGCGGCCGCGGTACGCGACCCGCCCCTGCTCGTCCAGCACGCACAGGTCCCCGGTGTGAAACCAGCCCTCGACGTCGAACGCCTCGCGGTTCTTCTCGGGCGACTTGTGGTAACCCTCGAACAGCGAGTAGCCGCGTATGGTCATCTCGCCGGGCACGCCCGGCGGTGCGGGCGCCCCGGTCTCCAGATCCACCACCCGCAGCTGCACGCCAGCGAGTGGCTGGCCGCAGGTGGTAGCACGAGTCTCGTCGTCCTCGTCCAGGGCGCCGAAACAGGAGATCCCCGAGGCCTCGGTCATGCCGTAGGCGCTGATGTGCACGGCATGGGGAATCAACCGCATGTTCCTGCGCAGCTGGTCTGGCGGCGCGACGTTCATGATCAGCCGGACGTCACGCACACGCTCCAACGAGAAACGTGCATGGGTCACGAGCGCCGCCATCACCGTCGGAAAAGCGGTGAACAGGATGGTCGGGCGCTCGGCCTCCAGAACCCGCCAGGCTTGGTCGGCGTCGAAATGGGTGTCGGTGATGAAGCTCGCGCCGGCCCACATCGTCGCCAGCAGGGGCATGATCGAACTCATGTGGAACATCGGCAGCGGATTCCATTGGCGATCCCCGGCGGTGATCCGGAAGCGGGCGCGGATCGCAGCGGCGCTGCGTACGATCGCCTCATGCGCGAGCTGGCAGCCTTTGGGCTCGGAGGTCGTGCCAGACGTATACATCATGATGCACGGCTGGCTCAGTGCGACCTGGCTGCGGCGCAGCAGGGCGTGCCGCTCGTCGACCCGCAGTTCGTGCTCGATGAAATCCGACCACGCGAGCAGCCCCGGCGCCTCGCCGCTTTCCATCAGAACGACGCTGCGCAGTCGCGGAGCGGCGTCGAGATTCAGGGCCAGCGGTTCAGGTGCTTCGCGCAGCCCGGGCACCGCCTCGTACAGCAGATCGACGAAATCCACGTAGTCGGCGATGCGCCGGGTCGTGAACAACAGCTTCAGGTCGGCATTGGCAATCACGTACGCCAGTTCAGAGCTCTTGTAGCGCGCATTGATGAGTACCGCGACCGCGCCGCTGAGCGCCGCGGCGAACACCAGATCGATCACCTCGAGCAGGTTGGGAGCCAGAATACCAACGTGATCGCCGGGACCGATGCCCAGCCCCTGCAGAGCTCGTGCCGTGCGTCGCGCGCGCGCCGCGAGCCCCGCATAGGTCAGACGCTCGTCGCCCAGCACCAGCAATTCGTGCTCGGGCCAGCGCTGCGCACCGCGCAGCAGCATGTCGCCCAGAGTCGTGACCTCTATGAGACTGGACTCGACGCCGTCACCGACGAATTCGTCCGTCTCGCGAGTTGCCGATTTGCTGCACCTGGACAACGGCTTCATCCTCTCCATCTCGACGCCCCGTCCACAAAAGGCGACATGCAGCCCGGCAGGCTGCGGTTGACACGCAGTAGCAGGCAGGCCTGCTTACGCCGGCCCTGCACCAAGCCCACGGAGCGCCGGTATCACCTCGGCGCCGAAGCGGCGAATGCACTCGAGTTCACGCTCGTGGTCCGGGCCGCTGGCCATGCGGAAGGAAAGGATCAGGTAATCCATGCCGAGCAGCTCGTGCATCCGCCGGATCGTCTGGATGCAGTCGGCACTGTTGCCGACCACGAAACGATCGACGCGATGGCGTCCGAAGTCGAAGTCCGCCTCGGTCTTCACCCCGGCCAGCCCGGGCTCCAGCGCGGCGACGAAGCGCGGGATCTCACGGAAGTAGAACCAGTGATCCTCGCGTGCCCTGGGCCACCACACCTGTTCGACCTCGGCGAGGGAATCGGCAATCCAGCCTTCCCGCAGCAACACTACCGACGTACGATCCGTAGTGCCACGCGCGGCCGCCTCCTCGCGGTAGATCCCCGCCCAGCGCTGCATGACCGACATGTTGTGCAGCGGATCGCTCATCCAGGGACACCCGTACTTGGCGGCCCTGCGCACGCCGACATCGGACATCGCGCCCATCCACAACTGGGCGCCGGGCGGGACCGGCGTGACCCTGCCCTTGGCCTGATAGTGCTTACCCTGGAAGTCGAATTCGGCTCCCGTCCAGGCCTGCTGCAGCAGCTCCACGGCTTCGCAGAAGCGACCGACCTGGTCCTTCTTGTCCACCCCCATCAGATCGAATTCCGGCTCGAAGTTGCCGAGTCCGACCCCCAATCGCAGCCGCCCGCCGGAGATCTGGTCAACCACTGCGCCCGCCTCGGCAGACTGGACCGGGTTATAGAACGGCAGCAGGTGGACGGCGGTACCCACGTGCATGCGCTCGGTCACCGCTGCCAGTGCCCCGAGCATGGGGAACGGGTTCGGCAGGTAGGCGTCCGGGCGCATGTGATGCTCGGGAACGAAGACACCGTCGAAACCGGCCGCTTCGGCCGCGCGTGCAGCCTGCAGGGTCTCACGCATCCGCTGGCCGATGTGCTGGCCCGAGGGCGGATCCTGGACCCGGAACAGAATGCCGAACTTCATGGCGAGCGCCGCGATGTGCGACCGCGGATCATGATTACAGGTCGAGTCATGGCCATGGGATTGTCCTCAGTCCGACTTGTTGGTTTCGTGTTGGTCCGCGATCGATGCTCGGCTACCGTCATGCGTTCCTGCCGTGGCGATCGGCACCACCGCGTCATGCGCACCCGACCGCGCCGCTCCCCTGAGCGCCTCGCGTCGAGCCGCATTGACGGGCCCATACTTCTGCCTATATAAAACAGCCAGCACTGGCGGTTTTATACTGGAAGTCAGAGGTCCTGTACAAGCCTAAGGCAAGGGTCGAAACGCCGCGAATGCAAAGTAGTCGCAACGGGTTCCGGTCTCACGGGATCCGGATCGTGGCCGCCGGCAATCGGGCCGCGCCGCGTCGGGCCATCACTACATGCGAGGCACCGGAGTGAACAAAGCGCAATACGACGTGATCATCATCGCTGCCGGCATTCGATGCGCGGACCTTGAGCTCGCCTCATGAAATACTACTGCGGAATCGACACCGGGGGGACGTTCACAGACTGCGCGGTGATTGACGGCGCCGGCCGGATCACCATCGCCAAGCGACCGTCGACGCCGAAGGACTACTCCGAAGGCCTTTTCGACGCGCTGCAGGCCTGTGCGGACCGGATCGGCATCAGCCTCGCGGGGTTACTGAAGAACACGGAGCATTTGTTCCTTGGCACGACGGTTGGCACCAACGCGCTCCTGCAGATGAACGGAGCGAAAACCGGTCTGATCACTACCCGGGGCCACAAGGACAATCTTGCAATCATGCGATCGGCGGGCCGCTCGGTCGGCCTGCCGATCGAGCAGCTCCTGCACGTGTCTCGCCACAGCAAGCCGGTGCCACTGATCCCGCGGCGGCTGATCCATGAGGTGAGCGAACGGATCGACTGGAAGGGCGAGGTGTTCGTGCCGCTCAACGAGCGCGAGGTCGAGCAGGCAGCCGTCGCGCTGCTCGAGGAGGGTGTACAGGCGATCGCCGTGTGCCTGCTGTGGTCGATCTCGAACCCGGACCACGAGCAGCGGATCCGCGAGATCCTTGCGCGGGTGGCGCCCGGCGTCTTCGTCAGCTGCTCGCACGAGCTGATCGCCAAGCGCGGCGAGTATGAGCGGGCCGTCGGCACTGCCATCAACTGCTTCATCGGCCCGGCGATGACGCACTTCCTGCACGGCATCGAGGTGCGGGCCACGGCGCTCGGCTACCGCAAGCCGATCCTGGTGCTGCAGGTGACTGGCGGCGTGGTGCCCTCTCGCGAGGTCACGCGGGCACCTCTGTTTACGATCAGCTCCGGTCCGGCCGCTGGCGTCACCGGCAGCCTGTTCCTCGGCCGCGCCATGGACGCGCGCAATGTGATCATCACTGACATGGGTGGCACCAGCTTCGAGGCCGGCATCATCCGCGACGCTCAGGCGATGACCACCTCCGAGACAATCGTCAACCAATATGTCTTCCACATGCCCCGGCTGGACGTGCAGTCCATTGGCAGCGGGGGTGGCTCGGTCTTGTGGATCGAGGAGATCAGCGGCGCCCTGAAGGTCGGCCCGCAGAGCGCCGGCGCCGATCCCGGTCCGGCGTGCTACGGCCAGGGCACCCGGCCAACTATCACCGACGCCAGTCTGGTGCTCGGTTTCCTCAACCCGGGCAACTTCCTCGGCGGCAAGATGCAGCTGGACCGGAACCGGTCCATCGAGGCCATCCGTCCGCTCGCCGAGCGCCTGGGCATGAGCGTGCAGGAACTGGCCGCCGGGGCGATCCGCATCGCTGAGACGCAGATGGCGGAGTTGATTCGCCAGATGACGCTGCAGCGTGGCCTCGATCCGCGCGAGTTCGTGCTGTTCGCCTACGGCGGCGCAGGCCCCGCGCATGCCTGCCAGTACGCGCGCGAGCTGGGCATCACTCGCGTCGTCGTGCCTCTCGGCATGATCTCCTCCACCTGGTCGGCGTTCGGGGCGCTGTGCGCGGACGTGCTGCATGTGTACGAGAAGAGCGATCTGCTGTCCGCTCCGTTCGACCTGAATTACATCAACGACACTTTTGCGGCGCTGGAGGCAAGAGGGATGCACCAGCTCGCGGAAGACGGCGTAGGAGCAGAGCGGATCAGCTTCCAACGCTTCCTGGAGATGAAGTACAAGATGCAGATCCACCAGATCGAGGTGCCGGTCCCGGCAGGTGTGCTGGACGCCGGTCACCTGCAGCAGGTACTCGAGCGCTTCGAGCAGATCTACGAGAGCTTCTACGGAATCGGCTCTGCCTACCGCGAGGCGGGCGTGGAGATCGGGCTGTTCAAGGTCAACGCCGCGGGCGCGATGGTCAAGCCGCGGTTGCCGGAGTCGGTCACGAGCAACGCGGACCCGCTCATCGGCAGCCGTCAGGTGCACTGGCGGGACGGCGGCGAGTTGCTCGATACGCCCGTCTACGGCGGCGAGCGGCTGGCAGCACACCATACCGTGCATGGCCCCGCCATAATCGAGTATGCGGAGACGACCGTCGTGGTGCCCGCGTTTGCGCGTGGCTCGGTGGACGGTGCCGGCAATCTGGTCCTCGAATTGCAAGAGGACGCGGCATGATTTCCGATACCGGGATCCGTTGGGACGGCAAGACCTATCCCTACATTCCGTCCGAGCCCCTGCGGATCGATGCGGCGCTGACGCTGCACGATGCCGCAGAACGGGATCTCGATCCGATCAGCTTCGAGGTGATCCGCTATGCCATGTGGAACATTAACGTCGAGCAGGGCAACACACTACTGAAGATATCGGGGTCCCCCATCGCGGCCTATGGCCATGACTTCAACCCCTGCCTGCTCGACGAGCGCGGCAACTTCGTGTTCTTCGGCCCGTTCCTGCAATACCTGTCATCGGCCAGCGGCTCGGCCGTAAAGTGGACGCTCGAGTACCGCTCCACGAACCCCGGAATCCGCGACGGCGACATCTTCCTGACCAACGACCCGTGGGTAGGTGCCACGCACCAGACCGACGTGACGGTGTTCGCCCCGCTGTTCTGGGAGGGGCAATTATTCTGCTGGTTCGCGAACACGCTGCACCAGTGGGATCTGGGCGGCACGACCCCCGGCTCGTTCAACCCGATTTCGCAGGACGTATTCTGGGAGGCGGGCTGCGTACCGCCCATCCGGATCGTGGAGCAGGGTCTGTTGCGCAAGGACCTCGAGGAGGAGTACATCCGTCGTTCGCGGATGCCAGACCTCGTGGCGTTGGACCTGCGTGCGCAGATCACCGCGTGCAACGTGGCGCGGGAGCGGATGCGGCAGCTGTTGCACAAATATGGCGCCGCGACCGTCAAAGGCGTGATGCGTCGGTTGCAGGACAACTCTGAGACGGCATTCCTGGCCCGGCTCGCGACCATTCCGGACGGCACATGGTGCGATCAGTCCTGGATCGAGCTCAGTCGGGAAGGCGACCGCCGGATCTACCGCAATGTGCTGCGCGTGACCAAGCGTGGCCAGCGGCTGACCTTCGACAACGAGGGCACCGACCCGCAGATTGGCTCGATCAATTGTACGGCGGTGGCCTGGAAGGGCGCGATCGCTTCGATGATCTCGGCCCAGATGCTCTACGATCAGATGTTCGTCATCGAGGGCGCCTACCGTCACATCGACTTTCAGCCGATCCCCGGGACCATCACCTGCGCCAAGTTCCCGGCCGGAGTAATTTCTGCGCCGCCGGTCGTGCTGCTGCAGACCATCGGCCTGGCGGGGCTCATCATCTCGCGCATGCTGCGCTGTTCCTCGGATGAGAGCCTGCGCACCGAGGTGCAGAGCTGCATGGGCGCATTGATGTTCCCGATAGACGCCATCTCGGGAACGGACCAGCGGGGCAATCCCTTTGCCTCGTTCGTGCTCGATCCGGTCGGTGCCGCCCTCGGGGCGCTGTCCTGGAGGGACGGCGTGAACACAGGCGGCTGGCCCTGGGACCTGCAGAGCACGATGCCCAATGTCGAAGACAATGAGATCTTCTATCCGATGCTGTATCTGTGGCGTAAGGAGATTCCCGACTCGGGTGGTAGCGGTCGCTTCAGGGGCGGCAACAGCGCGGAGATCGCCTACGTACTGAACGGTACCGAAGCGATGACGCACCACACCACCGGCGGACATACCGTGATCCCGGGTCCGGGCCTGTTCGGCGGCGATCCCACCTCGCGGACCCGCTTCATGATGATCCGCAACGCCGGTGTGCGCGCGGCAGCGCACGCCGGCCGCATGCCCGCCAACCTGCAGGAGCTGGCGGGCGAGCACGGGCACGTGCCGCCCAAGGCCAGCAATGTTGTGCAGGGCGCCGAGGACGTGTTCTCGCTGGCCTGGACCTCGGCTGCGGGTTACGGCGATCCGCTGCTGCGCGATCCGGCATCGGCCGTGCGCGATATTGGCGAGGGCTACGTGACCGCCGACTGGGTCCGGGCGCGCTGCGGGGTGTGCCTGGACGATGCGGGCGCGGTAGACGAACCCGCTACTCGCGCGTTGCGCGAAGCGATACGCCGGGAGCGGCTCACGCAGTCCCGCGCGCCTGTGTCCGTCGGTGCGCGACTGCCGGCAAGTCCGGCGGACCTCGCAGTGGCGGACGGACTCGTTGTCGCGCGTACGCGCGAAGGCGCCTGTTACGTGTGCAGCGAATGCCGCACCGTAATCGAGGACGCTGTCCGCAACTACAAGCACGGCTGCGCTGTGCGGGTCACGCCCGTACAGGAGGTGGGCCTGGATCCGATCGATCCGGGCTTGTATCTCGACGAGGATATCGTCTATCGGGAGTATTTCTGTCCCGGTTGCGGGCTGTTGCTACAGGGTGACTTCGCGCGCCGGGGAGATGCCGACCTCTGGGACATCCACCTGGCCGCGACCGGGAGCGAGGAGGCCGGCCCGCAGCCGGACCGGAACCCCAGCGCGTGACACGCGAGGCACACGTAAACGGTTTGATCCGGCTGTTCGGGGAGAGCGTGCGGGGTTTCTTCCGCGACCAGCAGCGTTCGAGCATGACCTCGCCGATGTTTAATCTCCCCGGTCGGATGGTGCTGGGTAGCCACTGCTATCACGAGCACCTCCCGGGCCTGCTGCCAGAGATCCTGCGGCGCACCACGCCGCAAGCCATCGGCCGGCGGATGCGGCGCCTGTGTGCCCGGCCCAGCCTGCTGCACCTGAACTCTCTGGTGCTCGGTTACCTGATCGGACGCGAGCAGTCCCGGCTCGCCGGTACTCCCTGCGGCGAGGAGTTCGAGCAGGTGGCCGCGGTGATGGAGTTCTGGGAGGCCGTGGCGCGCAGCTGCCGCACCGACTGCCTTTGTCTGCCTGAGGAGTCCGGCGGCACGATCCCCGTATTGCCCGACGCGGCGCTCGGCGACCTGGCGCAGCGCCTGCGCAGCGACCTTCCCGAGGATCTGCGGCGGCGCATCAGGCGCATGCTCGCGACGCTCGAACTGTACACATTCATACTGCACGGGGAGGCGCGCGTGGGCGTGTTCCACCACGGGCCCTATGCGCTACCCGGGGGAGACTGCATCGTCGTGAAGGAGCTGGTGGGAATGCGGGAGACTTACTATCCGTGGGCGGGGCTTGAGCGCCCGCCGACCTATGACCGGCTGGCCTGCGTCATGCGCCTGCGTGGCGTGCAGGCGCGGCTCGTGCTCTTCGGTACGCTGACAACCACGCCACCGGACTATGCGTCGCTGATCAGCGCAGAGGAGGTGTTCGTGGTCGATGACGACGGCGCCCGACCGCTGCCCCACGCCGAGATCGACGGTCTGACCGAGATCGCGGCGGGCGCCCAGATGGAGCTTTACCGTCGCGTCATCGATTGGAACGACAAGTACCGGATCGAGTACGGGGCTGAGCTGTACGGCTGCCTTCTCAAGAGCTTCGCCGATGACCTGGGCTTCGGCGAGGAGTTCGGCGGCACGATCCGGGAGCGCTTCGCTGGCACGGTGCGCGCACGCCTGGACGATCTCTACGAGGGGCGTGAGAGGCCGTGGGTCCTGGAGCACATCGCCACGACCGACGGACCGATCTTCGCGCCCGTGGCCGGCGGGTGGGGGCAGGCGTGACGATCATCGGCAGCGGCATGGTGACTTCCGGCGACGGCTGTTGCGGCACGCTTCGGCGCGTGGACAGCGTCGCCGACGTGCTGCGACTGATGCAGTCGGACTTGGCCGACGTGATCCTGCTCACTCGCGCGGCCTCCGCTACGGTCGTGACGCCGCTGTTCCCGCGGATCCGCGGCGTGATCTGCACCACGGGGGGCTCTACTTCGCACCTGGCGATCGTCGCCCGCGAGTTCAACCTCGCCTGCGTGATGGCCACCCGCATCGATTACCCGGACGAGCTCGATGGCCGCAACGTGCGCTTCGCGGCCGATGGCGCGATATATCTGGACGAGTAATGCAACGCCCACCTACGCGCACACGGATCATGCTCAACCTGAGCGTGCCCGATCTCGCACCGCGCTGCGCGGCGATCCCCTGTGACGGAGTCGGATTGATGCGCGCCGAGTTTCTGGCGCTTTCGATCGGGGTACACCCGCGCAAGCTGATCGCCGACGGCGGTGCAGAACGCTTCGTCACCTTCTTCGCCGAGCGCCTGGCGGCCGTGGCGCGGGTATTCGCCCCGCGTCCGGTCGTGTACAGGACGCTCGACCTCAAGAGCAACGAGTACGCAGGCCTGGAAGGCGGGGCGCAGTACGAAGACCCGGAAGAGAACCCCATGATCGGCCTGCGCGGCTGCAGCCGCTACCTGCACGATCCGGAGACCTTCCGTCTGGAACTGCGCGCGGTCGCGCGCGTGCTCGAATCGGGTCTGCACAACGTGCGGCTGATGCTGCCTTTCGTGCGCTTCCCGCGCGAGCTTGCCCAGTGCCGTCAGTGGGTCGAAGAGGAGCGCCTGACTCTCTACCCCCAGTTCCAGCTGTGGATGATGGCGGAGGTGCCGTCGAACGCGCTCATGATGGAGCAGTTCCTGCCATACGTCTCCGGTGTATCCATCGGCTCCAACGATCTCACGCAACTTATCCTCGGCATCGACCGCGACAGCCACCGGCTGGCGGGCCAGTTCGACGAGCGCGACCCGGCGGTGCTGGCAGCGATCGGCCGGATCGTGACGGCGTGTCGTGGCGGCGGGATCCCGGTGTCCATCTGTGGAGACGCACCGTCGCGCCAGCCCGATCTGGTCGAGATCCTGGTCGAACTGGGCGTCAGCGCATTGTCGGTTTCGGCGGAGGCCTTTGCGACGACGGTCGAGGCTGTGCGCCGGGCCGAGACGCGGCTGGGCGTTACGCCGCGCGATGCCGGCGACGGCTGACACTGGGGACGATACGATGGCCAAGCTCACCGATGCGGACGAACTCATCCACGTCACCGGCACTGACCCGAACTGGCGGGAGGCGTTGTATTTCGATTTCTTCGATCCGCAGCGACGGCTGTCGGGTTTCGGCTACGCGGGCGTGCACCCGAATCAGGGGATCGGCGACGCCATTTTCGCCCTATGGCAGGAGGATCAGCTGCTGGCCCGTTTCACCCGCTGGGACTTCAACATCCCGCGCGACATCGGTGAGGAGCGCCTGAGCTTTGGTCCGCTGTGCTTCCGGCCGCTTCAGCCGTTCCGCCGCTGGGCGATGTACTTCGACGACGGCGCCTGCCGGCTGGATCTTGCCTTCGAGGCGATTCACCCAGCGTACTCCTGGGAGGATTCCGAGATCGCGCTGGCGACGACGGACAGCCACCACTACGAGCAGCAGGGGCGCTACACGGGCAGCGTGCGCGTGGCCGGGGTCGAGCACCAGATCGAGGCGGTGGGCGCTCGCGATCACGCCTGGGGCTGGGGTGCGCGTGCGGGGATTCAACGCTGGGTCTGGGCGTCTGCGCAGTTCGGCCCGGACCTGGCCTTCAACGTCTTTCAGGTCGGGCTGGGCGACGGCCGCGACGTGCTGTACGGCTACCTTTACCACGGAGGCCAGAACCTGCTGCTGCGCGAGAGCCGGGTCAGGGCCCGCTACGCGCAGCGCGGCGAGGCGCCGGCGGCCTTCGATGTCGCGCTGGGTGGGCGCGCGGGCGAACGGCTCGAAGCCAGCGCGCAGGTGCTGAACGCATTCAATATCTCGCACCAGGAGCGCAACAAGCACGGCTTCCACTATTTCTGCGCCAGCGAGTTCATCTGCGAGGGCCGCCGTGGTTTCGGCCACGCGAACGTCTATTGGCGTAACCGCGCGCTGCGCCCTGAGGACTGGGAGGTCGGATGAGAATCGGCTACCTGATCGACACCAACAAGGGCAACTACGACCAGCCACTGCCCGGACGGGAGGATGTTGCGGCGACGCTCGATGCGATGATCGAGGAAGGCATCCTGGCCGAACGCGCGGGATTCCACTCGCTGCAGGTCCCGGACCGGCACGGCCGCACCGAGTCCTACTTTGGATCGCCGCTGAACCTCCTGACGATCCTCGCCCGCGAGACGCAGCGGGTGGCCATTGGCGCCTACTGCCTGGTCAACACTCTCTATAACCCGATGCACCTGGCCGAGCAGTGCGCCATCATCGACAACCTTTCGCGCGGACGGCTGTACATGACCTGGGGTCGCGGCTACCACGCCGGGTACTGGGGCCAGTTCGGAATTCCGCAGCAGCGCCAGCTCGGCCGCTTCCGGGACAACGTACGCGTCATCGAAAAGGCGCTGCTCGCCAAGGGCGAGCGTTTCGATTGGGACAGTGACTTCTACCAGGTGCGCAACGGGCTGCTGAGCCCGGACTGCTATCAGCAGCCGCGTTTTCCGTTCTGGGGCGGCGGACAGCTGCCGCAGGCGATCGAACGCTGCGGCGAATACGCCGAGGCATGGACCTGCGACCAGTTTCCGATTCTGCCTGCGGTCTGGGAGCAGCAGGCGGGGGCCTATCGTGCCGCCGCGCGGGCGCACGGCAAGCGGCCGTTCGTGGTGCTCATGCGGGACGGCTGGGTGGCCGACAGCTTCGAGCAGGCTGCGGCGCAATTCGGGACGCACTACGTGGCCGAGATGCGCTTCTACTGCGAGCAGGGCATCCTCGCCCATCACCCGCAGTTCGACACGCCGGACAAGATCACGGCGGAGTCGGCCAGGGAGCACATCGTGATCGGCACGCCGGCACAGTGCCGCGAGCGGCTCGAGTGGTATCACGAAGTGCTGGGCGTCGACTACTTCACCTTCCGTCCGCGGATGGTGACCGGACCCTCGTTCGAGGCGACGCGGGACCAGATCCTTCGCTTCGGCGAGGAGGTGGTGCAGCCGCTGCATCGCAAGTACCCGCCAATTGATCATCCTGCGATCCCCCAGGCCTGCCGCTGGTAGCAACGGAGCTGGCATCGTGGACAAACTCATGACGATCGAGCAGGCCGCCGCCCTGGTCCCCGACGGCAGCACTGTTGCGATCGGCGGCCTGTCCATGAACTGCTCGCCCATGGCGATGGTGCGTGAACTCATACGCCAGGGTCGCAGGGACCTGCGGGTGGTCGCCATCGTCAACGGCATGGCGGTGGACTGGCTGATCGCCGCTGGCTGCCTGCGCCGACTGGTGACCGCCCTGATCAGTTTCGAGGGGCTGGGCCTGGCGCCGCATTTTCGGCGCGCCGCCGAATCCGGCGCGGTCGAGGTGGAGGAGTACTCCGAGTATCTTCTGATCGCGCGCCTGCGGGCGGCGGCGACACGCGTACCGTTCATTCCGACCAAGGCCGGTCTGGGCACCGATATCATCGGCTTGCATCCCGAGACCACCCGCCTTGAGGCCGACCCGGTAACGGGCGAGGCATACGTCGCGTGCACACCGCTGCCGGTGGATGTTGCCATCGTCCATGCTCACGCCGCGGACGAGCACGGCAACGTGCGAGTCGACCCGAAGCTGATCTGGATGGACAACGAGATAGTCAATGCTGCGCAGACCACGATCGTGACGGTCGAGCGCATCGTCCCGCATCACACCTTCGTCGCCACGCCCGAGCGCACGACCTACCCCCGCTTCGTCGTCACGGCGGTGGCCGAAGCGCCCTGGGGCGCCTACCCGACTTCATGCTTTCCACAGTACGCCCATGACGCGCAGTTCTACGCCGACTACACGCAGGCCGCGCGCGATGAGGCGGCATTCGGCCGGTTCTGGCGCGAGCGGGTCGCCGGCCCGCAGACGCACTGCGCATTTCTCGAGGCAAGTGGTGGGCAGGCCGCTCTGATGCGCCTGCGCAGGGGGGCGCCATGAGCGCTGCGGCCCCGGTCCCTGCCCATACGGTCGATGAGCTGATGATCGCCACGCTCGCCCGTGAGTTCGACGATTCGACCCGGGCCTTCAACGGCGCCGTGTCCTATATCCCGGTGTGCGCGTACCTGCTGGCGCGCCGGACGCATGCCCCAGGCCTGGTCTGGGCTGCCTCGTCCATCGCCATCGACGCGGATCCGGTGCAACTAGGCGAATCGACGCTGTCGGACTCGATCTGGGGCGGGGCGACCATGCTGTCCAACTCGCCGTTCGACTTCTGGGCCTATGCGCAGGGCATGCGTTACAACACGTTCGCGTTCCGCGGCGCGCAGATCGACCGCTACGGAAACGTCAATAACTCGGTGATCGGTCCATATGCGCGGCCGCGGGTCAGGCTACCCGGCGGCGGCGGGATGGCGGACCTGAGCTGCATGATTCCGAACATCTACCTGTGGAGCACGACCCACGATCGCAAGACCTTCGTGCCGCGGCTCGACTTCCGCTCAGGGATCGGCTGGGGCGACGGTGGGGGCCACCGCGAGCGGCTCGGGCTGCCGGGAGGTCCGCGGTTGTGCATCACCAACCTTTGCGTCATGGACTTCCACGCCGAATTGAAGGCCATGCGATTGAAGAGCCTGCATCAGGGCGTGACCGTCGGGGCAGTCCAGGACGCCACGGGCTTCGAGGTCCTGCTGCCCGAGACCGAGATTCCGCAGACCGTCCCTCCAGACGCGGAGCAACTGCGCGTGCTGCGCGAGCAGGTGGACCCTACCGCCATGCGCCTGCGCGAATTCCGCTGACAAGGAAGGTGTGTCGATGCAGTTTGGCCTGATCCTGCCCATCCAGGCCCAGGGCGTCGACCTCGACCGGCTGTGGCAGGAACTGCGGGCGGAGACCGCCGCAGCGGAGGCGGCCGGGTTCGACGCGGTGTTCCTGACCGAGTTCCATCAGGCTCGCGGGGGGGCGCTGGTGTCGCCCATGCTGCTCGGCGCCGCGCTACTGCAGGGTACGGATCGCATCCGTTTCGGCACCGCCGTGCTCGCCGCGCCCCTGCACCATCCGGTGCGCGTTGCCGAGGACCTGCTGATGCTGGACTGGATTAGCCGGGGTCGCGTGATCCTGGGCCTCGGCATCGGTCACCAGCGGCAGGATTTCGCCGCCTTCGGGGTGCCGCATGCCGAGCGGGCCGCGGTATTCGAGGAGTTCCTGGATGTTCTGGAGGCTTGCTTGCAGACGCGCCCGTTCGCGCATGCTGGCCGCTACATCCGTGCCGAGGGTGCGATCACACCGCCGCCGTATACCCGACCCCGGCCGCCGATCTGGATCGGCGCCCATGGGCCCCGGGGCCTCGCTCGGGCGGCCCGGCGCGCGGATCGCTGGATTTGTGATCCGCAACGAGACGTCCTCACGCTCGCCAGGCTCGCGCAGCACTACCGCGCAGAATGCGACTCGGCCGGTCGACCGGCACGGATCGGTCTGTTTCGTGAGGGCTGGATCGGGGAATCTCGCCTCGAATGCGAACGAGTCTGGGGTGCGCACGCGCTGGCCGTGCACCGACTCTACTTCAACGTGGGCACGTACCGGCGCGAGTACGAACCGTGGGTCGAGAAAGTACGTGAGCGGAAGGACTTCACCTTCGATCTCGTCGCCCGCGATCGCTTCCTGTACGGATCCGGCGCCGACATTCTCGCCGATCTGCGCTACTGGTCCGAGCTGACCGGCGCCGACTACGTCGCCGTGCGCATGCGCCAGCCCGGAGGCCCTCCGCACGGAGCGGTGCTCGAGGCCATCGAGCGCTTCGGCGCCGAGGTCATCGCGCCACTGGCGGCGCAGGACGAGGGCGATTGACCTGGAGCGGCGAAGTTCCAGTAGCGCACCCACGCGACAGGTGTTGTACAATTTAGCCAGCACGGGCTTTTTTTAGTGCCGGCCGGATGAGCCGGGAAAGGTGTGTTTCAACCTGCACGAGGAGCGATCGGCATGGCGGCGTACGACGTGATCATCATCGGAGCCGGCGCGGCCGGCCTTTCGGCGGGCGCCCTGCTCGCCAAAGAGGGCAAGTCGGTTCTGATCTGTGAGCGCGACCGCTACCTGGGCGGGCGTGCGATGGCAGTGCGGGACGAGGGTTTCACGATCAACATCGGCGGTCATCTCCTCGAGGACGGCGGCTCCGGGCTCACGAAGATCTTCGAGCACGTAGGAAAGGAGCTCGTCCACGGCAAGGTCAGCGCTGAGATGCCCGTGTGGAACCACGAGCGTCAGTGCTGGGGTTCGATCCGTGATCGCTACGCCGGCGACAAGACGGAGCTGAAAAAGGTCATCAAGGCGCTGACCGAGACCCCGTGGGAGGAGTTGGACAAATGGGATGACCGCAGCCTGCGCGAGTGGCTGCAGCAGTACACCAACGATCCCGGCGTGATCGATCTGTTCGAATTCCTCGCCGTGCTCGAGTGCCTCACGGATCAACCTTGGGACCACTCAGCCAGCGACAACCTGTACGTGCGCAAGATGCACTATCAGGAGCGGCGCATGGCCGCGTATTCGTGCTGGCCAGCGCAGGGCTGGGAAGGCGTATGGCGGGACCTGGCCGACGCTTGCAGAGGCCACGGCGCCGAGATTCGCCTGAATACCTCGGTGAGCAGGGTCGTGATTGAGAATGGCCAGGTGCGGGGCGTGGACCTGCCCCGCGAGCCGAGGATCCTGCCGAACGCGTGCTGCGACGACGAATTCGTCCGGGCTGACTGCGTCATCTCCACGCTGCCGGTGTGGAATGTGCTGGATGTCGTTCCGGAGAGGCAGTTGCCTGACTGGTACGCGGCGCAGATCCGCCATCTCGCACAGGACAAGTTCCGCGTGGCCTGGCTCGGCCTGTACATCGCGACCGACGAACCCGTGCACATGTACGATCCGCGGGAACTGTCCACCTGGGTGCGGGACCCGGGTGCGGGCCTGCCCGGATTCTTCTTCACGCAATCGAATATGGATCCCTCGTGCGCGCCTGAGGGCAAGCACCTGCACGTGATGGGCGGAGTGATCCCGGGTGAAAGGGGCCGCGACAAGCAGTACGTACGGGAGATGTTCGACAAGTTCGAGGCCGGCATGGGCGTGATGTATCCGGCGCTGAAGAAGCCCGTCTGGCGCCGCAGACATCTCGTGTTTGACCCGGCCTTCGGCGTCCTGCCGAAACCCGGCTTGGTCGGCATGTACCGGCCGAACTGGAAGGCGCCGAACGTGGCGGGGCTGTACTTCGCGAGCGAGTCCTTCAAGAGCCGGGGGATCGGTGTCGATAGGGCGGCGCGCGCGGCGCTGACCTGCGTCGAGCACTATCTGGGCAGACGCCTGCCCGGGTTCGAGCAGTCCTGGCGCTACTGAGCGTCGACAGGCGGCCAGCTTTGACCAGCGAACTGGAGTAAGTCCCCGAAGCTGGACCGGCGGGCTTGCTGGATCTGAGCCGCCGCGCTCCTGCTCAAAGCTCGCCACCACCGGACGGCTGCACCAGTCGGAAAAAAGCACACTCCTGTCGTGTGTTATCTTGATCCGCGGAAAGGCCTCTTGAGTGACGGAAAATGCTTGTGGCAAAGCCTTTCTATCACGCTCGAGGCCTTTGTACCTGGATGACTCGTGAATAATCCGGGTTAGTCAAACCAAATGCCCCGAGCAGCGGTGACGGGAACGACCAGATCCATCCACCATACCAAGGGCGGACCGTCGCACTGCCCGGAATGACAGCTATGCTCACCCCTTATGACGAGTTTCCGGTCCATCAGACGTCACGGCCGTTCAGCGAGATTCCTTCGACCGACCACAGCTGGGACGATGGATATTTCTTCGGCGTGTATTCAGCGAAGGAGCGGGTTTTCCTGTTCACCGGCATCCGCATCAATGCCAATGCGGACATCGTCGGCGGCTATGCTGGAATCAATCACAACGGCATCCAGCACACCGTGCGCCTGAGCCGCACCTGGCGGCCAGATTTCGCTACCTCGATCGGTCCGTTGTCGTTCCGATTCGTGGAACCGATGCGCAAGATCCGGCTCACGCTGGACGACAACGACTCCGATCTGCAGTTTGACCTCACCTGGGATGCCCTGGCACCGCCGCACGAGGAGGCGCATCACCTGGCCACCAACCGCTCGCAGCCGGTGACCGATCAGACACGTTATACCCAGGGAGGAACCGCTGCCGGGCAGATCCGTTTCAGGGAGCGCACGTTCGAGGTCGTTCCCTTGCAGTGGTTCGGCAGTCGTGACCATTCCTGGGGCCTGTATGCCGCACGCGAGCCGCTGCGCCCGGACCCGCGCTGGCTGCCGCCACCGGAGGTGCCGGCGGTTCGTCGCGCGCTGCGCTTCTGGCTTCCGTTCCAGACGGGTGATTATTCGGGCTTCTATCATTTCCATGAGGATTCCGCAGGCCGGCAGCTGAAGATGAACGACACGTTCGGCACACCGTTCGAGGGCGTGATTCATCATGGCTTCGACGGCCCCGTGCTGCGGATGGCCTCGGCCCGCCACAGGCTGGAATTCATGCCGGGCACCCGCGCCATCTCACGGGGCGTGGTCGATCTGATCGACGAACATGGTGGGGCCTGGCAGCACGTGATCGAAGTTGCCAGTCCGCCGTGGAGTCCGGCGACCATTGGTTACAACGTCGACGGCGGCAGCTGGCGTGACGGTGGCAGTATCGCCACCTATCACGGCCCGGGCGTCTACCTCGAACACGATGAATTCGATTTTTCGAATCCGCCCTATCGGATTCTTAATCATCAGGGCAAGCCGATGCGGCCGCATGGGCGCGAGCATATCGCGGTGGTGCACTCCACCGACCCCGTCGGACGAACCGCGGTGGGGCTCGGCCAGCTGGAATTCGTCTGCGAGGGACGCTATGAACCCTACGGTTTCGAGGAATAGCGCCATGGCTGAGGCTGCGCTGCATGCCCGATGCTCACGGCAGGCGGCCCAGGCGAGGTGCGCATGACGAGCGTGGCTGCAGCAATCGTTACGGCCAAGGCGCCTGGCGACGATCTTGACGCCGGGTTTGTTGCCGGGTGGCTTGGCAAACGGCTCGCCTGCGACACGGTGCGGGTGACAGAGCTGGTGAAGTTCCCGCGTGGTGTGTCACGGGAAACGTGGTTTCTGTCCTGTGAATGGACGCGCGGCAAGTACACCGGCACGGACCGCTTCATCCTGCGCCGCGATCTTCCGGGCGGCAGCATCTGCCTGGGGGAGCTGCGGGCCGAATACGAGATCTACCGCCGCCTCGGTCAAAGTCACGTCCCGGTGGCAGAGACGCTTTGGTACGAGGACGACCCACGCGAGCTCGGCGATCACAGGGAGTTTTTCGTTCGACGCCACGTCGAGGGCGACTGGAACATCCCCAACCTGTTCGATCCGGACCCGCGCTACAACCCGCTGCGCATCGACATCGGCCGCGAACACGTGCGCAAACTCGCACTGGTTCACGGCTGCGACTGGCGTGCCTTGCGCTTTGATGAAATTCTTGAGGTGCCACCGTCTCCGGCCGACAGTGCGCGCTGTCGCATCGAAGCAGTGACGCGTGAGATCGACCGACTTGCGGTCGAACCGTTGCCGCTGGTCACCGAGGCCGTCGAATGGTTCCTCGCCCATCAGCCTTCGGGCGGTGAGCGCATCTGCCTGATCAAGGGTACCAACGGCTTCGGGGAGGAAGTGTTCCGCAACGGCGAGATCGTCGCGTTGTCCGACTGGGAGTTGTGCTGTCTGGGTGACCCTGCCATGGACTTCGCGCTTGTGCAAAGCTTTCTCGATGACGTGATCGAAGACGGTAAACAGCTGTGGGGATTGCAGCCGGCACTCGATTACTACCAGACGCTGACCGGCCAGGTGATCGCGCCGCAGGCCGTGGATTACTACCGGCACCTCTATGGCCTGTACCGCGTACAGTATTCGCAGACAGCGGCGCATCAACTGGAAAACGGCGACAAACTATGTCGACTGGCCTGGCTGTCCGCCGAGGTATTGCAGCTGGGTCAACGCGCGCTGGCCAGTGCAATCGGCTGCACGAACACCGAAATCCCCCGCATGGGACAGCGATAAGACCATGAAACCCGACACTTCTCGCATCATCGACAGCATCATCTGGTCGCTGGACAACTACGTGGTGCCGGAGACCCGCTCGCCGTTTTCTGCCAGCATCATGGTTACCGTGCAGAACCTTCTTCGCCACGTCGGGCTGCGGGCGTGCGTCGAGCCCGAGCTGCGCTGGGAGGACAACGCAGATCTGGAAAGCGTGCTTGAACGCGTGCTGCAGAGACTGGAGAACCACCCACAGCTGGCAGCGACGCTGAGGGGGGGGCTGGCCGAGACGCGAAAGGCCGTGCAGGACAGCCGGCCCGATCCTGCGGTGTTCCCCTCGATCGACCGTCTGACGGCGCGCGCACTTGCGCTGCGGGCAACGCTCGATAGCCTGCTCAAGGCACTCATCACCGTGCGCGACAGCTACCGCGACGAGCAGACCTACCTGGAATGCCGTCAGGAAATCCGCAACTATCTCGCTCGGCAGCTCGTGCGCGAGGACCAGCTCATCACGCCGGCATTCACCGGTAACCGCCGATGAAGACCGTACCCCGGGTCCACATCACTCGACGTTCTGCACCTGCTCGCGCATCTGCTCAATCAGGACCTTGATGTCCACCGCGGTGCGGGTCGTCTCCACGTCCTGCGACTTCGACGACAGCGTGTTCGCTTCGCGATTCAGCTCCTGCATCAGGAAGTCGAGGCGGCGGCCGGCGGGATCCTTGGCGTCGAGCACCTGCATCGTCTCGGTGACGTGGCTGCCGAGGCGGTCGAGCTCCTCCTCGAAATCCATCTTGTAGGCGAGCAGCACGAGTTCCTGCTCGAGCCGTTCGGAGTCCAGCTGTGCGCCGAGTTGCGCGACACGCTCTGCCACCCG